>Ga0179593_1508181_pt1 | contig 18766 bp, 24 predicted proteins | sample CZODoug2_1_08_16_FD_185931 | JGI IMG/M metagenome (GOLD analysis project Ga0179593, IMG submission 185931) | Vadose zone soil fungal communities from Angelo Coast Range Reserve, California, USA - CZODoug2_1_08_16fungal (PacBio error correction) | ecosystem: Environmental > Terrestrial > Soil >...
CATCGGGAAGAAAAAACAAGGCGGCGTACTGTATCCGATCGAGGATAGAGGGGAGGGAGAAGACATTAAAAGAGGAAGACTGACATCTTCCAAAGGGTCCCACGGAGAATGAAGTAGCTCGAGCAAAAAGAAGTAAAAAGTTTTCTAAAACTGCGAAGCACACAGACTTAGAGATAAGGGGAGTATAGAACCGCCGGCATCACCTCGACGAAGAGATAGAAGGAGTTACAGGGTAAAGAGGGAATCGAACTATCATGGGGGAGTTTTGGAAACTGGTCGCTCACACTCAGGAAGAATGGAGGGGGGCGAAGAGGACATCCTCAATTTTGTGGCACTTCTAAAACTAAGAAACAATGGGGTTCTAAACTAAGAAAGGGGCGTGAATTAAGCAATGTCCAGTATAAGGAAAGCTAAATATCCTCTCTCCGCCCAAGACCGGGTGGAGGTCTTTTAAGACCGTTTGGTCACGGGCAGGAAGGGGGGGGGTGGGAACCGGGGTGTCTTTCCACTAAGCCATGATCAGAAGAAAGGCTGATAACAAAGCAGGGAGGAAGGGTCGTCGGGTCTCACCTTTGTATCGTAAACAAGAAAAAAAGGCCGCTATGCTTTTGAGAGGTAATTGATGGGAAGAGGGAAAGGATTGACACAAGCTCATCCAAGAGAAGAAGAGGAAAGGGAAAAAAAACATCTCTGAAGTTTATTTTTTCCCGTATGGAGAAAAAAAGCGACGGCCGCAAGGGGGGGGAGGGGGGACGGCGCTTCAGAGGGCGTCCTCGAGAAAAAAAGTCTCCAGAGGGGGAATGGGGGGGAAAAAAAAAAACATGTCATATGTATAAACAGAAAGGGATACGCGAAGAGAAGAGAAGAAGGGGAGGTAGAAAGCAAAAACACAGCGAACTGGACGATCAGCGCCGGAGAAAAAAAATCGGTGTGTTGAAGGAAGCTCTCGGGTCCTTGAAATAAGGAGGAAAGAAAAAAATAAGTGGAGTTGGAAGAACACGGAAAAAGGGGGCGGGTTAGACGTTAGTGCAAAAAAAAGGGGGCCTGTCGAAAAAGGGTACGAATTGACCTACCGAAAAGAGTAAGGGAATGCAATTAAGGGGAGAAGGTTGGCAGGTCAAAAAAACGGACTGCAGAAGGAAAATCAGACCGTAGCCCGGGACGACTTATGAAAAAAAGGACGAGAAAGCCGTACAAACTCTTGTGAAAGGGAGTGATGATCAAAAAACGGGAGAAGGCTTCAGCGGAAAGGGAACAGAGAAAATAGCGTTGGCTTCGATTAGCAGGGGAAAGGTCGCGCGGGGTCTGTCTGAAAAAAACAGTGGACATTCGTCTCGACAAAGGGACATAGAGGGGGAACCGAGACGTGGCAAACAGGCCAACATCTCCAGGATGGTGTACGCGCGAAAGGAGACTTTGGCAGTCCGCCATAGGTTGCCTTGGTAGGGAGGAAAGCGTTGGGAGTCGAGAGAGAGACACCAGGGAAATTGGAAAGAGGAAGGTACCTACCCGGAAGAACGAGGAGGACCACTTTAAAAAACCGGGGGGAATACTATCTGAGGGAACAGGAAACGCATGTTGTCGTCAAGAAGAATGATCTGATTCATAAAATGGAAGAAGAGGGGCTGTCCGAAGGAAAGAAAGATCAAGGGTACAGAACGGGGGAACATTCAGCGCGCTCTAGTTGATAAATAACATGAGAGGGGAGAAAACAATAAGCTGACAGAAAAACCCTTCTCCGAAGTGATCAACCGACACGGAATGAGGAGAGGAAGAAAGGGGAAGGGAAGTAACTCCAAAGCCATCTCTCAATCGGAGTCAGCCATAATAGAGAAGGGGGCTGGCGACGCTAAAGAGGTAAGAGCCGGAAAAAAAATAGCCGGGGGTGCTTTCCGCCATTAGTTCGAAAAAAAACACATCCAGCCAATTAAGAACGGATCTCCTCTTCTATAGGATAAGGAGGAAAAAATCTCCGGTTGGACGGCATCCGGGCCCTCAAAAGAGGGGGGAGAGGCATAAAACCCCAGCTGATTGGGATCTTATAAGACACACAGGGAGGTGCCACGGTTAAGAGCAGCGCTTAACATCACTACTCAAAGGCTCTGGCAATGCACGGGACGGAGGTTGAGGGGGGATCAAAAACCGATGCACGTCCCTAACGGGACGTACATTTGGGGAATCTCAATATGCAAATCTTGGAGGGAGGAAGAAGAATCAGTATCGGCTAAAAAAGCAGCCTATCGGTCTTACCGGACAAAAGAAAAATTGAAAAAAGGGAAGCCATTGTAGGGGAGCTTCTAGGATGACACCTGGCCGCGTTATAGGGGCCAGCCGGAAAGCGAGGAAGAATAGAAAGCGAGAACCGGACGGCGTGTGGCGCAGGTGGAGGAGAAAAGGGCCATTAACGGGGGTAAAACTAGTCTCAGAGGACCACCAAATCACTGTCAGCTCTGGGGAAGTTTAAATGAAAAAAGGCTACAGGGAAGAAGGAACGAAAAAAAAAAGGCCCATTTCGAGTAGATTGCAAAACCGAGAAGGGACGAGAAAAGGAACTGGCGAAGAAAAGAACAATAGGGAATGAGGGACGGCCGCCTTGGTGGGTAATCCAAAAAAAAAACATTACCAATCAGAAAAAGCCAAATGCCGGGGGGACAAAGGGTAAACGGGACTCGCGAAGAAAAAGCCGGATGATCGATGCAAGCGGAGCTGACGGAAGTATGGGGAGGAGAGGATGGTGAGCGAAAAGGGGGTCCAGATGCGGGTAAATATAAATGAAAGCAAAAAGAGATTCATAGATTTCTCCTCATCCCGGAAGGAAAAAAAAACAAACAACGGAGAGGGAAAAGGAAGAGGGAAATAGCTGCTAGGGGAGAAACTCGCCGTCAGACTCAAATGCAGGGACGCCAAGTACTTCGAAAAGAAAAGAAAAAAAGAGAGAAATCAAGAGGACAAGGGATTTTCAGTCATCTAGGACGGAAAGGACGCGGGCAGGAACCTTCCCGAAGAAGGAAAGAGTAGGGGGAAAGGATTGCGTCACGGTGGGAGCTGCTGGAACCCAAAAGGCACAGCATAACAAGGAGGGATCATTATTCTCTCCGGAAAAAAAGATCGCAAGAGGAACGAGCAGGAAATGGGTCAGAAAGGTAGGGGCAATGTCACCGCCAAACCCCCAAGAAGAGAAAGACACAAGGGGTCGAGACTCTTGAGAGTCATCAAGGAGAGAGGGGGAAGGAGGAAAAAGAATTAGGGCAGAAAAAGCAAAAGGAAAACGGCTTGCGTTATGCGGGAGAGTCGGGAAAAGGGAAACGGGGGAACGGGCAAGAACACACGCCGAAGGTAGCTCCGAAAGAGGGAAAAAGTCCCAGAAAAGAAGCAAGGCCGGTCCGCCGAAAGAAAGAAATATCGCGAAACGAAATAGCCTTAAAAAAGACGGAGATTCCTTCACGGCAGGGAAAGTGTTCATTGTTGAAAAAAGAATGACTAAAGGGAGAGCACGTTTGGAGAGGTCCAAGATAATGAAGAAGGGGGTTAGGGGGGAGGCCGACGGTGAGCGAGTGCTGGAAAGAGAGGATAAAAGACAAGGCTGGTCATTCAGGAGAAAGAAAAAAAATGGGGGGATAGAGGGAATCGCAGGGGGCGGACCGGGTAGGGAAGAAAAACTCGAGTCGAGGGAGACTAAAGGCGAGCTCACCCGCGGAGGAGATGTGGCTGGAGAGGGGGGGAAAGGTAAAACTGAAGGACAGTTTCCAATAAAAAACTTGGGTTGAGTGGAAGTCTTCTCTTCTTGAACGCAGCCGAACCTGAGTCTCCATGAGGGATACTTATTGTCTAGAAGGGAAAGCGGAATCCGGTCTGTGAACCGCAGAGGAGCCATTTCCGATTGGTCTTTCTACACTTATTGAGAAGGGGGGGGGGGGAGTCACGCTTTCAGAGGGAGCAAAGAAAACTGGGAGGGGAGCAGAATCGAGAAGGAGGGGAGGCTTAATGGAAGACTTATATGTAAAAGTAAGAGGAATCTTAAAGAAGGACCTACCTCGAAGGTCCAGACGAGAGAGCTTCCTCCGCAAGGAAATAAGGGATCGCGAAGGGGGAAGTCTCCAGAATCGCCTGGCAAAGTAAGGCCGTTTGAAAAGAAAGCCAAGGCAATTACTCAGAAACGGAATGGTTAAGGGGTTCCAGAAGGGAAAAGTCTGACGACGAAGGATGTGGGGACCGGGCACATGCTCACCGCGATCGCATCGGATAATCGGGAGGAGGGCAAGGTGAAAAAAGAGGAACGGGTTCCAAAAAAATCAAACGAACTGCCAAAAGGGGGAGGAACGTTTTATCTCCACACCCGAGCAAAAATCAGGGGGGGAACGCTGCATAGGGCCAAAAAGGTAAGTGAAGGGAGGAAAGACGGTGACCTTAAGAAGTAGGAGGTTTTCGGGGGTGATTATAATAAAGACAAACGAAGGGGGGGGAGCGCTCTCCTTGTCAAAGAAAGTCTGAAGGCTCTACTAAACAAGAAAATGAGTGAAGGGGGGGGGAAGCACGTAAAGGAACGGTAGAAGGGAAGATCTGGAAGGATGTCAATGTGCAAAAAGAGAGGAGATTCCGGGGAGGAAGGAAGGACAGGGAATGACATTAGGAGGGCTTAATGGCTCTAACAGGAGAACGAAAAAGGAAATTTAGATGGATGCTAAGAAAAAACGTTGAAGAGATGGATCAGAGGGAAGAGAAGCCGCTAAGGAAAAAAGAGGCCTGCGCTCTGTCGCTGAGAGAAAATTTTACGACATCAGGAAAAAAGGCGCGGTCACAGAAGAAGGAGGCAGGGGAGAACCGGAAGGGAAAGGCCCGTCTCGGGAGGGGATTCCTCGGCGATACGAGAGGAAAGGGGTGAAGGCCACCTGAGAGCAAAAAGATAAGCAATTCCTCGTGGGTTGTCGGAAAAAACACCAGACAATGTTCGTCTGGGGGGGTGGGGTGGGGTGGGGTTTGGGTCTCGGAAAAATGAGCTTTCTTGGGGAGGATCAGGCAAAAAGGGGAATTATTACCCAACAAAAAGTCGCCAGTCCTTGACTAAAAAAAGAAAGGTCGCAAAAAGAAAAAAGGGGGACAGGTGTTCGTTCAAGAAGGATGGGGGATCAGGGCCGAGGAAAGGGAAAGGAAAAAAAAGGTGCCAGTGAAAGTAAAGAAAAGAAGAGGAAAAGAGCGGGGGCTGCTGGGGGAACGTGCCTGCAAGAGAAATGGAAGACAAATTTACATGGAAAGGCGCGAACGACGGAGGAAAGGAGAAAGCCATTAGCGGAGGCGAGGTAGTCTACAAACTGGGAGAGGAAAAAGGGAGGGTGTCTCGAGGAGAAAAAGATGGCATCTACCAAGCCAAAAATAGGGAAACTTATCTAAAACAACGGAGAAGGTCTTGTGGGAAGCGGAAAAAAAAACGGGCCTCAGACGACCAGAGGATCCGTGGGCGGAGGGTCAAAACTTGAAAAGGAAGAGGATGCCCTGGTAGATAGGGGAAAGTGTAGACCGTCCTGCCTTGTAAAAGGGGAGAGAAGTCATGGGAATGAGGGAGGAACAAAGCGAAGCAGTTTCGCATAAGGAAGTAGGTGTAAAGCACAAAGGAAAGGAAAGCCGCTTTCATCATCCTCTAACTCTAGAAAAAGAGCTACGCGCAATCGCAGGAAAAAAGGGGGATCTCCCGGAAAAGGAGAAAGGGGAAGCGATCAGGTCCGGAAAAGGAGGGGGGAAAGGTGAGGCTCATCGCACATTATAGAAAAAAAAAACATCAGGTATAAAGAGAGCGATACTCAGAAACCACCCCAAAACGGGGAGGAAAGCTATATACGATCTTCCTCAGAGGGGGGTGGGGTTTAGACTTGGGATTTGAGAAGAAACGGAAAGAAAGTCATAGTCTCAGAGAAGAATCTGTTCGCCGTGCCTGTTCAAGGAAGAGACCGATGCCAGCTATTTAATAAAAAAATAGACGGAATCATCTGGACCGCTAATTACAAGGGGGGGGGGGGATACAAGGGAAAAGCTCTCTGAGATGGAAGGCGCGATCTTGCCCAGAGCAAGAAATGAGGGTACGAAAGTCCCTCGAATGAAGAACATATAACACTAGAGAAAGGGGAACATACTAAGGAGGCACAGTTCGTATAAAAGAAAGAAGCAAAGCTGGGGCGAAGAGGGCGTCTAGGCGTTTAGGGAAAGGAAAATAAGAGGGACATATAATTATCTATTGGGACAGGGGGAACACCCTGAAACGACATCAAAGAAATGGAAGTGAGGAAGAAGGAGTACGGCGCCTTCACATATGCTCGCGGCAAATGGCTTGGTCGAACCGGGCGTTGATCTAAAGGGAAGGTCAGGGTATATCTCGAACGGGAAAAAAGCCAAAAAGATTGGCTTTTGAAAGGAGAAGGGCGTCCAATGGGGAAGGGAGGTTTTTGGCCCAGTGTTGAGTTCCCTCGTGAATGATGATTTACCAGCCGCGCTTGAAAAAGGCTGAAAGACGAATGTTGGGAGGGAGACTTACGCCACAAGAAAAAAAGGCGAGTAGGGGGGGGGGGGACGGGAAGAAGTCCGTGTCCGAAAGAAGTTGCATGGGGAAAACAAAAAAAGACAATTACTCCAGCGAAGAAACTATTTATGGTTGGCTCCCCGGAGAAAGCGCCCCAAAGGGACCTCATTAATGGTGACGGAAGCGGAAAGGACGGGAAGTCTATCGCGATAGAATCGGGATGAAATCCGGGGGGGGAAAAGGTCACGGTGACAGAAATGGCACGGAGAAAGTCTGCATCCAGGAAGGGGAGTTCCTAAAAAAGAGACAGAAAGTCAGCACGCCAACAGCTCAGGGGGGGAGGGGGGGGGAAAAATTTAGATTGGAAAGATGCCTCGAGTAAAAGGGCCTCACAGGATTAATTTACATTTATCATCAAAGGAAATAAAAATAGGGGGAGGGGGAAGGGATGTGGGAAACAAAGTTTTAAGAACTGTCAGTTCAAGGTAGGAAAAGAAGAAAAGAAGAGAGAGGGAGTCAGGGCAATTTCAACTCATAGTTTCAGAAGGATCCGAACGTTGAAAGAGTGAAGAAATGAAAGGTAGTGAAAGGGAGCAAGAGAGACACATAAGGCGACCTCGGAGCAAGGCCAAATTTCCTCCATCCGAAAAAGGAGTTAAAGTTGGTATGAGAAGCAAAACGGACGCGAGGAAGGTTGGAGAAAGTCATCAGGGGGGGAATCTCACAAGACATCTTCAAAAAAGGTGGAAGAAAGAGTCTGTCAAAGGGAATCTGGGGTGTAAATCTAAAGCGGAGGGAGGAAAGGTTCTCTAAGGAAAGAAATCGTTAGACGGCTGGGTAGGTAGGGAAAAAGAAGTATTCCCTCCAATCTAGGGAAAAGTTTTGGAGCGCTCCTGAGTGTATACTGGAAGCCGAACCATTCTTAAAGGACGGAAACGTAAAAAAAAGCTTGTTCGCTGGAGGAATCGGAAAAAGGGAACTTGATGAAAGTTGCCGGCTTCGATGGAAACAGGGGAACCTTTCGCACACGGGAGGAGAGGACATAATGAAGTTCTCGAGAGAGGGCATTACAGTGCAGCCGGTCATCTGGCCTAGGAGGGAGTCTATGCCTATTTCTAACGGGGGAGAAAAACGGAACATGAGAAAGAAAAAGATATCAACCAGGGGAAGGCGGGATCAAGTCGGTTAAGACGGCGACTCCTGAGAAAGAAGGGAATAGGAACTGGCCAAAAGCCGAATCCGTAGACTAAAAAATAGCAATCTACTAGGGGGGGTGGAATAATAGAAGGTAAGAAAAGCGGCAGGTGACCCTTAAAAATAGGTTTAGACCTTTGTCCCAAGAAAAAGGGAGAACAAACAAGAAAAATCGGGGGTCTCTCTTAGGGATTAAAATGTGGCAAGAGAGAAGTAGGAGTTTACGGGGAAGGGGGCGCCTCCGATAGGGGTCGAGGGGATAAACACAGTGTCTCTATGAAAAAACCCGGGGTAATTGAGTGAAAAAAAAAATACGGACACTACAGCAAAAAGCGTCGCGCATCATACCAGGGGAGGGCAGGAATTTATAAAAAAACGTGAAGGAGAAAAAGGGAGTAGGAGTCGCGAGAAAAAAAACCTCGAAAAACCCTACGTTAGAAACGAAAAGGATCGCATGAAAGCTTCTCCAGGCGGAGGCACTCTATCTTTGAAGTGTAAAAAGGGATCTTGAAAATGACGCCTGAAATGGGGGAAAGTGGGAGGGGTCGGAGATCTCCTAAATGAGGGAAAAAAGCACATCGCCTCTACCACCTGCGAGGCGGCCAAGGCTCCTGAAAAAGGAAGGTTGCCTCGATAGTACTCCATAAGACAAAGAGTCATGATGAAGGGGGAAAGAGGAAGTGCTTCGACTTTAAGAAAGAAACGGGAGTCAAAACATCGCGTAAGCGTGGAGCCGCGTCGACAATTTCTCTAAGACAAAAGTCTCAAAGAAGCGGAAGCCGGGGGGGTCCAGTCAGCGTAGAAAAGAGCCCATCACTTTACCACATGGGAGAGAAGTCCGGAGGGGGGAACAGTTACGGCACGCCTGAGCAAGCCGAGCGTAAAAGGCATTAATCGGCGGGGGAACTAAGGACGGAGTTGCTTCGAGTTGAGACGGGTCTTAAAAGGGATAAACTAGATCATTGCGGGAAAAGGGCACCGCTCGGCGTCGGACCTGATTTAGCGAGCACTCCTATAGGGAAAAAAAAAGATATTGAAGGAGGGGAGGGAAAGTGCGTCGTAACTCTCCGGAAAGAAAAGCGAAAATGTTGCAAAAAAGTTAGTAAGAGAAGGAAAAACACGTCGTCAAAAAGAACAATAAAAAGGCAACGACCGGGGGGAGAGGAGAAAAATCGGAAAAAGACGGGGAACCCATCCTCCCTCGAGCAGGGGGTGGTAAGAGTCATGGGAAAGGATGCTGTACAAAAAGGAGTCCGTCATGGGTGTTCTAAGCCCGAGCGGGAGTCTAGAGAATGATTCAGAGAGCGCAAGAAATGTGGAAGACACTTTTCACTGTGTGAAAAGGGAGGTCTTCTCCTAAAAAGGTCCAAATCCTAGACTACAGACGGGGAGTTGGTTAGTCTCGTGGAAAAAACATGAGGGGAAAGGAAGGGCAACGAAAAGGGAGGGACGCCGTCGTTACGGTCTATTAGGAGAGGGAAAATAACGAGGAAAGCGGCTTTCAGGAATAAAGCGTCCCAAAAAAAGGTGATCAGAGCTCACTAAGAAGGAAGAACGACAATGATCAGGAACCGTCCATAAGCGAGATATAATGGAGAGGGGCTGCGAAAAAGAAGGGGGGGGGGCCTTTGAGGAGGAAAAAAAAATAAAATCTCAAATAAGGGGTAGGGGCACAAGTGGACTGTTGATACAAGGGGAGACAAGGGAACGAACTGCCGGTCATGTTACGCTCGCCGTGCAACGGATTTGAAACTCAGAAGGGGGGAAAGAAAAGTAACCTTCTTGAGAAGGAACCAACGCGCTGGTGGAAGAAAAGAAGAGGGCGATTTAGGAAGGGGAAAAAGACGGAACAGGCGGGCGCGCAGTTAAAGTATCGCAGAGCGAAAATCGAAGGGGAGGAAGGGGTTTTCTGAAAAAAGGGAAAGGTCATCACCCTGATCTTTTTTTATGTCGACGTGGTCGCAGCTAACGAGAAAAAGAAGGGACTAGGGGGAGGCGCGAGAGTCGCGCGAAAGCGGAGCTCACGCATTGCCATGTCTTGAAAGGGAGGGGAAGGGTGAAAAGCTTAAAAGAGAAAAAAAGGGGGGGGTGGGGGGGGGGGGGGGTGGGGGGGGGGGGGGGGGGGGGGGGTGGGTGGGGGGGGGGGGGAGGGGGGGGGGGGGGGTGTGGGGGGGGGAAAGAGAATACGCTAAGGACCTTCTACGAGCGGAGATGATTTTCCCAGGGAAGGGGGCCCAGGGGGGATCTTCGAATAGGAAGCTGGCTGACGCGAAAGAAAACTACTCGGGAGGAAAGCCTAAGAGTATAGCTCTACCATTTCCAGAGTGAGGACGTCGCTACGGAGGAATGAAAAACTTTCTCAAGAGGGGAGAGGGAAGGATCAAGTACTCATCTCACTTTAAAAGGGTATGAAGGTCCAGAAACGCTGGGAAAAAAAAAGTTCAACTACGGCTTCAAAAGCTTCAAAAAAGATCGCTCTCAAAAATGAAAAGCTGGCTGAGTCGCAGAAAGGGGGAATGATTTCCAGGGAACGCTCTGCCCTACATTTCTGGAGAGGAGATCCACACGAGAGGGGGGAAAAAGAATGATCAGAGGGGAAAAAGAGCTGGAAATGGGTGTCTTCCAAAGCTTACGTTACGTCTAGTACATAGAGGGGGAGGAGGAGAGACCACACTCTTCAAGGAGAAAGGTCCGGGTCGCTCCATGGTTCTTATTTAGAAAATGAGGTGTATGACGCGCTACGAAAAAAGGTATAAGGGAGCATAAGAGGTCAGGAAAACGCAAAAAAGTCGACTATGATGAAGGGCATAGATTCATATTTCAAGGAGGAATAGGGTCCGGGAAGGAAAAAGGGGCTTGAACTTGGACCACTAAAACAAGACACGCTCAACTTTGACGGGGGAGGGGGAAAAGTACAAAGGAATGAAGGGAAGTCCTTTCAGAAGGAGCGCCCTAAGAAAAGGATATCCGTCGAGACGGGAGGAGGAAGCGTCGAGTGACGCGTGTTTGTTAGAGAAAGACGGTTCCGGGAAGAGCGCGCGCCGATGCTCAATTAGGAAGAATAACCTTGAAAGTCAAAGGTGGCCCGGCTCGTGTACGTCGCGCTAGTCGAAGAAGAGGAGGGGCAAGGATAAGAGAGGGAAAAAGACAGGGCTTCCTGCGAGTGGGGGGGGTGCATGGGCTACCAAAAGGAAGAATACGTTTTAGAAGGGATACAGAGGAAGGAAGTAGGGGGGGAGCTTGTTTGCGGTCAATTCCGCGGGAAAGGGGGGGCATTTAGGGAAAAAGAAGCGCAGTGGCGATTTCCCTCTGTAAGAGAAGAAGGATAAGAAAAAGCTCCTCATCCAGATTCTTAAGAAAGCGCGTAGGGAAGACATTGCGTAAATAAAGAAAAGAAGGAAAGGGGTCCGTAAAAGTTCCTAAGCAAAGGGAGACTTGCGTCTCTTGCCGCAGGAGGGAGGAAGTGACCTTTGCCGGCCGGCAGGGAAAAGGGTGGTAAGCCGGGGGGGGAGGGAGATCGCAAACAAGTACTTTCCTGGCTGAAAGGAGGAGGGAGAGGTAGGTCCGCGGGGAACGCAGTCTGATCCAGGAGAAAGACATGTGAAAAGGAAATGGAACCGAGCAGCGACGACATAATTGAAAAAGCGTTTAAGCGCGGAACTAAATTAATATGAAAGGGGGCTATGTCCTCGGAAGTCTACGAGGGGAAAAGAATTTGGAGAAGACCGGCTGGAGTCGACGGCAAAGAGAGAGGGAAAGGGAGCACGAAGGGAGGTGGGAAAAAAACATGGCTAGCAACTTTACCTGCTGTCATCATCCAAAGCGAAGATAAGGAAGCAGTCACTTCGGGGGGAGGAAAGAGGGAATGGGACGCCCATTCTATCTTATCTATTCAACCGGAAGAGGGATATCGGCGATGAAAGGTATGGGACCAATCGCAACGTAAAGTCATTCAAAAAAAATAAAGTGACGCATCGCTCAAAATGAACTCACACAAAGGAGGAGAGAAAAAGGGGTCAAACCTCTAGGGGGGGGGGGGGGGAATATCTGCCATTACGTTCTAATGGGGAAAGAAAAAAAAAGCCCTTCTAGCCGTCAAACGAAGATCTCCCTCTCGCAGGAAGGGATAAAGTAAAAAGGGGGCCGGGAATGCGGCGTACTGGGCATCCGATGAAAAAAGAAAACGGAAAATGGGGAAGGGAATTCGCTTTCTAAACTGGAATTGGTCCAGCCGGAAGGAAAAGGCACTGGGTTAGAGGAAAAGGCATGGGAAAGTCGACATATTAACCATCTAGAAAAGGGCAAAAGGGAAAGGGTATTAGCAAACGCAGCATACCTCTCTCAAGGGGGGAGGGAGTGTAAAGAGAAAGAAATTAGACAAAAAGGGGGGGGATCAGTGATCGAAGGTGGGGGAACTGTTATCGCAACCACTCAGAAAATAATCGCGAAAGAGAGGAGGACTTCAAAGAAAAGGGGAAAAATCTCATTCCAATTCTTCGATGCAAAAAGGTGAAGGGAGACGGCAATGTCCATGGGGGGCGCCTGAGCGAGAGAAGCCCCAACGGGGGGGGGTTGAACATTTAGAATTCGGGCAAGGGAGGGGTGGAAAAAAAACTGGATTTAATAAATGGAATCCTTACAAAAAAAAAAAAGGGGTCCAGCAAATGGAGAAAGCGAACGGTATCGTCGCCAGCTGGAAAAATAGGGAAAACCTAAACAAAATTTGGGAAGGGTGGGATGCACGTAAGATCGGTAGGGGGGGCCGGGACACCGGGGAAAAATCAAAAGGAAAAATCGACACGAAGTGGGTTGGGAACCTGAAATGAAAAAAACCAAACGACTTCCTCACGGGAAGGAGCCGCTCGATCGGAGGGGAAAGTGAATCGCATATCGCAGAGGGAGGGGTCCAGCTATTCCTTCACGGGGATCACTTCTAGGTGGAGGCGTGGAAAATAAAGGAAGAAAACCTTCGAGCAGAGACCTAAGGGGTAGTAAATAGAAAAGAGATCGACGGAAAAAAAACGCCGGAAGAAGCTTTGTTGTCATGTAAGGCAACGCCTCTCTCAGGCAAATTGATCCAGTCTGACGTTTGCTTGAGGCAGGGGAACTGCCAAATTGAAAAGGTGGAGAGGGGTAGCGACGTGAAAAAAAAAGGGGGTTGGGCACTGTCATTCAAGGGAGTGGGGTCAAGGACCAGAACCAGAACGAAATTAAGTGGGTGGAGTACATCATGGGGAGAAGAGGAGTTGGCGTCTCCAGGAATGAAGTGTCAAGGAAGGAAAGGGGGCAGGTGGAGAGAGAAAGAAGAAGAAATCAAGTATTGAACCGATCCACTCATCTCCAGTCCGGACGGTCGTTAAGGGGGAGGGGAAAAGAGCCCTGGGAGGGGGGTAAGAAGTGTGACCTTCAGCTATACCGGCCAAGTAGAAGGGGGCGAGATGAATCAAGAAAGTTCGGAGCTAAAAAAGAAATGAGGGAAAATCGGGGTCGAGCCTGAAATAGTTCAATACCTCGGCGTGAAGAGAGGTGCCCAAAAAGAGGAAGCCTCTTTGGTAACTCTCTCTCTAGTTGGGGGAATTAGGGCAGAGCATCTTCTTGCCGTCAGGAAGAAGAAAGCGTCCGAGAGTCCCGGGGGAAATGAGTCCTTTGCCGCCGGCGATACGAGCGAAAAACCACAAAAGGTGCAGCGATCTATGGCGCGGAGGGAAGTCCTATCAAAGAGGGAAGCTAGAAGGGGGCAGCGGCAAAAAAGGAGATGCGTCGGTCCAGGAGTGAGGAAGAGAGGTACCCATTACATGAAGAAGATACGGTTATAGTAAAGAGCCGAGGAAAAAGCAAGAGAAAGACTAGGGGGAGCACAGAATCTGCGGGATAGGAGGAGTTCAAAAAGAGGAACCTCCTCTCTAAAACGAAAAATATCCATACTTGTCGACGAGGGGGAGGAAAACGCACGCCCGAAGGGAAGAAGTCCGAAAAAAAAAAGTGTTATTCTTGGGTCCCAAAAGCGCATCAAAAAAAGAACAAAAATCTGCGCTTTGAAAGGGATACTTATCAAACGGAGAGAAAAGCTCCGATTTGCGGTGGCCGGCCCTACGTAGGGGGGTCAGGTCCATCACAAAAAAAGGGAGGGAATGAGCCTGGAGGGGGAAAGGAAAGCAGGTCCAGAAAGAAAAGAGTAAAAGGGAGGAGCGAGAAACCGGCCAATTCATTTCGTCTTAGGGGATCATCCGACCAAGAAACACGGGAAGGGATAACCCTAAAGGGGAGCCGCGCTCCACATATCAAACAGGATCGAGCCAGCCGAAGAAGGGAAATTTTGCAGAGGAGAAGATCGGGGGGGGCGTCGTCTTACACTTGGCTCTTGAGATCACTGGGACGCGTGTCGCGGTGCCTAAGGAAAGAGGAGAGGCCGAAAATCCTCAATCTCCTCCAAGGCCGCGATACCGACCGCAGGGGGGTTTCTGTGCAATGGAAAAAGTTAAAGGTGGGTCCTCGAAGCAACTCAAAAGGCCCTATGGGAAAGGGAAATTCACTTGCAGAATGAGAAAAAGGCTCAAAAGGAAATAAGTCTTTTGCTAAGCGCTTCTCCCCTTAAGAAATCAACAAGGGAAGAGCGCGGGCATGCGGACATCCGTCCTTGGTCCAAAAAGGGGCCAGGAAAATCCTTGCACTGCGAAATCTGCCGGTGGACAGAAAAAGGGCCCAGAAAACGTACAATCATTAATCTTCGCAGATAGTAGAGTGAGTGACGATTTTTGAAAGGGAGGAGAGGGGGAGATAATGTTGCGTAGGAGAAAAGTTATTCGAGGAGAGGAGATGGTCCTGATCACTGAAGATATAAAAACGGAGGAGGAGAATCTCGGAGAATCTAAAACTTGGACTAACGACGAAGTTGCCCTGTGTACCTGGGAAAGCCGGTGATCAAAAACAATCGAATCATCTAGGGAGACCTCCGCAAGTGAAGGAGGATTGAATCTCAGGGGAGAGGTGTCAAGTTGTCCCAAAATAGAAAGTCGCCATGAACGTGGTCAGGGATGCGGGGGGGGGATAAATTGTTGACCCAAAAGGAGGACGTCAGCCGTATCTTTATTGCGATATGGGTAGGCCGCGCGAAAAAAATGGAAGCGACGGTACTCCTTGTGAAGGGAGGGGTGTGCAGGAGAACGCCAAATTTACTCTCTAAATCGGCTGTGATCGGCTAGTGTTATCGGCGAGAAAAGAAAGGGTCGGTGGGAAAGAAAGGGGGGGGCCACCAAACTGCTCATCCTTATATCGGGATGCATTGGGTGTGTTCGTCGATGGGGGGTAGTTATAGGGTCACGGCCTAGGGGGACCAACAAAATCGCAGCCTTTAGTATAGGAGGCCATCGACTTTTCGTTCCTCTCCAGGTGAATGAGGACACAGACAACGTACACCGAAGACATAGAGAGGAGAAAAGTCAAAAATCGTGCTAAAAGAATGTTACACATCAGACAAGTGTTGGTGGTAAGTTGGGCGGAAAGGACAATTGGTGAATAGACGCTATAGCAGGGTTAAAGTGGCGACAGTCTTTGGAGTCCCTGCACGGTTCGCGTGTGAGGCGTAGCAGATTAGTTTGAATCGGGCTGGAACCGAAGAGAAGCCCAGGACAACGACAGTGTGGTGTTCAGACAAAAAAAATAAAACGGCTGGGGGTGGGGGGAAGGAAATAGAAATAAGGGCGTCTCTATTAAGGAGGCAGCATTTCTCTCACCGACTCGGAGCGGCTGCAAGGAGCAGCGCGTCTTCTGGGGTTTTTAGCAATCCTCTATTCCTGTCTCTTGGGCCGGATGTTTTTCTTTGTGTTTTATTAGTTGTGTTTTGGTTTTTTTTTTTTTCTCTTTGTCTGGTTGTGGATTATGTTTGTTTTGAAACTTCTCAAAGGGATTCTTTGTTGGGGATAGTGCGGCATCGAAAAAAGAGAAGGGAGGGGCAAAGAAAAAACTGGGCTAGGAAGAACAACAAGGGGAAGATGGAGCGGTGACCGCGGGGAGCAGCAGTGAGGGCTTGGGTTTTCGGACGTCATGTGGCGTCTTCTGCAGAACCGCGTGCAAAAAAGTGGGACGAAACGGATCTGTGGGATGAAGGAGGTTAGCGAAAGGTCTCGGGACGTTCTCTTTATCCCGACTGAAGGCGCGAGAGGGCGGAGAGAGACGGGGTCCTGGGGGTTTTGGAGGAAGAAGTGCGAAAAGACCGGTACGGGAGAAGAGGGGGTGAAAAAGCGGAAAAGGGGTGAGGTTTTTTTGGTTTTGGGTGGAGGCGGAAGGGCGCACAATGTTTGGGGTGGGGGAGGGGGGGGAAGTGGAGGGGGGGCACACGTGGCTAGGGGAAGGAGAGGGGGAGGAGGGAGAGTGTGAGGAGGAGGGAGAAGGGAAAAGGGCAAGAGAAAGGGGGGAAGAAACGAAGAGAGAAAACGGAGAAGGGCAAGAGAAAAAAAAAAAAAAAAAATTGCACCACAAAGAGTGTGGATGGGGGGAAGCAAGGAATCAAGAGAAAAAAGCAGACGAACACCGCAAGCGGAAGAAAACCCGCAAAAGCGACAGAGCCAAAGAAAAAAGGGACACAACAACGAAAAGCAAGGAAGTGAGCGAAAAAGAGGCAGTAAAACAAGGAGCATGGGACAAGGGGCGGCCGGGGGGGGGGGGGGGCGGGGGAGGGGGAGGGTTTTTTCGTGGTGACGGGGGGGGGACGAAGGGGGGGGGGGCACGGGGGTGGGGGAGAACGAGGTTGCGCGGCGAGGTATGAGGATCGGAAAGGGATAGGGCCAATGGGGGAGGGTGGGGGGAGAGTGGCGAGTGTTCAGGGGGGTGGAGGAGGGTCGGGTTGGGCATTGCTCGTGAGTGGAAGGGGTGGTGGCGCCATCTGTCAGGAAGTCTGGAGAGTGGGGGGGAAACCTGCCCCGCGCGGAAACCCGCACGCAAAAGCGAGAAGAAAAACAATGCGGCCGTCGAGGGGTGGACAGAGAAGGTTGGGTGTTGGGCTTGAGGGGCTTGGGTTATTTGGGGGTGTCCGTGTCGTGAGGTGTGGGGAGGGGGGGGGACTAGTGCGGGCAACAGGGAATGGGAGGGGTCAGTGCGTGGTGTGTGCGGTTTGGGGGGTATTTTTTCTTGTGGGGGGGGGAGTTGGAGTGCGGGTCGAGAGGAAGCCGAGGGGCCGGGAAATGGGCAAGGGCGGTTCGGTAACCAGAAAAAATGTGGCTGGGCGGGTGTGGCGGGGGCGTTGGGGCCCGGTGAGTGGCTCTGTGGGATGGAGTGAGTGTGTGCGCGGCATGGGGGAAGTGAAGAGTAAACAAACCACGCGCGGGGGTCGAGGATAGGGAATTGTTTGTTCATTGGTGGATGACGATGGGAGGGCCTTGGTTTGGGAAAAAGGAGATAGTTGGACGGGTGAGTGTATAGGTTTGGAAAGGTGGGGCGTAGATGGTCTGGAAGGTGAATGGGTCTTGCACAAACAAAAGGTCGCCAGGAAAAAGCGGGGTAGGGTGTTAGCGCCGGGGGGAACAGTGCGCGAAAATCTTGCAGTGGTTGTGGGAGAATGGGTATATGTGTGGAGAGGTGTGTCAGGGTGTACCGTCGTGGTGGGGGTTCGGGGCGGTGGTGGTCCAGAAGAAGGTGGGAGGCTGGGAGAAAGTGTAAGGGAGGGTCCGTGAGAATCTGGTGTAACTAGGGAGGTTGGAGGGTGTGTTCGCTAAAAAGTCTCGCGGGGGGGAAAAAAGATTGTCAAGACGCAACGAAGAGGGGGGGGATCGTTGGAGCTCGGGAGTGGGGGTGTGTCTGGAAAGGGGGGGGGCGAGGGTTAGAAAGAGTGGCCGCCAGGGGCGGGGACCGGGGCGGATATGCAGGGGGGAAAAAAGGGGCGTGGTGGGGGGGGCGGGGGGGGAGGGGGGGGGGGAGGGGGGGTGGGTCAGGACGGGGGTGGGGGGTGGGTGGGGGGTGAAATGTGGGGCAGGGAAGGAAGTGTGTGAGACAAGTCGCGGGGTGTGGCGGTATCGAGCAAAAAAAAAAAAGAGGAGAAGAAAGATATCTCGCTCAGCGTCTCCGCAGTGGGGGGGTCTCCATGCAGGGCACAAAAAAAAAACTCGACATATCCTAAAAGGGGGGGGGCATGCCTGCGGCGCCTTTGGCCGGGCGAACCAGGGATATTCAGCGAGAAAAACCCGCTGATGAAATGAACAGGCGTGTGTGGCGGTGGGAAGAGTGAAAAGTTCGCTGCGAAACCGGCCAGGCAGAACAATGCCGGGAGGAAAACGCAAAGGCAGGCACGTCTAAAGTTCGAGTCGTGCTGACGAGAAGATGCGATTCCAGTCGTGTGGAGCCAGAAATGAACGCGGGGAGCAAGAGTGAAAGCAGCGCAGGAGGAAACGTCGGCGAAACGAAGGGGGGAACGACACGAAAAAGAGCCGCGAAGAAGAGAACGTAACGACGGTAGCAATGGTATGAACTCGGAGGGGTGATTCCGGTCCTAATTAAAATGGATAGAAACGGCGGCTGAAAAACCGCGCCCCGCAGCAGTTGGTTTCAGGGTCCTTATCGGCCCGCACTTGGTTTGTGAACGGGTGGGGGGGGGGGTTTGTGTTTTTGGGTGTGGTGTTTGGGTGAAATTGGGTGGGGGGGGTTTTGTGGTGGGGGTGATTGGGTGGTAGTGTGTTGGTGGTGTTTGGTGTGTGGTGTGGATGGGGGGGGGGGCAGGCGGTGTTGGAGGATAAGACGTTTTCTTTGCGGGTCGAACCTCGTCCATTCTAAGTAAAAGCCGGCGCAGACCGTCCTGGCGTCGCTGACTAAGCCGCCTTGTTGCGCGCATGAAAGAAAACGGCCGCCTCGCTCGGTGTTGCCCTAATCGTCCGGATCTGGAGTTCCGCAAACGCAAGCAAAAGCTAACCAAAAAAAGAACGATCTCACTGGATTGGTCGAGATTCGCCCCCCAACAAGAATCGGTAAGGCTGTGCAGATCTTCCAACGGCCCTTGGGGGGCGAGAAGAGGATCGCCGCGTAGGGCTCGAAAGGAACGTGAGAACTTCTCCTTCGGCGCCTTGAATTCGGGAACAC
>Ga0179593_1520174_pt1 | contig 18766 bp, 18 predicted proteins | sample CZODoug2_1_08_16_FD_185931 | JGI IMG/M metagenome (GOLD analysis project Ga0179593, IMG submission 185931) | Vadose zone soil fungal communities from Angelo Coast Range Reserve, California, USA - CZODoug2_1_08_16fungal (PacBio error correction) | ecosystem: Environmental > Terrestrial > Soil >...
AAAGGCCGGCAAACGGGAAGACTTCTCTCAAATATATCGCCAGGAAGCTGAGTCAATTGGATCATCGTGGCACACGTTAGGGACGCGGCGTGAACAGGGGTGCCAGGCCAGCAGGGTAGCATGAAATGAAAAAGACAGCGAACTATTAAAAGAGAACGAGATTTTGTGGGAAATGACGTCAGGAAAAGAAAGGAGCCAGAAGGGCGCGTCAGCGGACAAAACAAGCTGGGCCAGGCGCGTTCGTAACGAGTGGGAGGACGTCCGAAAAAAGGCAAAGGGGTAAGGGTTTTAACACGGACACGCACGACACATTATCAAAAGCAAGGAGCAAAGGCGCGCTTGATAGAACTAGAGGCGTACGCGATGTGCAGTGTACGACTAAAAAAAAGCAAAGGGTCACCAAAAGAACGCGCAGCAGTAGCGGTCGGCTTGGAGCTAAGGAAAAGGCCTCGGAAAAAAGGGGGAAAAGGAGAACGCAATATAGTCCCAGACAAATTTCGTGGATCGTAAGAAAAAATGTTCAAGGAACCAATAGCGCGGTGTCCACTAGAGCAAAAAAAGGGTAACTCCAGCGCACAGATCGCGAATGGACTTAAACTCAGCGGGTCATTCCGAACGAGCGAACAGAGGGAGGAAGAACTGGTCGGCTCAGGAAACCGTGCGGACGAGGAGAAGCTCGAACAAAAGGTGAAAGATAGCGTCGGCCGTCAGTGACTTGGGAGGCGACGGACCAGCTCAGCGAATGAAAAAAGGTTAAGTGCGGCAGAACGAGTATGCACTAAGGGCAGTGGGAAAAAATGACTACATGAGAAGAAAAATGAGAAGTCCAAAAAGTGCAGTGGCGGGGAAAAAAAAGGTGGGCCTGAATTTTGTCGGTTTTGCAATTCATCCGACAAGGAGGCATGGAATCAACGGTATCGGTGCTTCCATATAGATTCCAAATCCTTAGGCCAAAGCAAAAAAGACGCCAATCGAGGGGGGGAGGAAAAAAGCCATCGCCCATAGGCAGCCGGCGCAGTCGCAACCGACTCCGATGATTCGGGGGAAAACGCAATTTCCACTAAGCGCGGGGAAGTCATAAAGAAAAAAAAGCTAAGTTCGTCACGTGAGGAAGAGGAAGCACACGGCTATTCAAAAAGAGTCTAATTCCAATCTTTCTCCGGGAGATGTGACGGGGAACCATTTGCAAATCATCGGCCACCTGAAAAAAAAACGTCCAGGTCCAAAAGAGGACGGGAAAAAAATAAGGGACTGGACTCTCCGGAAACGTGAAAAAGGAAGAAACCAAGGGGCTTCGGTCCGCCCACTCGCAGCAAAACGGTGAGCCAAACGACTACGGAAAACAAGAAAAACACATCTGTCGCAGTAGGGGATGTGGGGGAAGTCTCAACAGAAAAACCAAAGAAGGAGGGGGAAAAAAGGAAAAAGAGGGGGGTCGAATTCTATGACATCTAAAACTCCAAAGAGTTTCACCGGATTGACGACCGGAGCACAAGGTCATCTGTAAGCAGGGGAGAAGCGGGAAAAGAAGGGCCAGAAAAGGAACGTTCGTAGGAAAGGTGTACCTGTTCGCCGAAAAAAAGCTTTGGAATCCGATGAAAATAATGGGAATCGTTCTAAGGCAGCGGCGAAATAGGCGAAGGGAGAAAAATGGGAAACCACTACGATGCAAATGGCAAAATTGGGGAAGGAAGATGCGCGAACCTATCGCGCCGGGAGCAGCCTGGCAAGCAGAGCATCATGTGAGGCGCAACCTTCGACTACGATAAGGGGACGCGACGATACTCAATCAGGGCAGGCGTAACGGGGGGTTGAGGTGAACGGAGGATGGCGAAAGACGATAAAAAAAAGAATTCGTGCAAAGACATGATCAAAAAAAATTCCGAAATGGTGGGCACAAAATGGAACAAAAACAAAGAAGCGCAGCAATTAGAGATTAGTGAATGTCTCGTCATTGAAAGCAGTCATCGGAGAAGCAAAAAAAGCGGTGCGCATAATATAACTGGAAGGAAAAGGGAAACCGAAATTGCATTGACATGTGCAAAAAAAGAGTGCCGGGTTGGCTAGCAGACCGATAAAGGCAAGGGGGACGGGGGAACCAGAGTCGTCGCTAAAAGCTGGCTACGTGGCAGGAGCCCAAAGCAGGGCGGAACCGGTTAGAGCTGAATAAGGGGTGTTTCTTTGCAAACGGAAGGGGAAACGAAGTGGGGCGAAAAATGGGGGGGGAACGTAGTGCGGTGGGCGCTCCCGAAGGTTCACATCTTTGCAAATGGGGGACAGGGGGGCATGGGGGGCGAAGGTCCCACGGGCACAAAATACCAAAGAGGGGGAGGGGGGGGGGGGGGGGGGGGGGGGGGCGTCAAAAAAAAGGCGAAGAATAAGACGCGTCATTCACGACAGAAAGTAGTGTGGGGACCGCTTTGAATTAGGCAAGGAACGCGCCGACGACTGCCTGGCGCTGGTTTGTGGGGGGGACCGGGTTGAAAACGCTGAAAAAAAAAAGGAGAAAGCGGCGTACCTCTTCACAAAGAAATACTCAAAGGCTTCGCGCGGGGAGACTGGAATTTGGGATAAATGTGGTGCGGGAGGCAAAAAAAATTTTCCAGGCATTTTGACAAATAACGCCGGGACCCGAACAGGTTGTAAGGGGGGCTCCTGTAAAGACTCGAAAAGCGGGATTCACGAAAAAAAACGGAGACCGGTGAAATTCGCGGCGCTGACAGGGTAAGATTCAAAGAGGAATACACCATGCAGGCAGTGCTGAAACCGGTCGAATACACTGAAAGGAAGAAGACCACGAGGAAATCGCGACAAGAAACGAAGAGAGTATCAATGTGGAGAAATGAGTTTGCCGAAGACCTTTGAATCAGCGACGAAACACAGCGAGAAGGAAGGAGAATATAAATGGGGCGCAAAGGAGAAGAGCGACCAAAGTGAGTCATTGAGATAACAAACCGGTCCGCGCGAATTGAATCATCGTGGGAACGGTGCGCGTGGCACAAAGATGGCCAAGGGGAATCTGGTCGCGCTAAAGAAAAGGATGAAGGCCCAGACAGGCAAAAGCACGGAAATTTTGTTTACGAAGAAAAAAAGCACGCCTCCGGCGACAAGTTCCAGGAGTCGAGGTTCTGCGCGGGGGAAAAAACCTAAACAAATGGCCTTGGCAAATTTTCAACTAGCACCACAACTAAAAGCTCGAAACGTCGGCGCAGACGCCCGGCAGGAGGGGCCCTTTGAAGATACGAGGGAAAAGGTGAAAACAAATAAACCCGTCTCCGTCACCCCGACGCAGCGCGCGAGTCGGCGTAAAATCACTGGATTAAAATCCTTCGAGAGACTGATCCTTCCCCGAAAAAGGTGAGGGGGGGGGGACATCCTGTGGGCCGACTTTTTCAAACGGAAAGGTAAAACAGCGGGCGGGGCAGGGCATCGGGCAAAAACCCGGGAGCGCACGAATAGGGGCGGGCCTTGATTTCGGGCAAAAGTCAGAAAAAACATTCCTGCGGATTGAACAGCACAGAGCCAAAAAGTTGGACGAGAAAAGTCGAAGGAGAAGCCCTATTCTGGGTCCGGAAGAGGGAAACAAAGATTGCAGACGGACCAATGCTCAGCGTCTGCACGTGGGGGCAACTTACCGGAAGAAAAAAAACGCTCTGGAAGGGGGTCATGTTGACGAATCCGAATTCCGTGAAGAAAAGACGGACGAATACCCAATCTGCTGCGCTTCAGTGCTTTAGTGCGTTTTAAGAAATGGGGGGGAAAAAGTTGAACAAAATTCATCGGAAAAAACGACGTCAGGAATATCATATCGTCGGGTTCATGTTTGCCATCCTTCGTACACCAGAAGGGAAAAAACAATCTTATGTTCTAAAAAAGAGGGGAGAAAAAAAAAGTCGACCATGCCGCTACCGGGGAAATCGCAACCGAACAGGCAACGTACAAGGCGCATTTTCACTAGCGCGGGGATAGGACGAGGAGGGAAACGGAATCGCCGTGACCTCTTTGCGTATTTGGGGGGATCTAAAGGACCCAGTTCGCTATTCGCGGAATAATTCAGACCAATCTGCGCCGATCAGCATGCAAATTGCAATAAGCTATCCCGAAAGAGGTAAAGAAGGTCCTCTGCCACGTACCTAGGGACCAAAGAGAAAGTGAAAACCAAGCTGAAACCCAAGCCGTGGCTAGTCGGTAGAAAAAGGGCGGGCATGCAAGATCGGCAATGGGGGGGGAAAGAAGCTCAAAAAAAAAAAAATCTCCAAAAAATCAGGGAGGGGGAGAAGAAAAGGGACGCGACAGGCAAAAAAAAGTTGGAAACACGAGTGGTGGGACCGGGAGAGTGACAAAAGGGGACAAGTGGAAAGCCGGGCCGAATGGAAAAGCCACGAGTTTTCATCGTACCGTCGGGGTATGAAAAAGAGGTTCCGATTAAAGTGCATGGGGAGGCAACGGGTGAGAAGAAGGCCCGTTAAAGAAAAGGTTCCAGGGCGCGACTAGTCAGAGAACGCCTATGGACGAACACAAGAAATCTCTTAAAGGGAGAGTGGGGGGAGTAAAGATGCGCGAGACCTACCAAATTGGGGCCCGCAATCCGACTCATCAATGCCGAGTGGTGCGATCTGAGGAAAAAGTCGGAGGCCATGTGGAATGTGTCCGCTCTAATCTATCTGCTTGCTTCGTATGGTTTCAGGGGCTAAACGAGAAAAAAAGAAAAGATAACGATCAGATACGAGAAATGAAGGACACGAAGTGCAGCGAATTATTTGCAAACACCAAAAATTGACGCCAGACTCAAGAAGAGGCAGCTTTTGGGGACTTCGTCATACAGGGGAGTAAGGGCATTCGATTTCAGGATTTGGGTTAGCACATATACAACACTGGGGGGAAAAAGCGTCCGCATGGAAAAAAAAAGTTGACCACAACGCAACAGGCAGCGGGGAGGGAAGCAATGGTAAGGACAAATTAACTGTAAGGAAAGATCAGGCAAAGGTGAAGCGTTTCGCAGTCGCTAGGATTGGTGAAGCGTGGCAGGACCCTGGGAATTCAAAGAGAGCCGACTTTGACGGATGACCGTGGAAGGGGGCAAAGAAAACCAGCGGCCGGGATCGAAGCTCGTCGGAGGTTCATTCAAAAGAAGTCGCGGAAGGACGCCGCACCGCAAGTATTGGAGCACGCGCTCGTAAAAGTGCTGCCCCAGAAATCGAGAGACGCGCCACGAATTGGGAAGACGCAAAGAAAAAAGGAACGACGGGGGGAAAGTCAGAATCATGAAAAAAAGACCAATCAAGGCGTCTCGGGAAGGGTTTTACGCTCGTACAACCACTGGAAAGACGAAAGCCCAAAAAGGGCAGCGGCTCGCTCAAGCGCGCTGTCAAGTCTCCCTGTGGCGTTTTAAGGCCATATCGATGTCAGTCCGCTGAAAAGGGTGAAAGGGAAGTACGTCTAAAATCGGAAAAAGCAGGGGGGGTTTCCGCTGCCTGCGCATAGGGGCTGGTCCTTCAAGACTTCCTGGCACGGACAAAAGTCTAAAGCTTGAAAATTCGCGGCCAGCGACGCAAGGCAAATCACCAGCTGGCAGGCACAATTGGGGGGGAAGGTCAGGTTAAGTAACGCAGCAAACGGAATCCAATGCGGAAAAACAGCTCCAGTCTAGAATCCATGGTGAAAAGGCGAACGTTTAAAAAGACAAACATTACCACAAAAAAGAAAGAGATCGAGGCAAGAAAAAGACAAAAAGTCTCCAAAGGTGAGACAGTGATAAACAGCAAGCCATGCAGGATCGAAGTGGATTCATCTTGCTGGGAGGTACGTCGAACTTAGGGCGTGCCTGCCCGGGTTTAAGAAACACCAGCGAAATTTTTCAACAGCGCGAGCAAATGGAAAGACGTCAGGGGAAACGAGATGCCAAGGCAGCGAACCGAAAATCTAGTAAAGGTGGACTTCTGGAGGGGCTGGAGGCGAAACAAATGCCTTGGACAAATTTTCGATCGAGGAGAAAAAAAAGCACATTATCAAAATTAAAAACCAAGAACGCAATAGCAATTGGAACCGCGACCAGGGGAAAAAGAGTAAGTAATCAGTTGTTTAACGAGGGCTGGTAGTCATCCAGCAGCGCAGTCGATGATTAGAAGCGTCACTAATTCAAGGCGAAGTGGTCAAAGGGGACGCTACTTGAAAAGTCAGGGACGAAGTGGGCGAATGGGAAACCGGACATTGCAAGGTTTTTGCTCAAATACTGGAGGAAGAAGAGGGGCGAAGAGGGAATAGGAGCTAAAGCTGCAGGCAGCCGGGCCTTCAACTGAAAGGCCATTCGCCATAAGGACGTGATTGATTCCCATGTTCAATAACGTAAGGACAGAGGGGGGAAGAGATCACGCAAACTCCCTTATAAAAGGGTCAGTGGAAAATCCCGATGGGCAAAGGTAGAACGTCGCGATGCAATTCTGCAAGGGGGGGAGCAACAGACAAGGGTTCGATTATGCGACCCACATTGTGGGGCGCAGCGATAGAAGGCCGGAAAGAAATAATGACGAATAGTAAAACCTACATGGCGTAGCGGCGGTGAAGTGGGGAGGAGTGGGGGTGCACAATTTCGGCGGGACAGCGCGGGAACGTCTAAGAATGGCTAGGATCAAGATTATTATCGTCGGGTAGGAGGGAAAAAACAGAAACCGGATAAAAGCAAAAAAAAAGAGAGGAAGAGAGCCGCACGCTAAATGCCGAGTTTCCCCGGTTGCCAGAAAGAAAGAGAGTACCCCGATGAGGAAAAGGCTAAATAACTAGGCGCGGATAGGGAGAGGAAATCGGAAAAAAAAGCAAAAGTGCAATGCAGGAGGTTCGGTCAAGCGACAGGAAGAGGCAGGGAAGGCTCGAGTGGAAAAGGTCGCCGCTCATCGAGCAATTGACGCTCAAGAGACGGTACCCTTCGGCACGAAAGACAAAAAGAGTAAAACGATGGAAAAAGCCGATCCAAGGCAGTTCAGCGGGGGAACAAAACCGTTGGATCAATCGATCAAAATCGTTGACAAACTCCGGGAACAGACGAAGGAGGAAAGAAATTCGCCAGCCATGGGGTGGTGGGTGATGGGGGAAGCGATCAAAAAAGAGGAGGAGGAAGAGAGAGATAGCCAAAACAATCATTGGATAGGTAGCGGCATGGGTCCCCCTGAAAAAAGAAGGTAAAGGAACGAGCCAAAAAACATTTGGTCCAGCAAGGGAACGGGCCGGGAGTCAAAGATGGCAGCAGTTACCGGAGGTGTACCTATGCGGCTAATGGGATGCATGGACACGTCAACTGGGGATCCGGAAGAAAATACGGAAAAAAACAGATTTTAAAGCGAATATTGCGACTGGGGTCTCGATCAGCTAACAAAAAGAATGCAAGATGGCACGGTATAAAAAAGTGGCGAAAAAAAAAGGAAGCCGGACCAATTGGAAAAAAGGGGCGCAATGCCAACCAAGAAAGGTTGCGATCCATGAACAAAGAATGGGCGAAAGTTGCAGCTCGAAAAGAGAGGAGCAAGTGGCACTGGCGTAAGGCTGGGGAGCTGGGGGAACAATGGGGAAAACGAGATAATAAGAAGGAAGATCTAACATCTGCGACCAGTAACCCAGAGTGTTTCGCGAATGAATTTCAGACAAAATTCAGGAAAGCCGAAGAAAGACGGACAAGAAAGGGGGGGGAGGAGTCATTAGGATTTAAGGGGAATCGTCAAATTTCCGAGGTCGGGAAGAAGCAGAAAACGCGTCGCAAAGAACAGGTCAAGATCACTCACGAACACCGAATTGAATGAGTAACTCCTGGGAGAAAAGGGTAAAGGATTTTCCACTGGCTCCGAAGAAGTCGGTTAGCCAAGCGGCGCTAACCTCGAAGGGGGCTACGAAAAGCAAACCATGGGCGAAGCGGTGTCTACGGGCGATAGGAAAATGTCCAGTCGAAAACAAAGAGGGGGGGACGCACCAGAAAGATCCGTTGAGTTTCGACCTCACCGAGTATGAACCGCCGCTCAATGGTCGCGGAAAAAAAGGAAAAAGGGCAAGAAGAGGGGGAAAGGGAAGAAGACCGAAGCGAAAGTCGAGGACCCTGATAAGACGCAGGAGAGAAACGGCGCTGCGCTCGTTGGGAGAAAAGCAAAGACCACCACTGCATGTAATCGACGCCCGAAAAAAACGCGGAGCTCAAGCGCGCATGAGGAAGGGGGGGAGGGGAGGGGGGGAAAGTGGGGATGAAGGGGGGCCGGAAATATGTATTCCGGCTGAAAAAATTTTGGCGGGTAGGAGCGTCCAACCAGAGGAACGGAAAAAAACCCTAGATTGTAGGTTAAGCGAATTGACAAAGAGAGAGCGGCGGAATGATGGCCTTGCAACGAAAAAAAAAAAACTCTTTCTGAGTGTCTGACGCAAAAAAACGGCTGACCCACGCCTTCATCTGCCAGGACAGGAGAGACAAAAAAGGCAACAGGCACGCCCTTATGGGGTCACAGGGGAAGAGTGAAGTAGAAGAGAAAAATGATCCAATCGCAAGGCAGCTAGCGCGATAATTGGAGACCGCGTACACGGAACGGAGCAAAGGGGCTCAAACAACGTAGGATTAGAAAAAGAGAAAGAAAAGGGGGAAGTCGACAGGGGGAGCAAGGCCAAAAAATGGAAGAACAGCGACTTAGGGATAGTCATGGGGGCTGCGTTGAAGGACTGGTATAAGAAATAACACCTGCGCAGCATGGTAAAGGAGGGAGTCCGGAAACGATGGAAAAAGGACACGCCGACACGAACGGGAAAAAAAGCGTGAAAAAGTTGACTGGGGGGGGGGGGGAAAGGCATCGCCTCTAGCCAAAATCTCGTGCTCGGGGGGGCGCAGGGAAGGGGAAAAAAACTAAAGAGGAAGCACTAAAAAATCCGGACCAAAAGTCACATCGAAAGAGACGCACTATAAAAACTGAACAACATGCCACTAACCCGATCGCGCTTAGTAAAGCCGATGCGGAAGTACATCAGTTTTACGAATAGAAAAGGAAGACCAAAAGACGAAAGGAAGTGAGGAGTCAGCGGCGTCGGCTTGAGTAAGAGGATTCCCTCGAATTTGCTCCGTGAGCCTTCCCATAAAAGAAAGGAACGATCGGTAAGGGGGAAAAGACCGCTGAGCGCGGGCTAAAAGAGAGTGACGAAAAGAGGGGGCGGAATGGTGAAACAGGGACAAGATCCGCGGGTCCTTGGACAGTCCTGGGGAAAAAGGCGCCCGCCAAAATGGAGGGCGCTTTTGTCCCAGCGCAGAGCCAAAGAGTAGCATAGTCGAAAAAGGCTTAAAGAAAAAGATAACGGGGTCAAGGACGTGGAAAAATAAGCGACAGAAATGCAGATCAAGGACATTCGCCGTGTAGGACGGGGCGGTTAATGCGAAACTGTAGAATGGGAAATAAACGAAAAGAAGAAAAAAAGGAAATGGACGATGACAAAGGAGATCCAAAGCGGCGCGCATGCGGCGGCGTTTCCTGAATTTGTCTGGGGAAAAGGGGAGCTAAAACGCGAGCAAGAAGAAGGAGGAAAGATCGGGTCGTGCACTTTCTTTGACATCATCGCCAAACCGATTACGCCCGGACCATAGGGGAGGAGAAGGGGGCAGAGCGCCACATGGGCAAAGAAAAAGGGAAGGGTTCAGAAAAAAAAAAACGATGAAGGGTCCATGCGAAATTATACTAGGCTCGCGCAATCTAGAAGCCAAAAAAAAGGCCAACGTAGGTGTGTCTGACGATTAAAGGGGAACTCATAAAGTGGGAAAAAAGAATGAATAGAAAAGAGCTCTCGGGGGGGGTGCAGACAGCGATAAAAGAAAAGTAAAAAGTCAAAAGAAAACATCAGGAAGGGTACGCGGAAAGGAAATCCGGCGCCGAAGTCGGGCAAACTGAAATTGAGAGTCCCACCTCGCTCAATCGTTAAACCAAGGAGCACGCGGAAAAAAAGGGACGGCGAAGATCGCATCGAAGGAGCAAATGGACGAACAAACAACACAAAAGGGGAGAAAAAAAAAGAGAATACCAAATGCCGAATGCAGGAAGACGGCGCATGGCCACGAATGGAAAACGGAGTTTTGGGGGAAAAGAGGAGGGACAAGGTGAAACAAACGGGGCCAGTGACTGGCGCAAGAGAGGGGGAAGGGGGAAGCTACCGCATAGGGATGGCAGCCGATGAGGTGGAATGAAAGGAAAACTCTCGATGAGCGGAGAGATGTGGAAGGAATTGGCACCAGGGACCGAACTATTGACTGGGGAAAGATAAGCTCAATAAGGGAAAACCTAGCACGATGGATTGGCGGAACCGAGACCTATCCGCTCATCGAAAGTGCGGAAAGCAACCGGTCATCACGCCGAGTTCGGTCGCGCAACCTGGCTAACAGAAAAGGGAGGAAAAGTGGCATAGAGATCAAATACGATGCAAAAATAGGTTTAGGAGGGACTAAGGATGGAAAATTAGAAGAAACGAATTATCATGTGAAAGAAAGAGAGCAACGGAGGGCAAAAAAAAAATATTTGAAAAACACGCATACAAAATTAAAGCTCAACGCAGGGAAAAAGAGACATTTGATAACTCATTTCGTCAATTGTCGTCATGGAAGAAGAGGGGAAGCATTTTCGAGCAAAAGGCACAAGGGAAGAGGGGGATAATACGACCATGGAAAAGAGTTGACACTGCACCCAGCGGAAGAAAAGATACACGGAAAAAAAAAAGGGTCCGAATCCAAGGACAGCGCCGGATGAGGCAGGGGTTCGCTCGACTGATCAGGGTACAGGGGGCCTGTTTTTGTGTGGGGGGGAAAAAAAAAAAGGGGGGGGGGGGGGGTGGGGTGAATGATCAGAATCAAGACGCAGAACACGGTGGTCCATAGTGAGATGAAAGCAAAAGGAAATGAAGCAAAAAAGCGTTACTCCCGGAAAAAAAGAGGAACGGAAGGAGGCCAACCGCGCTCAACCACCAAAGAAGGAAATCGGAATCAGAATGGGGGAGAAGGGATAAGAACTCGCATTAGAAGGGAAGGGTCTCAATTAAGCTCACAGCCGACGAAGCGGGAAGCAAGTCGAGGAGGATAGGGCGTAGCAAGTTTGAGTACAACCATTGCTGTCGGGCGGGAGGTCCAAAGGAACGCGGCTCGGTTACTACACTGGCAAAGGGCGGTGAGATCGGCAGGGTGACGTGTTGAGAAAAGGGTTAGATATATTATTCGAAAAAGTGGGAAAAAATTGTGTAGCGAAACAGAGTCTGACTGAACGAGCCAGATGGGTAGGTTCCGGAGAGAAAGCACGGAGAAAATGCTGCCTCACGCGAACGGAGAAAAATATCGGGATCTTCTGCTCGCCCCGGAAATTGACGCAGGCCTGAAAGGCGACAGATTAACAAATCGGGGGAGCGAAAAGGAGGGGCTTCCGCGGAAAGTAAACGTGAGGAAAAACGTCAAGCGAGAAACTCGGAGGCACGGAGGAAGATTCCATGATCACGTGGAAGAAAAGCGTGCCGGCGCGGACACATTTTATATCTAAAGGAGAATGGGAAAAGAAGAGAGAGCACAAAGGCGAAAGAAAAGGTTTCGAGTTCTCAAAAAGTGGATGGGAAGAAAAAACACGGACGCCGAGTCGAAAAGGGGGAATCGGGGAGAGTTACTTCCACGTTCGGGACGGAGCGAACTGCCAGCATGGATGTATCATCTGGCGCGAGAAAGTCGGGGCCGCGAATTTTCAAGCAAACGAGCAGAAAAAAGGGGGGTTAAGAAAAGAGTGATTTGACGGAAAAATGCGCCGAGATAAAAACGATAACACTCGTTGAGGGTTCAGAGTCGACGTCCTAAACAAATGCCGGGGAAGGGACACATACTCGCACGCACATGATACGAAAAAGAAAAAGGAGGAAACAAGCGCGCTTGAGGACCCGAAAAAAAGGAAAAAAAGGGAAGAGGGGGGACCGATACTGCAGTGTGGGAAATAAACCTTCACCCCGACGCAGCGCAGGAAGTAAAGGAGGGAGGACCGAAAACAGATTCCTAAAAGCGAAAGGAATAGGAAATCCGGGAACGTGACGATCGCTGACCGGGGGAATGGGGGACAATTGATAGGGTGTCAAAGGAAAGGATCGGGGCGAAGCGGGAATGTTGAACCTAAACCGGCGCGGCGACTGAAAATTTGGGAGGGAAATGCCGAACATCAAAGAGTGGCGCTTGATTCCCGTTGCTCATAATAAACGAAAGACCGTCGGCGAAACACTTCAAAGAGTAAGAGCGGAAGGGAGACTTGATTTGCGAGATCGAGCGTCCGAAGGACAAAGGACGGTGGAGTGACGTCAACTGACCATAGGCGCGGGAGAAAAGTGTTGGGGGGGCGAACTAAAAAGACGAAATGAAGGGAAAACAAACAAGGAAAAAATGACAGAAAAAAACGCTTCGTTAGCGGCTGAACGGAAGTGTTGTGGCAAATTCTCGAAGGGGTCACGAGCAGAATAATAGAGAGAGAAAAGATACCCGTTGGCGCCTAGTTAAAAAAGGCATAAACAGAACCCCATCGATGAAAAAAGAAAAAAGGTCGCCCATTTCAAAGGGCGGAAGAGTACAAGGAAAAAAATCGCACAGGACGGCGAGGAGAAAAAGGCAACAGGAAATCGAGCTCGGATGGACTCGCGCTATAAAAAAAAACTCGAAACATAGGGGGGGGATCACTGAAGCGACCCCGTCGCAAGGGAGGGCAAGGAAAATCAATAGACACTACCCGGTGACTTTCAAAGACTATGGAGCGGCCTGGAATTGAACGGAAGCAGCCACGGAGGGGCAATGGACACTTCTCCGGCGAAAAGCCGTTGAGGCTCACTCCTTTGGGCTCGGTCCAAAATCGGCAAAAGGGGGGAGAAATCTGGGTCAGAAGGGGGCCCATGCGCGAAGAGAAGCCGCATGAAAAATGGAGATCCACAACAACAAAGGGGTAAAAGGAAAGGATGGGCGAATTCGGACGATCTTCGGAATGGGCACAGGCAGTGGCAAGGGTGATCGAGTGGTGACGGAGCACCAAAGGAACGGGGGAACGAGTGGGGCGAAAAGAAACGGACGTTGCAGCGTAGGCATAAGTGGCGAGGGGGCCGATGATTGGGGGAGGGAGGGGGGAAAAGAGGCCCGTAGCAAGATGACAGATGGGAGGGTGCCAAAACATTGCAGGGTCCTCTGAAGAAAAACCTCCGCTGAAGGTCCAGTTTTCGCGATGACCTATCCGCGCCAGAAAAAAAAAAAAGGAAGCATCGCCGGTTCGGTGCAAAAAGCACGCAAGCGCTAGTTGCGCAGAATGGCGAAGTGCGCGGCGAAAATCGGGGGGCCCGCGTAATCGTTTCTGGCTGGGGGAATACTGTAAGAAAGAATGCAAGAAAAGATATGATCATAAAAAAAGAAAACGAGAGAGAGTGTTTCGGCGAGTGAATTTGGGGGAAAAAAAAAATTGAAACGCCGCTAAGCAATGAAAAAGATTTGGGAGAAAATCCGGATCGCATTCGGGGCATAATGGCTCATCTGCATAACGGAAGAGGAACATGGGAAACGTTGACGGAGAAAACCCTCGAAATTGTGGCAGAAGGTCCGCTCAAGGATTTCAAAAAAAATTACAAGAGAGAAAAAGGTGAAGCGTTTGCGGAACGACTGAGAGAGGAAGAGGGGGGAGAGGGACATTAGCAACGACCAGGGTAATAAAAAAACGGGGGGATCTGGGCAAAGATACAGGTCAGGGGAAATACAATGAACAAACCAGACGGAAGCCCGTAGGGGGGAAAGAAAGGACCAAGAAAGGGGCACCCGAGTGGCAGCTCAATTGTCGGGGCAAAGGTTAAAATCGAGATCGTACCCGAAAGGGGGGCAGGGGGAGGAAGACATCACGCGAATCGAGGTTAGGAAACTCAACCCTGAGAATAAAGAAACGACATGCTCTGAAGATATGCAACAGCGGTCAGGGAAAAACCAAGCAGTATCAGGCCCTCTAAAGCGCTCGTACTCTCTAGGAAAAGAGAAAGTGAGATCGGGCCTGTGTTTTGTGATTATCGATGTAGACACGGGAAAAGGGGCAAAGGGAATGGTTTTTAACGTAGAAACCAGCCTCGGGGAACGCCTGAAAGAGTGGGGCAATAGAAGCGGACGCGAATGCATTCCTGGCACGACGTCTTAAAGGAAAAAGACAAAAGGTCGGAGACGCAGACTTTAATAAAAAAAAAAGAAGGGAATCATCGGGCGAACATATGATACAAAACGGGCACGCCTTTATTTAAAGCCGGCCTAGGAAGTAACGCAAGAAAAACGATGAAAAAAAGAGGGAAAGCTGCAGCTCGCCTGAGATAGGATCCAAGTTGGAGAAGTAAACTTGCCTACCATTTGGATCAAACAACGGAGGAAAAGATAGAAGAAAAAAACGTTTACGACTGTAATCACAAGGAGATAAAGAACTGCCCGAAGGCCGAATTACCTCGTGGCTTGCGCTTGGGTGGACAAGTGACACATAAGGGGGCCGGAAAAAAAATGGGGGGTATCATCTGTAGAAGCAAACGAGAGACAGTCACAAAACATCTTTTGTTTACTGAAAGCGGGGGAGGCATCATTCCCTCGAAGGAGAGGAAAACTACAAGAGAGGAGCGGGTCACAAAAGAAAATTGGGGGATCGACGTACAAATGCTTGAAAGGGTCAGACGGACGTCAGATACAAACGGAAAAACTAAGGGAATCCAGAACAAGGAGCCGCTTGAAAGAAAAAAGCGTTTGGGAAAGGTCGAACGCTAGACGCAGTGGGTACTAAAGGACCTGTCTAAATAACCCGGCCAGCGCATCGTAGGATTACGCGGCAAGAGAAAGAAGCCGAGACTTTCGCTAGAAATGAAAAGGAAAGGAAACAAAATCAGTGGAAAAAAAGGAAAGCGGATTTACTGGGAAAAAAGGTTTAAAAAGGGGAAGCAAACGTCCGGGGGAACAACCAAGAAGGATGTGATACGCTCCAAGCGAAAACGACACTTGGACACCTTTGAAAGGAAAGGCAGAAAAAAACAGAGAACCCAGTCTTTGGAAGAAAAGGCAAAACAGGCCGTAGCCAAAGACCGATCGACGAGGCAACAAAATTCACCTTGGAAACTTATGGCGGGTAAGGAAAGTGGACATCCTTGTGCGACGACCATGCTAAGTCGGGATTCGCCGGGGGGTACAAAGTTGACGTGTTGAGGGCATTTCATGGGGGAGGAACGCGAGGACGAAATCCGAAATCGCGAAGGAGAGAGAAAAGTAAGGACTGACTTCGCTTCGGGGAGGGGGCGGGGGTTAGGCGAAAGGGGAATTGTGGGGGGAATAAATAGCACTACACGAATATAAAAAATGAATGATAAAAAGATATCGTGCTTCGACCAGGCCACCGAAGAAACCGACGAAAGGAAGAAAGGGCAAGACGTGCAACTTTCGCCATCAGGGCCGAGAAAGCCGCAGAAGAGCGTATCCACTTGAATTGAACGAGGCTCGGAATAGGTCTCGCATAGGAAAAAAATGCAATGGCATCAGAGGTGGTGGGCCGCACAAAGAAGAGGAGAAAGCGCATAGTTCGCGAAGGGGAAGACTAAGAGAGAAAAAAAAAATTTCAGGAATATCGAGCCAGGTCAGTCAAAAATCAATGCAATCATATTCAACAAAAAGAAGTTCGCACCAAGGTACGCTGCCACGTAAGGCGGGACGATGCCCTGGGCCAACGTAAGTAAAGCAGGGAACCACTCTCAAAAATCAAAACCAGATCAAAAAGGGAGACAAGGTGGGGGGAGGCAAAATATCTGCATCGAAGGGAAAAAGAAACAATGAGGGTATAAAATAAAAAAAAAAAAAAAAAAAAAAAACAACACGTGAGGAGGCGGAAAAAGAAAAAGAAAAATCAGATAAGTTACGATCTTCGCGCAGGGGGCAACCAAAAAGAGGGACAGTCCCCGATTTGGATGGAGTGGGGGGGGGGGAAAAAAGGGGAAGAGTGGGGGTCAGTTAACGGAAGGAACTGCTCCGAGAAAAAAAAAGTAACGTGCCGGACAGGTAAAAGTTGCGGTTTGCCATGGGTGGGGCACGGAAAAAAGAACCTGGAAAAAACTTGGAATCGTTTAAAGCATTCGGGTAAAAGGCGACGGGGATCTCGTCAAGGACCAGCAACTATGCCACGAGGGCACGGGAGAGTCGGGAACGAGAAGAGTCCGCGCTAGTGAAAAACGCCTACGAGGGGAGATCTGCTCAACCGGCGAAAAAAAAGAAGGGGGGGGGGGGAAAATTGTCTCATAAGACTATGGGTAAAAAAAAGCCAGGATTGCTGGTGGGAAAAATAATATGGGGGAAAAAATACCGATATGATCAGCTGCAGAGGCAGGTTCGCGATGAAAGGGGCAAAACCCGACAGCTACGCAATGACCGAACAGCTTCCTTCGTCAGAGTAAATTATCGTTTCAAGCGTAGGGTCAAAATGTCGCGCGCTACATCGCAAACATGGTCAAAGGTGACTACTTGACGGAAGAAGGGAAGGTCCGTAGACACAAGGGCCAAGAGCTCCAAAAATAAAGGGGACGCATGGAAAAAGACCTCGTCGCGAGGCTAGGCGGAAAAGATGCATGAGAACTACCAATGGACGCCAACGCGGGGGAGGGGCGGAATGCACGGGTCAGAAAAGATGTCCAGGACGGCAGCGCCAAGAATCGGGCAGTCAGTTCAAAGGTAAGGCATTAAAAAAAAAACCATTGGAAAAAAACGCGACCGAAAAAATGCGCCCTCAAAGGAAGATATTAAAAAAGGGCGAGGGGGGAGAGACGATGAGTACTAAACAGAAGAAAAGCGGGGTTAAGCTCAAGCAGGGGGCGAGTCTACAAAATTGCGAGGCTCTCGGTGTGTAAACCACTGCTGTATCGCTGAACGGGGCGTCTCAGTAAGAAGCGAACTAAAAAAGGGGGTCTGAAGTTGCTGATTAGAGAGGCCAGCTGAAATTTGTCCAGAGACGACCGCTCGTGAACGAAAAAAAAAAGGAGATACTGGGGGAAAGGCCGCAAAGGCACAAGAAGGTAGAGAGACCTAAAGTCGGGAAAAAAGAGTTGTAGGCTCGTCCACTTGAAAACGGGAGCTGACCGAAAAGTACATGAAAGGGAGACACCATGATGGCAGAAGGAGGTGCTCTGAGGGAAAGGAAAAAAAGATGATCAAAATCAAAAGACTCGGCGGCATCGCGGAATCCAGCACTCAGTTGGAATAAAGGGAAACCGGCGCTGCCATTGTGATAGGCAAAGAACACGAGGGGAAGACAAGAAGGAAAGAAAAAGGGAAAGAAAACGAAAAGTTTAAGAGGGGAAAAAGTGAGGATATATCCAGAATCAGTCGCGCGATTGGATCATCGAAGGCAAAATTTAACTGGAAGCACATAATGGCGCCTTCAGCATTGGGAAACAGGAGGAGAGGGAAAAGGCCGGTCAGCGCGGGGTCAAAAAAAAAAGAAAGAATAAAAGAAAGTTTTTGACGGACGGGAAAAAATTCGCGCTCTGGAAGGCGAAAGGAAAAAGAGCGTCTATCAGGGAACGGGCAAAGAAAGAAAAAAGCATAACCAGGTTTTTTCCAAAGTAGAACATGAATACCGCACGCACATGGAACTTCAGAAAAAAAAAAAAAAAAACGAACACAACGCGCGCAGCGGCCAAAACAAAAAAAACAAAAAACTAGTCCGATCCGCGGCCCTGGGGAGGGTAAGAAAAAAACTGACAGACTGACAAACCCTTTCCTCAAAGTCACCAAAGTGGAGGTCCGCGGAGCACTGGAGGAGAAAGAGAAGAAAGGACTGGGGGGAGGACGCGTCTGTACCTTCCCAAAAAATTGAGAACTATCGGGAGCTGGGGCAGCTTTGGGACCAATTGAGTGAAAAGAAAAGTCGCGGTGCGGGCAGAGGAGGAATGTACCGCAAAGTCTGGAAGATACGCGAAAGAGGATTCCTTTGGGCCGGGGAATGATAACCGAACAGAGGAAGGGTGAGCTTTGATTACCACATGGGAAGCATGCACTTATCCAAAGAATTAAGGGAGGAAGCGAAAACGCAATTTGATAAAAATCTCGAAAAAACGGTCGTCGTCCAGTAAATCAGACGGGCCATCGTCGCAAGAGTCAAGGACGGTGGAAAAAATGTTGGAGGGGTAAAACGTTGCATTGTAGAGAAATTACGAAATCAAAGGACGAAGTACGACAATCCAAAAAAGCGGCACGAAGAGGACAAGAGTTAGTGAGGAGGGGAAGGAATTTGTCTGAGGTGGGAAAGATGAGAAAACGAAGGGAAACGCAGAATGAAAGGGTATCGTGCTTCTTAATCGTAAAAGGGCATAACCAGCATAACGACACAGGAAAAATGGGGAAGAGTAGAGTCGCAGTTCGAAAAACGTAAAGACGATGAGCAAAAAAAAGAACGAGAGCGGCTTGCCAGGCGCTTCACTAGTCAGCGCATCTTAAACGACAAAACACAGAAGAGGGACTCAGGAGGGGAAAGAAACAGGGGCAGATGAGAAGAGGAAGGATCGGGAAGAATCGAACGGAAAAAGGACGTTGACGTGGCCAACCATGGCAATCGACTGTCAGGTCCACAATATGCAGCGAAAACGGACAGTGAGTAAAGAAGGAAGCGCCGCCGTTCTAAACTTGCCGGAAAAAGGGGAAAAAGCGGCGAAGGGACCCACCACAGATCACTAAAAAATGGTTTGGGGCGTCCGGGCCAGCGAAGGGGAAAAAAGGAGGGAG
>Ga0179593_1535788_pt1 | contig 18766 bp, 19 predicted proteins | sample CZODoug2_1_08_16_FD_185931 | JGI IMG/M metagenome (GOLD analysis project Ga0179593, IMG submission 185931) | Vadose zone soil fungal communities from Angelo Coast Range Reserve, California, USA - CZODoug2_1_08_16fungal (PacBio error correction) | ecosystem: Environmental > Terrestrial > Soil >...
AGGTTTCATCCTCAGGCACAGCGTTTAAGTGGGTCCAGCTTTATTGAGGGGTCCCAACGGGGATGACTCGGGAAAAAAAGCGCCCAAACTGAGATCACGATCTCATCCAAAGATCGTCAGGAAGAGAAAAAACGGGTTCTGGTCCACCGAATCTAGGGAATCTTCGAGCTCGTGAGATGAGAGCGGAGAGCAGGAAGTCTCATCGTGGGAACCACGAAGGCTGAACGGGAGAAGAATAGATAGATCAAAGAAACAAAATACTACGTGGATAACCGGAGAATGGGGGCTGCGCGAGAAAACAAAAGAAGGTCGGACAAGAAACCAAGAAAAGAAAAGACTCTTATCGGACCTGCTCCGCGCATTTAAGAAAAGACTTGAGAGAGGGGACGAGGCTCTGGGGAGGGATTTCTCTCGGGGGAAGAGACCGGACTTCACAAAGCTAGGCACACTGCCGCCCCAAAGGTGCTTCACAGGGCCTGTCTCCGAGGGTTTTACGACGGAAGAAAAGAAGATCGTGGCAGCGAATGACTAGTCGCTCAAAAAGAAGACCGCAAAAAGGATCGGCTGAAGGGGGGGGAAATAAACTGACGAGTGGGCCGGCGCATTGAAAGAAAATGGCGACTATCTTCTGAATCGAAAAGGGAAAAGGGGAAGATTACCGATGCAAAGGAGGGCGGTCAGGATGTGGCGCGACACGGAATTGTCCGAGCGCTGCGCGACTGCTCTGGCGACAAAGCGAAAAAAGATATATCGGGAAATAGCGATGACCGCCCTACAATGCGACACTAAGAAAGCCTTACTCCGAGCGTGATCGAGAAGAAGAATGAGGGCCTCGAAGGCGGTCAAAAGAGAAGGCTCTCAGTCGGGGGGGGGAAGGACACCGAGAATCTCGAAGTGGAAATCGACTGACACCTCAGAACTGCATCAATGAAGACCAGCAAATCAAGCGAGGGGGATCGCCTCTCCCAAAAAAAGGCATCATGCTATTCAAACCGGGGAACCAACGCCTGTTCGGCGGGCAGGGGAAAGGAGAAGAAGTTTCTGCGATTAATGCCAAATGACGCGGGAAAAGAGGGTTCCACATCAAACGTCAGAAAAAGAGTGGGGGGGGGGGATGGGCCAGAAGGCTATCTATGCGCAGGACAGGAGACAAGTTAACGGGCCGACCTGGTCCACCGTAATAAGCTCCAAAAGATGCGGTGGCACAGTCAGTTGGCAAAGAAGGAAAGCTGTCGGGACGTTTCTGGACGAGAAGGACAATCCCGGATCCGTTGGGGGTGACTCGCTGCCTAAAAGGTGAAAGAGGCATCGCAAAAGAATCCCTCCGAAGAAAAAGGAAAAGGTCAGGTTTGGTTGATCCCGTCTCAGGGGGATTCAACGATACTGCTCAAGAGAGCAATTGATCCTGTCGGGAAAAGCTAACGAGAGTCGACACGGCGCTAGGGAAAACGGGCGCTAAGGGTAAAAGCCTCGGGGCAATATGAAAGGGAAGGGCTCCTCCTGGAGCGGATCAAGCTTGTCGCCGTGGCTAAATTTCGACTAAAGAACTGGACCGGGTGAATATGCCCTTCGTCGGTTACCTAAAAGCTAACGTAAAAGCCTCCTGAAGGAGTGTGTGGTCGTCTGAAGTCTAAAGGAGACCGAGAGCAGCGAGCTGGCACTGAATCAGGAGTCCTGTCAGCGTCGTGAAGGAGCGTCAGGAAGGGGTGCAGGTCTGGAAGAGGAAGAAGAAGGGGACAGTCCGTTGCGGCTGAGATGATAAGAAGAGAGGGAAGCCTTCATCTCAGGAGCCAAGGGGAATCCGGGGTTCGGAGTAGATTTGGGGAAACAACAGAGCGCAGCGCTGAAGCGAATAGAGGAGGCCTTTGGCGAATTAGGGGTCTGCCGACGGGAACGGTGCAAAGCCTCGCTATGACCAAGCGTATGAGGGGCGCTAAATGCCGCGGAACGGACTTATCGCGAATGTATCACCAGGCCGGAGCGCAGACACAAAAGATTTTTGCGGGGAGCAGGACGGCTTCGAAATAAAATATGATGGAGGAGGGGGGTGAAGTTTGCGACTCGCCGAGGCAACAGGAGAAGACAAGTTTCGACGGAGAAAAATGACACCCGGCTCGCCAGGCTACCTCGTCCGTAGAAAGGAAAACCTTATGGTGAAATGCTCGACGCGGACTCAATCGGGGGTCTCCAGAGCTAGTCTGGGGAACGAGCCGCTTCCGAAGAAGTGTTTTTCTCCTGTGGGAAAGGGGGGGGGGGGGGGGGGTGGGGGGGGGGGGGGGGGGGGGGGGGGGGGGGGGGGGGGGTTGGTGGGGGGGTGGGAAAGGCCTCAATCTTCAGCGAGGAACAGCCTAGCATTACAAGGAATTATCGAAGCGATAACGGGACTGGGCAATGGTCGCGAACAGCGAGAAAACATCCGTCGAGTAGGAAGGTAAAAGCCGCGAGACATAAGGTTGTGCAGACCGAAAAACACGCGATTCGGGGATCAAGGGCTCGAGTACTACTTTTAGGGCTGATATCGCGGGCGGGACCTACTATGCGCCGAAGAGGAAATTCGCGCGAGGAAAACGGGAGCTCTCCATTACCTCAGGGGGGGCGGGCGCGGCACCAAAACCAGCGAATTGAAAAACTGAGCCCTTATTCTATTGCAAAAAGCGAGCTAACAAGAGTGCACAAGGAGAATTATAAAGGGTTGTGAAAGAATAAATGCCCCGGGTCGAAGAGTGGCTGCAAGGGGAAAAATTCTGCCGGACGGAGACCCCCTGCTATGGGGGATCTATAGAAGAGAAAAGACACCTGGGCCTTTCAAAGGTAGCGATGTCGAAACTTTCATATCTAGGAGGAGGGAAAGTTCATAGGCCAAGAGGATAACGCCGAGCTCGGCGTCGTAGGCATCGAAGTATATATTCAAGACCCGTCGCGAAAGAACGCCGCAGCATCGGGTTTTCGGGGGCTCGGAACTCGCGACAACATACGGAACGAGTGTCGTCTAGCTAGAAGAGGCAAAGGGAGGGGCACCGCCAAGAGTCTTGCATAGGGAAAAAATGGCGGCGGTAGCCTTCTTTTCACCTGAAAATAAAATTAGCGTGGGGGAGAGCTAATTTGGAAAAAAGGAGATGCGAACGATAAAAGTTCGCTACAAAGAAGACTTTTCACTAAGAGCGGGACACCTCTGTATGGAGCTTTCGAGGAAATCGGATGACCGGGCACGGAGCATCTGGCAGGCGACTCGTCGGACGCCGTCATCCTTCATGCGAATGGATGGGCAAGATCGGAAGGGGGAAAGATATCTTTGCGCCGTATGCGGGAGAGGGGGCCAAGGTCGCCTCGTTCTCGGGGAATGGTAGTCTCCGGACAGGAAGAAAGGTGCCTTCCAGTAGAAGAAACTGCGAGAATGATGGCCGCGAAACCGAGGGACGAAGGAGGCCAAATCCGCAGCGAACAGCCTCTGGATATTTGAGTAAATTGGCTGGAAAAGAGTTTGTGCGAGGAGAACCGAAAAAGGCCACGTACGGGGGACTGACGCGATTCGTTCTCCAGGAAGGTGAAAGAAGGAAACGAGAGCTTCCACCCTGGAGAGCCGGAAAGGGAAAGAGAAGAAGGAAAAGGTCGGCTTCTGCTCAGGAAATCTATGCCTAATGGTTCTACCAGGAGGGACGAGGGACGAAGAGGACCACAGCCAAGGCAGTCTATACTACGTCAAGGGCTCACAGACGCGGGAGGGTCGAAACAACACCACCGTAGGAGTATTACGAGATAGAGAACGAGGCCCGACGTAGAGAGCCCGTGGGGGGGGAAAAGAGTGATACGGCGCCGCGAATCACAGCACAGGTCTAAAAAAAACTTCGTAAGAGAAGACCGCACTCTTTCGGAAACTGCGAGCAAGGAGAAGAAGCGTGGAAAGCTTAGAAGCGGATAGATAAGATAAAAGAAAGAGAACCGTAGGGAGGAGGCGCGCGGGTCGTAGGGCGAGGGACAAGAGGGACAAGCTAAAGGCGATAAATATCCTTTAGAAAGAATGGTGGATCTCGAAGGAGGTGCGGCCCGCTGTCGGAGGGGTTAAGAGCGGCACATCAGGAAGGGGGAGCTACGACGAACAAGGCAGAGCAACTTGGGAAAAAAAAGGCGATTCCTCTCGCACTCAAAAAGGCATCTGAAGGAAATCCAGGCTAGGGATATCTGCAACGGAAAGGAGCGAGGCTTTACTTCAGCTGTCCGTTCATCAGGACAAGCATTCTCCGGGACTCCAGGGGTGAAAGGTGTTTCTTCATCCAGGAAATGTGGGCAACAGGACCAGCACGGAGAGGGCCTTTCACCGGACGATAACCGTTTTGAGAGCGAAAAGTCGGATGGGGGAGATAGTCACTCAGCAAATCTCGCGAGCATGCCTATGGCGGAATCGAAAGGGCACCCGCAGGAGTCGGCAGGAGCGCGGTAGTCACGCGAAGGGAAGTAGCTCCCAACAGCGCAGTAGGGCGGGCTGGAGAGCCAAAGAACGGCCTTTCCTTCGATAGTTGGAGGTCTTCATATATAGGGTGTAACGAAGGAGGGAGTCCTCGTCAGCGTGAATCCTAGCACGACAGAACGCGGACGTCGAAAGGAAGGTTGGTCTCATCTAGCACCGACCGGGAGAGGCGAAGGCTACACACAAGAGCCGGGATTCTAGAGGAGAAAGAACGGTAACTAATGACTAAGATAAGGGACTTGCATTTCCAATCTGTCTTGGAATAGAGGACGTCTTCTAAAGTCCATGTGGCGCATTTACTAAAAGGAGACGTGTTTTTAGATCGGGGGGAAGGCCGCCGTAGCGGAATCAACGTAGGCCTGCTTAAGGAGAGAAAATCAGCTTCTCGCAAGGCTAAATCCGGCCCCCGCAAGAGAATAGAAAGATGACCCCAAGTAACAAGTCTCGAAAACGTCCCGTTTCTAAACGAAATCCGTTGCTGGAGCGTGTCGCAAAAAGGTCAGAGGAGCGGTTCGCGGCAAAGCCGCGACAGAATTATGAATCCAAGAAAAAGAAGGGACCATCTCGTCGAACGAAAAGATTCAGGGACCGTCACGCGTGGGAAAGAGCCAAGGCTCCTGCATACGGGAAGGAGAGCCGAGAACGACTGGGACACTTTAAAAAGAGCGGAAAACAGAAGCGGGGAAGGAGCCGCGGCCCTCCGGCTTGAAAGATACCGAGGGGACCTTATAGGAGCAAAGAGAGTTAAGAGTCCTCATGAGAGGTACAGCTATCTGGAATTTTCTTAACGTGATGTATAGGAGACTTTCCGAAGGAGAAGGAGCGAAACTACAAGAGAAGGGAAACGTCATCTTGGTGGCGAAGAAAGGCCAAAAAGGGTGTGGTAAGGAGAAGCCGGGGGGGGCCGACAAGGATAAGTAAGTTTCAGGTCCATCTCTGGGTCCAGCATATGGGCAGCTAATAGACGGGGCAGTCTCAATGACTTCCTTCACAAGGAGCACCCGCACGTGAGCCCTAATTCGGAGACGACATGGTGGAAATCTCCGAGAAACCAGTCTTCTCTCGAGGGAAAGGTCTCCGGATGTTCTAGAGCGAAAGCATACAGAAGGTAACAGTTCGGGGACGTTCTTGCGGGAAATGGGAAACTGACAGCCTACGTCGGCTGGTGAAACATTACAACTTAGGCTCCTCTGCAGAAGCAAGAATAGAGATTTACGGACGGGCTAAGTTCTTGAAAAAGGAAACAAATGGGCCGTCGGCTGGCACAAAAGTACCGCCTCATCCATGGGGAAGCAGGCAATTCTGAAATCTTGTCACAAGGGGGTGGGGAACAGGAGGGAAACGGCTCACTAGGAGGACACGAACAGCGGAGAATGGGGGGGGAAGATTCCTAGAAAAGGGGAGTGGACCTGGAGCCAACCATCCGCAAAATGGGGCCGCCGACGCTCTTCTAGGGGTACAAGATCAGAGGATAAGAGGCGGGTCATCAAGAGAACTCACGGAACCGGCGGGAATATCTAAGAAACGTCGCGGGCGAGCTTATAAGTCACAAAATGTAATTGAGGCCCGTAGGGGCTCGGTAAGCACCGCCCCGAGGACGGGCAGGCAAGCCGAAAAATTCGATCAAGATGGACAGACGGCGCAACAGAAGAGGAATGCTCGCCCAAACGGAGCGTGTAGTGGGGGAAAAGATCGGCCCTCCTACCTTGGCTCAGGCGGAGGATGCGCCGCGCATGGAACCGGGGGGAGGGCACAGTGGTCGATCGTCTCGTGCTTGAGTTAACTAGAAAGCAATGTTTCACCTCGTTCGGCCATAGATAAGGTCTTCGAGCCGGATTCCAGACTGAGGAGTGCCTAAATAGTATTCCTCTTAGATACGATAAGGTTGATCGGGGAGAATGATCGGGCGGAAAAACTTGAGCATGTTCCGCCAGTGATGGAGCGTGTATTGTCAGTCGGGGGGTCTTCTCACCAGAAAGGAGGATGCGTCAATAGATTCAGACGGGCGATAGGGGGAATAGGTCTATGGGGACAAGCCTCTTCGGGAAACGGGAGCTCATTGAGGGTTCAGCAAAAAGAAGACAAGATCAGATCTGCATGGGAGTCGGGAAGTCACCACGACTATAAAGGTTTAGCGTTGACCACATGGCCTGCCTCGGAATCGCGCTTAGTACAAGTCAGTTTCGGAACAAGACACTCCGGATCCTTGCGTCGCAGAAGTCAAAAGCGTCAAACGGTTCGAGGTACGCAGGATCAGAAATTTTACTCACGGAGCGGCCTCAGCGTGAAAAGTAGACGCGGAAAGCGGCTGCGATCGAGACGACAGCAGAAGGGAAGCAGATGCAGGGAGCCGGTCGAGGGAAAGAAGAAGGAAAAAGAGCGCCAAGCCTGTGACGGAAACACTAAGGGGTGGCCGCAAAGGGAAATGCGGTTCACAATTCATACGCCCCTCACACCAAGGAAAGGGGAAAAAGAAGAGGCACTCCAAGGAGACGATTTGGAATAACGAGACGGCGATACGCTCCAAAGTTGTTCGGGTTATGGAGGGCATGCGCTGTTCCGGGGGGTAGCGGAACAAACGGTATACCACCGAGAGGGATCGCGGGTCAGGGAGCTAAATGGTCAGCGTTCAAAAGCAAGCGTCCGAGGGGGACACGATGGAAAAAGGGAGTCTGACTCTATCTCAATATCTTCCAGAGAGAGAAAGCAGAGTCTGTGTCGACCAGATAAATGGGTCGCGGCAGAGGGGGGGAAGATCGATCGGCTGGAATATCGAAAAGGAAAAAGGAGCGGGTTGTCTATATTGATAAGAAAAGAGACTAAAATACGACAGCTGGACCTGACTCTGGAGTGAGATTTCTGCTAAAAAACGAATAATCTAGATCAACAGAAAAAAAGACAAAAATAGCTATATACTTGGGCGAAAGGCAGATCAGCCTACCAGTCCGGGGAGAACAGCAGCTGTCGTGAGGGGGTGCAAAACTTAGTTGATGCAGAGTCAGCCCCTACTCGAAAAAAACATCGCGCAGACATCCAGCCGATCGAGAAAAATAAGACCCAGCCCGGGGAGGTCTACACCAAAATCGAGATCTAGAAGGAAAATTCTGCAGGAAATCATCGGGGAGAGACGGCAGCTGCTGTGGAAGCTTAAAAACTAAGCGAGGGAGAAGAAAAAAAAAAAAAAAAAAAAAAAAAAAAAAAAAAAAAAAAAAAAGAAAAAAAAAAAAAAAAAAAAAAAAAAAAAAAAAAGAAAAAAGAAAAAAAAAAAAAAAAAAAAAAGAAAAAACAAAAAAAAAAAAAAAAAAAAAAAAAAGAAAAAGAAAAAAAGAGAAAATCGGTGTTCCCTACCTAGGGTCAAGGAGAGCTGCTCGGAAGGCCGCCAGGAGGAAAAGCCAATAAATCAATGACGGGGCTGATCCATGATCCTCGATGCCCAGTCTTTATAGGACGGAAGGCTCGTTTGAGAGGGTAGGGGAACGGATTTCCCGGGGGAACGATTTCAGTCGCGGGATTAAAACGGGGGGGGAAAAGAACATAATCCCCAACGTGGGGGGAACTCACCTGGGGGGAGCTGCAAGTGTGGGGGAAGGGAAACTTAGCATCGCAAAAGCCTCCATGCAGGGGTAAAGAGGATCATCTGCAGAAGTCTCTCTTCGGGAAGCTCCTGAAAATTCCTGGCGACTGTTTACCTCACTGCTTAAACTGGCGACTGCGGAAAAATAGCGGAATCGGTTTTGAAAAGAAGGGAGCTTCTTTATGGGGGGGGAAGGGGGGGGATTGTATGGAACGTGCAAATTGAACGACGCGATCGGATGGACTTCGAAGTGACGAAGAAAGGATACCCCGAAGAACGGAAAGGAGACTTTTAGGGTACAGCCGGTTACCTGAAGAAACAAATGCGACGAAATAGGAGATGCTGTCTCGTAAACTTCGGGGGGAGAGGATAACAAGCAGGGCTCTTAAAAGAGGCGGGGCAATCCTCTAACGACGCTCTTCGAGGAGGGGGCGACTCACGAGCTCTACTGGGGGGAGCCTGGACGACGAAGAAGGAGAGGAAACCTAAATCCATAAACGCTTCACCTTAAACCGAGATAGCGGCGTATAACTAAAAAAAAGACAAAAACTTGACCAGGATATATTCAGTCTACCGCCAGGCAAGAGTGAGTTCTTTCCGGCAAATTCGGGGGTGAGGGGAGAGATTCTTGAAAACAGCCATTCGACCCTTCTCTAAGAATTCGAGAACGCATATAAAAAGGTAAAGGGAAAAGGCTAGGTTGAAAGCCGAATCCATAAGGGATTTCGAATCCTTCTCAGCAAAGATCAGGAGTCTTTTTATGAGAATCGCGCAAGGGGGGGCGAAGCTCTTATCATCAAACTAGGGTGGTTGGTCGCTCATGAAGCCGGCTTCTGGGGGCGGTAAGCGGATAAGTTTCCAACATAGGAGGCTTTTTTCATGATCAGTCCGAAAGGAGTTTTGGGGCTGATGCCCTTCTAAGCTGTCTAAAAAAGGTCCCTCGCGATCCCACATACCGGAAGGTGATAAACGCTAGGGGATCGTCAAGTAAAAGGGCGTCCTCTTTTAGAACCGGGGGGAAAAGTTGCAACTTCATCGCGGCAAAATATGCCTTTGATGAGATGCCGGCGTAGAGAGGGGAAGACGAAGGGCTTCGATGACACAGCCTGACAAAGAAGAACGGGGAATTAAGGAGAGGTCTACTTACATGCCGCACCAGAAGTCATGGTGGGGTGGTGTCGGGCGAAAAAACAAGAAGACGCGCTAAACAAGGCTCGCTATCATGCAGCTACCAACTCACTCCGCGGATTAAAAAACGAGACCGGAAGGACGACGGGAAAGACGAGCTCACGGCAGCAGAACTGGCTAGGAAGATGAGACGCGCAGGGGTCCGCAAGCATAGAGGGTCCTAAGAGGGGAGCGGGCAGTTGGGGCGCACCCGAAGGCGAACCGCATGCAACCGTCTGCGACGTAGAGAGAAGCGGGTTCAGGAAGGCTCGGGGCAGAAGGGTCTATGCCTCAAAAAGCATCCCCCTTGGAGCTGGAACCTCTCTGAAAAGACGACCTTACCGGATCGGTCTAGGGGTCAGCCCCTTTTCCTTCGCCAGAAAAGGTTTGGCGGAAGCTCGCAACCAAGACGTTCGCTAGCGAAGGGTCGCGCAAATCCGATGACTCCAAGTCCATCACGTGTTCGAAAAGAACCTCCAAACCAAGAAAATAACCTGGGCGCGGAACCTTCGGCAGATTAGAAAGAATGGAAGACTCAAGAGGGGATGTAAATACCGCTCCAGATGGACGTCCGGGGGCGGGGAACGTCAGAGACGAAAAGTGGGGCACTCGGAGAAAGAAACGCAGTATCCGGGCGCAGTTAGATTTCCCGTTGGGGGGGGGGGGGGGGGGGGTGGGGGTTGGGGGAGGGGGGGGGGTGTTGTAGACTCATCGGCGGGAGACGATATTTCGACGTCGGAGATCAACATGAGAGAGCACTTCTCGTTATTGACGCGCTAGGGAAAGAAAATGGGTCTGCTACACGGGGCAACTTCTTGAAGGAGTCGCGCGGGGGTTGTTAAAAGTGCAGAAGTAAAGGGGTCTCGTTTCAGGTTAAAGGGAGCTTCGAGGAGTTCTTGAAAAGTATTGGGGGACCCGTGAAGAGCATGCCCGGGTATCAAGGTGACTTCCTGCCGAGGGAAGGCAGCAACATTCTTCTGGGAGAACTCCTTATCGCTTAGAACACATCGAGGTTCTAAGAAGAAGATGTGAGTCAGGGGGAAACAAAACTGGGGCAAGAAACGAATTACCCAGGCAGTCTTCGCCGTTCAGGTAGAAGAGGCACAGTCGGGGGCCTTACTAGAAACAGTTAGTTGAGGCAGCGCGCGATTGCAGTTCAGGACAGGGCTCGTTGCCTAGAGAATGGGGGGGAGGGTATTTATGGTCAAGGGGAAAGTGACGATCCTCTAGAGGGTCGTCGCGAAAAAAAAATTACGTCTATAGCTATGAAGACGTAGCGAGCGTCCAGAAAGGTGTTTCTCGGAAGAGATACAAAGGCTCCCGCGTTTGGAGGCTAGTGGGACCTGCCACGCGTCGGCAACAATCGGCAATGGTCTTAAGGGTAAGCGGAAGAAAGCCGGATCCCTGCCCTTAGCGGAGAAGATTAACGTGAGAGAGCTCTAAAAACCCGGACCGTGACTCGCAGCAAGAGACAGACGACAAGCCGACAGGAGATTCGAGTTGCGAGCACGTCTCCCGACAAAGGGATCCTGGAGAGGGGATGTGGGGAGACTGCAGAAGTCCTGATTAAGGAAGCGAAAAAAAAAAGGCTGATGGTAGGATATCATGGCAGCGCTGTCGGGCCGAGCCTAGGTTCGAAGACGAGGGAGGCATTGTTACCTGGAACCTCGACATTGCGGAAAAATGGGATAAGAGTCGTCGTCGCGCAACTTCCACTTCAAAGAAAGCAGGATGCGACTGAAAACAATCCAGAAGAGAAAGGGGGGAAAGAGGAAGACTTCCCCGTCAAGGAAAAAGAAAAGGAAGACGTTTCCATTAGCCGGGGGGGGGCGGGACAAGGCAGAAAAGCTCACTTTGGGACAACCGACGTACTGAGGGGGGTTCTCGAAAATAAAGGAAGAGGACCCGAGATAAAAAAAGGATCGGAAAAGGCCCTCTCCATTTCTGGCGGAAAGAAGCGAAGATGACGACTATGCCGAATTGTTCTGGAGGGGATGCAGCTGAGCCGCTATCAAAAAGGATAAAACGGGCTGTAATACTACGACGGAGTCACCGGAGAGGAGGTGGGCAACATTGAGAAAAGAAAAGAGAGGAGATGAAAGAGAGATACTGCACCGAGAGGAATGAATCCTCCGGAACCACACCGTCTGGTTGTGTTAAGAAGGGAGTGATACGAATCCGTGAAAGAACTTTAATAAAAGGAAAGAGAGGTCGAGCGAGAAACTCGTGACAACAAAGGAACAGCTAGTCCTGTTTCACGATAGCGGGGGGGAGATGCCAGCCGTTCCATGGAGGTGCCTTGGCTACTGGGTCTCTTTTACATCAACAACGTTGCAAAAAAAGACATGCAGCGCATTATCGAAGGCCGGCGCAGAGTTAACTTATCTCCGATCTTGGGAATCGTCCGGAAGAGTCTTAAGGAAAAGAGAGGCGTGAGCGCTACTAAACCAGTAGAAAAAGGAAACAGCACGGTAGTATACGGATGTAAGATGCCTCCGATGCGGAAATCGCCGTAAGTAGAACCGGCGAAGATCAGGGGTAAAAATGGATCTGCCATGCCATCATAGGACATTGACCGAATTGAGTTCATAAAGGGGGAAGGCAGGCGCCCAGCGAACGAGGCAAAGGCAGGACGCGCCCGAGTTAGAAAAATACCAGCCGGGTGTAGCTGCGAAGGCGTTTTCCGGGGACGAGAAACGGTCGTATCAGGGCCGGAGCAGTAAGCGTTCGCACATCGATAAAAGCAGTAAAGACGACTGGGGGATACAAAGGAAATCCTGCGAAAGGAAGTCTGGGGACGCCCGATGGCTGGGAGAAAGAGAACCGGAGGAAGCTATCTCAAGACCATTAAGGGGTTCTAGTCTTCGAAAAAAACAAATTGGGAGAGAGCTCGAGGGTCGCAGATATAGCCGTCGAGGGGTAGGCAACATCCAGAGAAAAGTATCAGGGAATCGTCAGCGGGGGGAAGCCTATTTCACTGAAGGAAAAGGAATTCTGCATCGTACAACCCGGCTGCGTGGTCGGAGCGAAGCGGAAAGAAAAAGGAAATCGCCTTGAAAGTGAGGGCGAAAGTTGCCGCGGGGAATCACCGGGGGCGAAGGTGATCTGAAGGGGCCGGGTTCTGTAGAAATTCAATCTTCAAATGAGGGTCGAGAAAGAGGGAATGTCTGGGGGGAGGGTGGAAGTATATCAGAAATAAGGGGGGGCCGCTGCCAGTGAAGACCCGTATCAGGTAGGGTAAGGGAGTCCGTCTAATAGGAGGAAAAGCCTCTCTCATCGGCTGAATGAACAACTAGCTGAGCCAGGGTGACAGCGTATACCCAGTCTCTAAAAAAGCAAGGGTTCTACCTAATCAGGTCCTTTCGGGGGGCAATTCAGCACATCTGCGGGGTAAGTCATCATCCAAGGAATAACCTACTGGAGACCCACGAAACTTGCCTCAATTAGATCCTAAAGAGTCTACAAGACTTCAGGAGGGGCAGGCTCCTGCAGAGGGGAGAAAAGAAGAAGGTTGCACGAGACACAACACTCCTCCTGAATTGCGCTTCCAGGAAAAATGGAGTCCTGGGAAAAAAAGAAGTTGTTCCTGGTCAATGGAAAGCAGTCGGTCGGAAACATCAAGGTCCAGTAAAAAAAGAACGTTGGGGAAGAAGGCTGCTAACTTGATTGGGTCGAGAGAATAGCGAGGTCTACAGGGTTAAGAACGCAGGAAGTACATCATGGGGTTCTCTATCCTGAGGGTCATCAAATACCGGTTGTTGGTGCGAAAGCGTCAAAGGCGCAGGTAAACGGAAGGGGGAAAGCTCGTTTCATGCCAGCACAAAGTTGACTTAGAGAAAGCAACGCAATTAGGAAATCACATCGAAAAGTCAAGAAAAGTCTGAGGGACAGCCAGGGGGCCGAATGCGATTAAAGCCGGTGTGGCGCAGAACCGAGCCGGGGGGTCGACGGCGTCGGCGCTATCTAGAGGGGAAGAGGGACCGAAATTGTCTCCGAGGAGAAGAGAAAAGTAATGCTACCGTTAAAAATAATGCCTCCACGAGCCGAATTCTTCACGAGGGAGCTGTGCATCCTTTGAAAGAGGGGGGAAGGCGCAGATTCTTCTCTTTCTCCTGTTCCGACAAAAATAGACCCTCAAGGGGGTTTCCGTCTGCAGAACACGACGTATCGGACGTCGGATCGAATCCTTGCATCTTCCGCGGGGTTCACGTAGGAAAGGAGAAAAGAGCAAAAAGCCAGCGCACGAAGCAGTGTGACAAAAATGCATAAAAAGAAGGGAGTTGACCGGGTTCTCTTGGAAAATAAGACAGCACGCCTTTGAAAGACATCTTCTGAAGTATCGACACGGATCAAGGAAGAGAGCGTGGGTCTCCTCCCTAAAAGAGGCACCTCGTCGCGGAGGGGCGGGATCTCCAGAAGAGAACAGGGATTCGAAGGGGTTCTTAGAGAAGCCGCGTTCCTTAGGGCTTGCCCGATTGAGTCCAGAGGAAAAAACCACAACAGAGGCTGCTCCTCAGGAGTCGATCGAGGGATCCGATTAAAGAAGGATCTCAGGATGCTCAAAAAAGCATTGTCTCGCTGTTGAGAGGTCCCCTTACCGGGTCTAAGGGTCGGGGGAAATGCTACCTAGGGAAAGCTTGCAGCCTCGAAGAGGGAGAAGAACGGGGGGGTGGAAAAGCGGGCGGGACACGAAGGGTGCAGACCGCATAGTCTAAAGGGGGGTCGGGTAGACCGCCGAGGGAAAAGGGCCAGGGCCGAAAGGGATTTAGATAGGGGAACTGGCGGAAGGAGGGGGGACTTCGATCACAAAAAGACGCAGCGCCATGGATGGCCGCGGGGTTGGCCTGCTATGGGCAAAACACGGTCGAGAAAACGGAAAAGGCTCCACCGGACGAGGAAAAAGACGAGAGCGATAGGATCCGGTAAGGGGGACGCGACGGAACCTCGGGGGAAACTTTAATGCAAACGACCCGATCTTGAACTGAGAAGGAGGTCTGTCTCGGCGGATAACCGGGAGGAAATGATCCCTTTGTGCGGTGTCGGAAATCAGACGGAAGACGCCTCTTAAAAGGGGCAAAGGTGTGACCAAAACCTCTACCTCCTATCCAGAAAAAGAGGAACCGCGCCGCGTGCCCACCAGACAGTTTGGGCTCAAACTGACGCAACAGGCGGGGGAAGAACTCGTCAGAAAAAAGCTCAAGATGCAGCGGCGCGAAGAGAGCCGCGTGCTCAAAAAGGCGAGCTCCTGTTTCAAGGGTACCTCAACATGCCAAATCTGCCAAACTTTTACTTGAAAGACAGGGGGAGGCAAGAAAGTGCCGCGCCGATAAAAGGAGGCGCACAATGACGAACCCTCACTAAAACAGCTGTGACGAGTCTGGAAGAATCAACAAGGTCAGGAGAGCTTCTGAGAGAAAAGGGCGGAAAAAGCTCACCTCTTGGCTGAAAAGGTGTGTCTGCATTTTGCGGAGGGATCAGCCCAAAGGCTACTTGAGAGGTTAAAACCAAAGAGCTTTTCGGCGCAGGTCAGGGGGAGAAGAGAATCAGATATCAGAACATTCGAGGAGGTTAAAACTAGCGATCCTGCAAAATCAGCGAATCACAAAGCAACTTCCGAGGGAGAAAAGAGAGACAGGGCAGGGAGAGGCGGATGTAAAACCGAGATCTTAATGAGAAAGGACGTATCTAGAGGGGGGGTGGGCGACGCGGGGGAGCGCCGACCAGGGGGGTCCTACCCGATACGAAGAAGAAGGAGACAGTTTTTCTTGATCGGGGAAGGGCTAAGGAGGAAACTCAAGGAGAGAAAAGAGAGAGGACTGGAGTTTCTGTCGGAAAAGATCACCTCCAACCAAAAGAGTCAGGGCGCGCTGGGGATTAGAGGGGAAAAAAAGATCCCGTTTCTTGGGGTCGAGGAACCTACTGAGAAAAAAAACGGATCGATGGACCACGCGATCTCACAGATATTAGGGAAAAGATGCCGCGCCCAGGGGGAAAAAGGGTCACCTACCTACCAGGAAATAGTGGTCGAGAAAAAGGAAGAAAAGAGGACGGACGCCATCGTGTCACGGAAGGCTGGGTTACCTCGGGTCCCATTATAGAAATATCGTCCCGACCCGAGCCTAACCAGAAAAAAGGACTAGCCTCTTTCTCAAGGGGGGATGAGGAACGGCCCCCACCTCCGAAAAAGCAGAACATACCAATAAAAAATCGGGGGGGACAGTGGATCGCTACCGGGGAGTCTAGAGTCTCATTATACAGACCCATCAAGGAGGCTTCAGAAAGGGAGGGGGCGCATCGTGCCGCGAAACGAACCTGAGGCTGGGGGCGCTCAAAAGACAAAGCAAACGGCACTTTTTGTTGAAGCCACTAAAAGGAAAGGGGTACGCGGAGCAATCACGGGGCGGACAACGGCTCGGACAACAGGACTAGGCTTCGAGAGGAGGCTGCCGCTGGCTCAAACGTTCCCCCTTGGCGCGCAGTCAACTGGCCACGGCAGTCAAAAAACGAACGCAACTGCTGCAGACGCTCGCGCGCGTCAGATGGTTCTCTACACCAAGGGGGGAAAGAGGATTCTCTAGAGAATGGGCCTACCCATCTAGAAAAGAGAGGAGGTGACTAAGCCGAAACCGACATCATGCTACTAGCGAAAGATCGGAAGCGTGCAGCCTGGTCAACGCCCTATCGTGAAGAAAGGCCAGGACTTCCTCGCCTCACTTGACCAAAGGAAAGCGCGGCTTCTCTTTTTTCTGGAGCGGAAAAAGACGGCTTCGTCTGCCATGCAAACGGACTCGAAAAGGACCACACTGAGAAAGAAGCAACACTCTCGTAAATAAAATAGAGCAGGCTCTATTCAAAAGGGGGGAAATCCAGAAAAGGGAGGGCGTAAGAAAAAGGCACAAAAAAAAAAACCTAAATGCCACTGCTGGGTCGAAACCGGTTATTTCAAGGCCGACGACCTCTTCGACGGGCAAGAGAAAGCCGGCTCCTCCCTATATCTAGTTGCATGGTTCAAACCGGAAAATTTAGAGAACAAGACATGCCAGTATCGGAAGAAGGGGAGCTATCAGTCATCTCTCTCAAACATTCGATCTAAAAAAGGATTTTGCGAAAGCAGGAAGAGAGGAAGGTTCTTCTCAGATGAAAGCTAAAGGTTCGGGGGACGGAACATCAGGAAGCGGATCGTTTTGGCATGAAAATCACGCGCTCCTGCGAAAAGTGGAATTGGAATCCCTGACTAAAAGGGGACGCCGCGGTCAAAAGATTCCGAAACAGAGCCTTGATCCGGGAAATTCCAAAGAGGCGACAAGAAGGCTGCCCCCCCCAGGGGGGGGGGCTCTAAAAGGTAACCTCCTCTGAGGCACAGCGCGTCCCAATTCAAAGGAAAGGGATGAAGAGTGTATCCTCGAAGGAGGACAACCACGTGACAAAAAAACGGGACAAGGCGAAGGAGAAAGAAGGCAGAACGTCGTAAAGGGGGGCAGCCCCCGACGTGGCAAATTGAGTGTGTTTCGGCGGGTCCCAGCTAAAGGGAAGAACAAGGGGGGCAGAGCGGCTGAGACTAGGAATACTAAGTGAAAGGAAGGGGAAAAACCGACCTTCGGTAGGAGGGAGGCGTCAATGGTAGCTAAAAAACGTCCTTCTCTGCAAAGAGGCGCGAAAGGTATGCGGCAACGAAGCCTTAAAGAGCTCTCTGGCTCCGGGGAGGGAGTTGAAAAAAAAAAGGGGAGGATCTTCTGACCGGCTGCGAATCCAACACCACCAGGGGGAAAAGGGTGCAGACGATGTGACTGGCGACTGCGGGGCGAATAAAAGCCTAAGTCCCAGCTCACGGGAAAGGAAATTGAACATTCCTTAGCCCGGGAAGTAAGAACCGGGCGGAAGACCAACGTAGTTGGCGAGGATTAAGCTAGTCTCCTCAAAACCGGACGTTTCTCGACGTAATGGAAGGGGGGAAAAAAAAACTCGGCGAGCGACAGGGCTCGGGCAATCAGGGGCGAGAAGAACCTCCGAGAGCCTCGGAAAAGGATGTCGCGCGCGGCTTTAGAGAAAATTTCGACCTGCCTCAGAGGAAGAGGGGCACTTGGCTCATGCCAGGGGACTCAGGGGGGTGCGCGCTGGGAACGGCAAAACTTGCTCCGGCTCGCGGAACGGCCGGGGCCTTCCAAATGGTATTTAAAGGGAAGGGAGGGGGGGGGAATAGAATCGGTCTTTGAGGGGGACCGTCGTTGGAACGGAAATCCAGCAGGCGCGGCGGCGCTCCGATGTCTACCTAAGGTGCTTCCGGGGTTCGAAAGGAACCAAGGCTTCGGGATCACAGGAAGATACTTACTAGGGAATCTGAACGCGGGGACGGATTAAGACGACACAAGAGGAGCGGGAATAAAAAGAGGAGGAAGGGAAGCACGGACGAAAAAGCCAAGCCCAAAGCGCGATGGAAAAAGCGCACAACATGCAGATAGCCTACTGAAGGCACCACTCGGGCGAGACCGGCAGAATAGTAAATGAGAGGGACAAGACAAATATGCAGAACGGCATGCAAAAGGGCGGGGTTACGCCGGGTGCAGCGAGCTGGCAAGTCGCAGGAGAACCGCACCTTCGAGAGGGTCTGTCTCAGAGAAGCAACCTAATGGCAAACGGGCTCTAAGTCCTGGGAGAAGGAAGATTTCTACGGAATGAGGAGGTAGTTCATTTCAGTGAGGGGGAGACTGATCCTACGAACGATTAAGTCGCAAACTTAAGGCATACCAATAAGGACGATCGAAGGGAAGAAAGACGGGTTGAGAAGAGACCTCTACTAAGGACACGCGTGGGGGGGAAAAGGGCGAGAATCGCTTGTTACTCCACTAAGGGAGGGGGCGGAAGAAAGACCTTCTTCTATTGCCAAGTAACCGATTCCAAACGACGGACGGGATTGGGAAAGTTGATTCTCGCGCTGAACGAAGGCTGTGAGAAAAGCAGGTGCACTCCGCAGCCGAAAACCTTGGGATTGCTCGAATCGGAATCAGGAACCAAGGTACACCTCCATCGGGAAAGACTGGCGCTGGCCGAAGGAATGGAATGAACGGAAGCGCCAGGTTAAGGCCGGGAGGAGGGGAAGACAGAGTGACGAGAGAAATGAAAGCCGTTGCGCTTGAAAAGAGGTGAAAGGAAAATCGTGAGCGGTGGACGGGTCCTCCACAAGGGAGAGTGCGACGGGCGTCGGCAAGGAAGAAAAAGGACGCTGCGCCGCGAACGAATGAAAACCGCGCGGAAAAGGCAAATCACTGCCAGGAACCGAAGTAGAGCATGGCGGCCATTCTTTAGGTGAAAGTGGGAGGAGAATCAAAGAAGGAAAAAAAACGCCGCGGACTGACGCGATGCGGGGTTCTCTAAGGGGGGAAAGAACTGAACGATAGCTTCCACGAAAGGGGCGGTGAAACAGGCCATAAGGATGGCGGCGGGCACTACGAATTGAGTTAGGACCTCTATGCCGAAGGGTGAAGGGCTGTCGCGGAGCGCGATTAAAAGAGAAAAAAGGCACAAAAAGACTGTCTTCTAAGAAAGGTACTTAAAGCGGTGGC
>Ga0179593_1447568_pt1 | contig 18764 bp, 28 predicted proteins | sample CZODoug2_1_08_16_FD_185931 | JGI IMG/M metagenome (GOLD analysis project Ga0179593, IMG submission 185931) | Vadose zone soil fungal communities from Angelo Coast Range Reserve, California, USA - CZODoug2_1_08_16fungal (PacBio error correction) | ecosystem: Environmental > Terrestrial > Soil >...
GGGGGTTAAGGTTTAGTGGGGTGACAGACAGGGAGAAAGTGAGGGTTCACCAATTTTCTGGTGCGAATATGGTGTCCACTATAGGTGGAGACTGGGCCCCTCAATGACAGCTATAGACCCCTCACACACATTCTGACGGGAGTAGAAAAGGAAAAAAAAGTGGGGGGGAAAAATCTTCACCTGGTACTGGGGGTAGGTAGATCCTAAATGGAATTGGTGGTTTAGGGTATCTGTAAAATGAGAATAGAAAAAAAGAACGAAAAGAAAAAAAACAATTTTCGGCGGGATGTGGGAATCACTTCAGAAGTGCGGTTTCGTATAAATTTAAAATGAGGATCAAACTTGTTGGGGTGGTTAGGGAAAAAAAGGACCTTGGGGGTGCGTTGGAAGGGTTTTAGTGAGAAGGAGATCAACATTTGGGGGAGTGGAGGAAGGGGGGTTGCGGTTAGGTGGGGGTGAGTGTAGGACATGAAGGAGTGGACTTGGGGATTAATGATTAAAAGGGTGGAAAAAAAAAAAAGGGGGGAAAGTGTCAAAGCCTGGGGGACTCATGACTTTATTAAAAGTGTAATGAGTAGTGAATGAGCCGGAAGAATGAAAGGACAGAGGGGGGGCTCTGGTGGTCTCTCATGAATGGAACTTACACAAGGGGGGAAAAAACATTAAGCCGATGCCTATAGAGACCAAAAATAAAAGGGGGGTGAGAAATAGATAAATATATACACCAAACCTGAAGGGATGGGGGGGGGGATGCTCATGGAAAGGGAATTAAGAAGGAAAGGGATCGAAAAACTCTATCCCAAATTAGAAAGTGGCAAGGGGGAACAAAGAGGGGGAGTAGGACGGGGGGAAAAAAGAAAATATCAAGAGAAGCCAATGGATTGGAGAGGATTAATACAGAGGAAAGTTATGGACAAAGATAGAGACCAGGACCTCAGAAAAAAAAAAACATCGACAGGGGGATTTCAACTAAATGCAGGTTTTCATCTTTTATATTATAGAGTTAGCGTCTCAGGGGGGGGTACATTATACATACCCCCATTGTACCCTTTGACTTATCTAAAAGGGGACCAAGGTAGGGGGTAAACCTGAACAAAGGGGGAGATCCAGGAGGGAAGGAATAAAGGGGAACCAGACCTAACTGTCTCAGGACCTGGAGGGGGACTACCAAGGACGAATCCATGGGGATTCCAAAGGAAACTCTGGCACATCCGACAAAATGCAACAAAAGAGGTTGGGGAAGCCCAAGTAAAAGGTGAAGCAAAAAAGGGCTGTCACTCAAGAGAAAAACTTTGGGAATAAAGACAGAGTTAAACTCAAAGAAACTTAAAGGGTACACTGCACTTAAACAAGGTGTGGCTGACGTTCATGACCCATAATAAACATCCAAGAAAAGAAGGGACAAGGGGCAAGCTATGCACAACACATAAAAAAAAACACATCCAACCCTAGCAAAACGTCGCCACAACCAAGCAATATCTCTGAGTAAAACCCACCAAGAAGTTCTACAGCAACTTGGGGGAAGCAAATCCAACCCATCTGAAAATTTGGTATCTCTGGGGACAGAGACCCGAAGGGGAGGGGGACCAGCCTCCGAAAAAAAGGTACTCCTGACAAGGGAAAGAGGGAGGGAGGTTGGAAACAAGTCTCCAGATGGGCCCCATTTTAGTGAAACGTGAGAAAAGAGTTGGACAAGAAGCAATCCCTGGACTAGGGTCATTTCGTTAGAACTGGACAAACATGAACAGGGTGGGACAGACTGGATAGCAGCACGAAGTGGGAAGGCCAAAGTCTGAGAGACTGGGGGGGGGTCAAAAAAAGGGCTCAAAAGCTTACATATTACCACCACCATCACTTCACAAAAAAAGGAAAATCTTGCATCTCTGTACGAAGGAGGAAAAAAAAGAATTTGTTGGAAAAAGGGAAATGCCAAGAAAAAAGAAAAAAGGCGGGGGGGGAGGTTGTGCGTCTTACAATCAATTAGAAGTCAACGTGGATCAAAAACACTGGGGGGCGGAGGGAAAAGTAAGACAGCACGCACTATGATGGATGTGCAACAAGTTAATAGGGAAGTGTTGGGAAAATTATAGGGTGGGGAGTGATGAAGACTGCCCTGAACCACTGTCAGGGCCTTCAAATTGACTCTGCAAGAGGGAAAGACAAGTTGTAACACGCTAGGTGCACTCCAAGGAGCCGGAAAAGGCGAAAAGGGGGGGATGAACAAGGTTATACCAGAAGAATCTTTACTAGGGGAAAAAATCTCCGAAAAAAAAACCACGAGGGGGAAAGAGAGTTTTCAAAACAAGGGAAAAAGAAGGATGGGGTTCTCTCTTTTTCTCAAAAGTGTGGGAGGAAAAAAAGGGGGTTGCCCTAGAGAGCTAGCAATGAAAGGATTTGGAACTGGCGTACATGGGCAAAAGGAAAAAAGTGTCACCACTGAAGGTCTGGCTGTCCGGGGGTCCAGCAAAACTATTCACAAAACAAAATTGTGGGAAAGGTGGTGATCCTGGTCATTGGGGTTAGGGATCCGTTTCACAACCTACAAGCTCCACCGTGGGGTTGTGGGGAGGGCCAATGATTCGATGTCTATTGAAGGGGGGCCTCAAAAGCATGGAGTTTGGGATTGGATGGGCAACTTATACGTGACCAAAACGCGGGGGAGAAACGTACGTTCATAAGGGAAAGGGGCCCCATAAACGCTGGAGTGGAAAGTTGGGGGAGTGTGGTGGTCTTTGGGGGGAAGTGTAGACGGTAGGAAGCTGAGGAGTGGGTCAATGGAGACATAAAGGGGGGATGGAGAAAAGTGACTTTCTCAAACTCAGGGGGGGGAGGAAGGGAGGGTGGGGTTAGGGCCACAGGGGTTTGATGGGTATCGAAAAGAAATAGGTGCTAGGTCCTTATATAGGCGGGGGACAAAAAGGGTGTAGAACAAATGGGTCAATACAGGGGGGCCTCAAGGGAAAAAAAGTAGGGGAAAAGGGGGAACAAAAAAATCTCCGGAGTTAGTAGAGCCGATCAAAGTGTCAGGGGACCAGGGGTGCTTGTATCTGCATACCAAGGGAGTGATTCAGGGAATCCATATATCCAAGGTTTTGGGGGTGGGGTGGTGGGAGTGGAAAAAGGCAAAAGATGGTTAGGAAAAAGGAAAAAGGGGGTGGAAGGGGTCGGGACGCAGAACTTGAGGTGGGTTGGTAAAGAGACACCCCACATGGTTGGGGGGGGATAGTCAGTTGCTTGTGTGTTTGCACTGTTTTGCATCAAACTGTGCCTGTTAAAGGGGAGGAGAATCTGGTTGGGGGAGGTGGGGGAAGGGAAGGGGGGGTCTCTCACGAACAGTCTAAAGGGGAAAAAGTGCAAGGGGAAAGGATGGATACTGAGGTGAAAGGAGATTACGAGTCAACAAGTTTCTGAGAGTTGACAGAAATAGGGTGGGTCTAAAACTTGTACCGAAAGTGGGTTGCTGGCACACTAAAAAGGGGAAAGGGGTAAGTTTATGGAATGTGAATGTTTAAGGAGATAACCATGAGGGACCGGGAATGGAAGAAAGGAGGGATTTGATGTACGGTTGTTAAAGTATAAGGAAAGGGTCGAAGACAGGGGGAAAAGCTACAGTTTTTCTCTCCTGGAAAGGGCCCCAGGGTGGGGATAAGGGAAAAAGGGGTACCCTGTTGCCTGGATGGAATATGTAACACAATACAAGGGAGAAGAGACAAAGGGAAAAAGATAAGAGAAGATGGAAAACTATATCTTAGGTGGGGAAAAGAATGGGGAAGGGGGTTGGGGGCTTCCTGTGTAGGGCCGGAGGGGGTTGAAGTGTGTGGATGTAACACCGCGACCTGGTACAGATACTTTTTCTCGAATAAATTAGCATTCAAAAACTGGCTTTTGGAGCTGACCTCCCCTGTCATAAGGGGAAAAAGGGCTTTAATACTTTCTTTGTCAAAAGGGGGGTAACACCAGGAGAAGGGGGGATATCTTCACGATCCATCGGGAGGTAATGCCCCGGAAAAATGGGCCATACCATTTGGAGTGGTATATTGAGGGAAAGCAAAAATTTATGAGAAGAAGGGGCAGGGCAGAGGACGGAGGACATGGAAGAACCAAAAGGTGGTGGAAGGAAAAAATCACTGAGAAAAGCGAAAAACAATAGGGGGAAATTCATTGTTGGGAATTGTGGGTGAGGCTCACAATTTCAAGGGTTTCACCTTAAATAAAAGGGACAAAAAATGCTTTTGAAAACGGTCCCTTTTCATCACAGCACAGAATTCATGCAAAGAAAGCGGTGTCAAGGAAACAACCAAAGCAACTCCCTCCCTCCCAAACTTAGCTCTATAAACCAACGAATCAAAAGACGTAAAATAAGAAGAACCAGTGCATGCTCACTCCCACGGGCGCAGAGCCAGGAACGACCCACGTCAAGATGAAAAACCATGACGCAGCAAAGGGGGGGGGGGCTCTATAGTGGGGGTGGGGGGGGGGGAAGTCCTTTTATAAGACTAACCATAAGGGGAAGTAGGAGATATACGACCAGTCACAACAGTCAAGGCACAACCCATGCATGGAGGGGGTCCACCTCTCCTCTCAACGAATGGGGTGGGGGGGGGTCTCGAGGGGTTGACATTGAGGGGGGCAACAGGACAAAGGGGGTACCACCCATACAGTTAAAAAACCACCTTGGACCAAGCACAGGAGAAGTGATGCCAAACGACCTACACAAAAAAACCTGCAGCTCCGCAGCTCAAACAACACAACTTCTTGGGGGGAAAAGCTCTAGGTGGTTGGGAACCAAAAGGGTCAAATAGTGTGTCAAGGTTGGAGTTTAGGAGGGGTGTCCAAGAAAAACTCGTTGCCCCGACCTGAAATGCGTCCTTAAAAGAAAACCGAACAACCATGCGGGACAGGGGGAAGGGAGACACGGATGTTTTGCCATCAGAAAACCTGGGAGGGGAGGGAGGATCCTAATGGGCTTTGGTGAGAGAAAGACGAGAAAAAAGAGGACCAAAAGGAAAGGCTGTAGGGGCTACATGGAAACTGAATTTTCTTAAGGATCCCAGGTGGAGATAAGGGGGGGGGGCTGAATAGTGTGGGGGGTGATAGAGAGCCAAGGTGAGTGGTGTTCTGTGAATGGGTGGGGGGCAGGATGACGAGGGTTGTAAATGGGAAGAAAAGGAAAAGTGAAAGGCATTGGGGGCATGAGGGGGACTTCATGACTTGAAAGGATAGGAAAAAGAGGGGAGCCGAAATGGCCCAAAAGCCAAATGACCCCTCTTCTATCATGAGGGGTCCCTTACACAAAGGAGAAAACGCCGTGGAGTAAAAAACGCACCCTACCCAAAATTGTTTGGGAAGTAATATACGTCAAGATCAAAGGAGTACGGGGGTTGTGCGGCATGGCAGGCATACTATGGATGGGCGACAAAAAGAGAAAGAATTACAACCAATTTAAGAAGGAGGATATTGAAAGTATAGGGGGGAAAAGAGAGACAAAGGGGGAAAAAAGGGATTAATAATTCATATGAAAATCTATGTACAAAGGGGGTGTTTGAAAAAAAAAAGAAAGACGTACAAAACCGGCCCCGGGGAGGGTTCCCAACAATATCATTTTTCATCTTGGGATTACTTCAGGGAGGCTATGGAGGGGGGTTGTAACCTATTCCAAGGGTCAAAAGGGAAACTGTTGAAGTCTAGAACAAGTGGGACTGGCTGTATTACTATAATAGAAACGAGAGAAACTTGGGTGGAACAGGGGAAGATTAGAAAAGTTATGGAAATCAAGAACTGTCTCAGCCTTGTCGGGGGGATCTCGAGGGCTCCACTAGTATTCCAGCGGAAGAGGCATCATATCCCCCCTGCCCAGGGAGTGGGGCACACGGAAGAAATGGAAAAGAAAATCCCTTTTGAACGAAAGAACAACCCCTGGGGACGCCGTCAGAAGAGTTAAAAGGGGGAAACTCAGAAGGGAGAAAGTAGGAAAAAAGGAACTCAGGGTTACTGGACTGGTTGCTGACTATAAAGCGAAACACATCCAAACAAAAAGAACAAGACCGATCCTAAAATGGTAAAATACAAATAACTAACAAAAAAAACACAAAAAACAAAAAAAACCGAAGATCAACAAATGGGAAATATAGGAGTTCCAGCACCAAGGCAAACCAGATTAGGGGGGCGACCATGGGTCAAAGTTCAATCCCATCCAACATCTGACAAACATGGGGGGGCTCGAACAGGGAACAAGCTGGGTAGGGAAGTAGCCTCCAAAAGAAAAAAACTGACTGATAGTGAGGGGAAGTCCTCCTTATTGTTGGAAAACAAAACTGGGAAATAGAAGATTGGATGACCCCAAGGGGAAGGGACCCAGGGAGTGTCAATCCATGTGGGTAGTTTACTGAAGCCCTGTGACCGGAGCAAAGGCTATAGCACTTATAAAAAACATTGGGGGCACAACAAAACTCCTCTTTGCAAAGGAGAGAGCAGTTGGAAGACAACATGGGGAAATCCACAGCTACAGAAGCTTGCAACTTAACATTAAAAGACCAACCAATCAAGGAAAAGAAAAGAGGGGTTCTTACAGGGACAGGCAATCATTGGTTGAAAATGGGGGTCTAAGACAAGAAAGGAAAAAAAAAAACAGGATTTGGGAAGGGGGGGGAAAGGCCCTAACCCTACTTGAGGCCGGCAGTGGTTGCCAAAACCAAATGTTGGGACTTAAAAAAAGTCTTAACATACACACTTCAGTGGATCACCATTGAACTGTGGAGTGGGGGGGAATGAAGTTTCTAGTGGGGGGAAAGGTGAGAAGACCCTTACAGACAGAAGCTTACAGTTTAAATGGGAAAGAAAAACAGGTACGGGAAGTGGGAAACTCCATTGCTCGTAGGCTCCATGCTCCGGAACAATTAAACTGGGGAAAACACAGAGGAAAACGTAGGGAAGCTTGGAAAAAAGCTCTCATCAAAAAAAACAACAAAAATGGGGAGGAAATTAAGAGTTCAGAGGGTTTCTGGTGTAGATCTGTGTGGGGAACATCTTTTTTGGTTGGATCCAGAAAGGGGTCAAATGCGGGAAAAGAAAAGGGAGAAAAGAAATAACAAGGGGAAAGTATGTGGTACCCAACGGGAGGACTATGCAAAGTCAAGGGGGGAAGGCAAACTGAAGTAGGAGGGATGGATGTTCTCCAATTCCAAAAAAATATTTCCCAAAAAAGTGTGGCAGGGGGATCAAAAGGAGAGTGGAGGGGGGAGGTCGACTTTGACTCAGCATCTCCACAAGGGTTTGAGGACCAAAGTTGACTGAACCTATGGAGAGCCTAAAATCCCCAAAAAAAGGGTGTGGGGTTGTGGGTCAACAAGGGGGGAAAACCAAAGGGATCATAGGGGAAAGAGAGGATAACTCGTGTTGGAAAAATGGGGTGGATGGTTGGAGGAGGGAGTTGTTGCAAGCATAGTATGAAGATGTTGATTTTCAAGGGCGGACAGGAAAGTGGGCTGAGAACAGGGGGAATGATCACGACGAAAGAGCAGCAGTTGGGGAGGACACGGGGGGGGGGGTTGGGGCCATGTGTAGGCCTAATAATACCTCGTCACGGGATAGCAGGTCCAAAAAGATGATGAGACTCAAAGGGGGCAACAAATTGGGGACATGAGAAAAATCTGTAGGAAAGGGAACCACCGTCGAGGAGGAAGTATAGAACTCATTGTGAAGGCCACGTGTGAAGGAGTAGGAGAGGGACATACTCCAAGTTATGCAGTCATCCCAGAGAGGAAAAAAGGGGGTTTGGGAAGAATGGGGGATTGCACAGTGAATAATGGTATCACTTTGATGGGGGGCAGGGTTCTGGTAACTCAGAATGCTTGGGTGTGGGAGAGGGAACCCAATGGGATCAGGGTTGGGAAGTGTGGGGGAAGTTGGGGGGGGCAAGTTTTCGTCGGGAAGGGCTTTAGAGAGGAATTCAGGGTTTGTGCTGGAGGGTGGGCGGGGGGGAATGAATGGAAAGAAATTAAGAAAAAAAGGGGGGGGTGCAAGTGGGGAAAGAGTTATACTTTAATTTGAAAATGGAAAGCTCTACGGGTCCCGGTGGGTCTGATAGTTGAAAGAAAGTGCTGGATGAAGAAAGTTTTTGCCCAGGACACTATTGTGGAAAGATTTAGGGGCATGTGTTGATAGGATGAAGTTCGGGACAAGGACGGGAGGGGAGGAAAAGTGTGAAAACAAGGCGGGACATGATTTATTTGGGGGAATACTGTAATTCACTGGAAAAAAAGCACTGAGAGAATATCGGGGGGGAGGTACCACAGGAAAGGTTCCAATTGGGGAGAATCTCAAAAGGTACAATTGGGGGCACGTTTGTGTCACCACAACAGAAAATTAGATAACGGAGAGATATAGATGATATCGTAGTTGGAAACATCCAAGAGGGGGGTCCGAATGTTTGGGGCTTAGGGCACTTGTTCATGGGTGGTGGCTGTCACAAGAACTTGGTACCGAAGTTAAGCTGTAAAGGGAAAGAAATGGGGGGGAAGGACATGGGGCGGCTCTGATAGGTTCTCTTCTCCAGTTAAGACTTTTCAATTATGGGTAATTCTTTGTAAAAAGTGGGGGGGTGGATAATAATTTTGGGGGAAGGGTCAAGGGAGAGAAAGAAAGGGTAAGTTGAAAGGCAAGGTCGAGTACACAAGTGACGCAGTTATTGTCTATAAGGGGGAGAGCAGTAAAAAATGTAGGGAGGGGATCAGGTCTAATGCAAGCGGGAAAGGGGGTAAGGAAGGGCAAACGTTTTTTGTAAGGAAAAGGAAAATCAATTAGAGAACAGCTAATAGGAAAAGTACATTGGGTAAACTGGGGGGCAATGTAGGCGGGTGACAATTTCTGGGAAAACATACGGTTTTTCAAAAATAAGGGAAAGAATGGGATGGAAAAGGGGACAAAGTTCAAGTTTCAATCACTGGGGGTCATTGACATGACAATCCTCGGACATTTCCATACACTCACAAAACCCGTAAACTACTCCCCTCCCTTGGACTCAGAGACACTACCACAACTCTACAGGTCAACAAACCACCGCAGTAACCACTTTCATAGCTCAATCCCACAAAGGCTCAAGTCAGGAAGGAAACACATGAAGGACAAGTCGACAAAAAGACAGCAAAGGTGGGGGGGGAGTCTAGTTATGGGGGGTGGGGGGCAGTAAATGGATAAGAGAACTAGCACCATGTTTTGAAAAAAGGGGGGCTATACTACACAGGCAGGGCCTTTTCAAACCAACGGGAGGGAAATCAAAAAAAACCTCACTGGGGGGGAGAAAGGGAACATAGGCACCCGGGGAAAAAGAAAGGTACACCACTCAAACCCCTCATTGGGGAAATCAAAATGAACAAATGGCAACCCAAAAAATAAAAAAAAAACAAAATCAAACCGAGCTCAAAAAGAAAAACAAACGAAGGGGCGGGAAAAATAGAGATGCCTATGTGGAGGTTTAAGGTGGTGCATCAGGGGGAGATTGTCACCAGGGTTCGGAAACTGATGGGGGTGGGTAACCCCTCTATGTGGAACAACTGGGAAGAAAGAAATGATAGAATGATACCTCACACCCATAAAGAGTAGAGTTAACCTCAGGAAGGGTTTGGCAAATCTGGCACTGTTTAAATAGTATTGATCTAATAAGGGAAAATTTATGGGGGGGAGGAAAAGAGGGACGAGCAAAAAAAACCACATACACAGAGCAACAAAAATGGAAATTTTGGGGGGCCCAAACAAACGCTGTGCTCGGAAAGGGGTCGGTCATGCTCGCAGGTGGGCGTGAGGACGTGGGGGGAGCGGATGGGGGGGTGGTGTATGTAGAGTCAAGGAGGGGAGGAGGGATTGTCCTTTATGGGATTGCATACATGTCAAGTTGTAAGGTGAAAAATTTGGTGAGATGAAAGTGAGGGTTTTTGGAACATGGGGGACTTCCTTCTTGGAAAAGGAAGGGAAAATTAAATTGAAACGAAAAAGACAAAAGGGAAAGGGGAACAGATTGGCTCGGTCTCAGGAGTAATTTTAAAAGGGTGACACAAAAAGGGGGGAAAACGTGAAAATCAGGGGGATGACTGAGCGGCCATAGGGGGTAGAGAGATAAGAAATTTACACTACATCAAAACAGAAACTTTGTAGGGCGCAGGTGCCAGGGGACGACTAATTATTCTGGAAAGGAAACTCTTACAAAGGGGGAAAGTAAAAATTTGGGGACATTAATTACAGCATTGAATGAAGGGGCGAAAGAAAATAAGAGACGACACGGGGGAGACAGGATTGAAAAAATAGTATCCTAAAATGTCTAGTGAAAGGGATGAGGGGGAACTCACACCTCCGAGGAACTCACACAGGAAGAAAAAAGGAGACCACAAAGGGAGGTGACAAATTTTAATTATTATCGCGGGGGGAGACTCGGTTGTGTGGGGACTTAAGGGAGGGAAGGAAAATTGGTACCCGTGGAATTATCTACAGTGGAATGGGAACTGTTATTAAGAGTAGACCTTAGCTAGAGCCAGTTTTCGAACAGTGGGAAGGTAAATTTAGTCAAAAATTCTCAAAAGGGGCTTGGAAAACGTAGCTCGAATGGTCTCACAAAGGAAAGCTGCACAAGGACAAATTAGGGCAACACTGAGGGTGAAGTGAAGTCTAAATTGAAAAAAAAATCCAAACTGACACAAGCAACAAGTGGACTAAGGATATCGTAAAAACGAGTACTTAACAGTGTAGAGGCAGTCACTTACCGTTTTGAGAATTGTTCATAAGTCAAATGGGACAGTACTCAAAAGAAAAAAAAAGAAAAGGGCAGAATTCAGAAAAAGGTACAGGCCCAACAACTAGGGAAAGGAAATACATCGCAACCTGACTACAAAAACAAACAGTTGTTGGAACAAATCCAACCCCAAAGACTGGAAAACTTAGGAAAAATGCACAAACAAGAGAGGGTGCTACAGGAAGGGATTTTCAAGAAGACAAGAGGAAAGGGGTGGGAGGGGATGACCTTAATCCCTCAAGAGTAGGTAAAAAACGAAAATCCAAAAGAAGGGGTACCTCAATGCTTTACTCGGGAACCCCCTGGGAAAGGTGTATAAACATGGGGAAAAAAAATTACTAAGAATTCTGGACCCTCAGAAGAAATGGACTAGCCAATCAGTTCTTAGGACCGGGTCAACAAGGGGGGGGAACCAAAGGGTGGCCCAATAACGGCCAATCCAACAGAGTTGAGAAGAAGGAGGAGAAAGGAGACAAATTTGATGTTTCATAGAAAAGGAAACTCCACAGAAAATACGAGACAGGTACCTTCCAAGGAAAGATTACCCACAATTAAAATAAGAGAGGATTTGGGTCCTCTCTTAGGAAGCAAGTGGGTGGGGGAAAAAAAAGGGGACTAAGGGGACGAACATCAAAAAAAAACACTGGATGTGGGATTGGGGGCCTTCATAAGAGTGGTCAAGGGCCAATCACAAAAGGGGGGAGAGCGGGAGAAAGTAAAGCCATGGTGGATCACGTGCAAATGAAAATGGGAGTTGTTTGAAAAGGGGGCTGAGGGTGAAAGTGTTCGGACCTGAAGACAGATCAGGACAGGGCTTCAACAATTTGAGGGAAAAGGGCAATGAAAGGGGGAACCGACGAAAGGGAGAGGTTCATCTCAAGGAACTCAGGACATATGACATCCAATTGGTGACAAAAAGAAGAGAAAAAGGAAAAAAAAAAGAACGGGGAGGCTCTCACAAAGAGGAGAGGAGGAAAGAGAGAAAAGATGTTGAAAAGATTCCAGAATTCTGGTTTTACGCTCTGTGTCTCAGCTGGTTGCAGAAAAGAAAGCCGCATAATAGAAGTGAATGCAGAAGAAAGGTGAGTAGGGTTGAAACCCAGGAAGGACGGAGGGTGAAAGTAAGGGAAGAAACATAAGGAGAGTTAGGGGAAATGATAGTCATGACCTCCAAAAAGAGCCAGACAACTTTCCAAACTCACAGTTGGGGGTGACAGTTTTAGACATCTTCATAGTGGGTTCAAAGAAGAGGGAAAAAATAATCAACAGGTAATGACGAAATAATTCTGGAGCCGCACAATCACAAGAAAGGTTGGTGGATTTGGAGGGTCCTTATAAAGGGGGAAAAAAGGGATTCAGATGGCGGACAATAAGATCTGCAGGGTAAAATTGGAATGGGGTCTGGTGTCTTGAAGGGGAAGGGAGATAGGAAGCTGTGGAGGTTCCAATGGACTAACCTCAAAAAGGGGGGAGAAGAATAACTTGACTTGAAAATCAACTGAGGACGGGAGTTTGGGGGTAGGGCCATTGGGAAGTGGAAAAGCTACTAAGAAAAGGAGGGGAAGGGTCAGAACTCGCAGGGCCAAGAAAAAGGATGTTATAATGCCAGGGGGGGTCCGAAAAAGTGGGGGGAGGGATCCCCTCTGAGGGGGGGGCCGTGTTTTAAAAAACATCAGAAAAGAAGTATAATAAATATCAAGGGTGGAGGATGGGAGGGGAACTGGAGGATCGGCATAACGAAAGTGGGGACAGGTAGAAAGAGATCCAACTTGGTTGTCAGAGGGGGGGGGGGGGAGTTCACATTATCATGGTAGGGCAAGAAATGGAAGGTGGTGGCGAGGGTGACGAATAGATATTGAAAACTGGGGGGGGGGGAGAACAAGGGGGGATGTAGGGGTATGGGAGGTTGTTTGCTGGGTGGAAGAGGGCGTCGCTGTATTAATTTATTTCTTGGTGGGGGTGATGGTGATTAAAGAATGGTAAGGAAAGAAGAAAGGAAGGAAAAAAAAGGGGGTAAGTTAGGGGGGGGTGGGGTAAGAGCTTACTGGGGTCAGGGAGTTTGAAAGGGGGGGGAGTGGCGTCACTTAGTGTGCAAGCACAGGTGCCCATAGGGGGGTGATTAGGATTCAAAGGTAAGAGGAAACAGAATGGAAAAAAAACTCCGGGAGTGGCAACAAGGATTATACAGGGGGGAAATTTATAATATTCAAACGATAAATTTGAGAAAGGATCTTCTCAGTGGTATATACGAGGGCAAAGGAGGGAAACTGGTTCGAAGGATATGATATGTAATATGTGAAAATCACATAAATCAGAGACAATGGATATAATAGAAGAGGAATGCTATCTTAGGGGGGTGGGATCAAAGGGGGTAAGATGTTTTGCTGGCCTTTGGTTGCACGGTTCAAAACCCTTTGGGGGTGGGATGTAAAGAAAAAGGGGGGAAGAAAAGAGAGGTACCTGTTCTTCACCTTTGGAGGAGATGATTGCCGCACCTTTCAGACTGTTTCAGATGGTATTACGGAGGGGGGAACAAGGGGGGTACAAGGGAGGGAGGGTCCTTTAGGAAAAAGGAAGACCAGAGTATAGGGCCTGCACTGGCAAATAAGCCACAGTTTGATAGTGTCATCTGTGAGGGTAAATGATCTACCAAAGGGGGGGGGGCTCCTGGAAATCCGGGCCAGAATTAATGGGAAAAACGGGGGGGGTGTAAGGGTGAATTAATCATGGAAGAGAAACAAAGACCGGGTCAGATGGTTTTATTTTTGGGGGCAGGGAGGGCTCAGGTCAAAGGGGGAAGTGTCACTACAAAAGGGGTCAAGGAAAAGGGAAAGCAAAAGAACAAGAAAAAATGGGGTTGGAAAGGGAATTTTAAAGTGTTCATCACCATGTTCATCATGAGTCAAAGTCCGAGGGACAGGGCACCTCACACATCCAACACCTCCCTCCCTCCATAAACTTGATCAGAAAAGACAAAAAGAACAAAATAGGAACGCGCCGGACCATTTAAGCTCCCACACCTGCTAGCACAGGAAAGAACAAAAAAAGGCGAGCCAAATGGAAGAAAAACAGGGGTTGGGGGGATTTGTTGGGGGTTGGTTGGTGGAAGTCTCTTTGTATAAGATAACTACAATAAATTTTCAGGCGTAAAGGGAGTATAATAACCAGGTACAACAGGTGATGTGGCACAACCAGCGGAAACAGATCACTCCAGTCAAAAGTGTGAGGGTTAAAGGAGAGGGAGGAGCAGGAAGACCAGGATAAATAGAGGTGAAACCCATCAGGGGAAGAAACAGAACCCAAGAGGGGTGGCACATCAAGATGAACACAAGGGGGAAAAACCAAACACAAAAGAAAAAAACAACAAGGAAAAGAGAGAGGGAGAGGGATGTGTTTCGTGGGTGGGCGAAGGGGAATAGATTGTTCATACCAAGGGGGGTTGGGGGTGCTTAGGCTACGCGTAGGGGGAAAAAATGTGCCCAGAAAATAAGAAACTAAGCGACCCTCACACCACAGTAGGGACAGTAGGGATTACGAGGCATGGGGGGGGAACAGTGAACTGAAAAGTTGTAGGATACCAAGAGGGAAAAATGGGTCGTTATCTTGAAGATAGACAGCAAAAGGGTAAGAGGGAAAAAAAGGGGGGAGGAAGGGCTGGGGGGGGGGGGATCTGAGGGGGTCGTTCAATCTAAAAGGGGATGTCACTTGGGTTACGGGGGGATGGGTGAAAGGATGGGTGGGGTGTGAGGAGAGCGTCAAGAGGGGAGGGGGGAGGGGTAGGATGGGTTGATTTTGTAAACAGCGTGTCCGAGTGGACGTGTTAATGTAAATGGTGAAAAAGAAAAAGGAGGCGGTGGGGGAAGCAGAGGGGGGGGACTTCCTTCTTAATACGGAGGCAATGAAAGTGAAAGCAACAGGGATCCAGGAAAACCGGATGAAACCCTTATGGGGACGCGGTAGAGAGTCATGATTTTTCCTACAAAACAAAGTGGGAACATTAATTAAAACGCACTTCCAGGGGACGAACGACCAAGAAAAAGGGGGGTAGAGAAAAAGGAGATAAACACTAAGGACGGAGGAAAAAAATGGGTTGGTTTGTCGCCATGGGCACAAAACAGAAAGGATTGTACGGGGGAAAGGAAACTCGCTCCAAAAGGAAAGTGTGACCATGTACAAAAGTAGTAAAGCATTTAAGAGGAGGGAGAAAAAGGGAATAAACAAATGGATGGGAAAAGATATGAGGAAAGGAAGAGGATCTAGCCAGGGAGGGGTGGGAGAAGACACAGGAACTCCTATTACAACAAACCAAAAAAAAAAAAAAACAACACCGAAAAAAAATCCCCACAGAAAAAACAGACTTGTGATTTTCCAACTAATATTTTTTCAATCTTTTAGATCTGAAGTGGGCGGAAAAGGTGGTCAATTTAAAATAAAGGGAACAATGGGTACAAGGGTTACTTATCTAGAAGGTGGAAAAAGGGGGACTTGGAGGGGTAGAAACGGGAACAAGGGCTCCAAAGTGGGATGCGACCGTTGAAAAGAGGAAAGATTCCCAATAAAGCCGTAGACTTGTCTTTGGAACTAAAGGAGAGACCAGGCCTTGCCGCATTGTATCCTCACGAAAAGGAGCAGGAAACCAAGGGAACAGAATTATGGCAACATGGGAGGGGCCACTTAAAAGGAAAGGGGAGGGACCAACCTTTCTTTCAATCAAAACCTTGGGACTCAAAATAAACCTCAAGACACAGACTGGGTGCAACAACTTTTGGGAGAAAACGGTGGGTCGGACCTATTAATTTAAAAAAAAGAGCCCATCCAAACAAAGTGAAAAAGTCAAAAGAAGGAAAAGACGACGCACACAAAACACTACTCAAAACGGGAGTCAAAAACTTTGGTGTCAACTAACAACCGGCTTCGGAAGTTAAACCACCTGCAACCAATTATTGCTACCAAGGAGGTCACTGGGGAAACACCAAAAGGACAATAATGGGAAGAGAGAAAAGCTGAAAAAAGAAAACCAGGGGGGAGCCGATCAAGAAAAAGGCAATGGGCCTGAACTGAAATGAGGGATATGGCTGTGGAAAGGACCAGCCTATTTTTCTATGAACATGGTGGAACAAAGGGATGACAGAAAAAAAAAGCAGAGCAGGGCATAGGCCCTCATCGATGATCCGGACAACAATTAGCAAACCTTGTGGGCAAACAAAAGCCAGCTCCTCCAAAGTTGAGAAAGTCAAAGTCAAGACAAGGTGGAAAAGGGAAAGAAGGAGAGGCAAACACAAGGACAGACACCTAAACATTAAAAACAATTAAGATGTCGTTCATGGAATCACAAAGGGGTGGGTGGGACCAAACCACACAGGTGGATAAAGTTTGAAGGGATGAATCAATAAGGGAGGAACACAACTGGGGAAGAGGCTATAAAAGACATGAAGGATGGGGGATCACACGCCTCCCCTTTGGATTTTTGTGGAATTATTGGCTAGGGGATTGTAATGAGAGAAGATAAGGTGGGGAAGGAAAACTGGTGACTGGAAGAGGGTCAGGGTGGTAACATACGAAGAGCTTACATGCATCTCAATCAAAGGGAGAAGCGAATGGGATGCACCAAAACCCGGAAAAAACAAAACCAAAAAACTAGGGGGGGGGGCAAAAAATCTCGCTCAACACAAAGGAAAAAATAGGGGCAACAAGGGCAACTTGAGGGGGGGGTATTTTTCTCAAAGAGGGTGGCATGTGGTCAACAAAAAGGGAGACTTGAACTTAGGGAAGGGTTTACCTCCTTTAACCTGAAAAGCTGGTGCAAGGGAAAAGAGGCCAGGGGAAGAAGATATTGCTGAAAGCAAAAAAGCAAAGGTTCCAAAAAAATTGGGTATTTGAATGGGTGAACCATCAGGAAAGATGTAAGGTTCAGCTCTCAAAAGGTGGGACCATTGAAGGGAGAAATGAGGAATCAAACTGGGGGAGGGGGTTTGCAATAAAGGTGCAAACCAACTTTTGGAAAGGACAGTCGGGACGGCTGAGGTCAAAGGGGTTTGGGGAAAGGGTGAATTTGTCTTGGAAGGGGAAGGGGGTGCAACTAGAGGGGAAGCTGGGAGTTCAAATGGTAGGGGAACCTCAAATGGGAAATCCAGGTTGGGCGTGAAAAAAAGGGGAGGGGGGCGGTGGGATTTGGGGTGGCCAAGGGGGGGGGGGGGGTGTTTTAGTCGACTTTCCCTATGGAAAGGGACGGCTCAGGGGGAAAACGAAGATTTTACTAAAACAGGTCAACTAAAATTGGGTATTATCACAACAGACGGTCCCAGGGGTGTTACAAACCATCATCATTATGAGCTCACTAATCATGGGAAAAAGGAAAAGGGGTCGCTGGGGGATCGCATACACACCTGAGGGTTATTCAGGTATTGAAGAAAGCCACCAAGGGGTTTGGTTGCTCTGGGGTGGTGGGGACATTCAGGGGGAATAGGGGACTAAAAAGAAGGATGGGGTGGAAGTGGAGGGGGGAAACTAGTTGCTTGAAAGTGTGGATATACACCAAGGGGTGTGGAATTCAGGTGAGTTGTGGCGTGGGTGGGAAAAAAGGGGCGGTATGGGGGAAGGAGGGTCTGCTATGCTTGATTGAATTGGGGGGGAGGGGAAAATGTCAGAAAGGAAGAAAAAGGCAATGATAGCTGTTAAGTACGGGAGGTGAGTGGAAACGGACGTCCGGGGGTGTCAGGAGGAAGGCTTCAGGGGGAGGTGTGCCCTCAAAAAAACATGGTTGAACTAATTTCTGGGCGGGGGGGAGGGGGAGACAGACCTAGGAATGATGAGTCAAATGGATCTCCTATGAGGGGAAAAGAACAGCGGATAGTAGAGTGGGAATAAATTATAATCAAACAGGAAGGAACTAGGTGGGTATAATAAATACAGGGGAAAGGGGGGGAAACTTTTTCTATAAGGAAAGGGTACAATGGGGGGAAAGGAGGAAAGATGAACAACAACATAAGAGATAAAATAAGAGAAATATGAAGGCAGGGGAAGTTGGAAAACTACCAGGGGGGGGGGGAAGATGTTTTCTTACTGGGGGTGGAAGAGAGGAAGTGGGGGGGGATCACTCTCAGACTTATTAAGGTCCTGATGGGGAAGAGAGGACATCAGGGTAAAAGAATGGCGCAGGGGTCTTGAATTCAGAACGGTGAAAAGTCCAATGCGGAAGGGGAAAGGGAGTTGGGAAGGGGGTACAACTTTCGAAGGTTGGAGAGATTGGGAGAAAGAAAAATGAGTAGCACTGGCCTCTGCAAATACAATAAGAAGGTTTGGGTTAATATGACTAAAATTAGAGGAGAGACACATGGGACGGGGTCGCCGGGGGGGGGGATAGGGGGCCAGCGGCCGGGGGATGCCCAAGTTTTGTTTAGGGGAAATTAAATCACCAAAATAAGGGGGGGGTCAATGGTGGGAGGGGAAAAGGTTGGATAAGTTATGGGAAAGGGTGACTACTCATTTAAGAAAGGAAGTCCAGCAAATGGCGAATGTCCCAACAATTTAATCAACCCCTTTGAAGAGGAAGTCAAAGGAAACAGAGGGAAATGTACAAAAAAAACAAAACCCCCAAAGAACGAAAAAACCCTTGACGAGAAAACTACTATCAATACCACAAACTCACCATCATTCCAACACCCGTCAAAAAAAAAATCCCAAAGCCAGGAGCCCACACAGGAAACAGGCGAAGCCAGGGAACCCATTGGGGGGAATCTAGGGGATGGGGGGGGGGGTTGTCTCAGGGAAGGGTCACGAAAAATAGAAATTGGTCCATGAGTCCCAAGTAACAAGGTAAGGGAATGGACAGAAAAGAAGGAAAGCTAGAACCTGTCAAAAGAGTGGGTGTGAAAAGGGGGGGGGGGGGAGGGATTAGTTATCCAGGGGAAAGTAGAAAAAAACCTCAGTAATGCCAAAACAGACGTTGCAAGAAAGTATAAATTTAGGAAACCCAACAAACTCA
>Ga0179593_1571862_pt1 | contig 18764 bp, 15 predicted proteins | sample CZODoug2_1_08_16_FD_185931 | JGI IMG/M metagenome (GOLD analysis project Ga0179593, IMG submission 185931) | Vadose zone soil fungal communities from Angelo Coast Range Reserve, California, USA - CZODoug2_1_08_16fungal (PacBio error correction) | ecosystem: Environmental > Terrestrial > Soil >...
TATCGACATCTCGCCTTACGGAAAGAAGAAAAAGAGGAGTTGTGGGCTTGTGCTGTTTAGGCAGGGAGCCGCTCCATCGCCGCGTCAGATGTTCCCGGAGGTGTTCCGAAGGGGTGTCAAGAAAAATGCGGTTTCAATGCAAACAAAGAAAAAAAATGCGGGTCTGCCTGACCAAAAACGGTCCCACCGAGGGGGAGACGCCTCTTCTAACGTGTGGTGAACGAAAAGGAAAAAGGAAAAGCGCGGCCGATGCGGAGAGTCCGAAAAAGGGGAGAATATCCACGTACCCGCGCACAAAAGAAAGGTCTCTGGCCGGGAGAGGAAGGCCTTTTCTTCAAAGAGGAAAATCTAACGAGGGACCCGGGATACAGCTAACGATTCACCAGGCTTGTCAAAGCACTGTTCGCACTGTCCGGGGGGAGCCCGTGAAGGAACCACTTTCTTCTTTTCCGGAGAGATTGGGGGAGAGGGGAAACTCGTTCAGATGGAGAAGGGCTGCCGAAAGGAGGGAGACTTTCAAAGGGTCGGGGCGTGCTTTTCCTGGAGACCCGGGGAAAGGATGTCGTCCTCAAAAAATGAAAACTGTGGGGAAAAAAAAAAGTCTCCTCCAACAGCGATCCCTAAGGGGGGAAATTCGGAGAGGAAGCAAAAAATGACGGCCGGAACTACGGAGCGGGGGAAACCTCCGAAATCCTGGGGGGGGGGAAAAGAAGGTGGCTTCTAGATAGCCCGCAAACTCGAAGAATAGGACATATCGAATCTCCCGGAAGAAGGGACTTGCCAAAGCGAGCGAAAGTGGAAGCGCACAGTGTAAAACCATTACCAATGGAAAGGTGTGCCTCTTAGGTCCGACTAAAAAGGGGGGGCAGGCGATTAGGTAGGACACTGGGGTTGGGAAAGAGGGGGTCTTTTCTAAAAACGGGGACCGGAGACCGACCAGTGGAAGCCTCAGCAGTTTCCAGCGCGAGACTCTCACTGGGACATTCCTTATTCGGGGAAAGAGAGCACGCCGACGAGAGGGGTCCCTCGGAAGAAAATAGGAAAAAGAAAGACCTCTCAACTTGGGGGGGATCTCTTATTCAGGGAAAATTTTGCCCACTGTGGAGGTCCTTCCCTCATGGGAAAGAAGGTGTTTTTTCGGGCCATCGGTCACGGGGGGGTCTCTTTCTGAACAGGAATACCATTACCGGGGGAATCTCAGACTTGGAAGGGGCTTATCTTGACGGGGACGGGAGAGGGGGGGGGAGTCCTTGGCAAAGTAAATGTTGGGTTTTATCTCTTAAGGAAAAGTGAAGAGGTATGGCGTCCCTTCAGGGTCCTGGGGTTCCTATCTTGGGGGGGTCTGTTGGTATCCTCGGGAACCGGATCGTCCCAGGGCAGGGGAGGGGGGTCTCTTACCTTCCTGGAGGCCGCCGGCCACGGGGGAAAAAAAAGGACTATGCCTGGGGGGGAGGGAACTTCGTAGAAAACCTGGAAAACGACTATGCCAAAAAAAAAAGGGTTTTGACGCAAGAAGGAAATCGCGGCCAAAGCAGGGTCGGCGGTCCCGAGGGAGGGGTGTTTGAGGGGAAAACATTTGCGACAGAAAAAAAACCTGCACCTACAGAGGGATTTTCACCATCCCAAAAAATCCCCCCCTACAGCAACTTCAAGAAAAGGGGAACATCTCCTATTACCGCCAGAAACAGGCGCAGATCCTGGAGGTCGATTTCTTGGAGGCGACCGGGAGAGGGGGGCTCCTGAAGGAGCAGACCCTACTACAGGGGGAAATGTCTCTTGCCGAGAGAACGGGAAGATGAAACCACCCGGCTAAGAAATACCCGCATGGGAAAAGGAGTGTAAATCTTCGCCGGGAAGAAGGAAAGTGGCCTGGACTAAAAGTACCTTTATCTCGGGAAAGTAATAAAAAATTTAGGGTAGAAGAGAAAACTCTACCTTCGACTCCGTGGCACGATCGGACTTTTACTTGAAGGAGAAAATACGACCATAAGGGCTGTTACACCGGCTCTATTATACCGGGCGGGGAATACGGAAAGGTTCCGTCTCTTTCTAGTCCTTAACGTAGGGGTAACAGCTAAAGGGAGAGGGGAAATCGAAGGAAAAACCCGGATGAGGGAAGAGATATTCCGGGACATCCTTGGGTGAAAAGGGGGTTCCTTATAAAAATCCGCAGAAAGTGACGTCCACTAGGATAAGGTAAAGACAGTTTTGAGTTCTTGTAGTTTAAAAGAAGAACTTCGGGGGGGAAAAGACTATTGCAGGAAGGGGGTTCGTAACTGCGAAATTCGGCTAGGGCTGAGCACGTTTTAAGGGGGGACGTCAACGAGGGTCAGAATGGCCTGGAAGGCCCTATTCTTTGGGATCTGGTAAGGGCTCAACGGTATTTGCCTGTTCATCGGGGGATCCCGTCGAGAAATCTTCCGACAAAGAAAGGGCTTCTGCCTCTACGGGATCAGGCGAAGGGGAGGAAAAAGGAGGGGAAACGACATCTGAAGTGGGTCGAAAAAAAGGGACGGTCGGAAGGGTATATTTCGAGTAGTTCCTCTTCCGTGACGGTTTGCGGGTGGGGGAAGAAGGTGTGCCATCAACATCTGGTCGGAAAAAGGTGTTTAGTAACTCACCTGGTAAACAACGACCTCTTGAAAAAAGAGGTGTCGGGAGGGGGCACCTTGGCTTGGGAACGTCTCGGGGAAGGGGGGTCTATTTGGGTAACGGAGTGGGTCTCTACAGACGTCATCGTAAGGGAAAAAAAACACTGCAAGCAGGGTCTGCGTGGGGGGAGGACGAGCCACCTGCCAGACTGGCCAGCACGCCCTGTCCCTAGAAAGACCCACTCCCCGAAAGCAAAGGCTCGAAAAGCTTCGCCTGGGAATCCAGACCGGCAGGAAAGACTACCACAATGTAGGAAGGGATGCCGGGAGAAAGTCCTGAGAGCGGAAAGTGTTCCTCTCCCGCAAAGAGGACCCCAAAGGAAGGAAGCCGCCATTCGAGACGGGAGACACGTGACCTATTTCGAAATCCTGATTCGTGGGAAAAGAAACATGCACCCGACACCGCGAACTCTTCTCCTCGAAAAAAACACACATGGGGAGGGCCGCCGAACTGGGAGGAAACCTCCCCGGAGCGTCAGGAAAGAGGAGTGCTGCCTACTTCCGGAGGAAGGGGCCTTCCCGAGAGAGGGATGGTCTTAAACCACCAGGGAGAACGACGGCGTAACCCTCTTCTCCGAAACCGAGAAGTTTCCTAACAAAGAAAAAGAACGGGAGGAGGAGGAGAATCTCATCCTTTCAGGGTGTGAGACCCTTTTGAGGGGGGCATTCACAAGAAAGGGAAAGGCCTATCCCTTCTCCGGGGGGGGAGCTTCTTTAGGAGGAAGGAGAGCAGCTAAGCCAATTCACCACAAGTCATAGTTCCTAGGCCTTCTTCCCACGGGGAAGCCATGCCGAAGGGGGAGGGGAATACCATTACCAACGCTTTTGGGGGGGAGGATCGCTTTTTATCAGCATAACAAAAAGGTCCAGCTCCGTTTCCAGGGAAGACCTTCCCTCCCGATCTCTGAAACTAACTCTCGGCTGTCGGGCCATGAGGGGAAAAGAGAAACCGAGTCGCTTGAAACACTGAAAAATCCTACATGGTCACTCCCTCGTGGGCATTTTAAAAGAGGGAGGGACACCATTAAGAAAAAAGGAGGGAAAGGGGGATTGGTAAGGTACGCTTAGCGTTGCTCAGCCCTTTCGGTGAGGCCGTAGGAGAAAACCTCACAGAAGGATGCGGCCAGAGAAAGAAAGGGTTGCTGAATCAACAGATCCACTCGTAAGAAGGGGGAACAAGCGCGTTTTGCCCGTGGAAAAAGAAGAGGGGACAACTCTTCTGCGGGATGAGAGGAAATGACAACAAAGAGGTCCCTGGAGTTATCACCGGGAAGCCTACCCGCAGAGGATGGGGAAGGACCGGTTTTCACATGAAAAAGAGGGAACCTGGAAGGGAGGAAAAGAGAACCAGCACCACACCGGGGTCATTTCGCGGGAGGCTACACGCGAGCCACCAGCAAGAAAAACTCTATTGAAACAGAGAGTATAAGGAAGGGGGAGAGGTCCGGACACAAGAAACCATCCCTCTCTCAAAAAAAGGATTCTTTAAAAAGAGGGGAGGGTTGTACCAAGAAGGAAATTATCGAGAAAGAAGAGTTGCTTTCGGGCTCAAGAGCCCCATCGCGTTGTTGGAGGTCTGAGACGGGATAGGGGGATTCTCTCCATTGCCGAGAAATTTGATGGGGGGTGGAGAGTGGGGGGGCCTAAACTGGTGTGAGAGGGCGTCAGCGGTTTGGAAAACCCAGGTCCATGGGACTCTGCTTTGAAGGGAAGGATCACACGGGAAAGACAGCGGTTGTCTCGGGCTCCCTTCCGGGAGGGGAAAGACCATTCTCTCAAAGGGGACGGAAGAAAGGCAATCTATTTTATCGCGGAAGCCAAACTGAGCACCCTATGTTCCTGCATAAGGGAGTTTCCGGGGTCTCTACGGCGTCTTAACTTGCGGGAAAGAGAAGAAAGGTACCGATCAGCAAACGATCCAAAAACCAGGAAGGACATGGTTAACTACCTGTGGAGAAGAGTGTTCGCCCACCGCCAGGAAACGTCTGCTTTTTTCCAGCCGGGAAGGGTGGTCAACGAAAGCGTCCGAGGAGGAAGAGTCCCGGGGGCTCTGTACGGGGTGTGCGCCTACGTTTGCAAGGAGGGGAGGGTTCTTTGGAGAGAAAGGGGAGGGCCCGGATCTTCCCATCTTGCCGGAACGAACACAGCTTCTCAGGTTAACATTTGAAAAAGGGGGAAACTACTGACGGAGGTTTCTGGCGTTTACGACCTTCTTCGGCCAACCCTAACATTAGAAAAAAGGGGGGGGTCTAAGTGGGGGGAATTCGTAGTATCCTAAGAAGACTCCTATCCTTGAGGGCCGGCGCAGGAGGCCTTTCCATCGAGGGGGGGGGATCGAACAGGGGGGAGGAGGGCTCGGACCAACGGGAGAAGCTTCTAGGGGGACTCTCTGGTTGCCCAAAGTCTTTATGCCACTGGAGGGTCGGAGGAAAGGGGGTCGGTTTCTATGGAGTTGAGAGGCGGCGAACCATCGGACTAACATCCGTTTTCAGAAAGTCTTGACGGGGGGAGGGCTACGAAAACAAAAAAAAAGGCCGGACGGGAAAGCCTCCTAATAATCTCCCAGGGGCTGCCCCCTTACTCCCTGAAGGGGGACTCAGAAGGGGGGGGGGGGGGAAAGACTCCTTATGAACTGAGGGGGAGGTTCATTGTGGGAAGTCCTTCCCGGCAGTGAAAAAAAGTTTTTCGTGCAAAGGAATCGTTGAGATTCGCGGCTCGTCTACGTCAGGGGGGGGGGTCCGAGGGGGCATTGAGGAATGACATTTACGGGGAATGCTTAGGGGGTGGAAAGAAAAAAGGGGTCCGTACACTTGGGGGGCTCAGTGCGATGGTCCGTCGGTAGGGGGGAGGGAATCTTTGGTGCGAAAAAGAGAAAAAAGAGCTTTTGTGGCGGGAGTCTTGGAGGAACTCGGGAACGCCAGGGGGTGTTTCCAAAGGAAGGCATTACGGATGGGTTTAGACAGCCGCTTCCACTATCGGAAGGAAGGTGGTCCCTGTTCGTACCGTTTGCACTGACCTCAGGTCCCTCTCCGGGGAAAAAAGCGACGATGAATCAGCCGGCCACCATTGATGTTCCTCGGGAAATTTGGTAACCCCCCACCAGGGGGGGGGAAACGTGAGGTGCAGAGGAGGACATGTTGCTAGAGGATCAAAACACACAAAAGGCACGACCAGGATGAGATGGAAGGTCAGAATGCCCACCGAACGGTCCAGCCGTCATCGTGAATCTCGATCGCCAAAAAAGAAAGTCCAGGGCTACGTGGGCGGCGAGTCTTTTCAGGGGGCCAAGCCCTTGCGAAAGGCATACCTTCTATCGGGGGGTTCGCTTCTGAAAAGCTCTTGGAAGGCTCCTTTATCTCAAGGCCAAACGTGAGCAGTAAGGGGCCGCCCGCTATAAAACCAACGTGCCTGCAAGGAACTCCGGAAGACGGTGGGAAAGGGCAGGGGGGTCACGACAAAAGCCTACCAGAAAACCTTGAAAAAACCGGAAAGAAAAAAGGGACTCGGCAGGAACTACTGCCGAACGGTTCTTGGGGAACTAAGGAAAAACCGGGCCGCGGCCCGGAGAGAGTAAAATCATCTTTTACGGCACGGTAGTCACTGTTCTATATTGGGGGGGAGCCGGAACGCGAGGAAAACGGCTTGTCTGAGTCAGAAGAGAAAAAACAACGGAAAAGGAGGAAGTAGCTGCCGATGACGGTTTCATCTCGGGAGGGGGCCCACGCAAGAAAAGGACACCTTCCGCCCAGGGGGGAGGGATCCTCGATCCTGAATTTTCGGCGTCTCTCAAGACCCGGTCTGGGGGGGGGAGAAGGGGCCCGTCAGAGAGGGGGGGCTGTCTTCATCAGAGGGACTCACGGTAGCGGTCGGAATAGAGGGTTCCCCCGGGAAAGTCAGCTTCCGGAGTTCTTCAAAAAAAAGGAAGACCTAAGTTGGACAAAGGGAACAAGGCGGTATCTAAGGACGTGTTCCATCGGGGAAAAAGCTTTCCGAAGGAACACGACGGCGTCGTCCTCTACGGGGGGGGGGTCACAGGGAGGGGAGGAAAACGAAACATCGCCGTCAGTCTAGAGAAAGGTCGGCCACCGGCTTGAGATAGGGGCGGTTACCAGAACGTTCAGGTTGCCATGGGGGTGGGGGGGAAAGCGACACCGTTTCAAAAAAGCCCGGGAAGTGTGTTGAAGCAAAGGGGACTCACTTGTTACAATAAAAAGACGCGGGACCTCAGCATGAAAGGGGCATGCACGAAAAAAGGGTCTCGTTGCTGGCAATGATGATTTTTGTGAGGGGAACGCTACAGGGGACCCCACTTAGAAGAAAAGGACCCTGCATCCTTAGAATATCCACCATGCAAGCCAAAAAGGAGCCTATCTTCACCAAGAGGAAAGATGCGAAAGAGGGACAAGCCACCTACTCCTCCCAAGGCTAGAAAGCTCGGACCTGGGAAATCCATACAGGGAGGGAGGTCAATCGTACTAAATGGAAAAAAACAATGGCTCCCCCTGACGAAAAACTATCCGTCGGGAAGACCTCTCCTCAATGGAAAAAGGGGCTCCTTGCCCCCACTTTCCCGGGAGCAGGGAAGAAGAGCGACTTCTTCCACTACGAGGGAAGCCGCCACTTCCCTGTCGGGAACGGAATCTTAACATTTCACAAAAAAAGAGACTTCGGCTCCGGGCAAAAAGGCGGCTAACTGGCCTGATACGGGCCAGGAAGCAAAGGGGAGAATCGTCGCGAAAAAATTACCACGGCCCATGAAAGTCGCCCATACAAAAAAGGCGATGCTGGGCTTAAAAAGCCAGGGAGGGTGTCGCCCTCCCGGCTTCGCACAGAAGAACCTCTTCGCGAACCGCCTGCAGGGGGGGGAGAATCGCCACGGAAAACGAAGACGGACCTCGAAGCTGCAAAAAGGGGTCCTGGAAACCCTTTTGCGCTAAACCATGCCTCGCCTATTGGGAAAGGCCAAGTCTGCCGCAAGGGGGGACGTCCGGATACCTCGGAGGACGTGCGGGCCGCGGAAGTCTAAAACCCGGCCCAGAATCCTTTTCTGGGGGGAGGAAAGCGGCGTCCCATTGCAGAAAGAAAGTGCCTGAGAAAGACCATGACGATCAAAAAAGGGGGGGGGGGGGTCTGATCGAGGGGGGGAAAGGAGCGATCCTGGGCCGCCCTGCGCTGCCCAGCACCAAAACGGGCCACAGTGCAGGGAAACCTGAACTCTCTTTCGAAGGAAAAAGGAAAAGGCCGAGAGGGAGTCAAGGAAAAAATCGCGCAGCGGCAAATGAACAGGGAGCAGGGCGGCAAAGGCGGGAACATTGTCGTGAAAAACAACGGACATCCTTTTCGAAAAAAAGGTACTCGGAGAAGACCTCGACGGAAAAAAAAAGGCTTACAGCGCCTAGGATCGCCAGAATGGGGAAGAAGGGGGGGGGCTCGTGAGGGGGAAGGGGTCGATCAACTAGAAAAAGCCTTCCACACGGGGAGAGGGACACTTTTCGGAAAACGGGTAAAAGAAGAGGGAGATCTATCTTCCGAAACCGGCTTTCTTTACCTTTAGCAGAAGAAAGGGGGGGGGTGTTGGGGGGGGGTTTGGGGGGGGGTTTTTGTTGCTGTTTGGGGGGGGTGGGGGTGGGGGGAAGGAAAAGACTCTCATCGTTCTGGGACCGGGAAATGAACCTCTTACCTGAGGAGCAAGGACAGAGTCCCACATCTTTCCACAACCAAAGGAAAATCGGAGAATTGAAGCAGAACCTGAGCCAGCGCGGCACAAACAAGAGGGGGAAGCGAGAAACGCCGCACGGCGGCTCTAGTCGATCAGGTCGGACAGGTTTTCAACCTCTCTCTCAAAAGGGGGGGGGGGGGGGAAAATAGAGAAATGGGGGGGCCAAAATATGGTGTCGAATATAGAAATGAGGGAGTTTCTCGCTTCCAAGGAGAAGGGGAAGTTCTTGGATGCTCTTTCTCGGGGAGAGAAGGACGAAGAGAAGGAGGTGCTGGGGAGAAATGGTGCCGAACTTTCCTCGGGGGAAGGGTCAATTTTCCAACCCAGAGGGTTCCGACTCGCTTGGGACTTACCAAAGGGAACCGGGGTCCCGACCAGGGCTCGGCTCGCGCCCGGGAAGCGTGTGTGTAAACAGAGAAGGAAACCAGAAGCGGCCGAGGCGATCGGGAGACGAGGGCTGGATCATCCACGACCTTCCGGGAAAACCCACTTCATCAAGGGTGAAGGGAAGTAAGGGGGGAACTACGTCCGGGGGGAGGCCAGCAGGGAGAGAAGTTTCTCCAAAAGGGAAACGGATAAAACCATATTCGACCCAGAAGGGTTCACGACAAGGGGGGGGAAACTTTCCAGGATCCAAGTGTTCGGAAAGGAACCTGTCTCTTGCCGGGGAAAGGTTTCAGCGTAATGGGGAAGGGGTCAGGAGACTCGAGAAAGGGACAAGCGCGTTCAGAAGACTTTCAGGGAGTGGCCGGTGGTGCTGGAAAAGGAAAGGGCCCTGAGAGGGGGAGGCCGCAACCGGCGTGGGGCCAACGGGAGAGGGGAGTCAGACGGCTCAGGGGTCGGCCGAGAGCGAGAGGCTTTGCACGGGGGAAGGAGGCATCCACGAACCTTAAAAGGGGTGTTTCGACGGGGGAACGCGGAAGCACTCGGCACGAACGTATCAGGGAAAGCCGGCGCCGTGGGATCTCTCGGGGCCGGGGGATGACACATTTGTAAAGAAAGACCTTCCCCAATGACTTGCCGCTTCTCCTGAAAGAAGAAAGGGGCCGGCTATTCGGGGACTTCCGGTCCGGTTAGAGCGTTTTCCGTTTTCTAAAAGGAAGCCGTCAGGCGGAAAAGGGGAAAGAAATTGAATCCCATCATTTCCAGAAAGGACGGGTCGCTACGAAAGGGGAGGCCTCCCGCGAAAGGCAGTACATCTTCCTGAGGGAAAACCCCGGGAAAAACCCGGCCTGGGGGACCTACTTGGGGGGGCTCTAAGGGGGGGAACGTTTAAGGGGGGGTCAAGGGTGCCCTTGAACCCTCATTGACGGGGTCTTCTTTCTGACGGGTACGAAGGCAGGGAGGGGAAGGGCGTCCGTCCTCTACGGGGTGGGGGGGGGGGTGAAACCTAGGGATTCTTGATAGACCCTTCGTAGGGGGGGGGTCAACCTCGCATCCTTGGCCGTAACTTGGGGGGAGAAAGGGCGTGAACCTTGGCGTGCCCAAAGAGAAAGAGGGAGTTTCATCCTGGGGGGAGGAGGGAGGAAGGATCGTTGGGGGGGGCGGTCCTCGTTTCCCTATTAGGGAGAAAAAGCATGGTGGAGAGAAGGGACGGCGGCCACGGGGGTCGAGGATGGGCCCGTTTTCCCTGAGGGAAAAATTTTTTTCTGCAGAAAAGGGAGGCCAGATAAAAACCTTCTACGAAACGACTCGCGGTGGGGGAAAGCACTTTGCATGTCGAATTCGGAGGGGCCCGAGGCGGTGGGAAAGGAAAAAAATGTGCTTAAAACAACAAAAGTGCCTACCGGGGGATGGCACACACGGTGTCGTGCACACAAAGACCTTAAAAAAAAGGAGTCGCCTATCCCTCCGTTGGGGGGGGGAAAGTCCATTTCTAGACCCAAAAAGGAAAATTTACCGTGAAGTTCTCCCTTCCCTGGGGACGGCTGCAGCAATAGATGCAAAACAGGCGTCGGCCCGCACCGATTGAAAGGAAAATACCGTGTGATCAGAAAGGCCTGCAAAGGAGAAGGGCCGCCCGACGTCAAAAACTCCCGGAAGAAGGGGGCTGCACGAAACCGGCTCTTCCTACCGGGGAGAAAGACTCCTGGAAGAGGGGGAGAGCAACGTCTCGTCTCGGGGGAAGAGTCTTGATACCAGGGTCTTGGACAACGGAAAAAGAACCAAGACCTAAAGGGGGGTACAAACTCTAGGAAGATGCTCAGGGAAACCGGGGGCCGTCGCGGGCGTAAAGGCCTTAACGAGGGGCAAAAGGCTGTCATCTGCAGAACAACTTATGGGGGAGAAAAGAAAAAAGAAAGAGATGACAGCCGGGTCAAGGATGTCCACATCTCGCCCCCGAAACCTGTGCCGAAGGAAGCCGGTCTCCTCGAGCGTTCGGGGGGTCTTGTCGTCGTGCAGACCGTGAAAGGTCGTTGACGATCACGAAAGGGAACCCCGAAGAAGGCGCGAAAAAACTTTAGCGGGGAGAGATCTCACGGTTCGGGAGAAAAAATAGGAAGAGGAAAAAGCGTCCGGCCGTCCAAGGAGTGGGGCAGTGGAAGGAGACGGGGCTCACACGGTATGCCCGAACGGATCTCACGTCGGAGGGGAAGAAGGACTGGCCGACTCCTGCCACTATGGAGACGGAAGGGGATAAAGGGCAGCTCAAATGCAGTTAAGGGGGAGGAAATAAGCCGCCGGGAAAGACTGGCCCCGGGTCGCTATGTCCGTAAGGGCTGTGAGAAGGGGGCATCGACACCGTGGTGCCAATAAGCTTGAAGTTGATCCGTCGACGCGGGGAAACCTTCTTTCCCCCGACGAAGAGGGGGGGCCTCTATTTCAAACCGTCTCTGCGAGAGGGGGGGGTGGTGTCTACGCGAGGGCAAACTAGGGAAAAAAAAAAAAGCCTCTACAAAGAAAACTGCCTCCGGTCGAATTTCCGCCGGGAGAGATCAACAGGGGAAAAAAAAGACACTGCGCCCGTCAGAAAGCATGGTTCCAGACCCAAGCAGCAACGGGGCCTCCAGCAATCGAAGCATCTAAAGAGAAGGAGGAAACCAGACCCGCCACGGGGAAAAAGAAGGAGCGACCAAAACTTGTGGAGACCGATTTACCCCCCTAAAACGCCTTCGGAAGAATTTCCGGAGAAGAAAAACGGCGGCTCGGCACGGCTTTCATGGGACGGCCGCCATCGCTAGGTCTGTCAAGGGGAACAAGGAGCCTCCTCCCACGGAGGGCCGTCACCCAAAAACAGGACCCGGAAAACCAAAAGCTTCTTGCTCCAACCACCGTCCGGACTGGGCCGCCGAACGTGTCCAAGAAAAAAAATTCCTATCAGGGAGGGCTCGCGGGAAACGCATGTGTCGAACGCTTTAACCCTGCTGGGCTTCAAGGACCGAGTCCTCGGTTAGTCTTACAAGGGAAAAGACAACGAAGCGAACCGGCCGCAGGGGGGAGCCTGCACCAGCGGGAGGGGCCTCGAATCTCATCCGGGGAGGTTAACGGGGGAGGCGATTCCGCCCTGAGGCCAAAAGCCCCGCGCGAAGAATCCCTGCACGAAGGAGAGCGTCCTGATCGTCGGGAGGGGGAGGAAGCTAGAAAAAAACGTCGAACCCGGCAGGTAGGATGCCGCCCGCAAAAGCCATTGCAAAAGTACCCGGCCGCGGGGGGAACCAGGGGAAAAAAAAGAAGGGTCGGGCGTTTGGTTCTGAGGAGGTGTGCGGACGATACATCTGCCTGGGTCGCTGAAAAAAAACAAAACCGGCAAAAACGGCTGAACCTGAACGCGCTGGTTCACATCGGGGAGCGACCCGACCTCTCTCAGCAGGAAAAAAAGCGACAGTTGTCATTAGAAAAAAAAAAGGACATTGAGAAAGGGGGGAGGGAACCATGCCTGACAGCAAGCGAAAGTTTGAGAAGGCGACCTCGCCCGGAGAACGACCCGGGGAAAGGGGGACATCGCAAGAACGGCCATCGCCATCAAGCGGTGTGCGGGGCTTAAGATGAAGCTATCAACTCTCGCGAAGCCGCCTCGAAAAGAGTTCCCTTTGCCGACCCACACACCTGCCGGCAGGGATAGAGCTTCGGAACCAACAGGTCGGGTAAAACAAGGGATCAAAGGGGGTCGGGCCGGCTGTCGTGAAGGGAAAACTTTTTGAACCTAAAAAAAACACACCGGAAGTGAGGGGGAAAATAGGTTACTCCGGGCTATGGAAAAGACAAAATCCATCGCATAAAAAAAAAAAAACTCTATTGAAAGGAGAAAAAAGAAGAACAGGTCTAGAGGAGTTCGGAAAACAATCTTTGTCAACCATCTCTCAGAAACAACTTCTTAGTATAAACTTAGGGGGGGGCACTATTTGCAGAAAAAGGAAATCACCTCGCGCCGACTTTTATCGACAAAGACCCCTTGGTTTTGGGGGGGGGAGGGGCTTTGGGATGAGGGCTGAATTGAAGAGATAAAAGACGCCAGTCCATGAATGCTTCTGGAAGGGGCCGAACTGTCCGGGACGGCTTCCCCGTTTAGTTCAAAAGGGAAAAAAAAAAGAGATTGGCATATGACCACGCGTGATCACTGTTCCAGGCTACGGAAAGGACCAACCGAAGAAGTGTTGGAACGCCAGGCTGAAAAAGGGAATCGTCCGGGCGCTTCGAGGAAGCGGGGGGTCAGCAATCACACAAGAGGAGCATCCTGGACGGAACGAGCGAAAGGTCCAAGGGGTTCTTCATCAGACTCTGTTAGAAAAGGGGGAAAGGAGTTCGACCCTTCCTGTCTGAATTTGGGGAAATTTCGCAGGATCACGGCGACCCTGTTCGGCGGGGTGCCGTCTTCTCTATGGGGGAAGGGAAAAGCTTCCGGAGGGGGAGGATGCCCGGCCAGCAGGGAAAACGTGCGGAGTGGTGCGGTTCAATCTACCGAAGTATCCGTAACAATAGAGGTCCCAACTCTAGAAGCCGGCCCAAAAAAGACAGCCCGACTGGGGAAGGGTCCCTAAAAGACGAAGCTGAATGGACGACTTCTGCTGCGGCCAGAGGGAAAAGGATCTTAGAAAAAGTTTCCTAAAGGAGATCTCTTCCGCACACGGTACGAGAAGAATCGGCCGGGCGCGGCTCGCGCTTGGGGAAAAAATCTACACTTTCGGATCGGGGGAAAGAAACACTACTGGGAGAAATTCGATTTCAGGAATAAAAGGGGAAGCGATTCGTGAGGGAAGGGGGTTAGCTCCATCTGTGGGCCTCCTTCAGGCCCCCCCGAAAAAAAGCGCTGGAAGCCCGCAGTTCCCAGAAAGGTCTGGGAGGAAAGAAATAAGTCGGCCCAATCGCAAAAGATCCGGGCGGGCAAAAGGGCCATTTCAGGGAGGAAAGGAACGACGGTTTTGTGCCGGATGCATAAAAGGGAAGGGAGGAACTGTTTGAGGCCTCCTTGGGCCAGGACCTTTTTAAAAGGACCAAGCAGGGGCACTTTGAAGAGTAAAAGGCGCTGCGGCCTTCGAAGCCTTCGCCGCTTTAAAAGGGGGCTATCTAATCAGGGGGAAAGCCGGACAGAAAAGGGGGTCCTCTTCACCGTTGTAAAAAAGTGTTGTAACTCGAAGAAGATTACCTGTAGAAAGGACGGTCCTGGAAAAAAAATCGTAGTGAAAAGGGGGCTAGATGGTCTGAGTAGGTTCGCGTGGGGTCTTCCTCGGGGGGGACCATGCGTGTTGGAAGAAACCCAGCGTGCATGTTTTGCTCAGGCCGAAAGGAGGACGTCGACCTGGAAGGCCGTGTGACAATGCCTTTTTTGGGGAAATCGTAAGGGGAAAGAGGAAAAACCATCTACTATTCCAGAGGTGTGCGATTCAATCGCGGGGAGAAATTCTGGAGAAAGGGAGGTCTTGTGGAGGAGTAACCAGTGCCGGCCGTTGAGTGCCCCCGAACAGACACCCCTTTTTAGTGCCCCAAAAGCACCCTTTCTCAGTCTTAAAGAGCGCCGGGGCCTTTTTCCGACCGTCCGTGCCGGAAGGTTCCGTGTCGGGGCAAGGGACCGTGCGCCGGCGTGGCAAAAGGGGAATCTAAATCGTGGCCAGGCGTCTGCCAGCGCGGAAGATCCGATGAAACCCGGCAAGGGGGTGAGCAGTACCCGATTCGCAACGAGAAGGCCCGGCGGCCGGGACTGAAGCGGGGGGACTTCAAGGAGTCCTACCGGGGAAAAGGGAACTGAGCGCAGTACAAAAAACTGCGAGAAAAAAAGTCAAACGAAAGTCGTTGCAAAAAGGGAAGAAGACCTTTGCCGCTGGTCAGAATGCTCGAGGATACCTGAGGGGAGAACTTTGGCAGTCAGGAGGGGGGGGGAATGGGACTAGGAAGCTTGGGAAGCTGTCATCGCATCTAGAAGGGGAAAATATAGAGATGCCGATTACAAGTGTTCACCGCGGGAGACACCAAGAGAAAACGAACCCGTGCCGTCCACGAGTAGCTGTAGGGGGGTGCGCAGCGCCCGGGGGAACTCTCCGTTCACGAAACAGTAGGGAAAATGCACGACTAGGGCCCTGTCAAAAAAAGGGAAAAGGAGCTCCTTCGGACGTAGCGGTCTGAAGACTCAGGGGGGCAGGAAACGGCTTCCGGAGTCGAGGCCGCCGGAGGCCTATCGTTGCAGGGTTAAATGGTCGAACCGGGAAGGTTTTCACCATCAGAAAGAAGCGCGGGCCGACCAGAAACCAAGGGGGCGTCTTCTCGACTGTCAATGCCGCAGGACCCTTTCCGAAAAGAAAAAGAAACGACAGGCGGGAACCTCCGTCTCGAAAAGGCACCTTCTTTGAAGATCGGAGGCCGGTACTCGGGTCGGGTGCTGGTGGAAAAACGACACCGTGTCACAACAAGGGGGAAAGGTGTTGGGGGACGCACCTGGTTAAACAACTCTCACAAAGAGAAAGCCTAACTGCTGAAGGGAAATGCACCTTTGTGAGAAAAAAGAAGTGATGGCATCGTCGAGGTGGGGGGAGAATCTCCGAGTGCAGACCACGGAAAAATCCCGGAAGAAGGCATCCGTTCAGGCTGGGCAAGGGAAAAACGGTACTAGCACCATAATGGCACCACAAGAATGGGGAAAGATGACCCAAGGACGCATCACAAGCCTCCATCAGGTCCCATTAGCAAACGACTCTGGAAAATGTTGGGTCCCTAAGAGTACGGCACTGAAAGTCTCTACACCCTCCTAGTCCCCTAGCCAGGAGGAACCCCCCTGGGCAGAAAGAAAAGGCCGCTCAGCCCTAGGAAAAGTCTTCTCCCGTCAATTTACTAGCTCTCGAATTAAGAAAGTGACCGATGGTGGGAAGAAGCCAACGTCCTGGGCTTGCCTGGCCGTACCCCCTTAACTATGAACGGGAAGCACCACACACCTTAGGGGCCTCCTGACGGAAAGGGTATCTGGGGCCGAACACAGGTCTTAGGGAGGGATTTCGGCCGAGGCCTTCAGTCACCGGGGGGGTCCTAAACACCCCAAGGTGCTGGGCTTCCAGGGCATGGCCTGGGAGATCATCCACGTCAGGCCTCTGCGGCTAAAGCCGCATTTGGAACGGAAGGCACCAGCTATTCGAGAAGGGCTCACTTGTGTTCGGGAGGAAAACCTACCCTGGGGGGGGGAGACACCAGGTCCCAGGGGCCAAGGCCGAAAAGAAAACTTCTCTGTCACTGGAGGGCGTTCTTCGGGAAAAAAGGATACATAGGGACACGTGACCAACGTGTACACTCCTGTAGGGGACTCCTCATCCTGGGAACTCTTACAACAAAAAGTCTGTTCCTATTCCAGAAAATCCGGGGAAGGGGAAGGGTGTGGCCTGATCGCGTTGAACATCAGGGGGGAAGAAGATCCGGTCGCTGCCCAAAAAAAGTCTTCTTACATACCTGAACGAGATATGCGGCGGCCATCGTGAAGGAAAAAGGAACCTATTCGCTGAAAAAACGAGCAGAGGCCCCGCCGAAGGCAGGCGAAAGAAAAATGAAAGTTGAACAGGTCGTTTGAAAAAGCGTTCTATCGTTGCTGAATCAGGGACGTAGATGGCGACCTCGCCCTGCTGAAAAGCAGCGAATAGGCCCAAAGCCCGGATTCCGGAGAAGCAGTTGTGAAATCGCGATCAAAAGCACCGGAGCGCGGGCCTCGTTTCTGAACCCGGGAAAAGGCGTTCCACCCGCTAAATCTAGCGGAAACACCACCGAGGGGGGGGGAAGTGTCATACCAGCAGAGGGCCCAGGACCGGGTTAAAAAATGACCTTACAGTGACGTGAAAGAGACCACAAGCAAACGTCATGGGGGGAGCGCTCACTAGCAAAAAAATCTCCCACCAACGGAGGGGGGGGGGAAAAGGAACTCCATCAACTTACTGTCTCGAAAAGTACACCATCCTTGGTAAAATGAGACTCAACAACACCCAAAGGATGATTGAAGAGATAGGGGTGAAAAGACCTGTAGACAATAGGTGCTAAAAAAAAGGGGAATTCTCTCTGCCAAATAGAAGGGGGGTCTTTCTTGTTCGGAGATCTCATCCATCGGAAAAGAACGGTTCTTGTGTTCCGCTGTGTTCCGGACCAGACGCCGTCGTCATCTGGGGGGAACCCTTTCCTGGGGGGCTTCTGGTCTGAAGGAAGTCTTTTATCAAGGGGGAAACGACCGTGGTTCTAAGGTGATCGCCCCGAAAATTTGGAACTCCAGGGAAATCTCTACAGAGGGTTCATAGAAAAAAGGGCTGTGGGGAGAAAAAAAAACAACTTCGCACAAAAAGGGGCATCCTGTTCTATGTGAGCTCCTGGACCAAAGGGGTAGGAAAATCTCCCGCTACTAGACCTTATCAGCAAACACGAGGGGGGACGACGACATGTTCGAACTGTCAATGATCAAAGGAAAATGAGCATGAACTTTGCCAGGGGTCTTTCTGCAGAGGTGGAATCGGTCGCGGCCTCGAGTGGGAAAAAATCGCGTTTCAGGTGGTGGAAAGAGTGCGGGGCGTGTTGTTCTAGGGAACGGAGTGGCCCTGAAACTGTCAACGAAGCCACACAACCGCCCTACGGAAGTGTAGGCATCGTCAACCAGGGGAAAAGGGGGGAAGCGTTTCTGAGGAAGACGGCAAAGGCTCTCATAAAAGAGGATCCGGGTTTTACGACTATCCTAGGAGACTCGGCCCGCACCCGAACCTAGCCGGGCCTCCGTCAAGAGAAGGGGCTCGGCCTTTAAAAGTTCCTTTTGTAAATCTACAGGAAACTTGCCGAACACTTCTCCAGCAAATTCGAAGGTAAGTTCCTGGTCCTTTAGAACTTCTGGGAGGTTCGCGCACTTCCGGAAAAGCGCAGGAACTCTCCGGGAAGACAGTTCCGAGGACTTTGAGCGAAGACGGCAGGGGGAAGGCCGCCCTCGACTATCTCTGGGCGGGCCAAAAGGTACGCCCTGGCCAGTTCGCGGGGAAAAGGGGGGATTTTGCTCTCCCGGAGGAAACGGTAAGCGGGGTCTGTACAGGAAAAGGGACGCAGTGCCAGGAGTCTGCGCCCATCGAAGTGTGACTAAGTAAAAAGTACAACAGAAAGGGCCCGCTCCGCGTTGCGCTTAGACAGGAGAAGCCCGGAATTTCACGAGGGATCCGTGGGCCGAGTTGGGGTTGAAGCAAGTGCGATTACTGGAGCAGGGGGCTTTCGGTCCCGCGCGTATTGCTCAGGGACCTGCGGTGAAGGGGGGAAGGTGGGTCCAGCGGTGGCGTAGCGGAAAGGTGCCCAGATCCGGCATTTCTGAAATGGTGGAGAGTACCGGAAGGGGGACGTCAGCCCGGGCCTTGTACCCGGAGATGCCTTGGGGGAGATCTTCCCTCGCCGTGACAAGCGGATGACGCACGAGACGGGGAGCACGGTTCATAGAAACAGTTACGAGTGTACGGGGGGGAGGGGGGGGAGAGGCTTAAAAAGGGGGGGGAAAACAACCTTGCAAGACCAGGGCTGATTATTTCACAAGCACCACCAGCAAGAAAACGCACGTCAGCGGAAAAAAAAAGATCATCCAGAGCAGTTCGCGACGGGGAGGAGAATGGGGGGCGTCGGTCGACCTTCCATGAAAAGCCATCACAGTCTAGAAGGAAAAATCGGTGGGCGTCTGCATCTCTGCATACGGGAGAAAAAAGGCCATACCGGGGGGGGGCATTACCCTCTTTACGGGGGAAAGACTTCCCGCTAGGGAAGAGGAAGCGGTTACTCACGGGATAGCCGAACGCTAAAGATCCTCATGAGAGAAGGCCAACGTCTCCACGGCCCTATTAGTTGAAAAATCGGGAAAGACCGGGTCTTTCCAGTTTACGAGAAACATGTAAACTGGGTACCTTCTTCACATCGTGGACGGGGTTGGCCGGCGCTTGGCCGAGGACATGAAAGCTCTTAACCACTGAAAGTAAAGGACA
>Ga0179593_1598334_pt1 | contig 18762 bp, 13 predicted proteins | sample CZODoug2_1_08_16_FD_185931 | JGI IMG/M metagenome (GOLD analysis project Ga0179593, IMG submission 185931) | Vadose zone soil fungal communities from Angelo Coast Range Reserve, California, USA - CZODoug2_1_08_16fungal (PacBio error correction) | ecosystem: Environmental > Terrestrial > Soil >...
TAAGCAAGCGCAAGGGCGCAAAAGGCGGCTGATTCTTTTGGCGATATAGTGAAAAAAGCTAGCTGCTCTTCTTAAAAAAACTTCGTCCTAGAAAAAATTAAGTTTCGTGGTCAGACGGCCCAAAGAGATGATCTGAAAGAGACCCAGCTGCGAGGTCACATCAGAAATCGCCTTGCGTTTGAAAGAAGAGAAGACGGGCTTGCCTCCCGTGAGCACGCACCAAGACGCGAGAAGCGCCCAAACCATACAGGCGGGGGCTCGCAACCCTGCACGCGACGTGACAAAGCACCTCTCCGAAGTGCTGTGAGGTACACTAAAAAGCTACTTCTTAAGGCAAAAAAAAAAAGAAGGTGATTCGGTCTAATAGGAATCAGAGCCGACGAAAACCGAATCGAGGCTTCCCGTTCAACAACGGGAAGACTCCCCCTTCAACCGAGGTGAACAGAGGGCGTTGCAGGGTTGCAAGCAAGCTTCCGAATCGGAGTTTAGAAAAAAAAGAGCGACCGATCTCTCTCGGGGGACGATTGGTGACCATTACAGATCCGGCCGACTAAGTCAAGAAAGGGCGATTCGAACATCTTCCTAGGTCGAACTGGTATGTGGTTGCTCTCCGCACGTAGTGCGGCATCTTGGGCGCATAAAATAGTTAAAGCGCCAAGCGACAAGAAGCGCTAACGCGATGTACATCATCAACACGCGAGAAGGTGCATACGGCGCTTCCTTTTGGGGGAAGAACAGAACGGACATGTTGACTATGGGGGGGGAGGTAGGGAGAGGAGCACTGCTATGCTACAAAACACGAACGGAAAATCGCCAGCAACGGCGAACTAAGCAACGGGAGGAGGATCGACGCGTAACGGCAGTGACCTGTCCAAGCAGAAGGAAGATCCGCGGGGGCGAAATCTAAAGGGATCTTCCACCGCTAGATTCAGAAGGATCTCCACAGGATTGGGCCTGGACCGAGGAGCGGTGGAAAAACAAGGGTGGGTACGCCCGAATACATGAGGAGGACGGACGTTGAGAGACAGAGTACCAGAAAATCAGGGAGATCGTCAGAGGAGCGGCCCTATCCGCCTAAAGTGGCCGGGCGGCCGAGGAAAGAGCAGGAAATTGTGAAAGTCAACCGACGCGCAAGGCCGAGGGAAACGGGTTTGGGGCCTGCAATTAAGGTTGTATACCCACAATCCAGAGCCTAATGTTTGCTGTGGGAAGCAGATCGGCAACGCATCAATACAGCAAAAAATGAGCGTTGGGGGATACAGGGGAGGGGGGGGCGAGTGATATCGGAATACTGGGGGGAAGTATATCGGGGAGAGCTTATCCGTCCTGGGATGGATGAGGGCGCAGGGGAAGACTAGGTCTGCTCCGCAGAAGGGCAACTGTCCGAGGGCTCCCATCAAACGCAAACTCAACCCGATTACTGATCCAGAGAAGCCTTGGGCTCGGGGAATTCCACATGGAGCGCCTCAGATGAACAAGGAAGAAAAAAGTAGAAGATAATACTGCGTAATACATGGCCGTCAAATCCCCGCCAATGATTCCTCACACGCCAGTCTCTCTAGAGGTTAGATTTATATTTGGTAAGGGACAGAGTGGTCACAAGAGTTTCTCTGGGTTGTTGGACAAAGACCAGGCTCGCCGTTAATTCTGCCGTCGCCGTCGTCATCCCACACTCAATTGGAAGGGAAAGTGAAACGGCACCATGAGAAATGAACTCTAGAACTGGTCCTAGGGCATCCCGGGAAAACCATGTCTAGTAACTGGAGGAAGAGAGAGCTATGGAGATAAACCGTCTTGATGACATTTGCAGAAAAAATGCTTTCCGGATGCCGTACCATCTTGAGTGGCGTAAATATCCCGGAGGCAACATGAATCGGCAGTTCGTGGGAAGATCTGAAGAGCTTGGCAAAGTGCCCAACCTTATACTAAGGGGAGGGCGGACTGATATGACGGAAAGTCATTTTCTCGTCCGAGAATTCCCAAGTTTGGCTAAGGGTTTTAACGTTCGCTGAGCGTAAGGAGATTCTTCTTAGGGCGATGGGATCCAGCTCAGCCAATCCAAAATAGGCGAAGGTGTCCTTTTAGTATAAATGGATCACCCCCTTAAGACAACCTCGGAGGATTCTTAGACGCGGGAGATCGTGGCTACTCTATCAGGCAGAAGAAGGAAAAATAGGCTCTAAAGAAGAGGCTGACAACCTGCCCCCCACCACAAAGACGTCGCCTAACGGAAGATGTGAATACTGGGATAAGAGAGGTCAGTCTGTGGTTTTGCTAAAAAAAAAAAAGTCCTAACTGAAATTCCAGGGATCTCCGGTCGGTTGCAACACGGAGCGAAACGGCCGAGGCCTGCGGAGTGATGAACGGACCGGCCCCCGAGGAGGTCCAGTCTTGGAAACAAATCCCGTTTGGAACATGTAAGTAGGTAGACGTAGGAGAGCACGGGGACTCGCTGTAAGAGAAAGGGGGAAGCCTCGACGAAGAGCGGACGAGAACGAATGGCCGTAGTAGGTGATTATCTGCCCGTGAGGAAGTGTGCGCTTGCCAGAAAAATTTTCTGGGAGGGAGGAATGGTATGTCAGGGCAGTTCAGAAGGAGAGATCGCGCAAAAGCACGCTGGGCCAGGCAAGCGCTTTGAGGGATGTACTTAGTCAAATGCAGGCGTCTTTCGAAAGGGGTCACAAAAAACGAAACTCTTACTCGTTCAGGGGGGCTATAAGACCACCTAAGACGCTGAAATATATTTCACGCGCATGAGCAGGATCATAGTGGATTACCCAAGATAGAAAGGAAAAAAACACCACCTGTATTAGGAGAAAATAATAGAGGTTGGACAAATCTCCTTGCTGAGTTAAGGTGTTATATCTATTGTCGGTAATCCTGGCTCTTAGCTCCACCAAAGAAGGGTTCGATTGCGGTTTTCGCGAAAACTAGAACAAGAGGAATCCACACGTAACCTCGAAGACACGCACCTTTTAGGGGGGGGAACGGGAAAAGTGCTGTTCTCGGTGAAGGCACGGTGCCCTAGTACAGAAAAGAGAATCGCCCGAGACCACTTGCTTTTGGGTTAAATGCTACCCAGTATAAGTTCGTCAGCTCAGACCCGGCAGAAACGGCCGGTGTCCGGTGGAGAATACGAGGCTACCGGCCAGGGAGGTTGAGCGCGTCCTCAATTCGGTAGTCAGAGGGAAGAAGGCGCAAACTTCATCAAAAAGATCGAAGAGTCCCGTAGGTGGATTCTCAGTACAAGGCACGAGTGCCCAGGTAATAAGTGATACTTGCCTTAGAAAGGATCTGCCGCCTGCTCTGCCGGAGTATTGGAAAAGAAACGGGATAACTAAGGTTCTCAAAGTCTGAAACTGTGTGTCGCCAACCCGGACAGACAGTAATTCGACGGACCCTTTCTGAATAGGAAAGATGGGGAAAAGATGGTTTCTAAGGGTGTTTTGGAGAGCGGCGCTCTGTAGAGGGACCGTTTTTCAGCTCGTGAAACCTGCTCGGCGAAAAATATCCGCGCGATTCACGAAGCCGGGGACGCTGGCGAGCCGTTTGGTTGGGATCAGGCGTCAAAAGTCAATGGGGTGATAGAGGTCTAAGGAGAATACGATGCCCTACAGGGCGAAGACGCCGAGCCGCAGCGAAGCAAAAGGCGTAAACTACAATCGAAACACGGGAAGGCGACTCCTACGGGGAGAACCGTGACCTCCTATAAATCCGGGAAGTAGAAGGGTGCGCAATGGTTTCCAAGACGGGATAAAAAAGCGAGATTCCCCCGAGCCCGAGGGGGCATTTTAGCGAAAGAAGCCCTAAGTGTGGAAAAAAAAAAGCAGAAAAGATTTGTCGGAAACTATCACATGAAAGGGATATCATCGGGGATGACAGGAAGGGGAGGGCCGTCTAAGGATAGGAGTCAGAACAAAAGGGAAGGCTAAGGGAGAAAAGCAGGCTAGTGCAGTCCAGTCCAAATCAATCGGGAACTCAGGAGTGATGTGGCAAGATGGGAAGAAAAAAAAGGAGGCGAGGGTTCGTGCCCAAAATAGGGTCTCCCCACGAGAAGCAAAAAGAGTCGGACACTGAATCGGCGCCATTAGCTGGGAGGGGGGACGTCCTAAAAGTTTATCCGCGAAGTCTGAAGTAGAAGCGATGAAGCCTCTGAGGCCGCGTATGGGCTGGACAGTGGGGTCCGGCAAAAACCGTGGCGTAAAGAGGGGGAAGGGAGGACGGGAACCAACCCGTCTCCAATACGCGTCACATCGCAGATAAAGGGGAGTGCCCGAAAGACTCCTAGCTCTTGAAGAGAAAAAGAAACCTCAGGAGATAAGAGTGAGAAAAATTCAAGCGAGAGGAAAGAACCAGAAGTGGGACCTCGATCACCTGCGAGCTACCTGAATAAAACAGAGATAGTCGCGGAGGATCCTTTTGAGTCTGTTGGCATAGAAGGGAACAAGAATTCTCTCTTTGTGAAAAGCACTAGAGAGAAAAGTGGGCGCCCGTCGGGTCCGCCACAATCCACGACCAAGGGAAGGAAGAGTTAACACCAGGAAGAAAAGAAAGGTTTTAAAAGGAGCCGCTCAAAATGGGGGGCGAAAACGCAAAACGATCTGGGAAGCACCGAGGACTGCCAGGGGTCCGCGATGGAAAAGAATGCCTGCAAGAGGGGGGGATGGGGACAACTCGGGGCTGGGGAAACGGGAATAGCTAAAATTGCGCGAGAATCGGCCAGGCATACGAGCGGGGGAATAAATAAAGAAGGGGGGGAAAAAGGATCACTCATCTTAGAGGAGGCCTGATATCTAAGGGTGAAAAAGAGTCGATAAAAAGTCACGCTTTGGAAGGGGAGGGGTAACGGTGGTTCAAGTAGCGGAGAGCGACAGAAAGAGGAGGGACGTGTAGGCCGAGGGTCGCGCGCCAATCGGAAATGTCCTGGTTCGGCGTAGAATATCAAAGCTTTTAGACGAGGTCTCGCGGATTTTGGAATTAGAGCGGCTGACGGGCAAAATCGTTATGAGCTCAGACTCATTACTTAAGAAGAAATAGGGGGCACGAAAAGGAACCTGCGGCGCAGCAAGAAACCAAGGTCGCAATTATCGGCCGAATTTGGCTCAAATAGAAAGGGGGAGAGGTCGACAATGCTTTCCCGGTGGGGAAAAACAGGGTCCGTCAAGCTAGACAAGGGAGAAATCATCGGGCTTCATCACCCTAGCAACAAAGAAAAGGGTCTAAGAGAATGGGAGGGAAACGAAAAGGCAGGCCCCTTAGGAAAACCATAGGGGTGGTTCCATCGAAGCACAGGGGGGGGAGGGGACCTCTCGTTTATAGAAAGGGGGAAGCTGGAACGGGGGGAAAATTGAGACTCGCAGGCGGCTACGCAAAACCGTAGCCGCCCAAGGGAGAGCGTAACTGAGAACCGCAGAAGGAGGAGTGGGTGCAGGGATCCAGGGGTTCAGAGGGGGGACGGACGGTCCCAAACCGCCGGATGGTGGGGGGAGAGGGCCCATGGAATCGCTCGGGTGAGCCTTCAAAGGCTCGAATGCGCCGTCAGCGCTTGTTAAACTCCCATTCAAACGCAAGCTCTGAGATGCGGTGGCTCGGAGGATCGGGAGAGAAAACGAACTTCTTAAAGAGGGAGGAAGACTCCTGAGCAAGAAAAAGGGAGAAAAGAGCCATCGGGGCGGAGGAGTGGGACGTCTTTCTCCCGTTCAGAAAAGGGGTATTTAAAGAGAAAAAGATAGGTTTGCTCATCAAAAAGGGAAACTCAAACGCGGGGCATGAGGTGCTATATATTGAGGGGAAAACGAGGGAAGTCTATCCCTCCATCTTGAAAAGAAAGGGTCCGGGGATAGCGAAGAGAGGACACCGCAGCTCGCACATCGAAAAGCTGCCGGGTGGGCCTCGAAGAGCTGGGGGCTCTAACAGGGGGGCTGCATGCGCAAGCAACTATCTCGAACAAGGTGCAGAACCACGAGACAACTTGGTTGAAATCGACTCCGCCCTTCGGGCAGAAAAAGGGATATAGAAAGGTATCCTCACACTACTAAATAAGAACGGAGCTTTAGGAGCGAAAGCCAGTTTATCCTGTCGGCATACAGTAGGGGCGTCTCTAAGACTGAGAACGAAGTTCTCTCACTTTCACAGAAAAGGGGGGGGGGGCCTCTCGACCCGTCAACGAGGGTGACTGAGGGCTTCCGGTCGATGGTACGCCCGGCCTCTAAGAGACTTGAGAAACCTAGATGAGGAGGGGAAGGAAAATGGTTTCGCCAACCGAACAGGAATCTCCTACCCGGAGAGGAAAAGGTTCTACGGAGTGGGGGGGGGGGGGGGGGGCGGGACTGGAGAAATTATTCGCGGCCTATTTTAACAGCGAGGAAATCTGCTCGAGCAAAAAGGAAAAACCGCTCGATGGCCCAAGGGAGGGTGGACATAAGGGAGCTGAGTTTTATGAAGAAAAAGTGTTGATCGTGTGCTGGGAAGTCTTCCAGAAAGAGTGCCTACACGGCGGGGATAAGGACGTAGAAGCGAAGCGCAGAACGGCGTAAAAATGCGCAACAGCGGGAAGGTCGGAAATGGGGGACTCTTAGAAGGAACCTCAGGTCAGGCCTACTAGCGATATGAAAGACAAAAAGGCCAAAGGATCTTCACCTCTCTTGCCATAGGCGGGGAGGAAAGTGTGCGCTATCCCGAGATCTTTCACTTAGACCAGGGATTCACCTATCACGGGAGGATCGGACATTTATATCATAACGCATCAGAAGCCGGTGCTCTTCGATCGGGGAGACGGACGATCCGTCCAGAGTCATTGTTTATCCTTCAACCGAGGAGCAGTCGAAATCATTGTTAACGTTAAGAAGGGCGAAGAGTCGGGTGGATGGAGCTTACTAGCTCATTAATAAGGGAAGGGGGTAATCGGCCCAAGCAGAGCCTCTTTGCTGAAAACGATCTGTCAACGTCATGAAAAGAAAGGGGGGGACAGAGCCAATATCTCTGGGGGGGGGCAGGCGGCTCGAAGGTGATCCGCAGGGGTGAGAAGAGCGGATCTCTGACTCTATGATGGCGCTTTATCTACGCGGAAGGAAAACCAAACTCATCTCGGAGACAGAACTGCGCCTAATATCACTCCATCGGAAAAAAATCTTCTCCTAAGCACTACAGGGGAGGCCACAGAGGCAAGGGGGTATAAAGAGGGATTGACCCCCATCAAGAGGGAAGGAAGAGTCACTAATCCTCGTCAGGTAAGACACCATCCTATGTCCGCAGAAAAGCCAGGAGTCCCAAACAAAAAAGGATCGAAGGGCCTGGATGCGTGACGAAGCTGCTTGCAAAGATGGATCAGAGGGGGGGGGATAAGAATACACATCTCTCTGAATCGCGCAGCTTTAAGGAGACCAAAACCAACAAAAAGTGAATCCGAACTTAACAAAAAAACTGAAGGAAGGGACTCCGCATGCTTTGGGTCCTCCGCAAAGAAGAAAAATGTGGCGCAGGAAACGGGAAAGCTCCTTCGACTATCGAGAAGAAGGAAAAATCTCTTGAATGAAAAGGGTCAGTCTCCGCCCGACGTACAGAGGATGAGGAGGGATCTCTTCCAGGGAGGATAAGGTGGAAGTCCCGGGCAGATTGCCAAAATTGCGAAACACCGAGGGGGATCCTGATAGGCGGGACACGGGCCAAGTCACCGTCACGGGGTTCGCATTTTAGAGGCTGAGGAGTAGGGCTGCGTACGGATAATACGGTCTCCTCATCCGGAAGGGGAGCCGCCGCCAAACGACCGCGGGGGTCTTCTTCTGAAAAAAGGTCACCAAATTCATCGGGGTGTATGAAGGAGGGGGCGTAGATCGCTCTGCGAGCGGAAAAGTTAGTTCAGAACTTTCCGGCGAAGGGAAAGGGAATACCAGGAAGGCATCAGACCCGCCCCACCACAAAAAGCCGTCGCACACTTATAGGGGTCCCGAAGATCCAGGGGAGGGGGAAATTCCTGGCTCGTTGGGTTGGTGGAGTCAGTCGCCGAGGAGATCAAGGTCAAGGAAAAAACACAAACCGGAGGGGAAAAAAAAGGAGGCCGGAGACAGAAGATGAGAGGGAAAAAAACCTGGAGGTCACCTCGTGGACGGGTCAGATAGGGAAAAGCCCCATCAAAAAAACCTTGTGGGAAGAGAAGAGCCGTGGACTTTTCTCTTAACGTGAAAGAAAAAAAAGTAAAGAAAAAAACTCGGGCGACAGAAAAATTGGGCGGTAGCGCTCCACGGGGGACGTAGACACCGACACGAAATCGAGGGGAAAGATCTCCAGCGGCAACAGGGGGGGCAGAGACCCTTACAACCTCAAGTTGTAAATGGGAAAGGAGGGCGAGGTAGCGGATCCAGAACCGGGAAGAGGGAGAACACAGCTGTCGAAAAATTCCACGCTCTTTGCAGTCGTGGGCGGGCTCTTTCGAGAATCGTGGCGCACGTCTGCACGATGGGGGGGGAAATAGAGTCCGAAAGACGAAGGGGATAGCAACCGCAAGCAAGCGGGGATAAGGGCTGCTCTGCAAAAAAAGGAAACAAACAAAGAGGGAAAAGAGAGATATTTTTGCGCCGCCAGCGAAAAAAAAAAAAGTCTGAGGGAGGCTTAGGGGAGGGAGACTGGCGTCTCGTCTTCCCGCATCAATGGCTTCGTGCGCGAAAAAGAAAAAAAGAAACCGCATTCTGAACCAAAAAAAAACATCTACGCCCCTAGAGGGGCTGCGCGATCAGTGAAAGTCTCTAGCAGGAAGAAAAAAGGAAGGCTAACTAAACACCAGACAGAAAAAAAATTGTGGGACCGAAAACCCCTGCTGCAGATCGGCAGCTCCAGTAAAAAAGGAGAGTCGTAGGTGGACGACGACGCGGAGAACGTGGTTCTCTAATGCCAAACTCTAAAAAATTCTTCGTCGCTGAAAGGGACTCTGCACAGAAACCACAGAGGGATCACGGAACGGATGTCCCCAGAGAGGGGGGAGGGGAAGAGAAAAACCGGTCCTGTCATCTCATCTGCCGCCGTGAAGTGGGGGTCAACTCGCTGTGAACTACAGACTACTGGAGTCGTCAAAGAGATTACGGGGGGGGGCGAAAAACCGGAACAAGGATTCAACTAAGAACTCGGTCGATGAAAGAAAGGCACGGTGGGGGGTGGTTGTGGGGAAAAAAAAGAAAGGGTCACGCCTTATGTCGGGAGGGAATTCAAGGCGAGAGCGACGACCAGCGCGAGCCGCGGGGGAACCTCACAATCCTCTATCTACAGGAACAGGTTGATATTCGACGCCGACCGGGGTAAGGTCGATGGTGCGGAAAAAAAGAGCCTCGATGCAACACGGCACAAGGGCCAAGAAAAAGGCGAAACTATCAGCAACTTCTTTAAGGCGAACGTGAATTGGAGGTATCGCGCGGAGAAGGAAGGACCGAAAGTCAGGACTACCCCGAAAGACGGGGGCGCATTTTGCTAGTGGGAAGGTTCCCCGGGATTACACCCTCTCGATGAATGGAAAGCCTTGCATCATTGGTCGAGTAGAATAGAATGGTTCATTCCAGCCCTTGGGAAAAAACAATGGCGGAGGCGGCCATTTGATCATAAGGACATTCCGAAGCCTTTCAGGCTATCTCTCCGCTGCGGAACAACGAAAAGAACCAGGGTACTTCTGACCAAAGCAGGAGACATAAAAGGGGAAAAGTTCAAAGCTAACAAAAGGGAGTCGTGGGGGTTCGCGAAAGGCTTCTAGCTGGTCTGGGTCTCGGGAAAAAAAAAGGATAGGTTGGGGAAAGTCGAAAAGAAGCGTCAACCGCATAATAAGACACTTATTTCTCCCACCGATTGTGCATCGAAGAAGGAAGGCCAGGTGAACGCGGCAATCTGCTGTTGGAAACCGATCGAGGAGCTTACTCCTGCCGCAGGAAGAAAAAGGAAAGGGGGGGCCGATAAACGAGAAAGAGGAGGGGAAAAAGCCGGCACGCCGAAGAGCTGCCAATCCAAAAGAGCGAAGAAAATCAAGAGAGCTATTACATAGGCCAACGAAGACAAGGAGAGGTATGAAACCCCTGCCCTAGACAAAGATGACATCAACCAGCAAGTGCCCGTATCACCTGCGGACCGCCTGAACAACAGAATACTAAAACTATTGATTGGCGTTGAAAATCTTGACGAAAAGAGAACTGCTTGTGGAGCGAAACACGACAGGAAAAGGGAAGCAGGAGTTCCGCGCCAACCATCCAGACTGCCAATTGCAAGCCGAGACGCAAAGAAAAAGGGAAAATGAGAACGCCTGCTTTTCCTCAAGAAGGCAGCCGCATCCAAAGGTGGGGAAAAAAAAAAAGGAATAGAAAATCTCCCCTCTGCTGAGGACCGAGAGCAGGGAGGGAATCGCGATGAAGAAAATTAGGCGAGAGAGTACACATCGGTCTGGGACGTTAAAGAATCTGCTCCAAAGACTCACGAGAGGGCCGAAAGGGGGGTTCGAGGGTGTAAATCTTTTCAAAGGGAAAAAAATCTTCTTCGGCCAAGCACCGTCGTACGCGTCGAAAACTTACCTTTCGGTTGCAACCAGGTGTCGACGATAGCGTCTGCAGAAGTCCAGAAGGGAAAGGCCGGTATGGAGGGATAAATGCACGCCACAAAAGGAGACATGTCGGGTAAGGAAATATCAAAACAAAGGCAGTCTCGGGAAGGTCCAACAGAGGGGAGGGAGGGGGTCTCTAGGTTGCGGAGGAAAGAAAACTTGCGGGAGCGAAAAATAGGCCGCGAATACAAAAATGCTCAGGATCAAACAGCGTCCTTCCCCTATAGGGGGGAACCCGAAGATGAAGAAGAAAGGTTGGGAATTACCTTCTTTACGGTGTGGGAAAAAGAGGAGAGTACTCTCCGGGATATATCATCCGAAGGGCCACACCGAAAAGAAACAGAGGTATGCCGCTTCAAACCAGGGGGGGAAGAAAGGACCCTACGGAGACTTGGTAGAAGGAAGGAAAAAAAGGGGGTTAATTGCCGTCTCTTGGAGGATGTTCCGCTTATCCAGGACCAGTTGATCTCTTCTGAATTAAGGGGTATCTCCCCGTATACCTTACGAAGGGGTCGGGCGTCCACCGCAATAATTTAGGGGGGTCGTAAGAGAATATCTGCTAACTTCTTCTATTGTGTCCGGGAAACTCAAGTTAAAGGGGTGGGGGGTCTATTGGGAGCTAAAAAAAGGGAAGGGGGGCCTCGGAGGATCGCGCACCAGAAACGAGGTAAGGCCCCCATGCACTGCTCGTGGAGAATTCTGAAAGTCCTCTTTCTGGATCCTAAAAACGAACTTCTTCAAGATTGAGTTAGGACTAACAGAGAAGGGAAAAGAATCAACGCCAGCAGACGCTGGCGGGGTCCCTTTCGCGGGGAAGAGAGTAAAAAATCTAATAAAAGATAACAAAGATTTATTGATGAGTGTGGAGGAAGCAAGCGTCCGGTAACAGAACGCTTGCTTGCTAGATAAGTCTGCCTTAATTGCGAAAAAACCTAAAAGGAAAAAGACAGAGTGCAGGAAAGGGGGGGAGCGCCCATCTCACGCAGCGTGGCGGCCGTCAACAACACTCGCCTCCGGGAGAAACGGAAGGTTCTCTGTCGAAAACGGAAAGAAACTCCTAGAAGATCTTGGGCGAAACGGGGGGGTGGGACCTCGCGACCACACTTCTTCCCGAAAAAAGAAAAAACCAGAAAAAATCACCTACTACGACTTAAAAATTTAAATTTTACTACGAAGTGAGGAGTTAACTACCTCCAAATTGAGTCGTCAAAACCGGCTCAATACGTCGTCTATGCCGAAAAAGGGAAACGATCACGTCACACACGGGATGGGGAACCGATTACCCCGGACTATTGACAAAGGGGGTGTACGGTGTCATCAAGGTAAAAAAACCCGGGGGGCCTCGTCTTTAACTCGGGATTCGAGAGATTACTTGTCCAACACCGTGGGAGAGAAAGGGTGGTCGCAACACCGGGAAAAGAAGGAGGACAAAGTATAAAGGAGATGAAGAAGGGGGACAAATTGAACGGGGGGTGGTGGGCGGGCGCCGCCTGGGAGCGGACGGCCTAGTTTCTCTCATAAAACTACGACATCACGGAACGATTACATCCAAAGACCCGAGCAGACAATGAGTTGATCTGGACAAGACCCGACAATGGAGGGGGGTTGTCGGTCGGAAAGCGCGTGAAACCGAGGGGCCAAACTACAGGAGACGACGCTGAAGTATAAGAAAGGAAAAGAAGCTCACAACTGCTAACTCATTCGCAAAAAGCGTGAAGATCGACGCGGGAAGAAAAAAAGGAGCTAGCATACGACGAAATCAGCGGGAACGGTTGCCAGAGCAACCCCAGGATCTTAAACCCTCGCGGAACAGTCGGCCGGGCGCAGGTTCGCTGAAAAAGTTGAAGGGTAAAGCCGATGTAGGCACAGAAGGAGGAGCCGGACCTTTAAGGCGTATTACCAGGGTCAAAAAAAAGAGGTGAGCTGTCGCACTGTCAAAATCCGGGAAGAAAACCACAGGGGGGATGCGGCAAAAAAAACAGGGAAATTCTCAAGGGGGGACGGTCACGCCGAGAGGGGCTGACACCTGGCTTTATGGGAAGAGCTCATTACTGCGAGGGTCCGTGGAGAAAGGAGACGCCAATAAAAACGGGGCGGTGGCCTCAATCGGCAAATCAGGACACTGAGACGCGCGCCATACGAGGGTGGGATCAGGGGCAAAAAGGGGCCGCGTCCATCTGCTGGTGGGAACGTCGAGGATCCTGTACGACTTCATGCCGAAAACTATGGGGGCGCAGGGGCCTCAAACAGAAAAAAAGAGCACAGCCGGAACCGGAAGACAAAAAAAAAAGCGTCTCCATCAGAAAAGAAAGATATAGGCAAGACGCGCTTAGCTCGAACGACGCAGATACAGCGTAGAATAGAGATGACTCGAGGGGGGGGAACCAAGCAATCCGCGGATCACCTGCGAGAAACCTGCAACAACAACGCGTCTGCTCGCTATCAAAATGTGAAGAGCGTGTGGCAGGAAGGCGAAGAAACACTATGATCTGGGGGGGGGAACGAAACACGACCAACTTGCATAAGGTTTACTGAGTCGAAAGACCAGAAGTCCACTCCAGGGGGGGGGCTTAGGCAAGGGGAAAACCAGGAGAACCCGCCTGCTATACTTACGCATCACCTAAAAAAAAACACCGCTCCGGCGCGAAGGGGCGTAGAGAAAGGGAAAAACTGAAAAACGAGAAAGAACTCTACAGCCATGGAGGTGCCGTAAAAACTGCTGGACGGAAACACCTCGGGGCGAAAAGAAAAGTAGTAAAAAAGCCGGCATGATCTAAAGTAAAAAAGGGTAAAGGGGCAAAAGTAACGAACCGGCGGATCGGCCGAGGAAGTCTTCTGTGCAAACTGAAAAAATGACGGAGTATGAAAGATTCACGCTGTTGCCCCAGGGGTTACGCTTGCTGGACTGCAACTGATATCTCTGATCGCCGGGACAGAATGAAAAAGCGCAGAAACACGCGGGAAGAGGGGACGGCAGGAGGATCAAAAACGAAGCGCATATGCCATCGCAGGGGGTTGGCTGATGGGACAAAAGGGAAGGAGGAAAAAGTCTATACTTACGAGCAGGTGGGGCACTCTCTAAATAAGGATAGCCAGGCAAATGCACAAACCCCCGGCGAAGAGCCTATAGGTCCGAATAAGTTACGCATATCCCGGGATTCAGAATCTTTCCGGGTGGGTGAGCACCAATGAAAAGGGCAAATTCGATCTCAAGGATCAGAAAGGGGCTGCAGAACCATAGGACACCGGCAGCTTCGGCAGATAAAGGGGGATTGAAACTTAAAGATCTTCGGAAATCTGTACGGGACCCAAGAAAGGACCGTGGGGGTAGTCGAGAAACTGTCGGTATTAAGGGTCTCTTCGTGAAAAAAGAAAGAGATGGGACCTCTAGGCTACAAGCAAAAAGACTGGATAAAGAAGGTGCTGGTCCGGAAAGAAGAAATCCAAAAAGAAGGGGAGGGGAGTAGTAAACTCCTTTAAAAAAAAATCCAAAGGATGGAGCATTTTTTCTCTTCCACAATCGACGTTGTACTGGGGGGTGTTAGGCGGCGTTTCGCGATCTTTAAGGCCTAGAAAGATCACTCATCAACCGGGCATGAAGGAATGAAAAAGGTGAGGATTGGTAGGGGGAAGTGCTGCGAGTCTCTTTTCTATAGATCGGGTGGAAAGCGGAACTTCTACACGACTTGGTAGAGAAAAGACGAGCAGAATCAGCGAAAAGATAGGGAAAGGAAGGGGCTTTTCTTCCCGTGAACGAAGGGGAAGCAAAGAAATAGGAGGAAAAACAAACCGGATGGAAAAGTATCTTTGGGTGAAAAAAAGCCACAGGGAAAAAACAACCCTTCGGGGTGACCATATTTAGAGATCGGGGTGCCTGGGAGTTATTCCTCTCAAAGCCATAGGAGGGGGGGAAGGGCGCTCAAAAAAAATCAAAAAGATAAAAATCCTAAAACGAAAGGAGTAATCGCTCCCACGAAATTAAAAAAAAGTGGGCTCAGGCTTGTTTGAAAAACAAAAAACTGCTCCTTTATGCAAGCTCAGCGAAACAGACTCTACCGTCCCACAGCTAAAGCTTATTGGTGTGGGGCCGGGCGGGCGACGAATTGATGGTGGCGCGGGCTATTTGCATCTCCAGGGGGGGCTTTCTGGGTGCTAGAAGTCAAGAAGCAGTCGCCTGGCCATGGGGAGGAGGCGGCAGGGTTCAGGTGTTAATGGGGGGGGTGATAAGATGGACTTATGTGGGGCGGGTAGAAGGCGTCGTGGTAATAGTTTATTGATGAGAGGATGGAAGGAGAGTGAGAGTGTTGTGAGGACCTTAGGTTGGGTTCAACTCTCGGTGAGGACTCGCTTGGGGACTTCTCTTCGCGTACGAAGCAGGGGCGTAATCCGCTTGCCATCAACCGGAAGAGAGTACCAGGGTTCGAATCAGAGTAGTTTTCTTAAAAAAGGTCAAAGAGAGCTGGACTTCACCTGATTCCGAAGCATCTTATTGGGTCAGGGTAAGGGAAGTCGGTTGAGAACATGGGCAACGGGTGATTCCGTCCTGGAAATCAACTATATCTGCTCTCGGGGAAACCGATGAAACTTTAAAGGGACAAATGGTGTTTTCGCCAACAAGTAACAGCATAATGAGAACGAAAATCGGGCGTTAAACAGCAGGGAAAAGGAGGCGACAGGAGGGTGGTTGGGGGGGACGCGGGGGAAGAAGCTGGTTATTCGCGGACACTTTTCTCAAAAAAAGAGAAGACATAACGAGCATGAAGCCAAAAGTACAATCAAAAAAGAAAGAAGGGAGAGCGAGTGCCGCTGCCGGGTGTGTCTGCGACGCTCGACAAACGAACATGTGTCGATGGGAGAAGCGATTATCCTCAAGAAGAGTAAGCTAAGACTAAAAAGCTCAAAGGCGTAAACTACATGCGCTGAAGGGGACTTGACGACGCAAAGCCCGTAATGCCTCATCATGCCGCGCGGCGAAAAAAAACATGTTGAAAAGGTAAAAGAAGATCGGGAAAAAACGGGCATGCTTTCACCCTCTCGGTGAAAACCTGGTCTCAGGCGATTAAAAAAACGCTGAAACCTATCCTGTGGGAAAAAGGTTACGCCCAAACATAGGAACTGACTGGATCATCGCGACCATTTGAGCAAGCGGCTAAGGAATCGCGCAGGAGGTCAAGACATGCTTTCATCCAAGTGGGTGCTTAAAGCTGACCTGCACTAAAGGGAAGAGACCGTGAATTTTCACCAGGCGGCAAGTACCTAGGGACAGACTACTGCGAAAAAAAGGGAAGACCTGGTACTGGATATGGCGAGAAGGAGAGGCCCACCAGATGAACGGCAACCCGAGAGGCAGAAATATATCCTCGCAAAGGTTGGGAGAAGGCTAAGCTCATGGAGAATCCTCTTCGGAGTCCGATCTGAGTGTCGGGACGTATCTAGTAATCATGGAGACGCCCGGGGGAACACGCCAGAGCTCACTCAACGCCAAAAATTCACCAATAAGGCTAACAATGCGGCACAGAAAAAGTCCACATCACGACCCGATTTATATGCCACACGAGGAGACGAGTATGCGGCCTCACCGCAAGGAAGAAAGGAAGAGACTAAAATCAGCGACTCAGAAGATCGGAATCACCATCATGCGAGAAAACTCCAACTCTATCTTTCGAAAATCGAAAAATGGGAGAGGAGTGAAAACGCACTAGGGCGGAAAAAAAGTGGAAAAAAACCACTCGCCAATGCGCGCTGACGTTCCTCAAGCAAGAAAAAAACCATTTCCTTGGCGCGCGGGGGGGAAAACCCATAAGCAGAATGATGTTCGACGGAAATCTAAAAAAAGGCGGGAAAAAGGGATGAGGGGGCCGCGCCGGAAGAATCAACTGAGGCCAAGGCTTGCCAAGAGGAAAAAATTTCCGGCGAGCCATTTATAGAGTTACAAGAAGGTCTGACGAGATACGTATGCGCCGAAGAGGAAAAGGGAAATAAGATGCGGTGGAAGATCCCGGGGAATCTTGGAAAAGCGCGCAGGGTCGGAAAGAGGCCAGGTCGGTCACGGACCTCGACTCGAACAAACGAAGCGTTTGCGAATGGTGGAGCCTGAGGCTGCGGGCGTACTATACCGTCGTCGCCGGGAGAGCAAACTCAATCCGCCCGCAACATCTAAGAAACAGAGAGTAGGTAGGAAAAACAAGAAAAGACGAAGCGATGTCTGATACATCGCGCTCGCAAAAAAGGATATCATGACTTGAATCAGAGAAACGGGAAAATAATAAAAGAAATCATAGAACCCCAACACCACCAAACCGCCCTTATAGGTCCCGATGTTCATCGCTCCCGAGTCGTAATGTTTTTGCGTAACACCCATGAACCGGTAACAGAGAAGGATCCGAGATGAAACAAAAAAAAAGAGCGAAAAGCCGAGGCCGGCGCAGATCCCGAGAAAACAGGACCGCACCAAGGTCCACCTCGTGATCCGATCAGAAAAAAAAATTGGGAGTGAGACAGATCGATGAATTTGCGCGAAGAACGAGAAATTGACTCGCGCGGCGACATCATCACCGCGACTCCAACGAAAAGGTCGCACGAAGTCTTAGTGTCTGATCTCGGGGAGAGGAAGAATAGGAGAAGTTGCCGGTCGAAACAAAGGGGGGGTGATGGTGGGCGAAGACAGCCTGGATGTCTCAAAGTGCGTAAAAGGGGAAACTAAAAGAGCGAAAAAACAAATGTCGAAAAAAGGACGCGTGGAAAAGCGAGTTGACGGGAACGAAGCTTCGGAGCTCTGTTGGTCGAAAAAGACAACTGGGAATGGGGGAAAAAGGGGGAGGACAAGACGTCTAGAAGCACGAACACGGATAGAAACCAGATCATCGCTTTGCGTCCAGCGCTTGGAAGACGTCTCTCTAGAAAAAAACAAGGGAAACAAGGTTTGCGCATCAAGACGCGACTCACCGCTCCTTGCGGGTGAGGTCGAAAACCTTGCCGCTCGCGAGGGTGAAGAAAAAGGGTGAACCAGAAGTTCCTTGGGTCAAGAAAAAGAAGAGTACGGAAGAGCCGGAAATGCTACGTAAAAATCGGGGAGCGGGGGCTCTCGACAGCGTGGTGCGCTGGAAGAATAGAGTCAGCACCGAAGATACATCCAGAACCCCCCAAAGGAAGGGGGGGGGTGGGACCGCTCCACCCTGCTCAGACTTAGTGACAGAGACCGCACATACTACGACTGAGGTTGGGAATACGAACGTACGGATAGATGCACTACCTCCATTAAAAAAAAAGGCTCAATCCAGCGTCTGTTCCGACGCCCCAGATCACAGAGAAAGACGGGAAAGGGGGGAGGGACACTCTGACCGAACGAAAAAGGGAGAGGGGAAAGCCGGGTCCATCAAGATCCCCGCCGGGAAAAAGGATGAAAGACCTGAGATCTACTGAAGGGCGAGCAAAAGGGGTGGGGAAAAGAAAGGACGACAAAAATCAACAAGCAGAGGCACAAGAGGGACCGATAAGGGAACGGCGGGGGGTGGGCGGGCTGGCGCCCGGGAGATCGGCTCTTTTCTAGAAAAAGAAGGAACTCGCAGAAAAAAAAAAAAAACCGCCGATGTACACACTAAAGAAAAAACAAATCAAAGATAAAAACTCTTGGAAGAAAAGTCAGGTTGGATCTTGTACCCGGGGGGAGGGGGTAAAGCGGCTTCGCTTGGAAATCGAAGGACGGAGGAGCGAAAAATATCAGACGCGCATAAGCTCCAACGGCTTAAACTACATGCAACAGAAGGGGGGTGAGACGCGTACTAGCAGAAGGGAAAAACTATCCGAAAGACGGACTAACTTGGTTAAAAAAAAAGGTGCCAATAAAAAAAAAATTGTCGAAAAAAAGACCGCGATTCCCCATCCCGGGACCGATCCGGTACGCGTGCGTCGGATCAAAAGGCACTGTTGGAATCCAAGATTTGTAACGAGGCACACGGAGCCGGACTTATCATCCGATGAAACGGGCATGAAAAACACAAAACACCTGGACAGCTGCCGGAGCTGTTAAAAAGGTAAAAAAAAGCTAAAGGTTAAGCTTCAAATAAGTCTCATGGTGGCCTGGAAAAGCAGTCATTCAGGGGGAACCTGGGGGGGGTTGGCGCGGCGAAAAAAAAAAAAAGCGGGCGAGCCGTCGTGAAGAAACAGATCCCGTTTCGGAAAAAGAAGAGAAAACG
>Ga0179593_1380059_pt1 | contig 18761 bp, 15 predicted proteins | sample CZODoug2_1_08_16_FD_185931 | JGI IMG/M metagenome (GOLD analysis project Ga0179593, IMG submission 185931) | Vadose zone soil fungal communities from Angelo Coast Range Reserve, California, USA - CZODoug2_1_08_16fungal (PacBio error correction) | ecosystem: Environmental > Terrestrial > Soil >...
GAGAGGAGGGAGTAAGGGGGAAAGGGGGGGAGATGCAAAGACCCACGTTCTCGAAAAGGGTGGAGAGAGACATCTTCTCAGGAAAAGGGGAGAAAAACGGAAACGGGGTGCTAAAGAGTGATGGAACCATGTTAAAGAATGGCCCACGCATGGGAGGGCCCCTCCGGTAGATGAAAAGCTTAATCGTATTCAGCAGGAATGACCAGAAAGCTTTCAAGGAACGGAAGTAGTAGAACGATCAGAGACCGTCAATTACTAAAATGACCTGGGCCGAGATCTTGATTGGGAAGTGAAAGTCTCCTCTGGAGGATCGGGATCGTATCTTCTGACGACAGGACAGGCAGGGGAAGCATTTAAGAAGCGGAGAAGAGCCTGAGCCTTCTAAGATGAAACACAACTGTTCATCTGCCATCCCTCGGAAGAGGCTTGACCAAAAAAGGGGACAGTCACCTTTTCGGGATACTTCCTATGACCGCATGAGCAAAAAGGTGTGAGAAAGATATCATGAATAAAAAACCATAGAAGGCAAGTGAACTTATTTCAAGCCCGACAAGGCGACCATACAGAGGAAGTACAATGGCGGATTCCGGAGATACACGATCAAACAAGGGGTGAAATAGCAGGAGACCAGAGAAGCAAAGAGAAGACAAGTACCGCATGACGGAAGATAACTATTGCTATAGTCATAGGGGGGGAAGCTGAAAAAAAATGCGGAGGTTCTGCATGCAAAAACACAGGGGGGTGCCGGCACTGACGAGTTGGCGAAAAAGGAACAAGAAGAGAGGGGTATGGTACGATCCTTCGGCCCGTACTCATCAAGGAAGGGGAAAAAAAGGGGACTTCAAGAGGACAAACAGGACATAAGAGAGAAAAGAAAAAAAAAAAGCAAAAGGAAAAGGAAGTCCCGGATGCCGGGGGGCCAGAGAGAAGTTAATGTCAGACTATCTGCCAAAGGAGTGCTTCGATATTAGGGACTGACGGGGAAAAGAAGATGCAAACCGAAGAAAGAAATCCGTCCTGGTCAAGGGAAGATCGTCGTAGGACTCTCTTGGGGGAAAGGAAGCCCTAGGAGAAAGAATCGCAATTTCAATGGAGTCTCGTCAGGATAAAAGTGGGACTTCCCTCCATTAAAAAATGAGGCGCGGGAGGATAAACCTCATGATATCTCCTGAATAGGGAAAAAAATATCTAGAAAGTAGTCTTGCGGAAGAGTTGCTGCGAGGGGGAGGCGGGGTAAAAGGAAGAAGACTGAGTTTTACTTTTTAAGGGGGGAAAAGAAAACTGGAAAAAGGGAGAGGATGGCCTTCTTCAGGAAAAAAGAGGGTGAGAATTTCAATGGCCGGGATTCCAGAGAGCCATTCTAATATCTTGAGCGCATATTAGAAGCCATGGAAGACCAAAAAACGGATGACTTTCGTACGCATCCACTCCTTCTAGGTCAGGGGAGACATATAGCGGAAGGGATCTGTCTTCCCAAGAGAGGGTACGAAGGGGGAGAAAAGTTTACTAGTCCATAGAGATTTCTATCGCCTTCAGACGAAAAAAATCAGTCGGGTAACGAGTCCGGCTTTGAGGTCAAAATCTTATTGACAAAAATGCAGAGGCGGAGTTTAAAAGGGCCTGAGCCTGTAGTCTCTCTCCCTAATCGTGATCAGGATCTGGTCGAGCGACCTACAGAGGCAGGCATCGGAAAGGACTGAGAGGGGAAGAGGAGTCGCAATAAAGGAGTCTTCGAATAACAGCGGCTCGAATCTACCCTTACCAGGGAAAGAAATAACTGGCTGAGGGGGTTGAAAGGAGAGGGGGAAGACGTAAGAGAAAAAAAACGACACGATATCCTTCCTTGGAGGGAGCGCGGACGCCCTAAACGATGCTAACAGATGACCGCAATCGCGAGGGCGGGCTCATTCTGACTTCGTGCAAACTGGGCCGTCTCCCCCCGAGAATATTTGGATGGGAGGAATGACGCTGCGCTCGGCTATACAGAGTAAGGGACGAGCAGGTCGAGGCGCTTGCGCCGGCAGACACCGCGGACAATCACTGATTTTCAAAGACCAAAACTGCGGGGACGCCACTGACAGGGGTTAGCGTCATCTGGAAAGGGCAAAACTAAACCGTCGCGAATAGTCGCCTCCCTAAATGTCCTATCCAATGGGGACGGTAGTCAATCGGGCTGGGAGCCAGAAGAGGACTTTAAGGAGCTATGAGAAGAGAAGAGGTGGAATAACATCACTAAGCAGATAGCTATTGTAACAAAAAGCTGAGGGACCTCACCAGCAACAAGGATCGAAGGATGACGGGCACTATAAAAGGAAGAAAAAGCTTTGGAACGGAAGGAATAACCTCCGGCTTTCCGTAGAAAGCTCAGCAGGAGGGACTTCTACGAGGCTTCTCGGTCCCAGGGGAGGAGACATGGGCGGAAAGTAAAAGGCCATACACGGCGAGAAAACCGCGTGAGGAGGAACTGCCAGTTGTAAGCACGCCTGTGACTGGCCCCTGCGCGACGTCCGAACTAGACGGCTCACTCAGTGACGGCATCCAGTAGAGTTCTTAATATGACGTGAAGACTGGAGCTCTAGACTCTTCCCCACTATGAAAGTTTGGCTGGATCCTCTCAGGGGAAGAGGAAGGAGCTAGATAAAAAAAAAAAAAGAGGGTAGAAAAAAGAGGATCTCCTTCCTTACACCTACTCTATAGCCGTAAGGAGAGGGGCGGAAAGAGGGAAGAGATTCGAAAGAAGGAAATGATTCACGTTCAGGAAAAGAGAGCCTGAAGGGACGTGAATTTACCTATTATTTCGTTTAACGCGTAGAGACGAAGCACAGGAGGAAGAGAGCATCACCTCTCTGCAAAGGCAGAAGAAATCCGATGGAAGAGGAGAAGCTATCGTCCTTAGGGGTCCATTGCTAACCGTCTATTCGGACCTCCTATGATAAGATTCAGGTCGCGGGGGAGAAGCTCAGAAAGACGTCGGCACAATCAGTCTGCACCGCGTCAAAGTGTTGTCGGGTCTAAAAGAGCTAGGAGAGAAGGCAATTTATGAAAAAGACGGTTCAACGTTAAAGAGGGGGGAGAGGAGGTTTATTATCTGTAGGAAAAAATAGTGTGAGGTAGACAGGCTTGTCCTCTTCTAAGAGAAAAAGAAAATTAAAAATATATCAGAGAAGTTCCTTACGGGTGAGGACTTATCACAGACAGAGGAAAGTCTCATCGTTAGAGAAGGTGTTAGAGGGCGAGAGGAGAAAAGCCTACTAAGAGAGAAAAGATTAATATCTAGTGATTGGGAGAACAGTCTCAAGGAATTGCTCTGTGGGCACCATCTCCGCGAAAGGAAGAGTAAAAAAGAATATTAGAGATGTTCAAAGGGGGGGAAATGATCAATATAGGCGTCTTTGTGAGAAAGAGATAGGGGCATTGATCGAGGGGTCCGATCCAAGGACAATAGAGAGTCGTCAGAAGATTCGGGGTAGGAGGAAGCGCTTAATGAAGGTCTCTCATACTTGAAGTGTGTAGAGAAAGGGCTTGTCTCCCCTCTAGGTAAAAAAGAGAAGTCTTGTAAGTAAATAGAGGACGTTTAGCTTTCAAGGAATCTAAGCTAATAAACTCTTGATAGCCGAAGACAGGGTCACCTTTAAGAAAGTTAAAGGGACTTCAGATAGAGAGCGCACATGAAATCGCTCAAGGCTAGCTAGAAGAACCTTCGAATACGAAGTCTTCTGGGGGGGGAAGGAAGCATAGAGACACATCTTCTATAGTACGGAGAAACAAGACTTGGAAAAAGAAAGGCTATGAAGTGAGATAAAAAGACCATTTAAGGATAAGAAAGGGGTGGAAAGAGTCGATATGGGAGCCCGGATATATGGAGGGAGGGCAGAAAGCTTCGAATAGAGAGGGGTAAGAATTACATTCGAGGGGAGAAGGCTTAAAGAGAAACTCCGTGGGTAATATTTCGGAATGGGAAATAGTAGAACTATAGAGCCAAAAAAGGGGAAAAGTCTTCCTCTCCGGTAAGGACGGGAGGAAGTAACTATTTGGTGAAAGAGAAAAGAACTTAAAAAGGATGGGCGTTGCCCAGGCCAGTAACAGAAGGAGGTCAGGACCAACCAAACAAGTAGCCGCACCGCTTGAACAGCGCAAGAGCTTGGGGAAAGAAGACTCTCCGCTTCGGATGTAGGGGGGCAGAAGCTCGAGGAGAGGTTCCTTCGCAAGAAGACTCGGCGGTTCCTCGTTCTCGAAGGAAGAGGGACGAGTAAAAAAGGGTACCAGGGTTAAGGTGATAGAATTAAAAGGCTCCTCTAACTTCCAAGAGTCTCCTACTACGATTAGACACATGAAAGGCTGGAGATTGAGGGGAAAAAACAGTACATTAACTTCATTCTTAGAGAGAAAAAAAGAGAGGAGGAAAGTAAAGAAAAGGAAGTGGTGTTGGGGTGGGGGGGTTGGGGGGGGGTGGGGGGGAGGGAGCGTCTTCAACTAAGGTTAAATGGAGTGTGGCGGGGGTAATCTTCATTTAAGTGTGAGCGAAGAGAAGATCAATAAGGTATGGGTACGGTGCTATAGTAACACAAGATTCCGTATAGGGATCGAATATCATCCTTGGAGAAAAACTCTGCACCGGGGAAAAAGGGGGAGCGGGAGAGGGAAAAAAAGGCCCAAGGAAAGCCAAGACTAGAGGTTCAGCAGCGTCAGGAGGTTTAAAATTTTCAGAGATGGCAGGAACGACAGATATTGCCAAAGAAGAAAGGGGGTGGGAGGGGTAGGGAAAGGAAGGGGATCGACTGGGAATTTCTGAGGGGGGGAGGGACGGACCTTCCTGGGAGCTGGGGGAAACACGGTAGGAGGAGAATGAGAACTCACACGGCTGGAAGGAAGGGAGGAAAGAACTGCCCAAAGGGGAAAGGGGGATGAAAGGAGAAGGGTAAACTCGTGAGGTGAGAAATCTCTCATCTTCATGAAAGCAGGGGGGAAGGGGGGGGAAAGGGGAGGGGAGGAGGAGGAAGAGAGAGCAGAAGAGAAAGAGGGAATTAAAGAGGGAGGGGGGAGTTCCATGAAGCTCGTAAAGGATAGGGGAAAAGGGAGGGGGAAGGGGGGCTCTTATCAGAGGCAGACTGTACGGCTGGGGGAAATATTTTCTTTGAAGAGAGCTAATATTCGGGGGGGGTAGATTTTAGGGAACGTCAAGAAGGAGGGAGGAGGAAGGTAGCTGGGGATGGAAAAGATTCAGAGGTCACAGGAGAAGGTTCTCAGAGTAAAAAATCCTGCCTCCGCTGACAGAGTCGGAGCCACGAGGGGTGAGGGGCATCTAAAACCAAGCCATCACATTCCTGGGCATCAAAGAGATAAAAAAAACAGGGAGGAGGAAAAGAAAGTGAAAGGGAGGGGAGGGCAAAACCCAGCTTGGCAGAAAGTCAGAAAGTTTTGCTCGCAGTGAGGAGAGGAGAAAAGCGCAAGAAGGAGTCGAAGAATTCTGAAGCTTTCATGAAAAGAAGAGCATAATGGCAGAAATTTAACCATGGAGGGAACCGGAATCTATCTAATAGGAGCTGAGGAAAGTCCTTATTAAATAAAAAAAGAGTGAATATAGTGATAGGAAGAAGGGGGGGTCAATCCCATCCCCATAAGAAAAGAAATATAAAAGGATTGGAAAGGGATCATCAAGACTGACGTACTAGCTGCTCTTCCTTCAGATGGGCTAAGGACAGAAAGACAGTCTCCAAATGTAAAGGAGAACTTGTCACTGAGAACAGAAGGGGGAGGAAAGAAGACTTCTCGAATGAGATAAAAAAGATGATGGATGTAGGAAAATAACGTCCATCGGTATAAAGAAGGCTGAAATGACCAAAGTACATCCTTTTTTCAAAAACAAAAACAGAAGGTAAGGACATTAAGCCCTAAAAGGTAGAAACGAAGGTATATTAAAATTTCGGGACAAAAGGAGGGATCCTGAACAAGAAAATCGTTCCTGGGGGAAACATAGATTGTCTACGGGATCTAGGTAGAAAAAAGACAATATTATAAACGGGAGGGGATGGAAAAAAGAGGGAAGGCGTCAGTAAGGGAAAAGAACCCGACTAAGAAAAGGGGTTAATGCCGAGGGGGGACGAACTGCTAGGAGGAACCATAGCCGGCGTGGTGACACAAAGCAGGGAGGGAATAATTAGCAACCAAAAAAGAAAGGGGGTACCTTGCTTCAGAAAGGAGGATCACAATAAAGAACCACCAAAGAAAGATGCCTTAGAATGCCGAAGGGGACTTTCAATGCTAAGGACAATGGGGAAAGAAGAGAGTGCTCTAGATAGGGAAAGAGGAGAAGGAGGGAGGGAAAACGAGCCAGGAAGGTCTGACTCATCCCTTAGTCCGCGAATGGGGGACCTGGGGAGTCTCCCTTCGAATTAATGTAGAAGAATGAAAACAAGGGGAAGGAAAATGCAAGAAGACTCTTCTGAAGGGGAGGAAGGGGAAGAAGAGAAAAACAGGAGAGCTAATGCGAAACTCCTCCGAGGAGAAGTTAATCGGATGAAGAACGTCAATTTTTCAGCTAAGGGGGGTGAAGCAGGTAAGGAGGGAGGGGGTGTTAAAACCGGTTCTCTTTGAAGGTCACGTTAAATGGAAGAAACCTTATGTCCTTCTTCCTGTAGGATTGAGCTAAGGCGGAGAAGGAAACATGCAGGTCTAGGAATAGAGACCAATACGAGAACGAGTGCACTCTAATAAAATGATAGGAAAAAAGGGGGAAAAGGACGATGCTCGGGAAAATAAGCGTCTTCAAAAGAAAGAACCCCCGGACAAAGGAGGGCAAGTGGCAAATAGGGCGTATAGAGACGCGCTAAAGATCGGGACGGGCGAAGCAGACAAGTAAATCGTACAAACATATTAAAGGGAGGATTAAAGCCGTCAAGGAAAAGACCAATGGGATCCTAGGAGACTTAGAGTCAACGGGGGAGATTCAACGCTTTTACAAACGGGGAAGATAGGGGCGTCTTGCACAAGGGGATGATGGAAGAAGGAATGTCACTCTCTTCTGGAAAGAGAGAAGTGAGATAAAGGGGGGGATAGGAGAAGAGAACAAAAGAACAGGTTCTAGGGAATAGATGAAGGAGATATTAAGCATGAGAGCTTTAGATCGTTCTTCTCTAAAATGACAGGAGATACCAAAAACGCGTTTCACCAGGAGGGGGAAGAAGTACTCGGAGAAGATAAAAAAAGATGAAAAGAAAAAGAAGGATAGGTGCTATGAGCGAGCATGATCCCAGTTCAAAAGGAAAGCAGGGGCTATGATGGATTGAAGGAGCTTCTTCCGAGAGAAAGGCAAATGATATGATTTCAGAAAAAACATCCGGGGGGGATGGCCATCAAAAATACTTCTACTATCCACTCTAGATACTGAGTACAGTGAGGACATTTGAAGGCAGAAAAATTTCAGCGAGCAGGTTCTCATCAAAATAATCTACGCTGATGTTAGAGATTAGGGTACTTGGAGGAGGCGATCCCTTCACTTCAAGGAAAAGAACGGACCTAATCTTCGAATCTCTATGGGGATCCGGAGAGGCTCTTCATAGGAGAACAGAAGATAGGGGAAAAAAAAAAAAATCTTGATGAGGAGAGCCAGGTAACCATATCGTGATAAAAGAATACTAACAAGAGCAGAAAGGCTTCGTGGACCCAAAAACAAGCAAGAGACAAGGAGCGTGAGGAAAAAAAAAAAAAAAAAAAAGATCTTCATCGCAACTGGGGGGAGCAAGGCCGCGGGTGGGACGCCAGGTCAAGGCTTATTCATCCGGAGAGAGCCGAGGGACGGAGTAACTCTTCTCTGGAGGACAGAGGTTGTGAAGAAAAGGGAAGAAAGGGAAAAAGGCCGTCAGGAGATCAAAGGGAGCGCGTAAGCGTCTTCTGATGCGATGACTAAGATGAATCCCTAAGGGGAGGTTAGGAAAGGAAGAAGAGGGAAATAGAAGAGAAAAGACATTCAGGAGGAAGCTTAAGAAAATAAAGGAGGAGTCAGAAGGCTCTGAAACGAGCAGGTTACGAGGGGTAATAGAGGGTGTGAAGGGAGGCAGGTCTAATAAAAAAAAAAAAGGTAAGTAATCTAAGAGATAATTCTCACCTAAATAGTTGTAGTTAATCCAGGAATCGTGGCGAGACTGAGAGAGCCCGAGTGTAACAGTCACCCATAAAGGTGAAAGATCGGTATAGGGTCTGATGAAGTGATTCCTATTTCTACACTAAGCTCCTGTGTCAAAGAAAATAGGGACCCTAGAACAGTTAAAAAGAAGACATAGCACTAGTGGCAGAGAGATCTTCGGGCTGGAATGGTGGGAAATTTGAAAACATAAGGAGAAAGAAGAGAAGAAGAGTACTTTTACCGAGGAGCTATCGGGAATAAAAAGACGCTGATAAAATGGGGGGGAATCAAACACTCAATGCAAGGGGAGAGAATATGAGTGGGGATAACCGATGTCGGCTCAATGAATTTTATGGAGCAGGGTAAATAAAAAAAGCCGAGAGGAGGTGATCAGGGGAGTTAAGAGATGGGTCTCTCTTTCCGGAGAAAATCAATAAAAGTACTAGGAGGAGGACAGAATGCCTGATAAAAGACTCGGTCAGAAAATAGATACAAGCGCTTCGAAAGTTGTCGATTGGAAAGGGAGAAAGAGGAATATCTAACACTTGGAGAGAAAATCATCTCTCTTTGTGTAGAGGAAGAGCTAATAGAGGTGAAGCCTGGAAAAAGAGAGAAGAGGGACCTTCCCATCGTATTCGCGAGGAATAATGCAATCGGCAGTATTTACGAAAGTCCCCGCAGGGGGGGGTCTAATCTTATGGGCGGGAGAGAGGTCGGAGAAAAAGAAAGAAAGGTCTCATAGGAATAATTGAAGGGGATGAGAACATAGAGCTCATATCTATCGATTAGAGTCTTGAAGGATTGATACCCGAAGAGCCAGAAAAAGTTAGGTCGGCCTTAGAGGAAGGGTGAGCTTTATTCATGATGCAAGGTCAGATGTAATAACTGAGAGGAAGAGATAATGACTGGTACTATATCTAACAAGATAGGGAAGAGACTGCGAGAAGAGGAAAGGACTGCAGAAGTGAAAAAGGCGAATACCACTTGGGAAAATCGGTAATACGACGCCGTATGTACGGCAGTCGAATTACTCCTTTGGGCCTAGGAGGGAAACCATTCAAGGTTTTGGAAAAAATGAAAATGGATTTCTAACAGGGACAGAGAGCGGCGGAAGGGAAGATCGTTAGAAGGATAGCGGATGTCCCAAAGGGGGTGATTAATCGACTTAAAGAGCATAACAAGACGTGGCATCGGGAAGAGAAGTTCATCTGAAGGAAGGGAGTGGAGGAGAAAGGGTACTCGGGGTCAGAGCATTATTGAATTCCCTCAAAGGGGTGGGAAGAAGCAGGAACCCCCCTCTCCTGTAGTTGCGAATGGCCAAAAAAAGTAAAAAATCCTAAGGAAGTGCCTTCCAACCCATAGAAGGCGACTCAATTTTTAACCGAGAAGAAGATTGAAGCTGACTATCGCTTCGGGGGCTTAGGTGGGGGCTATGAATTCCCAAGACGTGAATGCGAGGGAGAGGAGAAAGAGACATGGGGGGACGGAGCCTGCAAAGAGCTTTACCTCTTTTTTAAGGAATAAATTTCTGGTCCTAGAAGTTCCAAAAAGAGAGGAAGGTACTACGGAAGAAAAGCGATGTCCTTCGATGGGAGATAATTCTATAAAAAAATTCCCGTAATGACGAATCTCTAATCAAGCCAAGGGGATATATTAGATAGACAACACGGACGGAACGAATGACGGTAAAGGGGGGTGTCGGGGTTGTAGCTTCATTTCTGCTCGACTCGACGCATTAACGGTTGCCTGGGTGGATGAATTCCTACCTGATCGTAAAATACAAAAAGGGCTATTGGTCATAAGAAGTGTTAGACAAGAAAATTCTAGGGTCATTCATCGCATGGAGACGACGAGTTAAGACCTAGAAGGAGGGAAGCCGTATTGAGGGGAAGGGTAGCTCTTTAGGGAGACGATGATCCACAGGTGATTGATTTCATTAGCGGAGTGAAACCGGGGGGTTTTAATGATCGGGGTAGGTTTTTCTGGGCTTCGGGAACGAGGCTGAGGATGGGTAAAACACGAGGGGGGTCATTAAGACGGCAAGACTGTGACGGAAATAAAACTTCCACAAGTGAAAGTTTTTTGAAGAGAAGAAGAGGCGACAGAAATCCCGGAGGAGATCTGATATTCTTAAAGCTCCGGGGGAGAGTAGCACTGGAGGGCGAATGCAGTATAAAGAAGAAAAAGTCTACGAGGTCCAATCCAAAAGAAAGAGCGACTGTCCATGAGGTAGCACTAAAGAAGAGATGCTGGTGTTTGGGAAGCGCAAAATCTACTTACGGAAGAGTGCAATTTTTCAGGGATCATCTAAGCAATCGTCAGATGTGAGGGGAGGGGACGGAGGAGGGGAGCTCAGAGAGGGAAAAGGACAATTGATAGGAGGAAAGACCAAGTCTGGAGAGAGTCAAGACAGATCCTCGCCTCGGGGCCCAAACGGATGCTTAGAAGAGGGGGAGAGAAGACAGAATGGAAAGACCGGCCGGGGAGAAGAGGACAAAAAAAGGGAGAGGGAAAAGAGGAAAAAGGATGCCCCGGAATGGGGGGAAGAAAAGGGGGGAAAGGGAGGGGGAGAACCCAGGCTAAAAGAAAGGGGGTCGGCGCTGCGAAGAATCTGACAGAGGAAATACCGCGCCAGGACGACAGTCGGGTCTAAGCGTTCTTCTGAAAGTGGGGGGGTGGCATACGAGAGGGAAAAGAGTTAGACGCATGGAGGGAGGGAAGCGCCCTCTCTGAGAGGTATCGAGAAGCCTGATAAACCATAGATTCCATCCGAAGGAAGAATCATCAAGACATCACCCAAAGAAGAATAGAAGGGACGCACGAAATCAGGGAGGAAAAAATGAATCTTTGAAGGAGAACTTCGGAAGGTGGGTAAGAGGAGTAGTAGTCTGCGGCGCTCATTCGCAGGAAAAGGAAAGGCTCCGGACGGCCTGGCGCCTTTCAGGAAGATCACGAGGGAAAAGCACCATAGGAGTTTATAAGTAGGAAAAAAACCGCTTCCGTTTGGTATATCTGGGGATACCATTAAGGGAAACGGGAAGAATAATTAGCCGCAGACCGTTGTCAAAAACCAGCAAGAAAAAAGAAGTCGGGGGAAGACTGTACAAAGTAGACCATATCAAATCAGAAGAGTATATTACTGGTCAATAACGCGGGGACTGGGGGGAAAAGAACCCTGTTGTGGAACATATATTCTCCTAAAGAAATACACGACAGAAAGAATTGAACGAGCGATAAAGATCAGACTTCTCCAATGCTTGCCGAAGGAAGAAAAATACTAGTCCGGTTAATTCCCTTCATAGTTTCTAACAGAGGAAAGCAAAATCAGCCGGCTTTATGGGAAGATCAGGTCTGCAGAAAACGGAAAACCTTAAACTACGGAGGAGACACTCCTACCTTGAGCTAAACACCTAAAAACCTTCTGTAGGCCGCCGACGCATGAAACGTCCTCGAAAAAGGAAAAAGGGGGGCTCGAGGAGGAACTTGAGAAGAAAGGATTCTTATGCCAGCCTCACTAGAAAGAAGGCAAAAGGGGGGTGAACGCTCGTGTATTCGGGTCTTCCTGAGAGGGGTAGGAGCGAAGCCCGTCTAGAGTTCGGGGGAAGAGAGACGCATAAAGGGTCCAAGCACGTACTCAAAGGGGGAGAATGGAACATACAGTCTGCAAGTTCGATCTACTACTAGGGGGGAAGCCTTATAGCATAAAAAAAGAGATCTCCCCAAAGCATTTAAGATAGGGTCCTATGGCGGTTCGGGCCTCGTATGAGTTGGGCCGGAACCGGACGGACTCTTTGACGTGGGCCTGTACAAGCGGACGACCAAGCGAGGGGTAGAGGAAGGGGGAGTCCTTTCGGAAAAGAATCTCGTGCAGCATCAGAAGCCTCCGACAATTCAGAAGACCAATAGCAGGTGCTCGAAATAAATTTATATAAAAACTTAGGCAGGGTTGTCGGGAAGAAAATCATAAAATAGAGATTTCAAGCGCGATAGCGGAAAGGCTTGCGAGATCCCCTAAAGGGGGAGGAAAAATTCATTTACGACTTTCAAAACCGCTAAGTGGGGGGTACAAATGTGCTTATCGAAGGAAGCACCCAGGAGCAGAGGGGAGACGAAAGACGCCGAAGCGGGGGGACAAAAGAGTCACAAAAACTTTGGAACAAGGGAGAGGGGGGAGAAGGCATCGAAGGAGATGAAGAGGTCCAATTCTATCTCGGCAAAAAATGATATCGAGCGAAAGCTAAAACGTCTGGTGGCCTCTTCAAGAGATCGCGCTGCAGATGAAGCTAAGCCGTATCCTGGCCTGAGAAGGGAATGTCTAGGAGAGAACCGTAATGAGTATTACTACTATGGCGGGTTAAATTCTTTTTGAGAATATTAGCGCCCGATCAAGCGCATACAGATCAGAGAGGTGCTCGAAAGTCTCCAAGCTGAACAACGGACCCGTTATGCGAACGATCGGGTCTGGGGCAGCAGCGGGCCCTCACTTCCCCCTTGGGCTCGCCCCCAACAAAAGTCTATAGGATGGTCAATAAAAGACCAAAAAGAAAAACCCTGCTCTAAGGGGAGCTGGGAAAAGACTTCGAGGCGAGGGGTCGGGGAAAAGAGAACATCAACTAATTCAGTCGAAGTTTCGTCTCCAAAACGTATCTGAGCTGAATCACTAAGGTAGATCGTGAGGATGGCGTCAGAAAGAAAGCGAACACCTTAAAAAGGAATGCTAGATGGCGTCTACAGTGATGTCCGACCGCCAGTCAGGTTACTTGCGCCTGGGCCGCACGCCTTCTAAGTGACGAACAGCATCCGAAAAAGAGCCGCGGCACTTTAAAGAGCGTAAACCATCAGGAGCACCATCGCACTTATGCAAACGAGCTCTCAATCATACCTGGAGGGAAGGGATGTGAGCCCGTCAGAGGAGGGAAAAAGGGAAGACGCTTAGGAAGGCTCTAGCCAAGCAGGACGCATCCTCGGGAGGAGAGGCTGGTCCAGTCGCCATCTGGAAGAAAAACGCCCGCCCTCAGGGCTCGGCCCTGCTGAGAGAAAATCAGAGGGATGAGGAGCTTTGGACGAAGGGGGACTGCTCGAAAGCCTGTGCGGGGACCAGGAGAGGACTGGCGCGGGACGAAGACGTCGGCATCACTGCAGGGTAGAAATCCTCTTCTCATGACTATGCCGTGCAGTTAAGCGGAGTAGCGAGACTGTCTTCTAGTAAGAAAGAGCCTGTCTAAGAGGGTACGTCGGTAGTCGGAAAAGAGATAGAACACAACCAGAAGGAGAAGAAAGAAGATTCGCTTGCCGCTTGAAAAGACACGAGGAAATGAACAAAGGCTCGGGGGAGAATAGCAGCGCGGCGCGCGAAAGGAAGGCCGGGATATTACATAAAAGAAAGGCCTACTGCGTGAGTCACGAGGTTCGAAAGTCCACGACGTAGGCGCGGGCGAAACAGAAGGACGAGAATCAACCGAAGAAGGCAAAAATGAATTATGGCGAGGCAAGGCGAGGAAGGGGGAGGGGAAAGATGGAGCCTGCTATCTATCCAAAATCTCCGAAGGAAGGTGACCTAAGGGAGGAGAGCAAAGAGGAAATGGCCGTAGACCGGGGACTCTCTGGGGGGAAAATCGTCAAGAGAAAGGAGAATCCGGATCGTGGCCCGTACAGAAGAAGGAAGGGGGCTACTCAGGGGTCCTGAAATATCGAGGACGGTAGGGTATTCTCAAAGAGATATTTCGTTAGCGGAATGAACGCAAGCAGGCACTGACAGACGAATCTTCTCCCGACCGCCTGCTGTTAGAAGCTTAGCGCGGTTCGATTCTTGACAGAGGAGAAAGAGCCTGAAAGAGATCACTGTCAAGCTAGTAGAAGAAAGGCTAGTTGTGAGAGAAATAGGAAAAAGCCGAGTGGACCTTCGACAAAGCTCTCAAGGGGCTCGGTAAGCCGGTTCGAGCCTTTTAGATCGAGTGGAAGTTAATACACGCACATATAGATCTGGGGGGTAAGCATATAAAAAAAAAAATTTTTCCGGGCGACGCGGTCGGATCGCCAATAAAGCCTTCAGAGGGGGGGGAATCTAAGATTAATCTCGGTGCGACGCTCTAGGGAAAAAGCGAGAAGGCTAATTCTTGGGAGCGCGTTGTAAAGGAAGCGGAACACCCTCCAAGGTCAAACCGCGCATTTAGGATTCCGTCATCCGAGGGTTGAGAAGAAGCCAGAGGAGACGAAGCCGAGGAAGTAAAATAGAGGCCTGAAGAAGAAGGGGAGACCTGGTGAAGGACCTTACGAGCCCGGTCTCTGGCGAAAAAAAAACAAGGATCGAGCCGCGCTCCTTGAGGGGTCCAAAAAAAAAAAAAACAGGGGTCGTGGCGAAGGGGAGAAGAAAAATACTACAAAAAAGTTCGTGAAATCCGAGTTTGGGCTTTTTAAGCAAGATCCAGAGTCGACTCTTCCTAGAATAAAAAGGGCCATTATCAGTAGGCTCAAAGGCAGGAAATCAACCTTGTTAAGGAATATTGTTGGGAAAAAGTCAGGGAATGGGGCTCACGACCTCTAGGGCAGGAGAGTATCTTCTCTAAAAGTGGACTGGGTCAGAAAAAATGATTGGAGATGTATGAAACGATGCAACGAGCCATCCGCCACGTGGAGGGAAAGGTTACGATCAGTCCATACTTCGCGGAACTCGAGAGGGAAAGGGGACAGTCAGTCCAGGGCCTGAAGACTAAGTCCCTCGGGGAGGGGTGGTTTACGGGAAGAATAGAACAAGAGGCCTGTCGGTGAGATGGCCCAAGGAAACGGAAGCCTAAAGGGTTACGCCCCCTATCCTCCTCACCTCAACAGATGTTAACTAAGGGGAGCTTGAAATCCTTACAATCTGTAGTTGGGGGGGGGAAGGAATCGAACTCTAAGGAGATGGAGAGTCTCCTCTCGAAAATCCTCTGGTACTGAAGGCCCTGGAGCGACTAGAGAAGAGGGACCAAGTTCCGCGTTGTCAGTGAGAGAGAATGGTAGGCCCCGCCACCGAAGACCAATGATCGAAGGCAAAGGGTCTCGTGCGGCTGGCTAGTTAAAACTTAGGAACGGAATGCTGAATATCGAGAACTCGCCATTTGAGGGTGACGATCGCCAGAAAAAGCTCAGAGTATAATGAAAGGACGTTCGAAGCGGCAGTCTGCTAGAACCAGCTGGGGACGGTCTGCCGGTGGGGGAATGGAAGGGGAAGGAGGAAGCGTATACAAGAAGGGCGGGTTATCGAAAAAGGATTTCTCGGCAGGGCAGAAAATGGATTCATAGGCGCCAGGAAACAACATGGCCCCAAGGAAATCCGCGCAGCGGCAGACATCGGGGGGGGGGTCATGTCGGGTTACTGGGGGGGAGAGAGGGACGGCCTTGGAGGGCAAAACATACATTGGTAGTTCAGGAGCAAAGTGACGAATGTAATAGACATAGAAAGGGTTGGTGACGTCGAGGGCTAAAGTACATGAAGTCGGGCAGGGTTGCAAACAATAAAGGATCATAAAGATCTCACACAGTGACCTAGGGCATCGGCAGATCAAAAAACGGGTCAAGTTTTGGGGATCGTAGAGGAAAAAGACAGAGGGGGGGAACCCTAGGGGCTGATCGACTGAATAGGGGCGGGCGAGCCTGGAAGGCGTTGGGGGGGGTCCTCTCCGGCAGAAGAATCGCTCTATCGCGGCGGACCCAGAAGAAGACTTTCACCGGATGTCACTCAAGAGTGATTACGTAGGTGTCAGGTGAAAGGGTCTGAGGGCAAGGCGATGAGAGAAAAGAGGGGATGGGGATTGGGAGGGAGGTATGAGACGGTTTCTTCCGCGGGGGCACGGGACATCATGAAATCGTGACGTCGTGGCAAGGACACATGCAACTTCACACCGGAAGTCTGGCGCGGTAGACATCGTCCAGTCCTGAGCCGGAGCAAAACACAGGGCTTATAAGGAGAGAGACATCACCTTTAATCCCATGACTGGATAAACAACAACAACGGGAGAAGAAGATCTATGCCCGGGGCGGAAGGAGAAATGAAAAAAAGCCAAGCGTTGTCTCACGGGAGAACCGGGGGGGGGAATAGGAGGGGAGGAAAAGGAAGAAAACTCCCCTAATACAACGGGGACTTAAGTCATGGCAAATGCCACGACACAAGCACAGATTTACCACGATGTAGGACCATCTCGGCCGAATCGAGGATTATCGAGGCAAAAGCCAAAAATCTGAAATCCACGTAACTGATACTAACGATCATGCAATATGCACGAAATTAATGTCAAAAAATGGAGTGATGACAGGTTAAATCGCTCGGCGGATTGGAAGAAAAGGGACGCGTCTTCTCTAAACTACGCAGGCGCAAAACGCAAAATCACATTACCGAGAAGGGAGGAACTTGTCAGGGCTGAAGAAGACCGAAACCGACCTCTGCGCTCTAATCGATCCAAAACATGACCGGCTATTCTGCTAAAAACCATTACGGCAAGCGTGTAGAAATCGAAATAAGGAAAAGACGGGGGCACCTAAAGGAAATGCAACCGACAAACGACCAAACAAAGTAACAATAAGCGTCTCATCCGGCGCACTGAAACCGGGGCACTAAACATAGTCTTGTGGACATATCATCGGAAGCAAGAGTACTCTACATTCCGACGGAAGGGAAGTAAATCAGCCAGGGCCAAAGGCATTTACGTATGTCGCTCCAGACGAAAGAATGGGTTTTCCCTTCCGGGTGGGGGCTACAGGAAGGGGAGAGGACGATCAAAGCGGGGGATGTACTTAAGCCGGTCGGAAGAGAATCCACCGGGGGGAAGAACCTACGTTTAGGGGGGAAACTATCCACACGAACGCTATCACAGACAACACCCGCCACGAAGGAAGTCAACTTGGAACGGACTGAGAGCCTCAACCTAGTTCTTAGAGAGGCTCATAAGTTGGAAACTTCTTTCGCAGAAGGAAAAGGAAGGGAGGCGCAGAGATACAGCTACTGGGGGAAAGGCTGAACCTTCGATTATTGAGAGCAGAAGGAAATGGGGTCATATGTAAGGATGACGCTAACGGGGGAGGGGCAAGAAGAATGAGAGCTAAGAGAAAGAGAGGAAAATCCTCATAGAACAAACTAAAGCGACGCTAGTCAGGCTTTCAAAATGGGAATTGCGGACGGGCGTCTAGGGTGGGGGACGAAAACGGCCGGCGAGCGTTGGGACGGGGGGGGACCGGGGACAGACGCCGAAATAGGGTACCTTCTCCGAATTAAAAATCCCTGTACGAACGTAATGAAGGTCTTATTACCATGGAAAAATGAGGACTATCCGCAGCGCTGAAATGCACCAAATAGGACCCGCCCATTAGGACCGGATGCTCAGGGAATGTCAATAACTCAAAAGGCTGAGGACAGGGTGAGGGGGGGGGAAAGATTAGGGAGACGGGTTCTGAGGGCCTAACTTTCGCCCTTCATGGATCTGTCAACAATAATCAATTTACAAAAAATAGAAGGAGGGGGAATACCTATGGAGAATCGTAAGGAACGTGCGGGGGCGACATTCAAGGATTTTGAAAAGGCAGATGGCAGCTTGCACGAGATGCTCAGGGAATGGCTAGTAACGAGGCAGAGCGACTACTGGAAACGATCGACCGAAGAGAACAGGGAAGGGCAAAATGAGGGAAAGAGGAAGGGCTAGCTCAGCCTTTCCAGGACGAGGAGTCGGAGAACTAGGGGCCTGCTCACTCTAACCTGCCAGAGGGAGGGGGACGCCCAGAATTACGCGGTGAAAGAGGAAGGGAAAGTCAGCCGAGAAACAAAACTCCGATACAATCGGACGAAGGAGATTCGTGCGATGTCGGAAATCTTAACAAAAAGGAACTACGCACAAGAGGTTCTTCTGGACTCTCTGGTCACAGCCCGAAGAAGTACACCAACACCAGGGAGGGGGGCTTGGGGTTCCAAGAGGAGGGAGACCTACTACGGGGGGGGACGAAACCTCTCTGGTCTGAAGCTAAAGCAGCATCAGGGGGGAGGTGAGAGATCAAAGATTGGTGCCACTTTACGGGAGCATAGGTAGATCGGGTCCCTTACGTCAAGAAAATCTGAAAAGTAGAGGAAAAGCGGTCTCCAGTGTAATCCTAAGGAGAGAGTAGGTAGTACCAGGGGTGGTGCTTTTCTCAGAGGGGAAGCAAAACTCAATCGTGATTTACTAACAGCGCGGACACCGCAGAAGGGCATCGGACAAGTAAAACTTCAGGAAGACTCCCATATTATCCGCAAGGATCTCTGCCCTATCATCATCGCGAGAACCTGAAGTTGACGGTGGAAGAGCGGTGAAAGGAACTTCGGGCGTCGGAGGATTCGAAGGGACTTCCCCGAAGAAGCGTAAACTTATCACTCTCGGGGATCTCACGAAACTGGCAGAACCGACAAAGTCGAGCTCACGCCCTGCTTGCGAAAAGAAAGGCAGGCTTTTGAAGGCAGGGTTGCAGACCAGGACGCCTGCGGGGGGACCCGCGGCGACGTCTTTCGCTAAGAGGATAAACATGGAGGGATCCTCGCGCCTGACATGCCGGGGTATAAGTAGGACTGAGACTGCAGGGGCGCCTTGCTTGCTCTGAGGAAGGGGTGTGCGAGTCACCGCGAGGGAACTCAGTGATCAGA
>Ga0179593_1523073_pt1 | contig 18761 bp, 19 predicted proteins | sample CZODoug2_1_08_16_FD_185931 | JGI IMG/M metagenome (GOLD analysis project Ga0179593, IMG submission 185931) | Vadose zone soil fungal communities from Angelo Coast Range Reserve, California, USA - CZODoug2_1_08_16fungal (PacBio error correction) | ecosystem: Environmental > Terrestrial > Soil >...
GTAACTCGGGGGGTTGATTCGGTCCTCGAATCGGTGTGGGCAATTAAGGGAAAAAAATACTTAAGCTAAATTCCATGCAACAGCGAGTAATTAGGGTTAATAACGGAATGGGTTAGCGACCTACAAGATTCAAAGGATCCTGCCCTAACTAGGCGGCCAAAAAGGGGGGATCCGGCGCCTCGTTTTACAAGCGGGAAACTCGGGATCCGCGCCCGACGAGAAACAAAGGAAGAAAAAAGGGGACCTTTGGTTGCTGTCGATAGCAGAAAGAAGTGCCCACGCAAGGGTTGCGGCCTCTCTAGAATCGCATGGAGAAGAGGTGTCGCCAGGCAGTCAATGCAACGAGGAGGACGAGGACACTGACGATTAACCAGTAAACATCTTCCAGGTGAGCAAGATCCTCTCTGCCAGTAGAACTTAAGTCGTGCGTGACTCCTTGCCCCAAACAAAGAAGCGAAGAGCCCAAACAACAGCTGCAAGCGAGGAAAGGGGAAAAAAAAATGGGGAGGGCTCGTAAACCAAAAGCGAAGGGAGACGATTTCAAACCCAGTGCAGCAACTTGGAATTCCCTATGGGGGGGCCAGATTTCCGTCACCAAAAGGGAATGCGAACTAGGAAGGAGGGGGTCAAGAAAGGGGTGCAAGGCAAATCTTCGTACGGGCGAGAAAACACCTTCAGGGGCGGGTCCAACGTCGCAGCAGAGCTATCTTTGGAATAGACCAAGTCCCGGGTGAGAGGGCCAGCCAAGAGAGGAAAAAAGAAAGGGCACTATGGAACAAGAAAGGGAGGATGGGAAAAGGTGTCAACAGAAATTCTAGTACTCGCAATAATCAGAACATTGGTGGTGTCAGGAATGGTAGATAATGACGTCAACCGCCAAAGACCATAGAGGGCGCTAACGCGCAGGCTCAATCTGGTAGGAGGAAAAGGGGAACTGTGGGATTGGCGAAGTGAAATCAAACTTCAAAAAAGCGAGGAAAACGAGCAGAACGAATAACGGGGAACGTCCAACAAAGACGGGGAGACAGGATTGGGGGGGGAGGGAAAGAAAAGGAGGGGAAAGAAGGCAGAGACTTTCTCATTAAAGGCACACCGGAAACTTAGCTCAAAGAAATCTGCAAATGAGGGGAGTTAGATTGTTAAAGTGAAATCGAATGGGGGGGAAATGCTATCGGAGCCTGTGACAGGTAAACCGACCCCGGAGGTTAGGTTTGGGGTCTTCGGCGTAGAGAATCGGGCATACATCAGACGCTGAATTTACAAGGAAAAATTGCAGCAATGGGGGGAAGAGGGGGTAAGTGGAAGTAGCTATGCCAAGCAACGACGGGTAATAGCACACCGGCGGTTGGCAGCCGCCCTTGAAAAACGACATCGGAATTTAGGGGAGCGGAAAACTGGAGGAGAAAAAGGCTCAGGATGGCAACCAGCTGCGTAATTTAGCTAAGCATGGAAAGGGTTTCAAGTGGGCTTACGCTGACGAAAAACACCCGCGCCGAAAATATAGAGAGGGGCGAGACTCTGGCGAATGTTCAAGTTGGGGCAAAATTCGAGAACGTGGGGTGGAACTTTAACCAAAAGTCGCGGCTTCAGGGACAGATCTTATACAAAGGGATCCTCATTACTACAGGGCAAAAAGGGGAACCGGAATAAGACGTCCCGAGCTGGGGGAAAAGTCTAAAGAACAGAAGGGTTTTGGCTAAATATAAGAGGAAGTCTCTTAAACTATAACATGAATCTGCTACATGCGAGCAATCAAGGAAGGGGGCTAAATAGAAAGCAAAGAAACAGGGACCGTCACCCGTTGCAGGAAAGAACAACAATCTTCCAAAGGAGGTTCGTTTTTCGTCGGGAGTGGTATGTTCTACAAAGGACATGTATATTGTGCCACGTCGAAAGCTGCCGGGATGTGGGTACAGGGGGAAAAAATGGGAATCTTCTGAACTAAGGACTTTTCCTCGCGGTATAAAAAATACAGGGGATTGGAGGGGGGAAATAATACTCAGAAGAATCAGAAGCGGACCGGGGGGCTTCCGTATCCGTGGGAGGGGAACTCAGCGGTTTTGGATATGAGCTTTTGGAAAAGCAGGCTTCAACGCGTAAGTGGGGGGGGAGGAAAGAAGCCTCAAATTGCAGGGGGAACGGAATTAGTCGCGTCGTCAACAGAATCCGAAAGGAGGATGGACGAAACTTTGTTCGGAAGATTGTTACACCGCAGGCTTTCTCAACTGTCGAAAGGGGCGCAGAGTGGGGGGGGGTTACAAAGAGCCGGAGTTCTCGGTTGAAATTTCTTTCGTCTGGGGGGCGCTCTCTATCGAATAAAGCTCGAAAGGCAAGATGATCGAGGACCGAGACGGACTAGGTCCCGAAACCAAATAAGCAGACCGGGAAAAATTGACCTTCTTGGCAATGTTCAAGATTTCAAAAGTTCTGGATCGCCCAGATATGCGTTTTTGCCGGAGGAAAGGGGGACGCCCAATTTAACCAGTCCCGGAAGTCAAGGTTTTGGAAGCAAGTCTACGGAGGGGAAGGTTTTGGGTCTTGACTCAGAAACTGGGCTGGCGTCTTCAGGTCTTTTCATAGCATCAGTCGTAGAGAAAAACGTTTATTGGACGAAGGACGCTGAATGGAATAGTGGGCCGGTGGTTGCTGCTGGAAATTGGACGGAATGTTTTCCACATCCCGGCAAATTAGTTTTGCGGTAGGCGGGGAACTAAAGAGTTCCGATGTAGGATAGGATAAAAACAACTGTACGAACGTGGGACTCAGGGCTTAGCGTGAGGATTGGAGGCAAAAGACGGAAAGTCTCGATTTTGGAGGAAAGGGTAAAGGCTGGGAGGTGTGAAATGAGATTGGAAGAGAGGAACTCTAACGCTGGCTTCACTTAAGCCCTGAACATACACGCAGTGGGTTGGGTCGGCGAGGAAAAGGGGGTTGGGGGTGGGCGGGAAAGGAAGAAGCTCTGTAGTGGTAACCAACCGGCCCACAAGGCGCCCTCTTCCCTTATATCAGCGCGAACAGCACATCGTCGCGGGGGCCATGAGCGACCTGAGAGGAATGAGGTCAAAATGTTTCAGCGCCGAGCTTTCAATGAGGGATCCGCGCAGAAAAGAGAGGGAACTGCCACGCCCACAAATCGTAAGACTAAGCAGGGGCGTCTTGATCTTTTAACGCTTGGCGGGCAAATTTTAATCAGACGCGAGGACAGTTCCCTCAAGGACCAAATGGCGGGAGGCGATACAGCTAATGTCAGAATCGCGAGCGCCTTGGTTGACTATCCAAGTTGGTAGCAGCCGAGGCTTCAGCTGGTTTAAGAGGACATTATAAAGTAGAGGAAAACGGGTCCGATCTAAAAGAGGTCATCTGTTCTTCCCTTCGCGGCCTTGTCCGTTTGCTAAAAGGCCAATGATAAAGAGGAGCTCTCCAAAAAAAAAAGTTCGTCCGTAACTCAGCCAGGTAACAAAGGGCTGGTACTTGGGGCTTACCATTGAGGCGCAAGAGAGGGCGCCTGTGAAAACGGGGACGCCGGTGGTGACAAAAGGATCGTCAGCGCTCTAAGGGGGGTCAAGAGGGAACTAAAGGGGTGAATGAGCGGGCTAAACTGAAGTCTTCTTATATCTCATTAGGCCCCTTGGTGGAATTTTGGCGGCTATGAAAAAGTCTGAAGACTGAAAAACCGCAAAAGCGCGCACACCCGCCCCATAAATCTAAGCGGGTTCCTGTACGCGAGAAAAAATTGCTTTAAACAAAAAAAAAACAGGTGTTACTCTTCACACCTAGTTCTGAGTAGGAGGTTACCACCAGCAAAAACTTTTTCGTGGCGGGGTAAGACTCCAAAAACGATGCGCCGCGGTTTTGTCCATATACCTGGGGGGAACCCACTCGTCCATTCCCACATAAATCCACCTAATCACGTCAGACAAGCGGCGCGTAATCGCAAAGGAAACGCTATCAAAAAAGAAAGATAAGAGGGGGAACAAAAACTTGAAAGAGTGGACCGAACACCAAATCGATGCAGAAGGACTGAAAAACTCAAGTCCATTTCTGAAGTGGCCCAGAAGGCGTATGCAGAGACAGAAAAGCCCATGGCTGGCCGGTCACAAGGGAGGGGGGGGGAGGTGGAAAGAAATGCTCACAAGAGGGCCCAAACGCCTAAACGGGGCGAATAAAGGAAGGCGTATACTCTTTTCGTCTTTAAGTCGCCGTCCACCCTGGAAGAGTCCTCAGGGGTGAGGGATAATTGAACGACAATAGCGACCAACCCCAATCTGGGGGGGGAGGGAGGAAAAAGGCTTGAGCTCCAAAGAAGTTCATCTAGCCGTAAGGCCTCGTCCTTGGCCACCCCAAGTCCCTCCCGACGCTGGGCACCTACAACAACGAGGAGAGAAAGTAATCTGGGGAGAGATGAATTCTTTGCTCAGGCCTTGACTAAACAATCGATTTGGGGACTGGACTGCGCGGGGCCCGGTGAAATCCCCGAGGACGCGAAGCTGGGGCCAAAAAATGACAGTATTTCATGAGGACGCCAGGGAAGTGACACGAGACGGGCAGTTGGATGGTCGAAGATGCTTAGAAGAGCCCGCGTTGACTTAAACAACCTGGGGGACCGGCTGGAAAGTGTCTTTTCTTGGAAGGGGAGAAAGTTTTGTTTTGGTAGCAACTTAGGCAATTTAAATCAGGACAGAGACGCGGGGGGGAGAGGCCAAAGGTATCGGCCATTCGGGTCGCCGGAACACTGAGCAATACTCGCGAATGGGGGACCATTCCTTAGCATTGGATTGAAAAACTCGCCTGCGGAGGGGTGAGGGTAATAGGGCAAACGCTTTGTAGCAGGCGGGATCATTAGGGGGTAGCTGTGCCGGAGTGGGGGGGCTCTTTGCAACCCACTGTTGCTCAAGAGTTGGGCCAGTCCCAACTGAACAGCCCTTAAGATGCATGGCTGGGGGAACAGAAACGGAAAAAGGGGAGGGAGGGTAGGTGTGGGCGGTAGAGGGTTTTTGCGGGAACTTGGTCATCGAAGGTATCGAAAAAGCGGTAACAAGCTTTCGGAAAAGAGCTCTTGTGGGGGAGGGTCTTCATAGATACTATGGAAAAGAAACCCGGCTAATCAGCTCGAACAGCGGCAGTCCGCCAAAGAGGAATCAAAAAAGAATGAAAACAGTCTGCCAGGAAAAAAGGAGAAGCGGAACTTAGGTTACAAGGAGTACAACTGTTTAAAAACGGAAAATCTCACGCAGGCGCCAATGGTGACTACCCCCACTAAACAAATCGCCGGACCTAATGGTCGGGGGTCAGAGAACCGAAAACCTTGCTTGGGGAAGCCAAGCAAAGGGGAAGTTGGGGGGGGGGTAAACCTGACACCACGTTTCAATGAAAAGTCTCTTGTCTCGACCGTCAGAATACAGTTCTCCTTGTCGATCGTCGCCACAGGCCTAGGAGAGGACATCTGAGTTAGAAGGCTGGAATCAAAACCTTCAGCTATAAAGTGTTCCACTAGAAAAAAGAGCGGCATAGCCGCAGGGCTGAAGGGAAGGGAAGAACTCGGAGTAGAATATGAACGACTCCTGACGCTCTACCAATCAAACCGCGTTCCAAGCAATGATTAAGGGGCGCGAATTGGGTATAGGGTCAGCAACAAGGTGGGGTAATGCGGTGAAGGAGCAAAAAAACGAAAGGTGGCACATTTTAAAGCGATACTCTCTAAAAGCCACGCTCAAACGAAGATGTGCTGGGGTACTAAGAAAAGGGCCTGGACCGAGAGGGAACGCGGCCGCGAAATTGGGGTACTTATACCGACTTATATCGTACCCAACAAAAAGGGTTAAAAGCCGCCACAAGCGCTCTTGAGTCAGCACGTTTCCCTCCTAGTTAGCGTTGCCCGAAAGACAGAAGCTCGGGAAGACCCGCAAGTCGGAAAGAGACCGCAACATCAACTGAGAAACACGGCCTACGGGGACAGCAACCTGCTAAACCGGAAAAAGCCACACGTTGGTTGGGGGATAGCCCCCAAGGAAACTATTTCAAATTCGGCATCGCTTTATTCGCGGGGATCGGGAAAAGGAGTAGGGACACCAGATAAGAAAGACCCGAAAAAAAAAGAAGAAGACTTTTCAATAAAACTGGTCTTGATTAAGGGCTCGCAAAACGATCAGAACGCCCATGAAAGGTAAAAGCCAACAGCTATGGGAAAAAGGAAAAAGAGCCCTATGCTGACATACTTTAACTTTATGAAAATGTTGGCGCTCAAACTCTACTCGCGAAAAATAAGCCGCTAAATGGGCAGCCGAAAAATTTAAAAATAACTGTCGCCGAAGAAAAAAAAACCAGTGTTGCGGAAAAGGTGGGAGGAATGAGAAGACGGCGAAGCGATTCACTTGGACTTTCAAATTTGGGAAGGGGAAGAAAGAGCGCAATTCGAAAACCAGCTCCGCGACGCAAGTAGAGGGGGAGGCCATCGCCTCCTGGGGGAAAAGAAAAGCCGCGGAATCCAATCTTTCACCCAATGGGGGGTATAATAATCCAAAAAGTCGTTGGAGTCGAGTCGACTTGAATAGGGGAAACTTTGAGTAAAGTTGCGCCAAGGTCACGACGAAGTGAAGAAGGATCCTTCACATGTATCCACAACGCTCCATAAAGTGGGTAACACGCTCCCCCCAAAAAGATAAGTTTCCGCCCATGGTCCTTAAAAGTGGGTGGGTTGGTAAGGTACAAATGAAGCCACCTGCATTTTGCTAGACCCGAGAAAAAAAACCGTCGGCCACCAACAGTTTATTCGGAATCCGTGAACACACACAAAACAAAAAAAACAATCAGGGGCAGGCAGAGGGTCTTGGCAATATATTACTTTGGAAGACAGTGGAAAAACAAGCTATCCACCACCATTAAAAAAAAAGTCAACATTGGGGCTGCCGCCTGTGAATCTTCGCGTGCCGAAACAAGGGAAACGGGAATGGGCATCAAGGTGAGGGGCTTATTTAGGACAAAATGCTTTATCGCCGAAACTTTTCGAGAGAGGGGTTAATAAAGGCCATGGAGAAGGGAAGGAGATCGACATGGAAGTGTGTTAAGACTATAGACTTGGGGGGGGGATCCTTTTTCAAACAGCTGTATAAAGGGGTAGATCAATTTTCGTATCCTAGCTGGATCCCAATTGGAGAAGGATCGAGGGGTTGTCGGGCAATAACTATCGATGTCTCTCAACAAATGAGAGCACGAGGACGGGAAGCAATCAGGTATGGCTGTTGGCAGGGGGAAAGAGGAGAGGTAAACTCAATCCGGAGGAAAAAAAGGGAAGTTTCCAGGAACTTACGCCAAAGCGTGGGGGCAGAAGCACGGTAGACGAACGGTTTCCGCAAAGTCAAGTAAATTAGAGGTGCGTTCTTCCGGAAAGTAGGAAAAGTAGAAGGGGTGAAAAAAAGAGACCGGGCTATCTCCCGAACCCTCAGTAAAAAAAGGGTTTTAGTTTTGTTCACGGAAAAGGAGAGAATCCCAACGCCAATGAAAAGAATTGAAAGGTGAAGGCACGAAGGTATGGGGGACGCCACTACACCGACAAGACAAAAAATACCGACAAATGAAAAACGACCAACCGGAACCGATAGCATTGAGGCCAAACTGTGGTCAAAATTAACCGCAGAAATAAGAGCAAAGACTGGACCAAGGGGAAAGGAGGGTCCACATGTTTGCCAGTATTGAAGAAAAGAAAATATCGGGCAACGCTCTCTCTGCGGCACCGTCAGTTGGTACGCAATCCAAAGATTGAAAACTGTGGGAAGAGAGAAAGGTACTCTGGTCGCTTTTGGGATTCTCTCTATTCGTGGAAATCGCCGTTGTGAAGGGTACCATGTGCCCCAAACTCAACGTACGGCACAGGGGGGGAGCTCTTGTGAAGGTGAGAATCTGGAGAGATAGGAAAAATGCATGCCATTTGCGGGATCTACCATTTAATTTGAGGGAAAAGCTGCCGAGGCTAGATCGATTGGTTAAACATTGGCAACAAAAGGAAGACGTAGGTGGGAAGAGGGGTAAAGAGAAGGGACCCTATCGGGGGCTGCCATGTCTCTTACTCCGACTGTAGGAATACCGCTGGTTGGAGAGTTTGGAAGACCGTCGGGGGATGAAAGAGGCAAAGGAAGGTGCGAATGCAGGAAAAAAAAGTAGGCCTCGGTCTGCGTCGCTTGTAAAACGGAAACGGAAAGTCCCAGTTGAGGGAAACTCAGGAAACGGGGGGAAATCAAGACCTTACCTTTAGGGAGATTTATTGGGCCACCGCCCAGATCAAGGAATGCGCTCTGCGCGCCTCTTTAGATGCGATTGTGGCAAAATTCGTACAGAAAGAAGGGAATGGAATCTAATGGGGGGAAAGGAGGAGACTAAAACCGATCGTTTTTACCGCTCGCGCGCGTCTGGGTTGGACCGCGCAACCCGGACGTGCGCTTAGGACGGAGAGGGGCTCACCAGTCTTGTCACGCTCAGGGTGAGCTCATCCGAAAAAACCATGAATGGGGTGGGGGCTTAGGTGGGAGGTGCGCGTAGCACAAATTTTTCAACCCTCTGGTAACTCTTACTAGGAGCGACGTAAATGGACATGTTTCGACAAAAGAGAGGAGGGGGAAGGAGTCGGGAACGGTAGTCAGGGAAAAGGAAAGGCTCCGCGTGGGGGAATGGATTTGGGAATCTTCGGAGTTCCGGAAAGACAACCTTCCAAAGGAGGCTAAAGAAAGAAAATTAATCAGGGCCTTGCTCAAAACCATGAGGGAGGAAAGAGAGAGCCCTGTTTATTTGATCGCAGAGCTGGAAGGTTTGTGGGCTGTAGGAACTCCGATAGGGAGCACAAATTCAACATGGGAAAAGGGGAGGAAGGGATCGAAATGGGTCTCCCTGAATACAGTTAAGGCTCATGCCCAAACGACGGCGCCCCGGGAAAATTTGCGCCCTCGGAGTTAAACAGCGGAAACTAGGTGACACGCGCCGCTGGAGGGAAAGGGACTGGAAAAAAGTGAAGGTTTTTTGATTATCGATAGGCACAGCGGGTGCTGGCCGCGCGTCGAATCGCATGAGCCTCGTGCGCCAAACAATAAGGGAAAGATATTCAAGAATGGACAAGGACACGATCAAGGACAGCGAAGGCCATTAGGTCCGTAAGGCGTCGGACGAGCGGCTCGAAATCTATAGCTAGCGACTCATATCGACACTTCAGGCATGGGGGGATCTGAGGATACAAAAGGGAATAAAATCTTCACAGGTTCCAGCCTTTACTACTATTGCAACGCAAATTGGACGAGTTCAGGTCCGCTTTGAAGGCGCAAAGCGAGTTGAAGGTGGGAGGGGACGGATCAGGTAGAGCTGTCCTGGGGAAAAAGGACGACAACGGCGTTTCCAACGTCGCGCAACGTATCGGGTATACTCAGACAAAGTCGAGTAAGAGAAAAGAAAAACAAGAAGTGAAACATCTAAGGAAAAAGGGAACGAAGGAATCCAAGTTTGTCAAGGAACCTCGACTTGGTAAAGAACTGGCAAAGAAACGGTGAATGATAAAGGGGGAATAAAGGAGGAAAAAGGGGATGCACGCCACAGCAGAGTTCAGGCTTAACTAGACTCAATCTGAGCTACGTTCCGGAGTTTTTCGACCGACCCTTCAAACGGCGAAGGGAAAAAAGAGCTAAAAAAGGACGAAAACTCATGGGATCCGAAAATCGGGCGGCGATAAAAACCGTGGGAGTCAAAAGGCGGGTGGGAGGGAAATAAAAAGGGGTGTGACATGAGGGGGCCTTATCCTGAATCGAACTGCGCGAAAAGAATAGCTTACGAAGTTGGCAAGATAGGAAGTCATATGTGGAGTTGAAAATTATCAAGAGTGTTCCATGTTGATTATTCCAAGTAATAGGTTAGGTGGGTCAAAACTTTCTTGCGGTCAGGGAATAAAGAGAATGGTCCTCAGGGAAGAAAAAAAATGGCCTGGATTCATTTGACCTAAATTGACAAAATCTCCAACGCCCGCGAGGTAGGCTTCTTGGGGGGGTAATAATAAATAATAATCATCACCTATTTATCTTGGGAGAGAAAAAACAAGTTAACCCTATTGCCAAACAAAAAAAGGAGCGATTAGTAAAATTATAAACGGGTTTCGCAGAATTGGAAGCAGGCAACAGAACAAAAAACAAGCAAGAACTCCGATTCGAGCTTGGAGGAACGACTACGTCTATTAAATGGGGGGGGTAAACGGCCGTTGACGTGAAAACCCCACAGTCGCGGCCGTCGAATGGGTAAGGCACATAATTGAGCAAGACAGGAAAACAGCCGGAGAAAGGAAGAAGGGAAATAGGAATACCATTTCAGTCTCGAGAAAGAAGGTTGGCGATAACCTCGCATGGCTATAAACCAGATACTCGACAGAGCTGGAAGGAGAAAAGCATTTTGACTACCAAAGAAAGAAAAGGGGAAAACGGCGAGACCCGGAGCGCTAACAACCGAGAAAGCCGGGACGGGTTCGTTCGAGGTAACTGTGAGGGCACCAAAGGAAAGGGAATAATCCATAAGTGCATGGGGCGGCAACCGAGAAGGGGAATCTCTGGTGGTGAAGGAAAGGGCTCGGTAGAGAATACTTTCGGTTCATGGTAAATAATATCGAATCAGATGAATCGAATCGCAATACCTGACTGAGGTCTTGGAGAGCGTACCGCGCCACTGGGGAGAGACTGGGGTAAAAGCCGAAGTTCACGCTGAACCTGGGTTAGGAGAAGAAAGGAGACACTTAGATTCCCATTCATCGTCGTACGCATCGAGCAATCTTAGGGACCACTTGTTCTGAAAATGTGGAAGTAAAGAAGGTTACTTTTCTTCAGCAATACAGGGTACAAGCCGTCGTCCGAAATCTTGTGCCGGAGAATTTCTTGGACCGTTGGTGGCGGCCGCGAGGAGAGCGAACAGAAAAGCTAAAAAACGTCTGAATGCTCCTCGTCAGCAAAAATAAAAACATCGCGGAACCAGGGGCATCCGTCGGGCAAAGGTGAGCGGAAGAAGGGTTCAGGGGGTTGAGGAGACTCCAAGGGAAGGGAGGGTTAGCAGGAGAATATGTCGGAGAAACCAAAAAAACGGTCCAGGTCAGACGAAGCCTTTTAATTTTCATAGAGGGGGATCTACGGGCTGCGGCGGACTTCAGGGGGTGGAGAGCGTCATCAGCCATTGACGAAACGATGGGGGGGCTGTGGTGCCGTTGATGCAAGATTTTCAGGAATCGAATAGGTTTGGACATCCGCGATCCAAGAACAGAGGGGGGGGGACGTGGAGGGCGAGGAATGGAGACCCTACGAGGAATAGAATAAAAAAAAGGGTTCGTGCCCTTTCTGCAGGGCTATGCTTCGAACGCGTATGGGGCGACTTGAAACAATTAAATAAAAGGAGCGAGGAGGAAAAAGGAAAAGCGGAAACATAAGGGATGGCTTAAACGACACTCATACCTCTTTTTGTGTCAAAACGGCGGAGCGGGGGGGGGAGGAATAGTTACCGCTTGTTTTTTGTTGTGGGGTTGGGTTATTTTTTTTTGGGGGTAGTTGTGTTGTTTTTTTAAGTTCAGTTGGGTTGGTTTGTGAGTCGTGTTTTTTGTGATTTTGTATGGTTGTGGTGTGGGGGTGGTTTTTTTTATGGATTTTGGGGGTGAATTGGTTTTGGGAGTTTTTTTAGTTGTTTTTGTATAGGGTTTTTTTAATGTGGGTTTGTGTAGTTTTGTTTGTAAGGGTGTGGTTATCGAGGTGAGAGGGAAATTGGCTCTCTCCGTGCTCCGCTTGGCGGTCCCGGTATATATTTGCAGGCAAATATATATGGCAACCTTTCATCTTCGTCGTGGGGTGCGCGTCACTGAAAAAAGCGATAAATTTTTGCGCAAAGCGTTTTGATAACTTTCTAGGAAGGTAAAATATTCATAGCAGTGCCCTAAATCCCAAGCCCTAAGGACCATTTCCTTTTCAAAAACGTAATGATAGTAGGTAGCGCCTGAAAATGTTTAAGTGGGATCTGTGAGGAGGGGGTATGAGCAACTCGCTTTCTTACCTCCTGTGGATAGCTGCATACTGCCGAGGTGTGCAGAGTGAGATGCAAGGCCGGTTAGCCTATCAGAAATCACTCAGAGAGGAGGAATCGACTGTGGCGAATCTACAATGAACGTCGGTATACACTAAAGGCATCTGTTCAATCCCGTCTCGGGCCTAAGGGGTGGGGCTTAAACGCATGGGAGTGATGTGGCTGACGAAACAAGATGGGACAGTTAAAACGCATACGGATTGTTTCTCTGGGGGAGGCATTAGCTCTTTGCGGGGAAGGGGTAAACAGGGACGAGGGTGGCAAACATAACTACTCAGAAAAAGGGGGTGTCTCAGGGGGGGAAAAAAAGCTGTTGGGGGGCCTTTGGCGCTTTCGAGCGTATCTCAGGTCGTGGCCCTTGGTTTGCGGGAAGAGAAAGAAGAGTAACTGAAACCAAGCAAGAGAGGGGAGAAGGGGGGACCAAGGGGCGATGGCACCTGGGCTTAAACAAGAAAGCAAAAAAAGCCTAATCACACCCGAAATCTGGAGAGTTGTAGTACACATCAGCTCATGGAACAGGTCGTGGGCTGGCATTGAAAAAAGATGCCAATCGATGCGCAATGGGGGGTTGCAGATCGACCACTCCGTACCCTCGAAACATAGAAAATGATTCCGGGACCCATACAAAGCGGATTCGTAATCTCAAATGACGCCGGCAGAAAAAGACAATACGGAGAGGGTTACCAACGCTCGCGTAAAAGAGGGCAGAAAGGAGGGGGGCAAACAAAAGAGATTGACCGTGCCTTAGGCCACTAAACTGTCAAATTCGAGTAAAGCCGAATGTTAAGCAAAAAAAAACGATTGAGGGCGAGAAAAAAGCGCAGTCAGACGGGATGAATAAGGAAGAGAAAAAGGGGGGTGCTACAAAACTTACGCCATTTTCGATATGAAAGGAAGGCGCGCTGGCGGCGAGAAGGCAAGGAAAAACCTGTACTGACGGAAAAGTTGACTTCTAGAGGACGACATCTATACTGAAACGAGGGGGGGGGTGCTATGCTAATAATGGGCATCGCGCATAAGGCATCTCTATGCCGTTTCCCTTCCTCGCCCCCCGGCGGAAGAGTAAAAGAGTACGGAATAGAGCTGAGGAAAATGAAGTTCGCCTAAGAAAGAAAATATGTTGTGGGACTGCCCTTAGGGGGGCGGAGGATAGGCAGAGGAGAGTCCTCAAAAATAGGACTGCTACTCCTTTTGGGCTTTAGTATTTCAAGGAGACAGCGTTCGTCCCTTCATTGGTAACATACTTGTTGACGAAAGATGGGGGGCCGTGGTAGGAAAAGCTTTTATGGGGAGAAAAATCATATTGACGGGGACCAATTGCTTTTCTTTGAAGGCGTTTTTTTCCCACCGCTTTAACCTTCATAATGGCTGGGGGACTCGTTTGGCCTAAAGCATCGTGCCAGTCGCTTTGTTTCGCTGCTTCAGAACCGAACAGCGGTGGAAAAAGCTTGAGTTGTACCATCTAGCATTTGGCTGTAACCTGCGGATTTCTTCTTCCGGCTGTTGTGAAAGGAGGGGCGGGGCAGTATGGGAAGAAAAAAATGAGTTTGGAAGGGAGAGGAAAGTCCGGTCGTTGGCGCCATCACTAGGGGCTTGCTGCTGGTGGGACCTCACTCCTCAAGATTGGTACGGCGGTAGGTGTGGCTAGCAGGGTGTGGGGGGACATGGTCCAGACAGGGGGGACATGGGCTTCAGGTCGCCAAGCTCGGGCGGTGCTGCAAAATGCAAGAGAATAGGCAAGTATTAGCCAACATCACTCCAATGGGAAGAAAGGACCCCGAGACGGCCAAAGTGGGATATGAAAAACCGCGATTCACAGACGCCCTCTTACACACGAGCGACAGGAGGTTAGGTTTTGCAAAAACGGCGTAACCTGTTTAAGGCAGCATCTAGGCTCTAGAAAAGTTTACGCCCCAAGATCACTCAGACTAGGAGGCGGAGAGCGAGGAAGACCTGGAGGGGTTTAGGAAGAAATAATTGTTGAAATGTTATCGGCCATTCACCTCGGACTGGGGCTCAATTAAATGCATCTTTCATCGGAAAGTAGAACCGGGCGTGTTAATCCGTTATAGGGCAGAAAATCCCGGGAGAAGACTAGGCAATTGGTATTCCAAAACACCCCAGCGCGAGAGAAGAGTGGGCTCAAAAAAATTGGAGCGACCAGAGACACAGAAAGGGCAGTGGTCACTGGCGTCTCTCAAATGCAAAGAAAGAAGAGTCAACAGCGTTACAGCTCCAAGAGAAAGACCGGGGAAAACGGCGTCAGATCCTTAAATGGGGGGGGGAATTCTGGCATCAAACCGCAGTGGCTAGCTGGCGGCACATGAAAGTCCTCCTCCGGAGCTACGAAAAGGGGGGGGTAATAGGGATCTTCCTCCATCCCGATATAGATGGTGCCCCTCAATTTGCTTCAAAAGGAGATAAAGGTTGCAGAGCCGATTGTGGGCTGAAGGGGAGGAAAACTCTAAATTGAATAACGTTCCCCCAAACCATTGGGCCTTAAAAAACTCTAGGCTGGCAACGTGGAGACACTTTGGAACGGCCTACCTTGATCTTCCGATGCAGTGGATCTCTTGCGACACCGGCCGAACTCTGCCCCCCACTATAGCCGCAGAAGGCTATTTGTTCCGATCTCGAAACGAGAGGGGGCCGAGTTCAAGCAAAGTAAGCCCTGCCGTAAAAAAGAAAATCACACTTGTTTTATTCTCGGCCAGATCGCGCGGAAACGATCCGAATGAAGGCTCAAAAAACCCTGTCGCGAAGGTGTCTAAAGATTCCCCGGGAGCACCGAAAGAAAAACGGAAACAAAGGAGATTAAGAGGAGAAAAAGTTGGGGCTCACTAAGATTACAATGGAAAACGATAAACGGAAGCAACCAAAGGGGGAGGCAAGAAATGAAAAAAAAAATGGGGGGGGGGATGAAAAAACGTGAAAGGTATGGAAATAGATATTCTCTTCTAAAAATCCCCTCAAAAGGATGGGAAAATCACCAGGAATCGCCACCCAAATCCGTGGTCAAGGATTGGGATGGAATTGAATGCTGGGGAAAGAAACTTTCGACTGGAGGTGTTCGGCGGCGCTCCAAAAGGCAAGGAAAAGTCTCCGAGCTGCCATAAATGAAGAGGGTAAACCAATCTCACATCTTTTCTCGACAGGATAAACTCACGCGGGAAGTCGTACAAATATTCAAACCAGGTTGGAGAAATTTAGTAGCGGGAAAGAAGATTACTTTCGGCCGGTAAACTTTTATGGGGCTCTAGGCCTTCAATCCAGAAGAAGGAGCATTCCAAAACCTAATTGTATCAAACTGGCGCGGGGGAAAAGGGTTAAACAAAAAAAGACGAAGGGTCAGCGCTTCCCAGATGGCCTCTTCCGTTAATTGTGGATTATTGAAACAAATGGAAAAAACGGACCGGAATTGGGAAGCGGATACCCCTCAGAACTGGCAGCGTACTCAGAAAATCCGGTCCTGACCGTGCATAACAGGGCAATATACATGTACGTTTGCTCTTTTCAAATATGTTCACGAAAAGACGGACACGAAAAAAACAGGGAAAAGGGGAGGGACGAAGTGGACGCGTCGCGTTCCTTAATCAAGGGACCGGTCCTTCGGACATGCGGAGGAATACAGAAGAAAGTTGAAGGATCCAAGCTAGTTCGAGATATGGATAAAAAAAAGGCTGGATAGGGAACCCTGGAAGGGCGTCTGTAATAGAAAGTACGGAAGAGAGGGGGAGAAAAAGGGGTTCCGGGCCAGCGGAGTGGTAGTCTAACTTGTTGCTAAAAGAGAAGTAAACTTTGTTTCGTTCCCATAAACGGGGAGAAAGCAAAGCTTAACATTCAGCAAGACGGGCAGGATACGATGGGTGATGTTGTTGGATTGGGGGAAGGGGATCCTCACGACGACTTGATACTCTAGGCGGCTCCAATCTTCCGGTTGTTAATTTTCCGAGATTACTCATCTTTGTGGAACAGAGGGAAAGGATCCAGTCACGCATAAACACAAGATAGAAAAGTGGGACTTGATTGAGACGGATTGTTCCTGGGAGGCAATCCGTGCATCTAGACCTCGTATTCTTCGGTGGAGCATTGAACTCGAAACAAAACGTAAAAGAGGAAGACCCGAAATGTGTACCGGATGGAACAGCGAACTATGGAGAAAGACCAAATTCTAGAGAAAGAAAAAACTCACAGATTGAAGGCGACAACCTGGACCAGAAATAAGAGCATTGCTTAAAAAGGGGATAGTGGACTCATAAACTCACGTATCCATATGGAAGGGGGGGGGGAAGGGGAAAATCAATTCGGAAGGAAGGCCGGGTCTGATCACAACTCGGCTAATGCAGGTTCGGGAATCACAAGCGGTGGGGTCGCTGCAACGCGGGGTGTGGGGGGCGCTTAAATGTGGTGTGGAAGCGATTTATGAGGTTTCCATCGCCCCGACAACAGGAACGTCGCAAGTCAGATTGAGAAGGCTATGTGGAAGGGAATGATGGGGGGGAGGGATGCCTGAGTGGCTTCATTATCACGAAAGAATTCCACTGTTTGATTTGAAGCTTCCCGAGCTAGACACGATGGGGAACTGAAAATGGCAACATAGAATTGGGTCAGAATGGGTTTTCTGGGGGGAGGCCTGTGCTCCCGGGGAGGTTCGACTCACCGCCTGACTCGCGATTTTAACGGTAAGGGGGGGGGATACGAACCAGGAGGGGAGAGAAATCCTGGAAAGCCGTCCACGGGGCAAATCGTAGGCGAGAATTTTAAAAAAAATGCCACTTGGAACGATTCCAAGGACGGGGTGAAAAAGAGAAGGGACAATCGCGTTATGGTAAGATCCAAAACGTCCTCTAAGGATGAGAGATTCATCCTAGCCTATTCATTTCGGGATGTGCACTCTCGCTCATAGAAATGAGAGCGAGGGAGCCGTAGGCAGGTCTCATTCCAGACTCGGCGGCATTGAGTTCACCTCCGCAATGCGTCTCTGGGAGCGCTGCAACCAGCGGCTGAAAAAAGCGAATTTTTCTATGGAAAGAAAACAGAAGGTGTTGGGACGTGGAGAGGTTGAAAACGAGTTTCACGTGAGGAAAAAGACGGCTCTAAAGGTTCTAACATATTCCCTGGTCCGGTAGTCTATGGGGGACGCAATAGGACGGGGAATCACAACCCCATAAAGAATGGGTGGGGTGGGAGAAGTCTCCATGCACACCTGACCCTTCGGCCAATTAATCAAGCACAGACTCAAAAAAAAAAGGAAGGGTGGGAAAAGGGCTGATGAATGTGTGAATTTGTATTTCGGGAATCCGAAGACCTATAAGCGCGCAAGGGTGAACACAAATAAGTAGGGAGGAACAGGGAAAGTTTCGCTCGACTAAGAGTGAACAGTCAGACACTATAGGGGGGGCATCAAAGGTTGGGAAGTAGACGGCGGGGGAATGGGACTCTAAAATCATACACGCGCCACAGCTCCCCTCAAAAATTGCAAGGGGGGTCTGAGGTAGATACAACAAATTGCACAGAACGTGCGAGCGCGTCTAATCACATTACGAGGCGAGTCAAATCAATGACCTGGTAAAGAGGAAAGATAGGCCCCCTATCAAAGTGGGGAACCTTAAACTTAGACTAAGTGTCACGCCAAAAGAAGCGAATACAGAATGAGAATATACCTTCAGAATCTGGGCTGGAGAGGAGCCCCAAAGCGTCTTTCACCAAAATTGGGGAGCCAACTTGATCCTAAAAGCAAGCAGAAAATCTGGTTGAAAAAATTGGAAAAAAGGAACTTTGGGAGTTGCGGCAATTTCTTCTATCTCCAGTCCAGGGGGGAGAAACGAAAAAAATTCGGAAAGAGCTAAAATCGGAACTGGGGGAATCAGGCCGCAATTGCAGGTCTCCTAGTCTAGGGGCACATAAAGGCGGGGACTTTTATTGAATCAGAAAGCGAGGGAGAGAAATCGAAGCGGATCAATGACGTGTGATATGGACATTAATGAAGCATTGAAGAAACAGTCCTGGAATTTAACGCGCACTTTAGTTAAGTCCGTGAATTGTGTTTGGCGAAATAAAAACGAAAAGGGGCGGGATGCGGAAAGAACGCGATCTGAGATCGAAGCGCGCACCAAACATGGGAGAAAGAGGGTGAAAACGAAAAAGGAACTAATAAAGAGGGTGCAGGGATCAAACCGTATGTACGCTAAGAATATCGTGAACCGAAAAGGTCAACTTTATTAAAAAGAGGGCTTGAGAAAGGTGGGAACCAAATAGCGCCTTGGGTTCAGGTGGGGCTGAAAAGAGACCTTCGCGGGTTTTCGTCGTTAATAACTGAGGAAAGACAAAGTCCATTGGAGCTCATTCGTCAGGCGGAAAGTTGTGAGGGGTGAAAAATCACTAAAGTCGGGGTATATAGGCCAAGGAATTCCGGAAAAAAAGAACGAAAGGACCGGACATCAAGAAGGGAAATTGAGAGGGAGCGGCCCGGGCGCGAAAGGATCCCGAGTGTCAATCTTAGAAACTGTGGAACAACTTAAAGGATAAAAGGGCAGAGCTGAAGTGACATAGGAGGGTAAAAAAAAACCACGCGCCCGATCCGAAAATTGCTCACTCGGGAGGTTCAGCTTTTTGGGAGACAGGCTCGGTTGGACCCACGAGTCGTGCTATGGACGCCAAAATTGATCAATAAGGAGACCAGCTGG
>Ga0179593_1496951_pt1 | contig 18760 bp, 23 predicted proteins | sample CZODoug2_1_08_16_FD_185931 | JGI IMG/M metagenome (GOLD analysis project Ga0179593, IMG submission 185931) | Vadose zone soil fungal communities from Angelo Coast Range Reserve, California, USA - CZODoug2_1_08_16fungal (PacBio error correction) | ecosystem: Environmental > Terrestrial > Soil >...
CCCTGGGAATCCATGACCTATGAAGAGGGGAAAGGTAGCATACAAGTCCTGCTTTTGGAGTTTGCAAGGGGAAACTCAAAAGAGGGGATAGATGTATATCTTGGTTGTACCGACGGTTAAAAGGGCTGAGGGTGACAATGCCAATCGATAACTCAAGGGTCCCAGATGAGTAAAATGGAAAAAAAGAAAGTGGTGGCTAGTCAGCGACTTATAATTGGAGGAAGGGGGGGGGTGGAAGGTGGGAGGTGGGAAAACATATCGGCCTGCTCTGGTCAGTCAGCCCTTAGGTAGCGTGAAAGCCCTGTGACGCGGCGGGAAAATCGGAAAGGGGGGGACTACGCGTTTCATAGAATCGATGGTCGCAGGGGCGAGAATCATCGTTGGGCGAGGGGGGTCCCCAAGGACGAGCGTGGAGCGGGTGAGAACGATGCGGCCTTTTAAAAGGGAGCCGAAAGGGAACGTGAGGGCCTGGTGGGGGGGGGGGGGGGGGGGGTTGGTGTGGGGGGGTGGGGGGGGGGGGGGGGGGAATAGGTCCCAATCATCTCGAGCAGGGAATACCTCTCCGGGACCGTTCGCGGAAAATATTAACAAAGGGAGGGGAGGCCCAACAGGCCACTCCCTGTTTAGCCTCTTAGAGGAAAAGTAAAATCCGACCTGAACACTCAACCAAAAGGACCTTAACAGGAAAAAACTTCGCCCAAATAGAGGTTGAAAAAGGGCCGAAAGGAACGCCTATGGAGGCCCGTAGGAGTCTTTGAAAAAGGAAGGAAAATCCGATACTCTTGGAAGGTGATGGGATGAGCCCGACCAGTCGCTGGGGGAAAGAAAGGAGCCGGGAAAAAAAAGCCAGTACAATACCTCCGCGACTCCGGGGAAAAAGGACTAGGCGGAAATTCTTAAGGAAAATGGGGGAACACCGGAATCTGCCGGCTGGCGAATTGTTCTGTGCAAGAACGGAGAAACAATCGACTTTAACAACAAAGGGGAGGGCAACAAGCTACACAAAAAAGCCGGAGTGGAAGAGGGGGGATGGAAATCACACCACAGAAGAAAACCTCAGAGAAGGAGTACCCTAAAAGGAAAAAGGAAAAGGCTCGAAAGGAGGCTCAGGATACGAACCGAAGAAAGGAGATTCACCAACCTCCGAGTATCTGGAGAGAAATGAAAAAGAGAATGCCTCCATCTAGAAGAACTAAACTTAATGGTCTCACTGAAAAAAGCCTAGGCCTGATCATCTCCAAGGAACTCTGGGGGGGAAGCAGAAAAAACCCAGACTCGCCTAAGCCAACCACCTATAGAAAAAGAATACGACACAGGACGCTTGGCTACCCAACATTTAAAAGGCGCAAAGTAGGATCACAATATTAGGTATTGCGAAGTGGGAAGGGGAGCTGGGGGAGGGGGAGTCGACAAAAGCTTTAGCGGCAAGGTCATCAAAAAAGGAGGAAAATCGTGGAGGGGGCCTTTCCCCCTTGCAAAATCTGATGAAAAGCTAGCTAAAAAAAAATGAAGATGGATTAGTTCCTAGTACCTGCTTATCGGGGAGAAGGAAATGGTCGATTAAGGAAGTTTAGGGGCAGAAAAAAGCCTAGCTTGGTTGTGAAGTTGTACCCTTTAGTTCAAAAGAAAAAAAGCTCTGGGAAGAAAAAATGTTAAGTGTCAGGGGCAACGAATAGGAAAAAGGCGGGAACAGTGTTTCTTGGATTCAAGACCAATCCCAAAAAAGGAATCGCGGAGCAAAAAGCACCCTTTCGGGGGTACGTTTGGACGCTCGGCCCAAGGCCCAGGGGGGCAGGGGGAGACACAAAAAAAACCTCCGAAGTTAGAAAAAGAAAGGAAGGGGGAGTAAATGGGGTATCTCATTGGGAAAAAAGCGGAATAATTAGAGAATCAACGCCGGTCGGCCAGTAAGGGTTGGGTGGAAAAAAGCCCAATGGAAGCTTGCGAAAGCGGGAAGCCTGAACGGCTGAAGGGAAAGGGAAAAGTATAAGAGAAAAGACGTTTGTGCAAACATGACGTAGGAGGGGGTATAAGGATGCGTCTGTAATAATTCGGAACGATTAAGAACGTCGCGCTGAACAGCTAGCCGCGACTTAGGAGAGGAAAAAAAGAGAGAAGCAGTAAGAAGGTCCTAAGTCCTCTCATTCCTTAAGAAAAACTCAGAAAAGGAGAAGAGCAAGAAGGAAGCCCGTATGTTAGACAGAACAAGCTGGATTTCACCCTCAAACCAGCCTGGGAAAAAGATTTGGAAGTAAAAAAGGTTGAGGTCCCCTACAAAACAAAGGGAGAATGAACGACCGTCTTATTCTCTCGTACAGAAGGGGAGAGGGGGGGGGGGACTGAAGATCCCCAAAGGACTCCTGGGAGAGGAGACGCGGGAATCCAAAAGGGGTGGGGGCAAAGTGGCGCTTAGATGGGCTCAAGGGACCAAGTATAATTTGCAGAAGGGGGGGAGGAGGCGGAGGGGTCTGATGGTCTCGAAGAGCAAATGAAGCCCAGGAGAATGATCCCAACGTTGCGAGGAAAAAAAGGGGGCAAAGGAAATATTTTTAATTGAATCACTGTTACCAAAACAAAAACACGCTAGGTGCTGGACGGAAAAAGAACTTTCCGGGTTATAAGAAGGGAAAATCAACGCTCAGAGGCGTTCACAGAGAAAAAAAAGTGAGGAAGATGCGAGGTCGATTGTTCCTACGGAAAGGGGGAAGGCCAAAGAAAAGGGCAGGGATGATCTAGCGGAGATACCTCTGCAATAAAAGCGGGAGAAAACAGAGAGAAAACAAAGCGGTCAAGAAACAGAGGAGTCAGGGGGGATCAGATTTGCGAAAGCTATATGGGGGGGCGGAAGAGTGGGAGATGAATGTTTGTAAGTATAGGTGGCGTAGGCGTGCGGGATCTGAGGTGAAGGGCCAAGGGAGAACTGATCGCGTTGGAAAGTCGTCTTAAAGGACAAACATGGGTGAAGGGGATGGGATCTAATTTAAAGATATGAAGAAAAGGAACAGAATTCGGTCGTCAATTCAGGAGAGAGGAAGGGAGAAGGTTGGACAGACTATCCTTGCTTGTATTTTGGGGGAAGGGAAGAGAGCCTCTGGCCTCTCTGAAGGAAAAAATCTGGTCGAAAGAGGAAGATCTGAGACGGCTTTGGGGTTGGGACCTCAACAATAGAAAAACGACCTTCGACTTGTATGGGAAGTTGTGAAAAAAGGGATTTCCTTTTGGCCCATGCTTCGAGGCCGGGGGGGGCATCTGAGAACCTGCAAAACCGGACAAGGCGAAAACACATAAAAGATCTATTGCAAAAAGTGGAGAGGAGACTCGAGCGTCGCGTTGAAAAAGAAGGCAGGGAAGGCATGCCAGCATGTGGGGCGGATCATAAGAACCACCTCAAAGCGGTCGTTCTGTAAGGGCGTAGGAGAAAAAATTCAAGATAGGGCTAACTCAAGGGGAGGGGAGGATGGGGGGACATCACTTCTTAGATGGGGATTAAAGGTGGGTGGACCCCGGCCGATGGTCGAGTTGGGTCATGGAGGGGAAAAAGGGAAAGGAAATACTGAACCGCTCCAACGAGGAATGAGGGGGGTTCGATCATTAAAAATGCGGAGAAAAAAAGTGCCCGAGAATCAACAGGTCACGGGCAGGTGACCGGAGGAGGGGCGGGGGAAAAAACCTATAGGTGGAAACTCACCACCAAGGGAAAAAAAAAAAAAAGGAAAATATTAACAACGCCGCAGCTGGTGGGAACCAAACAACCAGAAGTTCACAAAAAGAGGCGAAAAGGGGTGGGGGAAGCCGAGCCATTGGGCCATCTCTTGAACCAGAAAACCAAGGGATCATCGATTCCGGGTCGGAAAGAAAATCCAACAAGGCAACACTCTTCGAATATTCTCGGGAAAAGGGGGTCCTCGGAGGGGGTGTTCGCAAAAAGAGTAGTAAGCATATAATAAAGCTGGAAGGAAACCAACCTCGCACCGGAACAACCAACAGAACAAGGCTCTTACATATCCGTGAATCTTTTGACAAAGGGGACATTAGGCCAAAAAAAAAAGAAAAAGCGGAAAAGAGTTGAAATTCATCATCATCTTTTATTTTTGCAACGCAGGGGAAAGGAAAATATTCGAGCAGGAGGGGTATAACCATCTATACAGGATATCGGGAGGGGGGGGGAAGGGGAAGAGGTAATTGAAAGAAAAAAAAGCAGTACGTAGGGAGCTACCGATGGGGGAAAAAAACTCTGTTCCAGGAACGCCGTAACATTTCTATAGAAGAGAAAAAACCCAGGGGGGGAAAGATAGCCCTGTAAGCGTTCAAAAACAAGATGCGGTACGGAGGGAAGAGAAAGCGGTAAAAAAGGGGGGTATTTGGCAGCTTTGAAAAGGCGATAAGGAGGCTTGGTTATACCAAAAAAGCCTTTGAGTAGAGAGAGAAGCTGAACGGGAAAAGGGGGACAAACGAGAAACTTTACCAGCTGTCCCAATGCTCCTTACAGGGGAAGTCAACTTTGAAAAAAAAAATAGAAAAGGGCGCTGCTGTGTCTGGGAGAGGGGGGAAGGCAGATCTTCCTGAGGAGTCAGTCAGGAAAGGGGTTCGAAAAAAGAAGAGCTAACACTTGACCGCGCAGATCGACGCCCAGGGGAAGTCAGGGGGGGGGGCAATCAAAGGAGAGTCTGTCCTCGGTTGGAAAGGGAGGGAGGACAGGCCCGAGGAGCAACTCAAGGAGGTGATAGTCGGGAAGGGAAGAGCTTGCTCGGAGAAGGCGGAAACTTTAAGGGCAAAAACTTCCTCAGCAAAGGGGGGACATCAAAAGCGACGGTGACGAGAGGTCGAGGCCCGTTTTGTGAGGGAAATTGCTAAAAAAAAAAAAGCGACCAACCGGTGAGCAAGAGGGGGAAAAAAAAGGAACGAGCAAAAAAGGGGGGCCGTCTACATCATGACATGGGGAAAACTCCAACTGTAAAAACGGAAGTTCGCAACGAAGCTGAGGGAAAAAAGAACGACGGCTAACGCCGGATTAAAAGGGGAGGGGAGACGTCTTTGCGGTATACTCCCGGGAAGAAAAAGGATGCCCTGGGGGGAAGCCCTACCACTCGAAATGCCAAACCCTGAGTTCAAAAGAAAAAGAACGAATCGGAAAAATCCGAGTATTGTTGACTCGGGGGAAAACGTTACTTCTGGGCGAGGGAAGAGGGCCGGTGGCCGGGAGCCAGCCCTGCCCCACCATGATCAAAGGAACCACAAAAAGGAGCCCCATCGGATCGCCGGAGAAAGGAAAAAAATGGGAAAGTTACCAACCTCAAAATACAGGGGGGGGGGGGGGCCCTCGACGAGAGTCGACCCCGGATTGCCGAAGAGAGGGAAAAAGCTCGAGATCAAAAAAAAAAAACTGCTCTTGCTAATTCCTATAGAGGGGGAAAGCCCATGCCTCTAAGGAGGAATCAAAAAAAAAAAATGTAAACTCAACACTTATTTGCTAAAGGGAAAAAAGGCCTAGCTGGGGTAACTCCAATACCGCTTTCAAAGGAAGAGAGAAAGACCCGAAAGCTCCTATCCACCTAGAACAAAAAAGGAGAGACACTAGAGAAGAAAGGTAGGGCTTTCTCAATCGGTCCCAATAGTGTGGGAAGGGGAAAGAAAAGGGGGGGATAGGGTTGTTTCGATTTGGTTCGGAGGGGAAAAAAAGCTTTAGCGGTCCTCCTGACTGGAGAGTTACCAGTTCATCTGTGGACTTGACACTGTGAACATCGAGGAGAAATAGATCCGAGTTCTGTGGAATTTAGAAGGGGGGGAGGAAGGAGGAGGATCGGGAAGTACCTCCTGGTCGGTCTAAACGGGAAAAGGGGTTGCAAAAACAAAAAAAAAAGAACAGGGGTAACGTGAGCACCTTGAAAACTGGAAGAGGGTCGTGAGCAACGTTGTAGAAGGGGGGAGAGGGGTGAACTTGTTTCTTGGGCTTCCGATCCCAGAAAAAAAAAGAAATCGTGAGCCCCTGCGGTATTTGGGGCCTCTGAGGAAACATAAAATGTTGGGTAATACGGAAATTCAGGCGCTCAGGCAAGAGCTTGAGTAAAAGGGGGGGAGTTCAAATCAAAAGGACTACCTCTTGGAACAACAGAAAAGTCTGCCAGAAAGTTTTGGTTTGGAAAAAGGAAAGTGTTTGACCGATGCGAAAACGGAAACTTCACGGGGCCGGGAAAGGGAGGGGTGAAATAAGTGGGAAGAACCAGCAACAAAATGAAACGTCTTGCGCTTGGATATAGTCTGCGGGAGGGGGGGGAAGGAGAAAAAATGCAGGGAAGAAAAAAATCGCAGGCCAGCTCGAATCGAGAGAAAAAAAAAAAAGGAAGGGTGTAGAGAGAGATATCTAGAGCAGGGGGAAAAGGGAAGTGGTAGCGCATTCCGTAATCAAAAAAGGCAGACTCAAAAAAAAGAAATCCGAGCTTCCACACCTGAGGAGAGAGGGAAAGATCATGATACCTATTTTTCGAGCGGGAAAACGGGGGGGCGTGGGGCGGAAAAAACCATTAGAGGGCAAAACCGGCGAGGGGAGATCAGGGTTAGACCATAAGTATGAAGGGAGTTGGAAAGAGATCCAAGAACTGAGAGCCGAAAAAGATATTCGGTAGGGTGGCGTGCCGAAAAAGGGGGGACTTCTAGTAAGGGCAAAAGCGGAGAAGTGTTCTGAGGGGGAGTGCCGGGGGAGAGGGGGGAAGTGTTTAGGGGGGAAGAGGGGATGTTCCAATCCCGTAATAACACCCAGATGAAATTATCATCGTTTCTCAGGAAAAAAGATCTTGCGGGGGGGGGGGAAGCAATGTTACCAACCGCACAAGCTATTGGGGGAATAAAATTAAAAGGAAAACCAGATGGGGGGTTACATCATCGATGCTACTCGTTCACCGGAAAAAAAAACAAATGCAGAGGGCTTAAAAAAGAGAGGTAGAAGGGGGGAAAAAGGAAACTGGGCAAGAAACAAGAGGGGGAAATCTCAGGGCTAGGATAACCTCCTTGGAGAAAAGAAAAATCAGACAACCAAGGAAGCCGTAAATCGGGAGGGAGAAGCAATGGAGAGGAAAAAACAAAACGCCCACGAATTTTTGTAAAAAGCGGAGAGGTCAGGTCTGCTAATGGTTTGTGGATATAGGGGGGGAGTAGAGGTCGGGAAGGCTTTGAGGACCTCTGGAAGGAGGACTGAGACAAAAGTTACTGTGGGAGGGACAAGTCGAAAAACGTTTCCGGTGTTGAGGACTTCGAGGGAAAAGGCGGGAAGAAAGGGTGCGGGTCAAGGCGGATGAGTCGGAGGAGTGTGGGAAAAAAAGTGCTTCAGTGGATGATCGAGCACTGAGGGGGAAGCAGAGTAGCGAAGGTCGAATGCCTCTTACAGAGGGGCTATGTGAGGGTGGGTGTGATGGGTGAAAAAAGAAAAGAAACCGCCCGGGATAGAGATGTTAACAAGGCAGTGACCGGGGTAAAGGATCCTTTCGCAAGAGGGATCGAAAAAAAAAAGGCCAACTACCCCTCGACCAAGGAAAGTGAAGGGGGGGGGGCTTTCGCAAGACGCGTCTTTCGCTGTTCTTTTATGAGGGAAAACGGGGGGGACTCTGGAAGTTTACAAAAAAAAAAAGGGCTGCTACCCCTGGCCACCGGCCACACCGCTTTTCGTGCGGAAAAGGAAGTCCCTCTTCATCCGGGATAGAAATTCTTTCAGGGGAGAAGAAGGGAAGTGGTAAAAAAAAAAATTCTTCATATATTGAGAAGTGTTACGTAGAAATGGTCCAGTTCATTATACGCCAGAAGGGAGAAAAGGGGCTTCTAAAAGAAAACTAACACAGGGGTCGTTTACAGTAGGGGGGACCAGGCGATCAACCTGGCCATCTACCGAGAAGTAAAAAAATGGGTGCAGAAAGCTCCATGGAGGAAGGAAGATGGGGACGAAAACACAAAACGCCAGTCTGAAAAGGATAACAGTGGGGGGGTGGGAGGGGAGGGCGGGGGGGGGGGATTGGGGGGGGTCTCTCTGGGTCTCCCCGATACACGGTAGAGGAGACGAACCTCCGTTGGAATACAGACTCCAACAGGGGAAAACTTAGATCAACCCGCCCGCCTTCCATCAGGGGGCCTTAATTCCGTAGTACAAAACAATTTAAGATCACGGAGGGAGCTCGGAGGTTAAAGCCTCTGAGGGTGAAAAAAAGTAGTATTACATAGAATTGGGGATCTTAGGGGAAAACCAAAAAAGAAAAGTTAAAAAACAATACGAATCATCTACCACGAGAATATAGGAAAATGAAATTAATAGTTAAAATTGGGTAATTATCATCTGGGTTAAAGGTGAGGGAAGAGCGTTTGGGGGAAAAATTTTCACGTTCGGAAGTCAGCATATTCGAAAAGACTCACCGGCAAGGGGGAGAAGACATAAAGATTAATAATCTGAGGGAAAAAGCTTAAAAGGAATGAGGGGGTACTAAAAAAGGTATGAAACTACAGAACGGGGAAAAAGACCATTTCTATAGAGATCACAAACAACGGGAGGAAAGCGGAGGAAATGTTGGAGGTGGGTTCGCGAAAAAAAGCGTTTTATTGTTCATTTTGGGACATAAAGGGGGGAAAAAAGCGATAGAGAGGATAATGAGCTTGCTGCTAAAGGCAACTGAAAGGGGAAGAAAGGGTTCAAGAAAAAGGACAATCAAAAGCGAGACTTTCAATTGGGGGGGAGAGGGATCCAGAAGTTCGCTGCTTAGTTCTGGTCCTGTGTGGAGGGGTGCCAGATCTAAATAAACTGTCAGTCAGGACTGGTGCATGGGGTGAGAAAGAAGAAAAAAAGGAAGTTAAAGCGACCACGATAATAGCGGGGGGAAAGGAGAAAGGGGTTGGGGGTCATCCGGCAGTCTGATCAAGGGGGGAAAAAGAAAATAGACTCGTTTGTAAGGGTTCGGGGCCCAAAGGAGGGGAAGATCGGCCCAAAAGGGAGCGGGTGCTAAAGCTAAGTGGAGCTAAGCTTCGCCCGAGACGGCGGTGTACGAAAAAAAAAAATCAGGCGCGAGAATCCATGTCCAAAGGAAGTTGGACCGGGAAAAGGTTTTCGGCAATGGCCTTCTCGGCCACAAGGAAACCGGGGAAAAAAGGCTGCTGAGAAGCGCCGCAACATGACGGGAGCAGAACCGGGCATGGAGAAAACAAGCCGGGGTCTGAAACACAAGGAACGAAAAACGAATCGGGCCAATCCATTCTAAAGCAAGGGGGAAAAAAAGGCTGAACTTCTTGGCGCTCCCTTCCGCAACCACCCCCGGGGAGGGGGGGTGTAAAGTGAGAGCCCTAAACTTCTGGAACATAAAAAACGTTTGCGGGAATCCCGGATAAAAACTATTACTACGTCTTCGGGCAATATGACATGTCTAGAGTCGATGGTACTAAGAAAGATGGAACAAACTATTACACAGAAAAGCGAAGCGCTCAAACCATGTCCATAGGGAACAGAAATCCGGCGCAGGGCGGTCGGGCGGGGATGAAAAAGACATATCCGGATTTAAAGGGAGGAACCCCGGGAAAAAAAGGTCGACGTGGACCTCGGATCTTCACGAAAACGATCACGGCTTACTTGGCAATCGCAGAAGATGATCTAACGCATTAAAAACAAAGGCAAGAGGAAGACTACGACTTCCCTAAACGGGGAACTGGAAAAGGGGGAACGAAAAGGAAAGAGGGATTAGCTGGAAGTTAAGAGGGGGGGAAAAAAGGACGAAAAAGTCACTCGCCTACGCCACCTTACCAACGGGGGGAAAAATTCATAGGGACACGAAAAATATGCGGGGAGAAAAGAGTAGAAACAATAATGGAAGGAAAAATGGGGTGACGTCTTTTTTGTTAGAAGGGAGGCCCACGCTTTAGAGGAGGTAAGCCGAAAAGAGATTAAAAAAAAAAACAAAAAATGGGAGAAGCAACGGGGTTCAGGGGAGGAGAGATCACAGGAAAAATCGACTCCCAGGAAGGCAAAAGAGGGGGTGGGGGCGGGGTGTAGATGGTCTCGGGGGGGTGAACGCATAGCGATGAAAGAGATAAAGGTTTATTGGGGACGCAAGCAACGAAGAGGGGGAACAGTGGGCCACTTCAAAACAAGAAGAGGGAGAGAAAGTCAAAGAGCAACGTGGGGGGGGGGGGGGGGAGAAGTCTCGGGGGGTCGGAGTCCGAGAGACCATCCCAAGAGAACATAAAATTTCAAAAAAGAGAATCAAAAAAATACGTTGGGAGTCTTCAATAAAGGAAAGAAAAGGGGGGGGGGGACTCAAAACGAATTAGCGATTCGCACCAGGATAAAGCTGAGTACTCAGGGGTGGGGGCAACACACACCGGACTACACGTCCGGGGCCGACACCAGAGAACAAAAATCGGATGTAAAACGGGCAGAAAATCCCAGTGGGGAACTAGAAGAACGGCTGCATTGGGTTACAGGAGATGGGAGAGACTACCATGGGAAAAAGCGCAAGGGAAAAATAGTCCGCGTTTTTCTGATTTGGAAGGGAAATGAGGGAACGAGGAGAAAAGCGCGCTGAAAAGAGAGAACAAAAACAGGCTGGGGGAAGGAAAAGAAGAAGCTCTGAGAGGCAATAGCCTCAGTCCGTAAATCCAAGAAACGAGATAGAGGAGCAGAAGAGAAAAGGGGGAAAGACTAAAAAGCTATTTCACCCAGCATTCAGAAGACAGAGAAGGGGGAAAGCAGCGTCACGTGTGAGGGGGGGGGACACAACATTCTACTGCCGGGGCGCTTTTTCGGAGACAAGAAGGGAGGGGGTCAAACGAAAGTACTCAAGAGCTATAGGGGTCGTAGGGGTTGGGGAAAGGAAGGAATGGGGAATATTGGGGAAGAAGCGGCCAAACACCAAGGAACTGGGAAGGGGGGATTAAATTGGCTGTCTCTGTGTGGGATGGTTCTCGGGAAGACAAATAAAAAAGGTAAAAAGTTAGACCACGGGGGGGCTCTGATCCAGGTGAAAGCAATTTTTGAAGGTGGGTGAAAAATTTACCACCTCAAAAGAAAAAGGTGAGGGGGAATAGGAAAAAGTTATAAAACGGTACTCATGAGTAGAAAGAAAGAAGGGCGTTCACCACGATACCTCACTCCAGAACAGGAAAAGGGGGAACGATGGAGGGGGGGGGGCCGGCTTATGCACATTGGTAAAGGGGGAAAACGCCGGAGTGAACTTTAAAGGGGGGAAAACATACAACCGGCGACTCAGGGCTGTGGGAAAATCCAAAAAAAAATGAAACAACGACTCTTCGGGGGAACCGCAATGGAGGGGTGAAGATTGTAATGGGGGGGCCGCCAAGCGCTAGTATAGTGACTCTAGAAAGGGTGTATAGGTGTTTCGAGGCGCGGGGCGTGGGTGAGTCGTCCGGAATTTGAGTAAAATTGGCGCTTGGGAGCTTAGGTTAGGAGGGAGAAGAAACAACCATGTTTTAGTCTATGGCACAAGAAGATGCGCCAGGTTAGGGTGGGCAATTCTTAGAGCAAGGAAAGCCTCTGGTAGAGGGAACCAAGAAGGGAAAAGGGGGGGGTTTGGATAGCCCTGGGCATCTCGAAGGCCAATGCCTCTGGGTCGAAATGCGAGGAGGGAGTGTTAAGGGGGGGAGTTGTACATCACAGCCCAGAGGCGCCAGAGTGGGTGAAAGCCAAAAGGGGAGGAGGGGGAAAGGGGTCAAGCCATTGAGAGAGCCCATTCTAAAGAAGACAGAAAAAAAAAAATCTATCGTCCAGTGGAGAAAGATCTGAGAAAAAACTCTTTCGGTGTGCAGGGTTCGAAAGTTGTCGCGTCATGCCTGGTAGAAAGAACCAAAACACCCCTCCGTGTCGTTGACTGGACGAGAACGCAAGAGGGCAAAAAATCGCGGTGTTCGTGGATGAGAAGGGGGGGAAAATTCTCCTAATTATTGCTAATGGGTAAGGAACTGCCGATGCCGAGTGGTTCTAAGGTACAAGGTGAGAGGAAGGGGAAAAAAGTTCGACTTGGGAGGGTCCAGCAAGAGAGGGGGAGAAAAACCCGGGTCTTCAGGGATTTCTGTCGAGAAGAAAGGGGAGGAAAAAAATGGAACTCTCTCCTGTACCGGAGAGGGGACCGTCTATTAGATTCCTATCTGGGGGGTCCCTCACGTCACAAAGCAGAAGGAAGGAAAGGTCTACCGCGACAGATCACATAAAGAACCGCAACGGAGAGTCACCTCCGGGTCCGACCGAAAAGGATGTTTCTCATCATAACGACTCCCGATGATAAACAGGAAAGGGGGGAAACCTGCCTATTCACCGCAAGCTCTTAAGTCGTCCTCGGTCGTGACCGGACGCTTTGATAACAGAAATGACTTTAACATTAATTAAACTGGAATTAACAAAACAAACAGTAAAAAAAAAGAGATCATCACACGAAAATAATTCAGCTGAAAAGGACCGGGGTGGACAAGGAAAACTGGGACGAGGGATCTGTTGGTGATGCAAGACGAATTTACAAAAGACAGGGTGATAACCAATCTTAAATGATATAAGGGGTTAAAGGAAGCTGCCCTACCGCATGAGGGGGGACGCTAAGATTACTAAAGGCCAAGAACTTACAAGGTTCTATCCGTCTCAAAAAAAAAGGAGAGGGAAGTAGGGTCTTCATACAGAGTGGTCGGTATCTTTAACCTAACGGTCCGCAGGGTAAAAATTGTAAACTCACTGAAAACTCAATCTCTAGATCCTTTGATTGGTGAGAAAACAGGGAGAAAGAATAGAAAAAAGAAAAAAGTAATTGAAAACGATTCTGTGGGGGTGGAAAAGAGAGGTCAAGAAATACCTGTCAAGGGTCAAATAGGCCTTGGCTAGGTAAGAAAGGTAGGAGTAGGTAAAGGGGGTGTGTACGGGGGGGGGGGGGGGCCGGTCTTGCTCTGTCAGTAGGACTGTGCATTGGTTCGAAAAGAAGCACCAAGGGCCGATCGGGGGAAAAGGATTGGAAAGGGGAAGATCGGGGAATGCTTATCGATGACAGGAGGGAGAGGGGTCTGAATGATACCGCTTTGTTCTGGGGAAATGCCCAGAATGTGGTCCGAATGGGGCTCGAAGGGGCTAGGTTTCGCGAGAAGGAAGGAATGTGGAAGCACAGCGACTCTCCCTCATACAACAAAAAAAAAGAACCGGTGGAAGGTCGAGCCGTTTATCGAATTTCCTGAGAAAAAGCAGCACGCACGGTGGGAGCCTGCGCTGAGGATAAGCACTCGAACTGAAGTCGACAAAATCAAGAGCATGTTCTTAAGAAAACGGAACTGAAAAGTCAGCCCGCCAGTGAAGAACTAAACGGGGGGGAGAAAAAAAAAAGGAAGACTTGTCTGGTCTACGAAAAGTCCCACGAAAAACCGTCGTGGGGGGAAGGAGTCCCTAAACTGCGGGGAAAAGAAAAAAAAAGGTGAAGGGAGAAAAGACAGCCTCAGACCTCCGAGTATGTGCTACCCCACGGGACATGCTTACAAGAAGCCACACGCGGGACGATGGGAACGGGGTATAGGCCAAAAAGGGGAAAAATACGACTGTTCAGGTACAGTCCTCACCTCGACTAAAGCGTCGCCGGGGCGGGTCGGTTAGAAAAGAAACAAAGCATCGCCTACCCTTTAGCGATGAATTCGAAAAGATAGGGGAAGGAGCTCCCAAAGCTCTATATCCGACACACTAAAAGGGGTTGCTCAACATCGCATAGATCGAACTCTCTCCTTGACCCGCCAATGAAGGAAAGAAACATAAAAAAATCTACTGAAAAACGCAAAACAGGAACGGGACCAGAAAAAGAATGATCACCCGTCCTCGTTCAACTGAAGAGAAAGGAAACAAACCTACTCCACCTATCCCAACTGTAGCAGCGAACACTACGCCAAAGGAGCAAATCTTAATCACAAGAATTCAAGGGAGAAAAAAGTTGACAAAGGAGGGGTGTGGGTTTGAGGTGGTGGAAAAAAGAGTTAGGGAGTATCCTCCCCGCCGAAGTGCTAATCGTACCAGTGGTCGCCTGGGAAGGGGGGGTTCGGAGGGGGAACATTGGGGGACCTGCACTACCAACTCTGAGGGAGGAAGTCATAGGTTTGAAGCCTTATCTTAATTCTTGGAAAAAAAGAAGGGGGGTAGAGTTTCGTGCAGTCCACCTCGACCGAAAGGTGGTGTAGGTTGAGTAAACCCAAAAAAAAAAGAGAGGAATGAGAGCCTTTGGCCGGAGCAGCGTGGGGGGGAGACTTGGCTGAGGGACAGTGTTTCTTTTTCGAAGAATAGAAAACAATTTCCCATCGATGCAATCCCAGCGAACCCTTCAAGGGGGGGGGGACCCGCTTCTAAAACGAGTCTAAGGAGCCACGGGCTGGCAAAGAAAGAATTCGATGAGCGACTCAGGACTAAGCTTTGAAGGAAATTGGAAACCCGGACTACCTTCTGTGTATGACCTCACCTATAGAACCTAAAAGTCGGTTAGGGTGAGAAGCCCACGCAAAGTTGGGAACGATGCGAAAACTCGGGCCGAAGCAACGGGAGGAGGGAAAGGGAGAGCTGTGGATCTACCATGGGCGTGAAGGGAAGAAGGTATCTGCGTTTTCTGTTACTGAATGCGGGAACGAATGAAAAAAGAAAAAAAAAAAAAAGATAAAAGAAAAAAAACACCACTTATTGATTAAAAGAGAGAGAAGGCAGCGCGAAGGGGGGGGGAAACGTTCCCGGAGAAAAAAAAAAATACTACAAGCGCAAGACGTGGGGCACACTATGTAGCGGAAGATTGAAAAAAAATCCTTCAGACCTAGGGAAGCGGAAAAAGTGGTGCTTCCCTACAAAACCCCATTAATACTAGAACCTCTGGACTCTCTTCAGGTGAGGCGACAGGAGATTTGGACAAAAGAACTGAAAAAGCTTTAGAATCTAATTCTCTAAGAGCGGGTTGGGAAAAGAGACTTCGATTATGTGGGGCGGCCAAACTCCAAGGAAGAGGTGGGGGAGAGGGAAGGGCAGCGAGGTGTATTTTTTTCCTGGGGAAAAGGGGGAAATCTAAAATACACACGTCACCAAAGCCAGAGGAAGTAGCCAACACGGGGACGAAGGACAATGACCTTTCCATAGAGGGTTTTTAAGTTGGGAACATCTGGGGAAATCACAAAGCGTATTTTCTTTTTACTGAAAGGAAATTGGCAATCGACCATGATTTCATCGATCCAACTCACTGCGTTCACCACAGAAAAAAAAGAAGAAAGATGAGAAAAGAGGAGAGTTCAGGTACCCGTCGAAAAGGGAGGGGGCATGGTAACCTCAAACTAAGGGGGTACTGATCTATGCTGAGGATACCTCACAAGAGTGGGCAAGACGAACCAAATCTAAACCAAGAGACCAGGTCAAAAGAAAAGCCGCAATGGTGTTAAAGTTGAAAAAACCTTTTGGCGTGCCAAGCCGCTAGTAAGAGTGTCGGGCTGAAAAGGGTAGGGGAAGGGAGGCGGGTCGAGGAGGGGGGAGGGAAATAGACTTTGGCAGGTTGACTCTGCAGGAAGTTCCGTGTTGAGGGACGTAAGAAAAAACTCGGCCGGTTCGGGCATGGCGCATGCAAAAGGAGATCTCGATCAGATGGGTGAGCCAATCCGTGAGTCGTTAGGGAATAAAGGCGGATGTTTCCAGCAAGGAAAGCTCGGGGAAAGGAAGAGAACGCAGGCAGGGGGAAATGTTGAGGTTTTCCAACCCACCAACACACCCGCCCTCGGGTAGAGGGGTGGAATCATTCAAGGAAGCCTTTTGAACCAGGCAGACCATGGGGGAAGTGGGAGGCATCTGAAAAAAAACCCAGATGCTCGAACAGCATAATATCGGAAATGCAAAAAGAGGGGGGACAAATACTCTTAAAGCCTCAAGGCGGCGCTCGGCGGGAACCAGTCCTCGGGGAAATGGGCACAAAAGGTGGGGTCTCAAGAGAAAACCTGGCCCAGCCGTGTAACAAGCGTAGAAAGACGTCTTCCATCCGCTTCGAAACTCAGGGGCGTCGACGGAGGTTGGGGGGACAAGTCTTCCATAAGGCGGGGAAGTGTGTTAAGAAAATACCAACTTCCGAGGTCGAGTGGAAGAGGGAAAAACCGGCCGGGACGTTGCTTCTCAAGTCCGAAGGAAAAAGGGAGGGGGCCGAGGGGGGAGGAGCAAATGGCAAGAAGCAAAAAAAAAAACTCTCCGTCACGGAGAAGGACGGCCGGAGAAAAAAAGAGTTCGGCCGAGAACTTTTCCCGACAAGAAAAACCAAAGCACTCCGACCCGCTTAGAGAACAAGCCGTGGAAACCAGGCCCTGGCCCGGCGCACCATCCGGGGGCCGCCTCCGAACCAGGGGGGAAAAAAGGGAAAAAAAACCGGACCGCCTGATCAGAGGTCCGGATGAACCCCATACTGAAGCAGAATTGCGAGATCGGAACGAGGAGGGGGGAAAAAATAGCTGATGTTTTCTACAAAAGAAGGTAAGGAATCCGTCACCCACCGCACCAGGGAGAATAAACCAGAGAAGAAGTACCAGAGGACCTAAAAAAAGGAAGCCTTGCAAACCTTGAAAAAGGGGGAAAGGGGTCTTGTAAGAGCACATCTTTTGGGGGAAAAAAAGGGGCCCTTACCTTTCTCCTATGAGCAATCAAAAGGAGGTCACATCGTAAGGAAGAGAACTGAGTGGGACATCGGAAACACTACCAAAATCATGCTGAAGGAACCGATTACAGAACTGAAACCGCCTCTGAGAACTAAGGAGAATCAAAAAAAAAAGTGAGGAAGGAGGTAAAAGAAGGGATATCTATCCAATGGAAGAGGTAAAAGCAAGGGAGGGGGGGAAGGGAGGTACTCGTTCATAACCTCCACACTAAGGGGGGGGAAAGGCCTCAGCTTCTTCAGCCGATATGATCCTGTAGAAGGGGGTTGTATCAATAGAGAACGGGAATCCAGTTGCAAATTTGGGGAATATGCTGGCTACTAAGGAATTGCAGGGGCGAATTTCCTGTTGCGAGCGGAAGGTCGCTGCTTAGTTCTTGTGTGGAACGGGTGGTCTTAAAAGGGGGGAAGCTTTAGGAGGCACTGAGGGTTTGAAAAGCCGGGAAAGGGGGACGGAGAGATTGGCCAGTGACTAAAAAAAAAAAAAAAAGAGTAAAAAACGGACGATATTAAAGTCTTGCGCGTCTTCTCAGGAGGAGGGGGGGAAAATCTGGGTTGGCAGGTCTTCCAAAGAGGAGAAAAAAGACGTTGAAGTTATGACGCTGCGTTTGTTCGCTAGCGTTCGGACCTGGGGGCCAGTCGTCCGCAAGCAAGCTCGCATCCAAGAAAAAAGAAAGCCGGTGAAAAGGGGAAAAAGGGGGGGTGCGGCAAGGGCACCTCTCGAACCCGAAACCAAAAAAAAGGGGATCCAGAGGCTTGAGAAGCACGAGCCCTTGCCGGACGAAATGGAACCTACCATAGTAGGTCGTAAAAAAAAAACGGAAAGAATCCCTCACTAAGAAAGGGAACCATCAAAGGGGAGGCAAGACCCGGATGAAAATTCCCAGTTTTGAGGACACAGTACGCAGACATCCCGGTGGTGTGTCATGGAAAGAGCAGCCAGAAGGGCTGGGCAAAAACAACCCCTGGTCCCAGAACAAGCGAAAAATAGGGACTAGACTTGTTCAAAAAGAACGGAAAATCCTGCTGGTCTAGCTAAGTTAGGGTATAGGAAAGAAAGAGGCGCAAAAAGGAGAGGAGGGGGGACTACATCCATCTTCGCAAATAAGAAAAAAACGGAGGGCGGGTCGTGCGGGTTATTGAAAACTCACACCCTCGAGGGGGGAAAAATAAATTCTACAACCTATTTGCCTTCAAAATGGGCCCATCGGAGAGGGAGGAAAACTCCGGAACGCACGGTGGTGGCTCCATATCAGGAGACTGAAAAAATTCCTCGACAAAATCTGAGGACCTAGCAAGATACGAAGTCAACTCCTAGAATCCCAGGACGTGGCAAGGAAAAAACGTCCTCAAACCTATCCCACAGTACGGAAACTTCACTAAGAGCTTGGCTCACGACAATTTAATCTGGAGCAAAGAGATCAGGAGAGGGAGGAATGGGGACCGGGTCTTGGTTGTGAAGGGAGGCTTAGTTAGCGCAAGAGGGAAGACTCCCGATCATGGAAAGGGGCAGGGGAAAGAGGTTGTCTTGACAGAAGAAACGGAGGAAAATCAGGCAGGAGCCATCAACAAGGGATGAAGGGATGGGAACGCAGTATGTATAGAGGGAAGTGCCACGAGGTGGAGGAAAGTTTATTTGCATTCCCAACACCTAGATGGTGGTGTAGGTACAGTGAGACAAAAGGGAAAACAAGGGAAAAGCAGCCTTTTCCTTAGAAGATCCGTGGGATAAAGGGCCTGCTGGCGGGGGATTTGTATCAGATACCATCAAAAGACAGAAGGTCCAAGTTCTCCTTGTACGTGGGGAAGAGGGTCTAGAAAGGGAAAGCCCCGGGGGGATGGCCGAAAAACCGCACAAGGCGAGAAGGAAATAAAGCTTATTGATCCGGGAAGGAAAAAAAAACTCAAGGACTACCTTCTGGTAGCCCTCAAATAACCTCCGCCGGTAGGCAGGAAAAAGGAACGTAAAGAAAGGGTGGGAAAGCGAAAAGAAAACTCGGGGTCTCCTGAACGGCTGAAGGCGGGGGGGGGACCTTGAATGACGTCTTGCTCTTGATCAGTCTGCGTGTATGAGAAGGGAAGAGGGAACGATAGAGAAAAAGCCAAAGACG
>Ga0179593_1488194_pt1 | contig 18759 bp, 15 predicted proteins | sample CZODoug2_1_08_16_FD_185931 | JGI IMG/M metagenome (GOLD analysis project Ga0179593, IMG submission 185931) | Vadose zone soil fungal communities from Angelo Coast Range Reserve, California, USA - CZODoug2_1_08_16fungal (PacBio error correction) | ecosystem: Environmental > Terrestrial > Soil >...
GACTCACGACAAGAAAGCCGAGGTGGGCAGCCAAAACAGGCACTCACCGGAGGAGAGTCAAGACCCAGCGACCAGAGATCTGACTTCCCAGCGCTGTTTGGGGTGGTGGGAAAAAAAGAACGCTAAAAAAAACCAAAACACCCGCCGGGACACAATCCCTACCGCAAGAAACTTATGAGGGAAAGGCTCGATCTGGGGGAACGCGACCCGATCCAAAATAAGAACAACCAGAAGACGGAATCAGAGGGAATAAGGTTCCCAAGAAAAGCCGAAAAAGATTTACTTCCTAACGAACGGGGGGCGCTCTGGTCATGTAAACATTAAGACGAATGAGGGGGGAAATGGGGGTGGAGGGAGGTCTGGGGGGGGTGGTCAGGTCAGGAGGGAGACCTCTATGAGGGGAGCATCGCCCCTTAGTTAGCACCTCACTGGTTGCCCTAATTCAAAAATACCGCGGAACAAGCCGAGGGACAGGGATCCTGTCCGCATTGGGGATAAACTCAGAATCGCAGTTCCGGACAACATGAAACTCTAGCTACAGCCCGACCACAGCTTTTTCGGCAGGGGGAGAAAGGAGATGATTATGGAGAAATGACCGGGACTCGTTGGGCTGGAGACGTGAGGACTACCTTCGTTCTCTAGTCAACCCTTTCAGACAGAAAAACCGCAAACAGGGAAGTTCACGGAGCCTTTCCACTGGGGCGCGTGTCTGGGGATGTACCAAGGACGTCCTAACCTTTTGGGGCTTACCAAAGACAACAAAAGTTGGAGACGACAAGAACAGAATCTTGAAAATCTATCCCGGACCAACCACAGGGGATACTATTCTCTGTCAGCATCTGCTCAGAAATAAGTAGGTGCGCCGATAAGGGAAATAGAAGGGCCGGACTGGGGCTATAAAAAGGGATTACAAAAGGTGTGCTGGGGGGTCGCGTCTGCAAAAACGTTGGGATTTTGTGACCAAAACACGTCGCACGAATAGAGGAAAAACATAAGACCCAGCAAGCTGCTGAAGGGCCACCGGTAAACCGCCGAGGGGGTCGTCTATGCACTCCTCCTCGCACGAAAAAAACAGATGGAAGCAGCGGTTCCCCTCGGGAGGTTCGAGGCATTGCGAAAAGGGACCTCCCAGTTTGACAAAGAAAAGGACCAGATATAGGCGACCACACGGGGAAAAAGACTTACGAATCGTGGTGTGAAAAGCACATCTAGCTGCAAAGAGTGTCGCCAGCCACCCAAAACCCCACCGCACAAAACAAAAGAAAAGGCTAAAAGACCAAGAAAAAGAACCCCCCCCAAAAAACAAAAAGAAAAACCCCCACAACGCACCACAGAACCAAACAAGCCACCAAAACCAACAAACCCAAAACACCAACAAACACCACAACACCCAACTCCAAAAAAAAAAAAAAAAAAAAAGAAAGACTACCACTTCAAAACACACCAAAGAACCCCAAAAGCCGCCAGTGTGCCCCAAAAAAAACAAAAAAACAACCAAAGGAGAAACAAAGAAAGAACCGACCAAAAAAAAAAAAACTAAAAAAAAAAACCCAACACCCCTTGCAAAACTGCCCCCCCACACGAACAGACCGAAAAACCCAACCCCCACAAAAAAACACGCACAGACTCTCCCCCAAACAAACCACCAAGACCCCCCCCCCCCAAACATCACCCACTTCCCCACCCAAAGACTAAACCCCCCCCCCACAACCCCAAGACTCATAGAAAAGAAAAAAAAACGCCACCCCCGCGCACCCAACACCCATCAGAGAAACAAACCCCAAAAAAAATTCACCAAAAGCCAAAACCTCCCGCCAGCACCTCCCCCCAAAAACCCAGCCGCCCAAACACGCCCCCCGTCGCCCCTCCAAACCGAAAAGAAAAAACCCCCCACACCCCCCCAAGACACAACCGCCCCCTCCCACGAAACAAACTCAAACCCCAAACAGAACCCCCCCGCTCACCCGGCAAAAAAAGAGAAAAACCCCAAGCAGCCCCCACAAAAAAAACAACAAACCCCCCCCCCCCCACAAACCAAAAGAGCCCCCATGGCCCCCAAGACCAACCCAACTACCCCAACCCCAGGAGCCCAACCTAACCCGACAGTTACAACCCTCCGAAGACGTCAAGAGCAAAAGTGACCCCGGCAACAAACAACAAAAAAAAAACCCCCGGTCCCCCCACCCGACGGCCACCGGCGAGGCGAGACGCACACCCTCCACCACTGTAACCACCCTTCCCACAACACCAAAACAAAAGAAAAAAAAAAAAAAAAGAAAACTCCCACCCACCCAACCATCTCAACAAAAAACAAAAAAAACCCCCCCACAAAAACAAACCCACCCCCAAAAAAAAAAAAACAAACCACCACAAAAACTCCCCTCCACTCCATCCAAGCAAAAAAAACAAAAATCCCAAACTCCACCCACCTAAAATAAAAACAACCAACAAAAAAAAAAAGAACAGCCCAGAAAACCAACCAGCCAACCACCCAAACCACTCTTCCCAAACTAAAAACCCCCCCACCTAAAATTACTTAACCATATAATGTACGCTAGGCATATTTCATCGGGGCTCTTCTAATCTGATACATTCCCCAAGGGGGCTCTAGCACGTCTGTCTCAAAGAAGGACAACTCCGCTTACGGTATCATAGTGTACGCCTCACCTGTTGGTACTAACTCCAAAGGGGAGGCGTGAGGGGGAAAGGAAGGAAGGAATTCTTTTTACATACATTCCCTCTCCATGCCTAGGCTTCAATTTAACTCTAAACCACTCGTGGGGCGTAATCCATTCGTCGGATGAAACGAGATAAATCCGAAAGGCTCAAGTTTACCGCGTTCTGGGGAAATACGGGATGGACATCCCTGATTATTGGGGGGGGGGACTCGATGATCTGAAATTAAGGCCTCGGCGACAAGTTCCTTCTCATAGGGACGCCCTGACTTGCTGCTGGGGGACAGGCCTAGGTAGGAGTGATGCGAGGTGTTGTCCCGTTTACCCGTTATAGGAATCCGTCAAAGCTACACAACTTACGTTACCGTAAACAGGAGGCGAAGCTGGAGAGGCCTCCGCGGCCCGAGAGAGAACTAGGGTCTGGAAGGGAGGGGGTTTGTCACTCACTTGAAGCATTCTTCGATCTCGGGGCATAAAAACTAGACGGGAGAAAACAAAGAAGCCCAAATAAGAGACGAGAGCTCCAGGAGGCCTCTAAAAGATCACTCGGGTCAAGAAAACCCCTAGTCGACGGAAGGGAAAGCCCGGGCCCGACGGGAGGCCCTGCTAGGTCAGTAAAGGAGGTGAATAGAAGGGGCCAAGACGGAGCTGCGCAAATTTCCCTCCTTCATAAGCCAAGGAAAACTGGTAGGGAGGGGATCGCGACGAACAAACCGATCCTGCCGGGAAACAGAAGAAAAAAGGGGGGAAGCTGCGTTGTGTTCCAGCTCTTAGCCGTACTAAATCCCGTTTAGGGGGAAGAGAAGGTAAAAACGAAGAACAAGAAACGTCGAGGATGAAGCACGTCCCGACTAGGGCTTTCCTCCATGCCTGACGGAGAAGAACTTGCACTCGGGGCGTATCTCTGACTCCTATAATGTCGCTTGGGGACTGCAGAATTAAAAGAAAAAAGTAATGAAAAACACGGAGGAGGAGAAGAGATTGAAGGCGTTTTGAGGGGACTTGCAGGACCGGAAAAAAGTCACGTTAGCAAAGGGACACTCCTTGTGATCTCCCGCGAGAAGGAACTCCAGGGAAAGGAGCAGAAAAGGCCGCAGAAAAGATGCGAGAGACCGGAGAAGCTATCCTTCTTTATTTCCGCAGGAAGGCACGGGGAAATGGTTACCGGAAAGGCGAAGGCATACGCACTGCCAACAAAAACAAAAGGACCCTTCCTCCGTGAGATTCTTAAGGAAAGCCTTGATGGTTCCTCTCACTGAAAAACGAGCGGTGAAAGGGGGCGCTTGGCCGTGAGCCGGATTAATCAGGGGAGGAATCCGCATTGCCCGGCTCACCCAGCTTCCCCATTATAGAGGTGTCCACGGAGAAGGCCCGAAGACTCAGGGGAAAGGAAATCAGCGGAGCGGAGACATCCTTTATCGGGGATCTTAGGAGCTGTAATAGGCAGTCTCCCAAACTCGGAGTGGGGGCGAAGGTTAAAATAGAAGACAGGAGCAAGGTAGCAAAAACAGCTGCTCTCAAGCCACGAGGAGCTCTGGAGGGCACTCAGAAGAGTGGTGCACTTCAGGCGTCTGTCGTAATACAAGGGATCCGGGAGAAGTGACGGGGCTGCCGGCGCAGACGTAACACGGGAAACGGGGACTTCAAACTCATAGAAGAAGACAAGACAAGCAATGGAAGGATGCTGAAGAACAGACTTGGTTCGCGCCAGAGTACCAGGGGAAGATACTACTGGGGAGGAGTCTCATCCGGGGAGGAGGTCCTCTCTAGCTTTAAAAAAATGTGAGCAGGTCCCGAAAGGTGAAAAAAGAGCATGTCCATCATAAGAAAAGAAAACTGGGGGACGGAAGCGGTGCTCAATCTTAGCGGAAACAGCGGAATCGGCTATACGGGTTCTCTTGCAGAAATTCCTATTGACCCCAGTGGGACCAACTTCGGGACGGGTATCTTATACGTCGATCAAACGGGGGGAGCACGGCGGCACTGCATGGGACGTGGGGTTTGACCGTAGAACGCACTCCAAGAGAAGGAACCACGAGACTCTCTTGATGATAGTCCCGGACTGCAAGTAGAGGAGGGGGATAACCTGATGTGAGTGGAGGAACAAGGGTCTTTCCTGTTGAGAGTGATGTACCACGAGGAAAAGGAATTGAGTTGAGGTCAGAATTTTTTCACTGAAGAGACTGGTTGTGAAAGCTACACATAAGGGGATTCTGAGGCAGGGCAAGAGGAGATCACATCCGTTATTGAGAGACGTCCCCCCGCGGGGGCACCTTGCTGATTGGGTAGACGAATCGGGAATGAACTAGCATAGCGCTGGGATACTTATACAGGGAACTTCATCTTTCCAAGGGAGAATGGTTCAACCTTTATGAAGTCCGTGCGAAAAATGGAAAAAAGAGAGAACCAGGATCTAGCCACAAAGAAGAAGGTGTATCATCGTGACAAAGAACCAGCCGAACGGAATATGAAACTCCGGGGGCGCCACCTATGAGAAGTTTCCCCGTCTGAAAAGGCACTAGCTACATTCATTAGGCGTAAATCCTCTGGGGGTTAATGGGAGAAACTGGTGGCGAAGGGAGGTTGTGATAAACTGACTCTGAACGCGCCACCAAAAATCAGGGTATAAGTTTTTCGCACCGGACCGCTGTCAAAAAAAGTAAAGGAAGCAGGTTCCCCTGAAGTTGGGAGGATCGTCGTGTGACTTTTGGTCATAGGAAGCTCGACAGTAAGCTCCTTCCCCAGACCACCGTAGGAAGGTCAGGGGGGGCACATCAAATAAGTACACGACTGTCGCACTCCTTTTGGTCGGCAAGCCTATGTTAAGCCGGAACTCAGTCTCGCTTGAATGAGTGTAAAAAAAATGGAGGTTCGGCGCAACAGTCTTTTTCACCGGGGCTTGAAAAGAGGACATCATTAAACTGACCCGAGGGTCTCTTTTCAGGAAACTCAAAACCGGAAAGGGGGGTAGAACCCAAAGCTTAAACCCAACCCAGGCAGCCGCCCAAAAAGAAAAGCGGAACATTCTTGTAATAAGGGACTCTAATTCTTGACCCTAAAAAGTATTATAAAAAAAAGAGGACCGGAGGGAGTAAGAGGGCGGTCAATGGGGGACAATTTGAGTCCAGAAACATTCTTGTTACTCTCTCGGATCCGGGGGGACGCCGCCAAGTCGAAAAAAGCCAGACCAAACGAGGACTTCTTTCGGACGGGTTCTTGATCGGTCCCTAGGATTCAATAAGGGCTCTGGCGCCAGCGATAGGGAGGATACATGGCTCAGTACGGCACCCTCCATAGGGGTTAAGGGTGTGTGGGGGTGGGGCCTACGCCGGCGTCGGCCTGTTCGTGGGTTCAGAAACTAAAAAAAGGAGATATATCTGCCTAACCTCAAGATCGCAGGGTCAACACGCCAAAACCTCAAGAAAAGGAAAAACAGGACGTGATGCGCCAGCAAAAGGCTGGGACAGGAAGAAGACAACCCTTACCTGATCCGGTCCGGAAACTGGATAAACGAAAGAGCGTGGCGCAAAAACAGGGAGCCGGAGCTTGGGGCGCATACCTCATTATCGAATAAAAAGAGATGAAGATCCACGGGTTGTCGGACGCTTTTCCCTAAAAAAGCATACAACGAGTCGTTAAAAATAGGTCCCACGGGAAGATGAGGATAAGTCCTAGGGGGACAAGTTGGCTAAGTAGATTCCATACTTGTGTTCCTCTGGGGAGGGAGTAATAGGGGGTCTTGGTGTAGTCAAATCAGGCTATCACCAAAGAGGGGGTTTTGGTGGGGACCACCAAAGTAGGCTGCAAAGATGCGAGGGTCAGGCGGCACAACACTACCATCATTTGGCGCACGAAAAATACTGTCGCGTTACAAATCTGAAACTCTTCACATCTACAGGGGCAAACGGTAAGGAAACCCAGGAAGCATCTATCCGGGAAAAGAATGGGGGCGGCCAGCGTCAAAACAGCCGATCAATTTGTGGGCCGAAGGAAAGCCCCTCTTAGAGGCTTTAACCTAACAGGGGAAGTCTCTACAAAGAGGAAGAAACTCAGAAAAAATGAACGCCAACCAGGGACGGGGGGTGACGGTGCATGTAACCTCTTGAGACCGGGCGATTACCAACTTGTGCAAAACCCTACGAAAAAGAACTTGGAGCGTCGAGTCACGGGAGAAAAAGAAAAGTTCTTCTGGAAACTGAACATCATCTATATCAAATACCCTAACGTTCCTACGAAAAGGAGAAAGCTGCAGCATCGTGCGTCCATCGGGGGGGATATGTGGGGGGCGACGAGGGGGAGGGGGGCTCTAGTCAAGTCCTGTGTGGGGGCAACACTGGTCTACAAAAAACTTTGCGGAAATGGGGGGGAGGAGGATTCACAAGGGGGGAGATCGCAGGTGTGTCCATGAAAAAACCCGAGAAGGAAAGGAACTACGCACATCTTTAAGAAAGCTGGGGCTACGGTTAAGGGAAAAACGGGCGAAAGAAAAAAACTATAAGTTGGAAGCTGGTCGGCGAAGGCGAAAGCCTCCTCCCAAAAAAAAAGCCAGAGGGCCACGAAGACTCGCGCATCACTTTATGGGGGGGGAGGCAACGAACCTTTACCTAACCAGGGGACAAAAAAAAAAGGACCAGAGAAGAAAAGACCCATTCTGACCGACACGGGGGGGACCGAAAGAGGGGGGGGTAGGAACACCTTTACCTAGTCCATCCTCGGTCAATTTTCACACCTCCAAGGATGATTAGAAGTGAAAAGTCAAAGGGGGGGATCACCCCTTTCAGGGTGGGGGGCTTAGGGGGAAACATCTTTCACGAGCCCCCAAAGGAAAATAGAGGAGCGGAAAACAGGCTAGGAACGGACATGGTGTATCTCGGGGTAAGGATCCGTCCAAGTGAACTGGACCATACGAAAGGGCAGGTAAGGGGGGGTGCAGAGCAAGGGAAGGAAAGAGCAGCGAGAAGTTACGAGAAAGAGGGGAGCCGCAGACCAGCTGCCTACTCCAAAAGGGTCAGGGACATGAGATCCCTCTTATCTGTGATGCAAATTCAAAGGGGACGGCTAAGCTAAGAAAGCAGGAAAGGATGCTTGAAAAGCTGGACGGGAGAGGCCCGTCATGTCCTCTAGGACCAAAGAAAAGTGTACAAATTAGCTTATACTCAGTCAAAAGCGCGATAACTGGTCTCAGGTGTCTTTCGGTTACGGAGGGGATTTAGATGGATTGCAGGGTTCAGTTTGTGAAAGTCGCCCTTTAGGCCTGTCCCGCGGAGCGCCTCCAGGGGAATCCTGGAGAAACCGGATCAACAGGGATTAAAACAAAAAAATCTAAGCGGCGCTCCTCTCGAAAGGAGAGCTCCCATAGTCTCCCTCGGGGAGGCAAACAGAAATTGGGGCTCACAAAAAGGGGGCAGGCACGACTCTTATCTACGCAGAACAAAAAAAAGGGGGATTCCCCCCTGAGCGCATCAATAGAGGACGACAGGATGGCATAACGAGAATAAAATCCGGGTCAGACCTCTCCCGGCAAATCAAATCCTCCGTTCAGGGGGCACGGGACAAAAATCGGCCCAACGGGGGGGGGGTCCTGTAAAAGGACAGGGAACTTCTAGAAAACTGATAATCGACGCGTACTCGATCACTCGCTTTTAGGCCGTAAAAAGAACGACCGGTTAGTCTCGACATAAGATAAAGGAGGAAGGCGGATTCTTTGTTTTTTGGGGCACTGTACGTCCATTCTGTTTCACAATCATGTCACCCGACTGGAAAGAAACCAAGAGGCGCGGAGGTAAAGCCGACTCGCATTGGCTGGCAGGCCATTGAATTTCTCGGACACAGGGGTGGTCACTGCGATGTCATTATAGAATCAACGGGAGGAAGGTTCGGGACATGCCAGAGTACACCTAAACCCAGAATCTGAGAACAAAAGAAAAAAAGGAAAGAAGAGAGATTTTTGGGGAGGTTTCTTTAGTAATTTCCTAAAAAGAGTAAAGGATTCGAGAACGGGCGCACGGAGGCGAAGTGATATGGCGCACCAGTCAAATCGACTTCCGGGTCTCAACTGAAGAAAAGCCTCCTTTGACGAGCATGGCGACTTATATGAGATAAGACTAGAGGGGGAACCTTGATCGTGGGCCCCGAAACGCCCTCGGAAAACCACATTCCGGCCCCTGTAAATCTCTGGAGCGAAGGAAAGCCTGGGTCGTCGCGAGACCGAAACACCTCAAGGAGGGGGATGTACGTTATATGACTGGTGACATCAGGGATTGGAATTTAAAGAACTTCCTGCTGAAGATTTTTTCCCGGGGACAAGACTTAAAAGACCCTGATCTCGTGGTCCACGGGACTAAGCCCGAGCGGAGTTGGACACAGATCCTTCTTATCAGGTGCGTGACAGATATGCGCTCAGGGGATCTAGGGGAGCTGGAAGATTCACAGGCCCTGCGAGTGTTGCTCGTCTAAAGGGTTACTTCAAGGGGGGGGAAACCCAACAAAAAAAGACTGATCATACAAAGGCACGATACTCGGGGTCCGCGATGCAAGCCTTCGCTTGATTTTTTGGAAAGCCAACGGTGAAGCAAAAGGGATCCGCTGAAGGCGTCCTATTTACAAAATGTGGGCGTAGTCAATTCACTACTAAAGTCATAAACGAACCGAACCGGTAAACAAATACAACGGAAGAATTGCACGGATCCCATTCAGGAAGAGGTCCTTTTTACGGACGCTAAGCGAAAATAATTCACGCACCTGCCAAGGGACCGCCCTGTCATCGCCTTCATCCTAGAAAGTCCCCTTGTGAAAGTACTACTATTTAGAGCATTCCGGAAGAAACTGGAGTACGCCGAAAGGGGGGCTGGAGCGCCCGCTTAGCGGAACCCTCACGTCAATGTCGAGGTCCCTTCCTCCTTTCCCCCCCCGGGCGTCCATTTGGTTGGTCGCACTAGGTACTTGGGAGCTTTATACGGCACCTATTCCACGGTAGTCGGCGACAGGATGCCTACGTCTAGTGTTGGGGGGGAAGCACTCTATAACCCAGGGAAAAATGAACGCACAAAACAAAGTACCTCTGAGGAGTCCAGGTATCGTTCTAACAACAAGGGAAAGTTTGGGAGGTGGAGGACCAGGCCGCGGAGGGGAGGGGGCAGCACAGTCTTCCCTGGTGTTCTAGTCGGGAGCAGGTGTGCGATCATTACTCCTGGAAGGGTGGTGCAAACCCAAGGTACATCATGGGTTCGCAGATATGCAACAGCTCCAACGCAACTAGACACCATTGTCGTATCCTTGACTGGGGGGGGATGGAGGCCTATCACCACGAAACGGGGAGGGAGAGGGGGAGGGCCGGTAGGTCATGGCCTGCAAGTCAGAGATTTTCGGAGGGGGGCCGTCCACAACCACGGGACGTGGCTAGAGAAGTGACAAAACTGCGATCGGGACAACACCACTGGGCTGCACCAAGAAAACCTTGGGGGTCTATTCAGATTGTCAAAACCGACCAGCAGAACCTTGACGTAGAAGTACGGCCTATCGTCGCCAAAGATCCGATTCCACTCGCACGAATTCATCTGTCGCAGACTCGTATAAAGGGAAAGGCTACAGGCGATTCCGAAGAAAATTGTCATGGCTAGAGTGATCTTACTCGCACCACACCGGAGGGGTGAGAGGAAAAGCCTTCCTCCAATCACTTATCCCCCCCCCCTTCAGACATCTACCACGGGGTGGCATGTCGGTTCCGGTAGACATCTTGATCGTGTGAGGGAACACGCGCCTCCCCAGCCTATTGGGACGGGTAGGGGTAGGAAAAACAGCAATACTCCACCAACACATCCTTGTAGAAGCTGCACCGTAAATGGTGGACTCGTAGCCTGCAAATTTGTACGAAGGGCAACTATGGGCGAATTCCGGTCGGAGGTCCCTCGGACGAAAGACGAGAGAAGAGATCGAAGCGTTTTCCTAGCCGGAACAGAAACGGAGACCGACTTGCAGGAGTTCCGACAACACGCACAGAGAGGGGGGCAGGAGCCAAGGGAAAGAAGAAACACCAGCACCTCCAGCAAATAAAAAAGAACAAAAAGGAGGGGGCGGTGGACTGAAAAAGGCATTTGAACCAAGAAGAACAGGTTAGGCCAGAAGTAATTTGTCAACGGCACTGTAGTATAAAGGACGAAATTTAGAGACAAGAGGGGGGGGGGGTTATAAAAGGGCTCGGGGAATGGAGTGACAAAGTAGAATCTCCGCCTAAACGCAGAGACTCCTCGGGCGTCGAGGCAAAAGGAGAGTTAAAGGGGGAGATTGCGGGGGTAATCTTCGGATGGAGGAGGGGGATAACTCACGTAAAGACAAGGTTGGGCGCAGGGAAACGCACGCTTCTGGTTGGGAAGGTCAATATCGATAAAAAACAGAAGGTAAAAGATCCACCGACCACCCTAATCCTGAGATGACATCTAAATACACCCAACTCACGAAATGAGGATGAAGAAAGCGGCAGGGATACCAAAAGCAAGAACACGCCCCGGAACGGGATAAAGCTTTAACCCTCCGCCAGGCCTCTCAGGGGCACCTTTAGAGCCTTGTGAAATAAGGAAACAGAGAAGAGCAACAGACCACCACGAATGAGGGGCATACCACGTTGGTCCTGGCATGTCCTACCCACGATGAAGTTCAAATACTGTCCCGGACGACGGCAGGCTCTGGGTCAACATTTGAAAAAGTATGACACAAGTGCCTCGGGGGAGTTATTCGTGGGGCGGGGGTATGAATGACGATCGGGGAAAACTCGTGTGGAGGGGGAGGAGACTCTCCCTTAGCCCTTATCTTGCTGAACCGGAAAGTCAAGTCAGATCGCTGACCACATATTTGCGAAAGAAGACTGGCCATTGAGGGCATCCATCTAAAAAACGGAGACAGAAGTGAGAACACATGAATAGAGGACTATAAAACACCGAAGGGCGAGGAGGCAATCGCTTGAGATGGGCTACCAAGTTGATGGGACTCGAAAAGTAGGCAATCTACCCGTAGAATTCTAAGAAAACGGGGGAGAAACTTATATTTAAGGTGTGAACCGGCTGCCGTCACGAGATGGGCAGAGGAGGGATACACTTCGTTCCCCGACAACGGTTTTTTCTTCCTATACCGTGAGCAGACCCAGACGTAGAGCTGGACTCGAAAATATAGACCGCAACCGGCATACATAGGAGCGCATCGGGAAGGCGGGGTCTGGGAAGACGAGGGGGCGCCGAGAGGCGGAAAGAACTGCAGGCGGATTTGGTAAGCACCAGTCCCTGGCGAAAAGGTGGCGTAGTTGGCGCAGGAGGACCCGGGTGGCCTGGAGAAAGACTTAAAACCAGGCCACTCATACACTCTAAGGCAAAAAGACCACGTCCTCAAATGCGGAAACTACGCACTCCAAATCGCGATAGCTAGTGGCGAGGAACACCAATAATCCTAATAATCACCGGATTACGGAAGGGGGGAAAAAAAAGGGGGGAAAAAAAAAAAAAAAAAAAAAAAAGTTTTTGGAAAAAAATACTTTTGTTTGGTTCACGCTGGTAAACAAAAAAATCCTTGGTTATCTGTGTCTGGACAGGGGTGAAGAGAGAAAAGGGCAACCAAACGCACATGATTCTGCAAGACCAATTCACTACCCCTGTTAAGAGAGGAAAAAAGCTACGAACACCGAAACACCGGCGCAATCCAAATGCAGGAGAAAGATCCTGTGAGAGCTAGCTCTCATTTTGAGGGAAAGAGGAGAAGGGGCCGGATAACACCACAACGTAATCTCTCCGGGTCACGACCGATCAAGGCACAAGGGTATCTCGGGGCATCGTACCGACTCAAAGCGTGGAGAGAGGAAAACCCGCCCACATAGACAAGGTGTAGGGAACGGGGAAGCAAAGTATGTTGGAAGACAAAACAGGACCTGCCGATCGCTAGTGTGGGACTGATAAGCTTGAGCGAACAACCCTGGGTCATGGTCGTCTGTGACAGCTGCCGAAATGCGGACCTGCCAAGTACGCGGAGTATCGAAGGCCGCAAGGCCAGGATGGACCCGATGGGCGGCGTCGATATTCTCTGACGTGGGTCAAGCATCGGCTTAAACAAATCGCTGCGCTACGGAAACAGCCACTGACGAATTGTTTGTGTTTGACTTTCACCATCCGGGGAGAATTAAGGGGTTCGTTCCTAAATTGCATCGGAGGGGCGACCGGCAGGAAACCCTGGAGACCAGATCACCGCAGAACGCCGCCGAAAGCGAGATGGGGAGTCGCCTCTGAAGACACCAATCTCTCCTTGGGCATCGCGCGTTTGTGGTGGGAAGAAAAATGACGGGAAACTGTAGGGGGCAGAAAAAAAACAACCTGGCTATCCCCCAAGATAAACTATCGCACGCTCAGGATTGCTCGGGGGAAAGGGGGGAGGTCCAAAACCCCGCGGGAGCACCGAACACGGCTAAATTATCGAGCAAAAAAACTCCCAATTGCCTGTTCCAGCAGGCCGAGAGGGAAGAGGCAACCCAGAGGATTAAAAAAAAAACGAAACGTCAAAGTTACTGGAGTAAGGTCTCGGAGAACGCGTGCAGTGCCGTCGAGAAGAAAAGGCGGCCGTGTAGCTGTTGGGTAGAACAAAAGTCCGGACGCCCCAGTGGCAGGGGTCAAACAACCTTAGAAGGGCACAGGCCGACGTGCGGACTAAAATCGCAGGGCTTGTCCCAAAGGGGAGTCTGCGATGCTCAAAGGGTGACGGGCACGGCGGAGTAAGAGAGACTAGAGCCGGAGCAGTGTCACAGGAAAGGAGTAAATCACAAACGCCACCCAGTAAGAATCAACAAAAAAAAATGAGTATAGCAAAAAGAGAGAATTAACAGGTGCGGGGGAACTTCGCGTTCCCGAGCTCGAAAAAATACGACACGCGCCCAAGGGAATCAGCGAGCAGCGCTGCCAAAAAGGACGGGCGTGATCATCCTCTACTTCGGCGGGGGCCAGTCGACCCGGACCAGGGGACAAAGAACGGGAAACTTACGCTACGAATGCCACAAACGAAAAAGTAAAAAAAAAAGAAACGTTAGCAGATGTGAGAAGGAAAACCCGCTCGCGCGCTGACGCTAAGGAACAAAAAGTAAACCGGCGCGTGAGGGGGGAGTAGCTGAATCGAGGAGGTCTTTTAGCGACGGAAACGGAAAAAAAGTGGATCCACCCGCTCAAGGGAAAAGCAGGGGCCACATGCCGGGTCAACTCGGCAAACCGGCTCTAGGGGTACCCAGCCGGGGTCGTAGATCAGATCACTTAGGGATGTGGACTGATCGGGGTATTCGAACCGAAACCGCGAGGCTGAGAAGAAGGGCGGCATGGTACAAAACATCTTCATACACCCCTCCAATCGAGGGACTCGGGGCCCAGATTGCCAGGGCGAGGAAAGCCTCGCGTTCCGGCGAAAAAAAGGTGATCGTGCTCCAGGTTGCATGAGTAGCAAACCGGGAACGGGGAAAAAGGCAAGGACGAACTATCAGCAAGAGAGTACTAACCGGGGGCAAGACACTGCGGGAGTCGCTGGCCAGAAGGAAAAGGCATCTCAACAGGTTGGTGACCTAGGGAAGGGAACCTGTACGATAAATCGACCTGATGATACGGATAACATCGGACGTCTGTCTGCACCGTTCAAGGTAGAAGGGACGCAACGAGTGGGAGAAAGAGGGTAACCAAAGATAGCGAGAGGGGGTGGATCTCAAGCCTTCGGTGATCAAGACGGCGAGGGCCCGGTCGGTGAGATTGCACCATCCTGCTTCCAGTGGACGGGGTCTTACCGTTCAACTCAGGGAGGGGGTGGATCTGAAGACGACACCGAGACCACCAGTCCGGGCACGGGTGCCGGTCTACGACTTAAGCGCCGTTGGGGGGGTGAGGGGATCAGCGGAAGGGATGAGAAACGCTACTAAAAAAAAAAAAAAATGTCGAGCAGGGCTCGTCTCCGGTATAACATGATTGGGCGTAAAAAGCCCGGAGGGATGACGAGCTCTCGTGACTGTCCTCAACACGAGGGGCGGTCATGGAACGGGGGCTTGGTCAAACGATCAGAAAAAAAGAAGTGGTCGGTTTCACCAGGGGGACCAGGGATTTCTCACGGGTGCGTTCACCTAAAACTGCTGGACGAGTTTTGGACCGCCCCCGCGCCGTGATGTAGATGGTTCGAAAGAGCCTCCGAATAGCGATTAATGGGGGGACGTCAGCGCCACATTGCGGAAGGTGTTAGAAAAAAGAAGGGGGGGGGGTGTCCTTGGGCCTAGAGAGGTCTCCGCAAAGGAACTATCTACACAGTTGCAGACAGGGCTCACGATCATCAAACTTTTGTAAAAAACGTCAGAAAGACCCCAGCAGCATGAAGGAAGTACATAACTAATCTACTCCGGTTCCGCGAAACAGGGGACAAAGGAAACAGCAGGAAGATAAAAACAGGGGCCGGGATAATCTTGAGATGTGCGAAGAACTTGGCTGGTACACGGTGACCTCTTCTGAGCACAAAAACACCAGTGAAAAGTCATCCAGGAAGCCCGCGGACAGGAAGAAGTCCAAGAACTGTTGGCGGAGTCTTGTCTTAGGGGGGAGCAAGCGGTTGATCAGAAGGCGTGAATATGGGAAGATTAGACCAAGCGACGAAGCTCATATGACAAACAAGAAAATCTCCTTGACGTGGGGATTCCTGGTGGTAGTGCCGGTAGATACTCAATTTGGGACCAAAGGGTCTCCGGACCGTAGTCGGTGGGACCAAACTGCGGGAAGGGTTCCCCCGCTTTGGAAGCGGGAAAGGGACGTTCCTCAGAGCAGGAACAAGAGTGAAAGGGACAAAAAATCGACAAGGGAGTTGGAAGAGACAAGCACTACAAAAAGAACAAGACACATCATCATACAAGGTAAGGGGACTCTAATTAGGGAAACAAGCGTATGATACCCTAAACTACGTAGACCTGGACTAATGGGGAAAGGTGGGTTCGAAGGAGAGTGAAAAGACACTGAGGAAACAAGGGCTTTATGCCACATTCTGGTGTCTGAAGCTGGAACTGGCGGGGCAAAAGGCGCGGATAAACCGCGCACCGGGCAGAGAAACTGGAGTCTACTTTCGTTTGGCTAGTGCGCCAGTGAGAAGTGGTCATCGGGCACTTATAGGATCCGACCGTACGACGGTGAGGGGCTGAAGAGGAGTATGGAGGATGGTAGGTACCTACAACCACAACTTAAGGAGGAGAAAGAAGTACCACCCTACGACGTATAAAATATCACCAAAAACGGAACGAACCTTAAGGAACAGGGGAAAAAATCGCAGAAAAAAGATCCGTATTAATCGGGGAAAACCCATTCTCCAGGCCTCGGGAAATTGAAACTTATCGACCATTAGTCGCGCTCGGGCCCGGTAGCTCCGGACACAGAAAATCTCGTCATACGACCCTACTTCTGTCATAAGCCAGGGGGGGGTTCCGTAAAACGGTACAAGACGACCCACGTGTAACAAAAACTTACTGGAAAAAGGCCGAAACGGGGCTTAGTACTCTCTGGGAGAGATAAGCTTCGAGCTGGAAAACGGTGGCCGCGGCGTTTATGGAGCGGGGGGAGGGGGGGGGAGGGCACTGGGGGAAAAACCTTGCATTTTTCTGCCACTCCACCCGTCCGAAAGGCCGCTGCCTGGTTAAGAAACGCGACAGATGAAAAGGAGGAACAACTTTCAAGAAGTGTAGAAAAAGCCCTCGTACAGCGACGAGTCCGTTTCAGTAACCCCAGGAACACTAAGCGCCAGGGCCCGCGACCAGTGGGTAGGTCAATCGGTTCGCAAGGAAAAGCGAGGGTTACGAACAGGAACTACTGGGGGGGCAGGGCGAGAACGCGAACAGGACCGAAACCGAATCTCAACAACGAAACCCACGGGAAACGATTAACCCACCAGTCGAGTTATCGTGGACCGGCACTCCTGTGCGGCCCGGGAGAGTACCAAAACCAAGCCCAGCCGGGCGGGTCAGGGGCGTAGCCATACCAGTGTGGCTTAAATTCATCTCCTGCCAAAAACCACCGGGCGAGAAGAGGAAATCGTTCGATGGGATCAGTTGGGGGAGGGGGGAAAACTACCCAAGGGGCGATGGGTCGACTGAAAGACAACCAGGTGGGGGAGGAGGCAGGGGCGTCTATCTCGTGACCTCACTACTCAAAAGGTGATGACAACACAAGGAGCACAGATTCCGCAAGAGGTCCGGAAAAGGGTCGCCACAGAGCTAGAGGGCGATGGTCCATCTACTCCGCGAAAGAAAGGGAGTCGAAAAGGCATCTCAGCGCAAGTCAAAGGAGGACGCAGGAGGAAAAGTGCACTCATGAGCAGGGGCAACCAAAGAGAGCCAAGCCTGATAGCAGGCCAAGTATGCACGACCACTGGACCACTTGTATGTCCAACCGCCAGGCGAAGATCTGAGCAAGGACCAAACCCAGGAGAACCGAAGGTCAGGACTACCCAGCGGATTCATCAGTGGAGGGAGAGCAGGCGGTCATCGGGTCGGTAGACAAGTCCCAAAAAAAACGTCTGCCGGGACGGAAGAGCCCTAGAGGGTGGAAGAGGGCTCAGGGGGAAGCACCGAACCGAAGGGGGGACTGACGCCCACCGCGGATGGCCTGATACAGGTAGAGGACAATCACCGAAAGGCACGAATCTCGTCCAGAGAGTGAGAGAGCCAAAAAGAATACTACAGGTCGGAGTCTGATGCCCCTGGGAGGACCGGGATCAACACGTAAACGCGGAATTAGGGGGGCAGGTCGTCGTACCCTGGAGATGTCCTCTTAGTGGAAATAGTCATAAAGTCGATGCAGAGAATACTCCCTAGCGTACGGAAGGCTCGGTGAGGATAAGGGATAGTTGAAAAATCCGTACCCTTAAATCGGCGGGGGAATTCCATCTCTCGAACCAAGGAGACGAAACAACGCCTACGAGCGGATGCACGCCGCGAGATTCTCCCAGAGCGAATAGGACTTGACCTTGGTTGTTGGCAGTCCCACGTGAGCGGGCAGACAAGCGTGATCGACATCATAACCCATCGCGGGCCGGTCACCGATCATCAACATCATAGAAGAAGATAAAAATGCCTCGGTGCGAGGGCAAATCAACGGGTCATATCACCCCTATTGGGTCGCAAGGTGACCACGCAGCCGCTGCGCAAGCAGGAAACTAGGATCCCACCGGGCTTTTCCAGGACAGACGGAAGAAAGGCTGAGCAATTCACACGTCCCTAACAATCACGAGGGGGATTCACAGTAGGTCTCGAAAACGGAGAACACCGTCGAGAAAAGAGAGACCCGATGGGGGATGCTGTGGTTTTAACATCAAGGAAGGAAGCACGGGCTGGGAACGATCACTTTGAAGGGCCAGGCGAACGGTAGCCGCACCGGAAGGGCTTGACGTTCAGCTATATGGTCTGCGCCGACTCAAAACGGAACGCGTACTCGGCAGCCGTAGATAGAGGGGGGGCGAAAGGGGGAGGGGCATACCGCCATATAATAGATAGAAAAAAAAACGGGGGGGGGATAAAGATAGAGAGGACTTTTCCGGTGCATGTCAACTAAAGAAGCACGAGAAAGAGCTAAGAGACGCCGTTCGCCCCCGCTCGAAAAGCGCCGACCGGGGGGAGATCCGCAGTCCAAGAAAGCGGCTACTTAGACTAAAGCTTCAACTCTAACAAAAGTCCTGGTGAGATAGTGACAAAAAGAGGTTTAGGCTAAGGATACACACCGCCGAGGGGGGAGTATGGGCTACGGCCATCAAACTCGGAGGGGGGGCGTCTCGAACTACGATCCAGGGATTAGGGGCTAGGGTGAAAGCGCAGGCTCAGCGGAATCTTGGTCCTCGGGATCCACGTTGGTCCCGTTCACCAAAACGAGCAGCCGACCTTATGTTTTCACAACTGGGGGCTCGAAGCGGCGGAAGGGAAAGGGCCTCGCTAGTCGGTTCGATACAGCGGGATCTAGGAGGAGGAAGGTGAAGTTGGAAACGCCCGGTGTCGGAAGAGGGAAAGCATGAGCACGTGGTGACGCAACACACTATCCTCCACGGCGAAAGACTTGCGAAAGTT
>Ga0179593_1498201_pt1 | contig 18759 bp, 15 predicted proteins | sample CZODoug2_1_08_16_FD_185931 | JGI IMG/M metagenome (GOLD analysis project Ga0179593, IMG submission 185931) | Vadose zone soil fungal communities from Angelo Coast Range Reserve, California, USA - CZODoug2_1_08_16fungal (PacBio error correction) | ecosystem: Environmental > Terrestrial > Soil >...
ATCCGAATTTAGCACCCGGCGGGTTCAAGGGGGAGGAGGTAATCTATCTTCGACCGGGGTCGAAGGAAGAGACTAGAAAAAAGGGAAAAACCTCCTCTTCAAGCTCAGCAAAGGGCAGGTGACGTCTCATATACAGGAGGTGAAAGGGGCACAGACGGAGGTTCTAGAAATTGCCTTCTCTATCGGGAGGAAGAAGGGGAAAGAGTGAGGAGTACACTGTTGACTAATTCGACATCGGGGCCGTGAGATGAAAGAGGGATGTCAGGGTAGGGAACGCGGAGACGAAGAGGATGCCTTTATCCGTCAGTGAGCTCCCGGTTCATTGAGTCGACGATGGCCTTAGACGAATTGAATGGTGAGAACAAGAACCAGATCATACTTGGGGGGAGAAGACCCCTCGGGTTCGGATCCGCCAGGAATCGATCTCCGAATCATCAGACCTTCGGCTGTAGGAGAGGAGAACGTCGCGGGACCAAGAAGGGTGCGTCACTTAGGAGACAGGGAAATGTCAAGACTCAGCCCAGTGCGTCGGGGCGAGGCAACCTCACAGAAGAAATGACGGCGCAAAGCCAAACTATCGAGTCTATCGACTTCATAGGACGGCGAGGACCGCTTTCGGTTCTGCTGAAAATCAGGTGCTAGTGTAACTATTGGAGACTTTTGGCGAGGGGAGTCGGGAAAGTGAAATCTTGGATCCTTAAGTTGACTAATGCGATCATCTCTTAGGGAGGTTCCAAATAGGAGCAAGTTTCGAGGGGGCTCACCCGCGTGGAAACGGAGAAGGTCTTGGAAACTCGGAAGGAGGCGTTGTTTGTATTAGGCTGGAATGGGGAAATTGGAGAATAGACCATCCTCAAGTAATAAGGGTAACAGCTAGAATAAAAAAAGGAAAAGGGACCCGAAGACCGCAGCGAAGCGAGAGGCCTAGAAAAAAGAAAAATGAGGATTGAAACCCTAACGCAGATCGATATAGGAAGACTAGCGGGGAAAAAGCTCGCCACCTACCGGACTCAAAAAAAAATCACACAGGAGGGACTGGAGAGACCGTGAAATATCTCGAGATCCTCGAAGAGGGCAGGAGGGCCCTTGGATCAGTAATAGAAAAGTCTGCGAGGCTGATAAGTAACTCCTGAAGGAAAAAGAGGGCGATCGTCGGAGATTGGAGGAGGAGGAGTAGAAGGGGTTCTCCTCAGGGGAAGACCGAAGTGTGCGCGGAAGCAGAGGGAGTGGAGCTCTTCCCGAAGAGTCCTCGCCGGGTCGCTAGAACTAATGCCCCGCGCCTGACACGAGAAGGACAAGAAGCATCGAGTCACGTTCAAGAGAAAAAGGTGCAAGAGCGAGGGAAAACGAGTACTGACTCAAAGATGTTACTTGAAAATAGTTACATGAAATAGGGCCAGAGGAAAACCTAGCCTAACAGGATACGAGGGGGGAGGAAAGGACTCAGGGAGCGTGGGAGATCTACTAAGGTAGAGAAATTGGAGAAGAAAGGAAGTGCTGACAGGTCAGGGAAATAGGAATCGAATCAGAAAGAGCATCTGATCGGAGCGGCTCGTCCCAGTGGAGTGCATTAGGGAGAGTCGGTCCCTTGAGGACGGGTAGAGGCAGACCTGGGTCTGTGTCTGCGATAGGCCGGGCAGAGGGGGTTTTTGCACAGAGTCGGGTTGGATTTTCCCGATTTGAAGATTCATGCAGATGGGAAAGGAATAGGGAGGGATCTCTTTCATACCCTTCTAACGTTTGGGAACTCAAAATAGAGTAAAGAGAGGGGCTTGTAGGACGTTCTCTAAGCGGGGAGGAAGAGTAACGGAGAGCACCTGTAAGATGCACGGAGTTGTCAGGTGAAACCGTATTTCTTCTGTCAAGGGAAGGGAACAGGAACTGGGCCGTAAAAGAAACTTTGAATCGAAATGGTAGAAAGCGTGACAAGTACGAAGCAAATTGAGCCCGCGTCCCCACAAACAACAAAAAGGAAAAGGAATCACGAGATACAGCAAAAAGGAAGAGCTACAGAGGGACGAAACTGCGCTCTCCAGGACGAAAATAAGACCTGGCCCGCTTTATCGGCCAGAAAAAATCCGGATCCAAGGAGCACGAACTAAAAGCCGCGACGCAGAGACAACAGAAGAAAAACCAGGGGCCCGTATAAGTTTGGGAAGGTCGCGGCGGGCCATCTCCCGAGCTAACTATTCAAGCCAGGGCGGGGCAAGAAGGACCTGGGGTTATTGGAAAGGGGTCAGGAAGCTTAGACGTCGGTTGAGAGGGGAACAATCGATCTCAAAAAAAAAAAGTTAAGAGAAGGGAATGTGCGAAACCCAGAACAGGATCACCAAGCCAGAAGGTCCAGGAAACGGTCGTACTTTCAGGGAACTAGAATAGACGCCACTGAGGGGAACTCACATTCGTTCGCCTTGCGAACGTCCGCAGGGAGCGGAGTAGTCGGGGGAAAGGAAGCCGTGGCTGTGAGGCACGCAGAGAATGGGAGCGGGAGGTTTCGTCAGGCGATGCACGAGCGGTGAGAAAAGGGGAATCGTATTGAGAAAAAGCTGCTGCGGAAAGCCAGGGGGAGGGTAAGACCTTGACGCTCTTGCGCGAAACAAGGCGGTAGCAGTCGGAACAGTGAGGATCATGAGAATAGTCGATGAAGCAGAGGAAAAAATCGCAACTGAACACCCCTGGGAGCGACGAAGTCTCTAGTAAGGCGTATCCTGATCGCAAGCTCGTAGACGAAGTGCGAGGATGCTGGTCCAGGAAGGCTCGACCAATGAGGAGGAAAAAGACACACTCCCTCTCGACGAAGGGATGACTCTGTCACCCGGGAGAACTTTCGGAAAAAGTTGAAAAAGGAGACGAGAGTTGAAAGAGAGAGCGAACTTTCCAAGGATCCCAAGTGCCAACACGCGTGATGCATCCATGGGCCTAGAGAGATCGAGCAAAAAGAGGGGCCTTGCCGATCAAACAAAAGGTAAAGGCAAAGACGGGGGACGAATCATTACTAGGGCTTCCGCAGAGAGGAAGCTCGAAGCCTCGTCTTCGAGCATGAAAAACAAGGAAAAAGAGACGCGCAGCGGAGCGCCCACGTGGAAGGAGGCGATGGATCGTCAAAGGAGGAAAGAAAAAATAGGCACGGAAGCGAACGTCAGAAAAGTGCCTCCTTCCGGTAGCTAAAACGGGGCGAAGAGGAAGATCCCTGGAATCGCAGAGACGCGACCAATCGAGCGAGAAGGCTTGCCGCGAGCTGGCGGCGGACGGGGCTACGAAGACAGCGGCAGGGGGGAAGCTCGACTTAGGAGGGGCCGATAGGGGCCATGGGCGAATGGAAAGAGGGTGGAACGGAAGGGGAGTATACGAACTCGGGATGACTACTCGTGACCGAAATCGTACCAAATGGAGGAGGCGGTAAGAGGCGTACAAGGACTGCTCTAAGCGCAAGGGGCAAAGAAGGGGGGCTAGATCCTCGAGCTCTTCAAACCTCGGTCGAACCGCCTCAAATGGGAAGGGGAGGAGAAAACGTCTGGACCGGTCGTGTCAGGATGCGTCTCTTACAGAGGGAGTCAGCAGGAGAGCGTATTGGTAGGTGGACGCCTACGTTACAGCGGTCTTAGAAGTCTGAAGACGAGCGGAGGAAGGGTTACATAAGTGGTTTTAGGCTCTTTACAGTGCAGCTGAAGGCGGAGGGGGCCAGCGTGTGTTTCGAGGGCGGAGCGAACTCGGGACTAAGGGATTCGTACTTGAGGGTCACACCGACCGAAAGGGACTCAAGGGCGGGACTTAGCGGAACATGAGTTTGGATCCGAAGAAAAGTAGGCAGAATACTGGCCGCAGCTGACGGCCGACTTCTTATCACGCGGTGAAATGCACCTAAAGGACATAATGGGAGACGGGAGAAAAGGATCGACTCACGAGAGGTCTATCCTTACAGGCGAAGCCGAGAGAAGTGTCGTGCAACTAGGGATGAGTTCTGCTTACTGAGGCTCGATGGCTCCGAAAAAAAAAGTAAAAAACCCCTTGAGAGGCGGAGCGAAGGTGCTGGATGGGGATCCGCAAGGTGAAAAAACTAACGGCAGTTTTCTCAGGTTTTCACGGCGGACCGCAGGATGCTCGTAGGCTTTAGGAGAACGATTCGGGGACACTCAAAGGCGAGCTGTGTGAGGGGGTCGAGAAGTTAAGGGGGAGCACTCGGACGACATGAAAGTAGACGCGCGGAACCGATAAAGATCGGGGAGCGCCTTCTACCAGACTTAACCGCCTGATAAAGAAACTCTCACACATTCATCTAATGACGGAGCGTACGTTTAGGGGAAAATACGTCTGAGGAGGGGGCGAGAGCGAGAGAGGTCTACTCTAGCGAACGAGATGGATTCCAGCTGAAAGGAAAGTCGGGAAGGGGCGCCGGGCACCTGCATCACTTGTTTACAGAACTTATCTACTTGATCGACAACCTTTTGACGGCTCAACTAGTTAGCAGAGAAGGCCCAGGACTGGGGCGCTCGCTCATCCTCTAAAAAGCACAACTGATTGAAGAAAGATAGGAGGCGCTCTTTATAAACCTGGGGTGTCGGATTCGCGCGTTCAAGCAGGACGATTGTAAAAGGCGGAGAGGAATATGCCGCCACCGAATCTGTGGCACTCCTGCGGGAAGGATTGGAGGTTCGCCGGCTAGAGTGCAGCTGTGCCAACGAAGGAGCGGGGCGGGAATGGGAGACGCAATTCCTCTACTCGGTTATACGCAAGCAAGACTTTTTACTGTCGGAAGAAATCTTTACACGTTAGCTGAGAGAGGAGAAACATCAGGTCTAAGGAGGGAGAGAAGATCTGGCAAAAGGTAACGCGCGCAGGGATCTTTCGCTCTAACGCACGTCAAGACGGGGGGGCGAAACCGACCACAAAAAGGATTTATGAGCAAGCAACGATGAAGGACAAGGAAGCGATAGCGCCTCAGAATGGGCGCGCCGGAAGAGGGAACGAAAGGAGTTCTGGAAGCAATCTTGCCCGTCAAGAGATCCATGAGCACACAAGCTCGATCTCACGGGTGAGTCAGTGCAAACTATGGACCGTAAAGCCGAAGAACGCAAAAGGAAAGAACTCGGGATCTATCAAAAGAGCACAGCATCAGGATCAAAGAAGGCCTCGCGAGGAGAGCGAAAAAAAATGGCTCAATGTACCTCGTGGTCTAAACAAAATGTCGTAACCGGAATCACGGAAGGAAAGAAACGGAAAAGGGGTTCCCAGCACAGGGAACCGATCAAAAAGTGCACTTAATATGTCGGGGCAAGAAAGGTGGAAGAACGCGGTATTAGCTAGAGAAGCCCGCATAAAACTGGAGGGAGTAAAAAAGAGCTCGCCTTTCCACCTAAGCCCAGACCTGGGTAGGAAACACCAGCAGCTCGCGAGAGGGAATAAGGAACGGAAAAAAGGTGCAGATAGTCGGGAAACGAAAGGGGCCGGAGGAGATCGGAAAATAGAGGGACTGATTCACTCTGCTCAGGGCACAAAGAACGTTGAAACCGGTCTGACCTATTAGACTATAAGAAGCTCGAGAAAAGATCTTCGTAATCAAAGGGCGCGTTCGTCTGCTGCCAAAGAACTGCGAATGCCAACGGATACAGGGCGCTCTTTCGTCTCGGCCGAGGATGGGTTTTGAGTGCAGCGAGGGGGAGTTTACACGAGGGCAAGGAACAGTTGTCCCTCGAAGTCCGCCGCGAAAAGGAGATCGAAATCATTGAAAAAGGCTGCTCAATAATCTCCTACGAGTAAAAAATCATCGCCGGGGAAAAAGAAGGAATGCTCCTCTCGCGAGGAGCAGGTATAGAAGTCCTCCGGGTACAGTCGGCGAAACCGGGCGCTAGTTCATGGATACGAGGAGGCAGGCTGGGGTCGACAGTGGAAGGATTAGGGATATCCTGGCGCGGGGGAAGGAGCCATCGAGGAGTTTGGGCAGGGGGCGAGCCCGCTGAGTACGGGGAAGGTGTCGGGGTGAACTCGAGCCGAGCAGGCGAGCGAGACTTGCGAGGGGGGCAAGAAGACGTTCCCATTTGTGGCGGCGAAGTAGGAAGGAGGGCCAAGGAAGGTAAGGGCTCCAGGGACAGACGTCTCATCTTCATTGAAATAGTGGTATGAGAATGAGGATGTGGGCAGGGGAACAAGTGGTGAAAGAAGTCGGAAACGAATTTCAACTAATACGTATGGAAATTACGAATGGACGCAGCAAGAAGACCGTGGGGACCTAGTCTCAGCAGTTGGATAAAGGATCGTTTGATGGGACGGAAAGGGGGAGGCGAATCTGATTCTGGACGGGACGGGTAAGAGCATCCGCTAAAGGACTTAGGGTCGCCGAGGGGGGCTGTAGTCATGGGAAGTCAGGAACAGGGCGAAAATAACGGGTCCGTCGTGGAGAAAGTGGGTCATCTCGGTAAAGTGGACAGCGGGGAGGACTGATCGGCTCCCGGAGAACGAGAAAGCCGGTTTCAGGCAGAACGAAAAGCTAGGCAGGCTAGGAACGAACAGAGCGAGAGACGGAAAAGGTCACTACTAAGGACGAGGAAGCCATCTTATACAAAAGAAAAACGAACCTGAGCCCTTGGGAGCTAAACCAAAACAGGAGTCAGCGCAAGTAGGGGGCCTCTTCCCAGAGAAGGAGTTGGCGTAATGCCACGAAGTGAGAGCGGGGTACATGTCGTGAGGGCCGCCCTAACAAGTCTCCATTTGCGGGAAACGGATCAGGAAAAGAGGAAAGTGAAAAAGTTTCTTTTATTCCGAAAACTCCTAAGACACGGCGGAGGAGGAAGGTTAGAGATTTGAGACTACCAGGACGACAAGTGGGAAGGAATTAAGGGAACAAATTTCTAAGTCAAGGAGGCGGATGATGACCTACCACAGGGCTACGGGGAGAACCTAGTGTTCAAAAGGGAAAGTCCTCGAGTGTCAGCGGAGTATTAGTCTCCCTGATCGGAAGGGGTACGGCTTTTAGTCAATGATCGCAGTCGACTGTATCTTTCGTTAAGCGAGAAAGCGGTCTTGGCGTCATCGTATTTCTTCAAGGCTATCGCAGATTCCTCGAACGTGGCAGAGGGGGGTTTGGGGGGACGCGTAGAAGGGAGCATGTCAGGTCTTAGAGTCAGTTGGACGGTCCAGAGGACCGGGAGGGAAAGGTAGTTCACGAGCAATCTGGACCGGTGAGGCGGATTTATAGAGGCTTTAGAATGTCGCATCAAAATCGGCGAAAATCTGTCGCTGGGTTCCGAGGATTGATAAGTAGCTAGGGCTATGTAGAGCCTGTAGCCGAACCACTACTCTGGCGGGAATCACAGGGCTTATAATAAAAAAAAAATGATACGTAGAGGGGTCCAGAAAAGTAGGCCTTCCCTCCTTTCGGGACAACGGGGGCGGGTGAAACCACGAGTTTGACGGAGTCGAGGGGGACCGAACAATCTAGTGGAAGCCTTAAAGATCAGGCAGTACTCGAGCCGCAAGATTTGACGGCGAGTACCAAAGAACGGAACAAATCCTACAGGACGAAAAAAGGGGGAATTGGGACGACTTCTCGGAGACATCGAGACTAAGTCGAGAAGATCTCGCACGAACTAGGAAGCGCAATGGGAAACTCTCGAACAGGGGGTAAGTGTCGCGTCACGCTCGGACGATTGGGCCCACTCGAGGCTAATCAAAAAAAAGAAGGGCCTGTAAAACGTGTCACTTACCGAGAACTGGTACGCCGAAATCAAGGCGAACGCAGAGCTTTCTCATCGACGTGGGTGCCGGGGGTGAAGGGGGGGTGCGGATCGAGAAGTAGGAAGGGTATAAGGCGGCGATCGGGGGGGGTGTTTTTGTCAGAGTCTGGAGCGGAGAGGAGAGGGAACCTCTGGCAATAGAGAAGGAGAAAACTTGAACCTCGTTGGTAAAGGCAAGTCTGTATAGAAAGATCAATCTTCCGGCGAACCGAGACTACGCTATCTCCCGGATGAAGCGTGACGATTGGGGGGGATTATGTCGCGGAGAGTGATAAGCTAGGGACTGGGAGGGGAAGGACTAATCAAGACTATAAAGAGAGCTCTTGATAACGGAGTTAGAAGAAAAACCCTTTCAACAGTGAGTAGCCTCCCAGGACGCTGTCGGGCTATCTCGATTACGGAAAAGGTCTGGTCAAATCGACGAAAGAGAAGGCGGGTTCTCCTCATGAAGCAGGGGTGAGCTTCTCTTACGAGGGCGGAGGAATAGGGGAGGGTGGGGACCTACGGTTACGGGAGGGGAGCTTTACGAGCGAAGGAAGTGCGGAATTGTATGCTTGCGGCTCCAAGAAACCGAGGCGCGCGGCGGTCAGAAAAATGTCCCAGACCCATTACTATTCAAGAGAGGGGGGGTACTTCTCGAGTGTGTGGACAATCTCCAGTAATACATGATCTAAGGAGGAATGCGTACAGCCGAGACTTGGAGGTAAAAGGCCGTACAAGAGGTAGCCCTGAAGGGGAGGCAAGGACTCCTTTGAGTAGAGGTCATATTACTTCTCACATGTGAAGGGGAAAGAGCTCGCGGGAAAAAACAGCCTGGTGAGGGCTTGCGAGGGAGCGTCAGGCGAGACGAGTAGCTAAGAAGACAACCCGTGCCTCCTCACTGGGGACTCACTGGAAGTACTCGTCCAGTGGAAACGAGTGAGGGGAGGTTCTAGGAGTTCGGAAACTCCGCAGTGAGGAAGAAAAGCGAGGCGGAAATGGGGAGCTCTTTTCACTCCTGAGCAAGGCGACTGTTGGTGCCGTGGAGAAGACCTTCTGTGGTAATTCTCCCGAGGGACGTGAGTCTAGCATTGGGGCAGAGCGGCTTCAGAGCCGGCTCGATCAAGAAAAAGTCCGGACTACGAACTGGAATCCTCTATCTGACTCACCGATTCTGTAGATGGACCAGCGTAACCGGTGGGAGGCGAGAAGGAGGAGTAGGGACTTCTCGGAGGAGAAGAGCAGCGCCTGAGACGATAGCTCCGTCTAAACTCTGAATGAAGAAGCCGAGCTCACGTTAAACCTGCAGGCGAGGGAGTCCACCCTATCGTGGGACGATAGATGGAGTCGTAAAGCGCAACGGGCATTAGGCTATAAGGGGGGTGGGTGATGAAGGGGGGGGGGGTGGTGTCTGCTCTGGACCCCCTGGCTCCTGGTTAGGAAGGAAGGGAATAAGCTCTCCTCTACACAAAACCTGAGAGAACATTCGGGCTTGAAAGCAAACAGGGGTACTTACTCGGATGTAAAGCTTATGCTCCCGCTCTAATGAGACAAAGCCTTCACACCGACGAGGGAAGAGGCTCCTTCAAATTTTGAGAAAAGGCGGCCGTCGACGCTGGGAGTGTCAGAACGGGAGGTGCCGAGGGCGATCTGCGCGATGACGCGAGGAATAAGATGGATCTTCGAGTGTAAAAGACGTGACGGGCATCGTCGGGGGGTGAAATTCTTGATTAAGAGGATCCATTAGGGTCGACTTCAGTCAGGAGACGATTGGGGAAGAGCGCCGAAGCATGAATTTCGGCTGCGGACGTACGGGCTTGGGGACCAAAGTCCAAATAAGACGTTTTGATCGACGCCTAGGAGAGAAAGAGCCCTAGGATGCAGGGGCATCACAGCTGCTACCGGGAAGAGGACTAGCATTAGCGGACCACTCGTGCACTTCAAGGCCGTAGATATGAGTTCACGGCAAAGCAGAGATCAAGTTTTCTCGACTGATCAAATAACAAGTAAGACTAGCCCTACTAACAGACTCAAGGCAAAGGTCAGGCGGGGACGAGGCCTATGCTTCATAAGAAGCGTTGAGAACTTGACTCTGGCTGCGCGAATAATGATACTGTTACCTCGTTGGAAAAAGGAAGGACCGCGTTATAACCTGCTTAGTGTCGACTGCGATCATCTATTCACGTCCCATCCACGCATGTCCGATCAAACGCTGCACAGATGGGAAAAAGAGGGAACTCGGGAGGATAGAGGGGAAAGGGTCTTCCTTCTCGGAACCTCCGGCGACCATGTCCTTAAGCCTGGTCACCAGCCACTAACATAACCCGTATGGGAAAATCAGAAACAAAAGTATTCTGGTTCAAACCTACTATCAGGAGACCCATTTTGAAACGGGTCCGGAGACCCGCCGAGAAGAGGGATCCTGCCTAAGAAACGCTCGAAGACTACTTGAGCTAAGGGAAGAGAAGCACAAGGTGCGTCCTGGAGGAAAGAGGTAAGAGGAGGATCTTGATGGTAGGAAAGGGCGGAGGCGACATGGGCTATCTTCCTCAACTGAGAGAAAGGAAGATCCGGACCAGAAGGCGTCTGGTCGTCATAGGAAGAAACAGTCGTCGAATGGGTTCTAACAAATGCCTTGACAAAGGTCAAGTCGTCCTTCGTGAAAGGACTGCCTCCGACGCGAAAGAGAATGGGTACCGCTCCCGGATAGGAGAGATCGCCGCCGCCTTGACGCCTCGTCGAGCGGCCTTCAAAGTCCCGGCAACCATGCTCGTATGAGCAAGAACGGTCTCTGCAGACGTCCCCTGATAGCAAAGGACTAACCCTGGTAGAGATTTAAGATACACTTGAAGACCTTCGGCTGAGAGAGAGAGTTGGCCGCAAAGGGTCGGTAGCACTAGGGTACGCGAAAGCGTTTCGGATGAGTAGAGATGAAGGCTCGCTTTAGTCAATAAAGGACTTCTCAGGGACGTTGCTAAAGAGGTAATAAGAGCGATGAGAGCACCTTCGCGGACCGGCCCTAAAGGAAGACGGGTGACGGCTTCATTAGAAAAAAAGAGCTGCGTCCCTGTGTCATTGCGCAAAGGGACCTTTGAAGAAACGCGATGGTGACGAATAGGGACAGGAGGAAGCATAGATTTTTTGCACAATTGGAAGGAGGTGGGGGAGATTGCTCTCTGTAGGGTCGAAGCTTAAGGGAATTGGGGGGACAGATTCTACCGGGTGAAAGAGAAGAGGATTTATCAAAGGTCGTGGAGGGCGTCTGTCGAAGCGCGGAACGATACTGGGGGACCGTAATAATCCACTCTACTGACCTGTTACCGCCGTTGGCAGTTGCTGATAAAGCACTATGAAGAGAAAGGGTAGGAGAAAGGCTACTTGTACCCAGAGCCTTGTCGAAACTGGGCCTAGTTTCAAGACGAGCATCGAGAGGATCGAAGGGAGACTACACTCTAACAGGCTGTTCGCCACGGTCGCCAATCGGTTACCTCGACTAGAGAAAGCAAAAGTAGAAAAGGGGGACTCGACCGGACCGAGGGGGGATGCGCCTTCAGCTACTGCTGCGCCCCTTGTCATCGAGAAGAGAACGACAGAACCGCGATCAGGAGAAACAAAAAGAAGACCGAGGGTAAAAAAATGAGATTAAGGGGAACAGACAGCGGATTGCCGCGCCCTACGTGAGAGGCAGAAATGCCCTAACCGAAAAGACGAACTTCTTGGAAGCGAGGGTTCCGCAGATTCGGCTGGCGAGTGTCGGAACATACTAGAGACACAACAACAACGAGGGAATTGGATATAAAGGGGAGATTTGAGAGCCCGGAAGTAGGGTGGGGGGGGGACGATCGTTCCAAAAGCTCACGGTAGAAAAAAGAGAGGCGATAGAGGGCGATACGTAAAAAGAGGAGGGGTATACTAAAAGATAGGGCGCCTGTCACGTCTAGAGGGCCTAGGCTTCTCGGGGCCCTTATCCCGGCCTGTCGTGAGGTCCTCAGAGAACACCTGGAATCGGGAACTGACAGGGTCTGGGTGCAGGCAAATCAAGAGGCTTTCTAGTGAGAATCTTAGTGTACGCTTCAAAGAATCGCGCGCGATTTCGAAGTCAAGTACTTTCGAGAGCGTGCTCGAAACAGGAACTTAGCGTTGACTTAAAGTCATTCAGTCGCTATTTCGGAAGGGAAAGCTACCGGGGCCACGCCGGTAGCCCCTGAGAACAAATCCTTAACTATAGTTACCGTAAAGTGAAACCATCACTCTCCGCAGGGGGGGACTCTTGATTGGGGGAAGAGAAAGACAACCGCTGCAGTCTCGGGACAGAGACTGCTTAAAACTCAAATTCATAGAAATCGACACGGGCAATCGAGGCATCTAAAGTAGAAGCTGTCGCAAACAGGAGATGACCTCCTATTTCATTTAACGGGTAGGGAAAAAGAGGGCCCAGGGGGACCAAAAGATATGAATCCTCCTGTAGAAGGACAGAATAGAGCCAGGGGAGAGTTTACTGGGGCATAGAAAGCACGCCTCGGTACCTACCCAGAGAAGAGAACTGCCACGAAAGACCTGGGTGAGGGCTCAGGAAATCTGCATCGTAACGCTCGGCACTCGAGCGCTCGGTGAGAGATGAAACGTCATCTTCTGTCGAGGACCTTAGCGATTCCCTAGTCGATGGATGAAGTCAGTAACTGACAGAAAGAAATGGGATCCTCGTCCCCCGTCTTGCCCGTCGAGCCTCTCAACCTTGGCAATTGAGGGGGGGGATTGATCGTGGGAAACGGGTTCGAGAGTAACACGAGGAAACAGCAGTGGGTACCACGAGAAGAAAGCATAAGAGTCTCTTGCCGTAAGTCGCTTCTGATCTATACGATGACTGGTAGAGAGGTAGGGAATATTGGAGACTCTGGAATGACGGTCATAACTGTAGCGGGGCTTGCCGGGGTCCGATTCTGCCAAGGAATCAGGCGACTGCACTAGGGTAAACTTCCCCTTTCTTAAAACACCACAGGCTATGGAATCTTACTAAACATCGACGACAAGATCAGGCAACGATAATTGTCAGGGGGATGTTCTAATTACGTGACTATACGAGAAACGGGTCCTGGCGGTCTGAGACGGGGGATAGTCTCAATCAGGTAGACGTGCAGACTCAACGGCGCGCCGTAGGGGGCAAGGCTCCGAGTTCGAGGGGAGCGGCAGATCCTTCAGTATCTCGTGCGTTTCTACTACTTGAATGGCGAGCACGTGTGAGAAAAAAGGGGGGAGGGGTTGGAGGGAAGAAAGGGGTAATTGGTATTTAAACTTGTAAGGGCCTCGAAGGCATGGCGAAACCCGGTGATCTCGGACTCGCAGCAGGAGATCAACTCACCGGGAGAGTGAAGGGGCCAACGACCGCGTCCTCTGGCCCTGGTAGGGCGGAACCATGCCTATTTGCCGATTCGTCTAGCTTATAGCCGGGGACGACTGAAGGGGGAAATCACTCTTTCGAGGCCGAGGCGACAGGCGCAAGAGTAAAAGGCATGAGTTTCTGGGAGGAGAAAAGGAGCGAGGGTCCTGATTACTTAGTCGGAGGGGGGACCAGAGGTACTCTAGAAAAAAGGGGAAGAACACTTTGCCGTCGTGCGAAGGCGCTTGGTAGAGATGTTGCTGACAGATCGAGGGGGGCCCGATAGGGAGCATTGAAAGATAGAATGGGGAAGTTGGCCGAAAGTCCGGGTTCCACGGGACGAGTGTGAAGAGAAACGTGGATAGCGAGTTATCTCAAATGGGAGAGTCGGAGATGAGGTCGGGTCCTATGAGAGATTGAGTGCTCAATCAAACGTAAGATGTGGGACAATTTACACGCCACTAGGGGAAGGAGCTGCGGATGCATACATTCAGGAAGAGATCTGTCAGCCAGCCCATCTCTGAATCTATAGGGGAACGAAAACCTTGATCCTACTCAGCGACTTGACAACTGAGTCGAGATGGCAAACCAACGGTCTGGTATTTTCTAAACACGTAAAGAAAGACTTATGCGCTATCTGGTCTCAAAGGAGGCTCGCCCGAGAAATTCAGGAAGGAATATTGGAAAAGACTTCACGGCGCACTGGTAGAAGGAGAGGGGGGAGTAAACAGAGGAGGGTGGGCGGTAAAGGGACTTCTCTATGGAGTGAGATACTACAGGTGACATCGCCGAATGCCGTACTTGTGGGACAGTCGGGCCGAGAGAATCTGAGGAGACAACAAAATGTGGTATTATTAAAGATATAGGAGAATGTAGGGGATACCCTGGGGACGCCTAACTCGATGGCCACGGAGCTACGTCACAGTAGGTCTAGACGTAGCAGAGGAGCCGACCGGGGGGAACAGAAAGAATGCGCCAGGCAGTTCCGTGGTTCGAATCTTCATCATGTCAGAAGGACGACGGGATGTAACCGACAGGAGGAGGCGGGGGGTATAAAGAGACAAGACTACCGTCTGTTTTTCAGATACAGAACTACTTTACCATCAGCGGGTAGATCTGTTAAACGTTCGTTCGTGAGATGGAGGTCGGTATACAATAGAGGATCGAGCTGAGAGGGGGAAAATAGGACGAAGTCAGAGGCAGGCGAACAGAGACTTCAGCAGAAAAGTCAAAAAAAGGCGAGACGTTGGCGCACAGGCCCTCAGTAGATAGACAAGAACCGCCTCGAAGGGAGAGCATCCCTGGAGAGACGGGGGGGGGGAAACTCTGCTAGGGGAAAAGCTACAGGGGGGTAAACAAATCTTTCCCGACAAAGGATCAGACCAAGGTAGATAGAAAGCCCGTTTGAGAAGGAGGGGGCGACTAGTGCGCGAAAAAGGCGAACACAATAATCTACTCCAGACCAAGTCGCTCTAGCAAGGGTTCAGTATCGGGAACTCATCATTATGCTGCGGACTTCCTAGCGTCTGAAGGACTAAAGGACCTACTTCGCGGACGCCGGAAAGTAGAACGCGTGTAATCCTTAAGTGCTCCTCTATAACTCGAACGGTCCAGCCTATGGCAGCTCTAAAGGCCAAGTGGCACTATTGTACTAGGGTTGACTGGTCCGAGCCCTGAGGAAACGTTTACGCGCTGCGAATGAAAGCCCGACAATAAAAGATGAAGGCTCCATGCAAGGCAGAAAGGGGACAAAAAAGACCTAAACCAGAAGGATCGCTTAGTCTCCTAAGAAGGAGAGGCTCTACCGCTGGACGGTCCACAAAGAAAAAAGCTGGTATGCAAAAACCTCCTACTAGATCGAGAGAACAGAAAAAAGAGTCCGCGCTAACGGCCCCCGACAAGGAGACGGGAGCGCCACATGAAAAGGCAGCGACGAGTAAACTAAAATCGAAGGAGAGGCGGGGGACTTCCAGCCCTGGAGAGTATTAGGCGGAGAAAACGGGCCTCCTGGAAAGAATGAAACGGGCATCGTTGACGAGGTCGTCGCGGAAGCGGGGGTGGCTAACGCAAGGGCAGTGACACCAGCGAGGTGAAAAGTCGTGCGCGGGTGGTGGAAAACCCTCGGCCGACGCCGAGAACGCGCTAGGGAATCCTGCCAAAGCTCTAAGATACAAAACGGACAAAGTTTCGTCCGAGAAGACGACAAGGGGATCGGTCTATTGAGCAAAAGGGGAAGCAGGCATAAGGGAACTCCTAGAGGGTCGGAGTTTATCATATTTAGTGACACGGGATGGGGCCGGCTGCAAAAAGGGGAGAAGAGTTGCAAAGGAGACAGTCTGCTGAGGAGGAAGCCATCGACAGGCCGAGAGGGCAAGGAGCAGAGGGAGATAGTCCTTTGCGAAAAAAAAGAAAGAAGGCTAGAAAGCAGGAAGAGAGTGTCTATCATTAAGTTCCGGAGCCCCGCGGTCAGAAAACATTGTTCGTAGTAGGTAGTTACCAATGAGGAAGAGGGTTGGAAAGACACAGGAAAGGTAGAACGGCTAGATGAGGGGAACTGTATCTGGATTCTCAATCAGCGGGAATGGGGCATCCTTTGTTAAAATATTAGAGCTAGTACACGGGAAGCGGATGGGGGCGGGACGACAGCGGGTCTACGTTTAGTAGGTCAGGCGTATCGTGAGCAGCGATGCGGTTACGTTTGCAGGGGGCGGTCTCAAGGAGCGTCAGAACTTCCGAGTTTAATACATACATCGAACGAGTAATGGTACGGAAGGAGTTGATGGCTCATGGACGTCCAAAGAAAAGGCAAGGGACTTAAAGCAAGTGGTAGAAGGGTGCGCCTGGGAAATACTCATTCGTTGAGGGGACATCTAATGGGGGCGGGGACTAGAGGAGGACGCCGGTTCTCCGAGGCGATATCAGACGATAGCGAAAGAAGGCGAGAAATCCTATGAGAACGGGGGAAGAAGAAATCCGGGGAGGGCCGAGTGATCTCCTTGCGAAAACGGAAAACGCGACCATTTGGGACGCAGTAAAGAAACCGTCCGAGGGGAGAAGCCATTCTCCAAAGAAATGACCTGACCTCGATGACTTGGGAAAAAAATGCGAAGAAGACTGTTGGGTTTCCTTCTCCCGAAAAAAAATGGAGAGGTTCGGGATAGACCGAATAGCCGGGCCATTGAGATACCGGGTTGGTCTTGTGGAAAGGATCTTGCACAAGAGGAAATAATGGGGCTGAAAGTAAGGTAGAAAAGTCTCGAGCAAAAAAAACAACTTATTGTAGGGGTATTAAGAGATGTGAGACTCGCCAAGACGTATAGCTGGACCGAGTGCTACAATAACAATCAGTAGTGCAGTGAGGCTACTACAAGACTCGATTGCGAGCGGAAAGGCTGAGGGAGCATGGGTCAAGGAGAGGGCGAGTGGGCCGGCGGCACTTAGTTCGGACGGCTTGGGGGGGCCGGTCCCTGCGTGAAAGGGTGAATCATCAGGAGCAGGTCGCTAGTGCGGGTTCGATTGGGGCGGATGGGTCCTGCAGATGGTTAAGGGGGGGGCTGGGGAGTTGCATTGTCAGTGACGTTTATAGGGGTGGGGTTGGGCAGTTGGGAGACGTAGCTCGTCCGTTAGGGTCGAGCTAGCCTTGGCGAGATAGGGTTCGCGTGAGAAAGTGCACTTAGAGTGTCCAAGCATGCAGGACAGTCGCCGCTTTCTTAAGGACAAAGTCCGATCCAAGGTAAGACCCGTGATCGCCGAAGGGTTTCTCTCATAGTTGAAAAAATTACTGATGGGTACGGTTCACCTCTTCGAAAAGATGGGGCAGGAGTACTCTCCGCTTCCTCATCGACAGCTGGTTGGGCGTCAGCTCTGGGGAGACAGAGCTTATCACTACGGGACACTCGGGAAAAAAGGTCGGAGCTTGAAAGTCGCAGTCCCTAAAGTAACTTGACAAGGCGGAGCGAGATATGTGAGAACAAAGGAGGACCCTGGGCCAACACGCTATGAGTTGGAAGAGCGATCAAGCGATCGCGCAAGCAAGAAGGAAGTCGGGCACGGCCTCCGGAAGCACAAGAAGACTGGACCGGGACGAAGGGAATGCACTATAACAGCGAAGAATAAATCGATTCTATTCGTCAAACGCAACAGAGGATCAGCGGGCACGAGGAAAAAGATCTAAAACCGCTTCGAGGAAAGGCACAACGACGAGATGAGGATCGAACACAACCCCAAAGAGGCTGAGAGTAGCGCTCATCAAGCGTCCGGAAATGGTCAAGCTGAACTCGGGAACTGTTGACAGACTGTCGTCTGGTAGGAAGTAAACCGTGAAAGCCGAGGAGAGGTGGCCTCATAGGAGGAGATCGAGGTGCTGGATTACTTTAACCGGCTGATCTACCTAGGAGCTTTCATGCGGTCAGGCTAAGCGTCGGAAGGCGAGGACAAAGTCCTACGGTCACAAAGAGGTTCGGGCACCAGGTTCTTAAAAAAGACATCCTCCCGTAACCCTCTACTGGGCAGAAAGTAGGAAGGAGGAAATAAATTGGTTGGACGTTGAGTGCGGGGGGAAGACTTGTCTACTCGAAAGGAGAAGAAGATAGAACGATCTCCGCTGGTCTGGGGCTGGCCTCGGTAACTACACAGCCCGGTCAAAGTGGGAGAGACCAAATTCGTCGGAAGTCGGTTCCGCATCTCGTAATGAGTGGGCGGGAGTCGGAAGGATCTCGACTTCGTTCAAGGGTATGCCAAAAAAATGGGGCGGTTAGGGTATGAACTAGTGAACGCCGCCGAGCTGAGAGGAGGGGACCAGGTTTCTGTCTGGAAGAAGAGAAGAACATGGGAAAACGGATGAAACCCACGTTGATGTCAGGGCAGGGAACATCTCTCCCTAGCTCGGGGAAGGAGCGAGTCCCAAACACCTAGGAATCGGAAGAGGGGGCCGCAATGAAGGTGGGGGGACCCGCTCGCCTCTGGGGAGAGACGGGGAAGTCCTCACAGTAGACTAGGAGCCTGGCTACAGGGGTTTACAAGCAGGAGGTAGCAAGCCGGGACGAGGAGAAGGATGAACTGCTGATATGAGAAGAGGGAGGGCGACTAAACTGTGAAAGGTGCGTAAAAGGGTCCTCTTGGGGTCGGAGTCTGAGAATTGAGAAGTAGACTAAAAACCCCCTGGAGAGGAGGATAGCCTGGGGAGAAATGTTAGGCAGGACTTCACGGGTCGCGAAGGGGAGAGGTGGCGCGGAAAAACCGGAGAGAGGCGCATCGTAGTCGTGACCAGGAAGTAGAGAGATTCTTGCTGATCGAGAGTTTTCCTTTCTCATCCCGGAGGGAAAAAGGAGGAGTAGGGGGGCCAGAGACTTGCAGGAGAACGGAAATGTCACCATTCTCCAGATGAGCAATCCGTAGACAAGACCTTGAACCCTGCCCTCAAGGAAAGGAGTCCGTGATTCCGGGACCGGACAGAGCGTATTGAATTCGAAAAGTAGAGGGGACTCAACGGTCTATCTCGCACATCGGGGACCTGAAACTTCGGAACACGAGAAAAAGCAAAAACAGTAGAAGTCGCCGGTAAAAAGAAACGGAGCGGAAAGGGCGACTTGGGGAAGCTTATCGGGCCAGAGAAAAGACGTTGTAAAACGAGAGACGACAAGAGAGAATCACCAAATTGGTGCGCCCCAGAGA
>Ga0179593_1338189_pt1 | contig 18753 bp, 23 predicted proteins | sample CZODoug2_1_08_16_FD_185931 | JGI IMG/M metagenome (GOLD analysis project Ga0179593, IMG submission 185931) | Vadose zone soil fungal communities from Angelo Coast Range Reserve, California, USA - CZODoug2_1_08_16fungal (PacBio error correction) | ecosystem: Environmental > Terrestrial > Soil >...
AGGGGATCAGGAAGGAGGCTGTTCAATTATGGAAAGGACACTTGGAAATCCAGCTCCGTGCAATCGTAACGCAGGGAAACGGGCGAAGTCCGGTCTCTGAAGTTTAGCACGGGAAAAAAGGAAACCGCCGAAAGGGGAACTTAAGGACTGGAACCATCAACCTGGGAAAAACGAAATCAGCCCAGCCTGCTTGGGCCCGCATGAAAGAGACGTTGTCCTTCTTTCGAAAGTAAGGACAAAAAAAAAAAAACCCTGAAGGAGCACAAAACGGCGCCGGGCGGGAAGGACCAAAGAAAAAGAAACATCCCGAACCCCTGGACAAAAACCTGCATCCCAATCGGAGGTTTGATTTCAAAAAAAGGGAAAGGGACCGTTCGTCCCGTCCCCAATCGAAGAACCGATAACAAAAGCGAAGGAACAGGGGGAACCGCCCGGCGGAACGAAAATAAAAAAAAAAAGTCCCGCGACAATCCCCAGCGGGAAAAAATCGCCCAGTTTGGCGCACAACCGAGAAAAACGGGAAAGAAGAGAGAGAATGTCGTCGGCGATCTGTGCTGGTGAAAGGGAAAAACGAGCAAGCCGACGGGTGGGAACGAAAAGGAAGTCAGAACCTCTCAAGGGGTGTCCACGACGCGAAAAAAAAAAAAAGATAGGGCAAGAAGAAACAAGGCCGATGTATCCTGACTTTTCGGGTCATCTCAACGATCAAAAAAAAAGAGGTGATAAAAGGACCAGAAGGGAAGGCAATCACGCCGAGGCAAGAATCGAGTCCCCCCGGGGAAAAGGCAGGAGTACAAAACCAGTCTATGAACACGGCAGTCGAAGGCCCCTAGGCAAAGAATGGAAAGAAGTGGACCCGTGAACGCAGAGCAGAAAAGAAGGTGGGGAAAACAAAGAGGCGCCGGGGGAATTAACCAATGATCACGAAACAACGCCAAGGGGGTTCGCAAAAGAAAGAAAGAGGAGGTGATGTCCGAAGGCAGGGAAGGGAAGGGACGAACGCAGGAATCGGTGAAAAGGGGGAAGCGAAGAGGGAAAAGGGAGGAACAAAAAAGGGGGAAAATCAAAAAAAGCACAAAGAAGGGGATACAGCGCATGGGTTAAGAGGGGGAGATTGATGGACTGCAAGGTTGAGCAGCCCCACAGAAACAGTGGAGTAGTCCCCCCTCTGCACGCATGACAAGGGGCACGGCCCCCAAAAGATTCTTGTTCTGAAGAGAAAAAAGGGGGGAAGGGGAAACCCCAGTCCCCGTACAGAAAACGAACGTCCGCATCGGTGTCCCCAGTGGAAGGATAAAATGCAATAACCGTAAGCGGTCGCCTCCAACTACTATTCAAGACTGGCGAATGGAACGAGAAAAAAAGGAAAACAACAATCGCGGGCCGGCAGGAAACGAAGACAAGAAAACGCGACGAGTTGGGGGAAAAAGGGGTAAAGGAAGACGAAAAAAACAGCAACGAGAGCCACCGCAAAGAAAGCCAAAATGTGCAAGACGCCGCACACTAGGTGAAAAGAAGAAATATCGTCCGGGAAGGAGGGGGGTCAAAACTGACGAACTAAAAAAAACCGTCCAAAAAAAAAGAGAGACCAGAAAATCATGGGAGGACCAACAAACGTCAAGACAACACACGATTAGAATTCAAGCGAAGCGAAGGTGTGAAGAAAAGGGAATAAGAGCAGAAATAAACTCGGTGAAGTCACACTTACGGAAGGATCCAAATGAAAAGCTCCGGAGGACAGAGAGAAATCGGAAAAAGACGAAGCACCTGGCGGGCAAAGAAAAAAAAGGAGAGGAGGGGTTGTTGTTTTCAAAAGAAAGATGGGCCATGAAAGACAGCAGCGGACTTAAAAAAGCCCGGAGAGAACCAGATGAAAAAGGAAGCAGAAAGCTGGGTCATTGCGAGCGACTCATTTGCCTAGGAAACGAAAGAAAAAAAAAAGAAAGAGGAGAAAAAAAAAAAAAAAAATAGGGGACATCCATCGCAAGGAACCAAAAAAGGTGGGCAACGAGGGAATATCCAGGAGTTTAACAATAGCAAAAGCCCCGTCGATAGGAAAGAAGGTCTACGGCGGGGGAACAAAGGAACACGCGGGACGGTCCCCAACGCCGAGAACTCGGCAAACAAAACGGACCAGGAAGACCAACATGGTATTGCAGGCGTACAGCACAAAAGAAGACGAACTCTGGTCATAACAGGAAATAGATCAGAAGAACGAAAGCTAAAAAAAAGGGAACCCTGCCCTTCCACCGCAGATCTATATTTGAGACCAGACAATGAAAGTCGAGGGGCGGCGCAGGCCGAGGCCGCCGGGGGGGGGGGGGGGGAAGACATGTCTAGGGAGGAAAGGAAGTGCCGTCGGGAAGGTCAGAAAAAGAAAGGAACGGGGGGAGATTTCAGGACGAACAAAACTCCTCGAAAAAGGCCCATAGAGCGGAATGATCCGGCGAAGAAAGTCCAGAAAGAAGAGAAAAAAAAAAGGTGAGATGTACAACCCGCCCAGTAAAACCAAAAGATCAGGAACCGAGCGGTTTAGAGACATCACCGAAAGACGTCCAAAAAAATGGGGAAAAAAGAAAGGAGTGATGGGAAAAAAAAAAAAAATCTAACCTTTGACAACCTGGGACCACGCACCAAGATCGTGGGTACCTCGAACCTAAAAAGCGAGGGCAAACCTGCAATGGGAGGGCCCGAACGGGCCAAGAAAAAAATGGGGGACCTGAAGAAAGAAGACAAAAGTTACCTGACCCGTGAGGTCTCTAAAAAAAAAAAGAAGAAAGACGACTGCCGACGCTAAAAACTGAAAGGGACAACAGCAAGCAGAAAGGCACCTCGGCGACAAAAGGAAAAAAAACCGTGCTCCCAAGAGCTAAGAGTGGCCGCTGCCGTTAAGACGGGGGGTCGACAACCTGAACGGTAAAAACCGTCGGCTGAGCTGAGCACAAACGGCCTTGCCGGGAAAAAAAGAAAAAGGTACCAAGTGGGGAACAAGGAAGACTAGATCGCCGAGAAATCGAGCGTAAAATCCTCAAAAAAAACCATCGGAAAACGGAAAAACCCGAGCCGAAAAACATCACGGGTGGCGTGCCCGAAAATCCTTACACTGGTGCGCCGGCAAGGAAGCATTGAGTAAGAAAAGGGCAACAAAAAAAACATCGCTGAAAAGGGGGAAACGAAAGAACAGGGCAGTGGTGGCCCGGACAAAAAGTCCGACCGCGGAAAGGGAAGTGAAAAAATAAAGGGACTAGAATTACAAGAAGGGAAAAAAAAAGGAAAACAACAAAAAGGGAGCATCAAGAAATACAGGAAATGACAGAAAAAGGTAGAAGGAAAAAGATCGAGGGGAAAAAGGGACAAGACAAAAAAGGAGAAAACCTCTATTTGAAAAAAACAGTTTAACAGAGATCAACAAAGAGTGAGGGGAAGCCCCGGGGGAAAAGGTTTCACAAAAAAAAGGGAAAGAAAAAACGGGCGAGTCTCTGGGCCCCAAGGGGGCTCTCACACCAAGAAGAAAGGTCCACGCACACCCCTGACAAGCCGGGGGAAGAAATCGCTGTTGCGGGGAAAAAAAAAAAAAGCGAGCACGTTGCACGCCAAAGCGATCCAAAAGCGGGGAAATATTGGCGAAGGGGGAAAGTAAGCGAGAAAACCGAGCAGCAAAGCAGAACCCAATCGCACTAGCAATAAGAACCGCTGTGATCGCGTAGGCTAAGGGGAAAAGAAAAAACAGCCAGTAATCTGAAAACAATGGCGGACGTACGGCAGTAAATCTAACGTATCACCTTTTAAGTCCACCAAAACAGGAAAAGGGTAAAGAAAAGTGAGAAGTGACACTATACCAGCGACTAGGGGAGAACATGGGGTGAAGGCAGCAAGGTCAAAACGAAAAAAAAATGACCCCCCGTAGGGGTAATCTTACGTCATGGTGAAGGCGGAGAAAAAAAGTTGCAGAAAACCCTAAACCCCAAACATCTGTGTGGTCAAACCATCGACATATACGGGGGTGGCGTCAAAAGAAAAAAGGGAAACCGACCTGCATCTTGGCGGTTGTTTGTGGATGCGAGCGGAAGGGAAAGGGGGAAGAAAGAAAAAAAAGTGAAAGAAAGAGGAAAAACCATGAAGAAACTCGGACCAAAATGCAAGAGCAGAGTTTTGGGGGGTCCGCCTGAGGAATTAACGCACAAGGTGACGACGGGGGCACCGAGGACTCAGGGAGGGGAAAGACGGAAGTTCAATTCTTCGTGCGAGAAGAAGCGGAGAATTGGCTGGCTGGTATTTCGAAAAAAGATAGAGAAAAAAAAGATGAGGAAGAAAGAGTGCCGTCGAAATTAAAAGAAAGAAACCTGAAGCCGAAGAAGCGTCAAGAAGAAAAAAAAAAGCCGCAAAGCGCACGAAGCACGCCGATGTGTACCCACTCCGGGACGGACACGAAATTGGGCGTTAAGGGAAGATACCGCAACCCGTCGAAAATGAAAAGCAAAATAAAAAACGATCAGCCAGGGGGAAGAAGGGCACGGTCACACGTCCGGACCCCAAAAAAGAGGCAGAAAACCAAAGACAAAGAAGGAAATGGGCGACGGACTTAAGACCCTGCGTCGAACTCAACTAAAAAAAAAAAAAAAAAAAGGATTTTTGGAGAAAAATCGCTCGGCGTGCCTTCCTGAGCTTCAGATGACCAGAACAGGGGCGTCAACGCGGCGAAAAATCACGAGACAAAACCGGACAGGCGGTGCACTGAGGAACGAACCACAAAGGGCGGAGATGGACTCCTAGAAAAACTGAGTGCCAAAAAGACCAGAAAACTTTAAGAGCCGCAGGCAACTCTAAAGAAAAGACCATTGCAAAGGTGAACTTGCTGGTGAGATGAAAAAACCCAGGCTAACGACCGAGCGACATAACCCATGGGAAAGGAAACGGCCTAGCAAGGATGTCAGAAAAACACCGCCAATTCTCAGTGGATGCTACTGAGGAAAAAAACGGGAGAAGAAAATAAAGGCACCCAGATCAAAAGACAGCCCAGAGCCACGTGGGCGAGAGAAGTGTGAAAGAAAAACAGGACGAAAGGTCCTGTGAGACAGCAAAAACTGTAGGTCAGGGGGAACAAAAGGGAGGGCCAACCGAACAGACAAGATTAGGGGATGGGCAGAGCCGAATAATACGGGGACTGTAACAGCAAAAACCAGAACGCCCTAACAAGTTCCCTTGTGGGAAAATGAAACGGGTTAAAAAACTCTGAGGAAGAAGTCTCCAGGAGAATGGGGATGGGGGGAATTTTCCCTCTAGAGGGGCTTAATCTGAAGAACAGTAAGGCGGGGATTAAGCTTGGAAAACTTCTTGGGGGATGTAAATGGACAGGTGGCCCCTGGGGGGCATTCCTCGAGAGTACGGGGACAGAAACCTCGTTGGGGAGCGACCAGAACGGGAGAAAGGCAGTCTTCTGCTGTGGTTCCCAAAACTTCCGGTGGAACTTCAGCAACAAGCTATGGGGGAACGGCGCACCCAAACCACAGTGAAAAACAGACCAAAAGGCAAAAAAATTGAATCCGCCCGGAGAAACGACGGTGATGTACCCCGATGTTGGGGTCAAGGGAGAGGGGGGAAAAACGCCGGAATCTCGACTCTGTTCCAACTGGGGGAAAAGCCAAAGGGAAAAAAATTGGAAAAAAAAATGGCGTTTCGCCTCAAAAAAAAACGGACAGGAGGCCTCAAGAAGCCCCAGAACGGAACTACTTGGGGGGTAAAAAAACACAGCACGTAAGTCAAACGAAAAAAACAGCACTTCCAAGCGAGAAAAACGGTGTGCGAAAAAAAAGGGGGTAAGGAAGACGACTCAACGAAAGAGATAGTAAGCGAGGACCACGCTCGCTTGTACACAAGACTCGTCTTTTTTGGGAGGTGCGAGGGGGAAAAATAGAAACAAAGAGGCCCATGGGGTGGGAAAAGCAAAAACGTATAAAAGAGTAGCCGGAAAACCGGTAAAGGTGACGCACTCAAGATGGGGGGTAACCACCAACGGAGACAGGGGGGAACATCGCCTTGGGGGTATGTCGAAGAATAAAAAAAAAGGCACAATGTGGGCAAGAAAAGAGATTGGAGAAGAAAAATCATTCTGCCCCGGGTGAAAAGGGGGAAAAGGGGAAGGTGGGAGGTAGTCCCGAAACACCAAGAGGGACTTGAAACCGGAATGTCAATAAAAAAGGGACCTCTTGTAGATAAAAAAAAAAAAATTGGGGGAAAGGAAGATGAAGAAACAAAACAAGCCGATTCTCCCAGAAGGACAAAAACGGCCAAGTCAGGCATTAAGGTTCCACGGTGAAAAAAGGAAACGTAAAGGAGTCACTAAGGCGTCCCTGAAAATCGAGGTGACGGCGGCAATGCGGATGAAAAAATGACTGCACCTGTCTCAATCGAGAAATCCAAAAACCGGGGGTCATCAGCGCGTAGGACGTGAAACATCTCCGTATACGAGGTGTATCACAAATCTCGTGAGGAAAAAAAAAAGATCCCCAATGTGGGGGAAGAAAAGGCGGTATCTCCGAGCTCCTCGCGGAAAAAAAAAATGGACCAACGACGGACCGAACCACTAATGGAAAAAGAGTCTGATAAAAACCAAAGGTGGCACCTCCTTTAAAGAAGAGTTCCCACGCGGGGGGACGAAAAGGTGAAAATCATGGCATAGAGGAAAAATCAGAGCACCATGAGCGCCTAACGGACAGACATGGAGCAACAAAAAAAGGGTACGAAGGTGTGCCTCCAGACGTGTACGAAGTCAAGCGTGGCCAAGGAAGCAAGCGGGTGGAAAACGAAGAAGCTGGGGGAGGGACAACAGGGAGAGGGGAGGTGCCAAGGCAACGTCCGCAGCCGAAAACGTGAAAGGGGAAAAAAAGGAAAAAGACGCCCACCTGGCACTTTGGGATCAGCCAAAAGAAATCGACCCGACACGGGGGCAACTCGAGTAAACTCGAGCAGCTCATCAGGGAACGAAAAACTGAATCTGAGCTAAAAGGTGGTGGACGAGTAATAGCTAACGGAAAGAGAAAATCTTCTCGAAAAAAAACTCGGGCGGCTCTGGGACCCAGTGTGTGGCGAAAATGGAGGAAAAGATCTCGCCTCGTTGTCGAAGGAAAAGAATAAAAAGCCGGGAAGGAAGCGCGGGTGCGGCGGGACCCGCGGATGGGCAAGGAAAGTATCCCCTTCGTAAAACGGCGAAAAACTACTGCGGCGGCGAATTCACGGTAAAACAAGTTGTCGCGGGAAGAAAGGCGGCCAACGGAAAGATTATGAAAAGGCCCTGTTCGCGCAACCCCCAAAAAGAGGGCCCAGGAACCTGGGAAGAGGGGCACAGAAGGCGACGGGCCCTAAGAAAGGAAGAAAAACCTGCAAAAAAGGAGAAAAGGAGGGAAAATCATCCAAGCCCAAGAATCAAGGAGCTGAAAAACACCATCTTTGGCAGAGAAAGAACTCGGTCCCGTTACTTCAAAGGAGCTGCAAGAAAAAAGGCACCGGCCAAACAAACGGAACGAAACTCGAGGGCACAAGAAAGAAACATTGAGACACCTACAGGAACAATACGGAACGCTCGACGTTCAAGACCATGGGGGAAAAACGCGAAAGGTCTCCGAGAGAACATGGGGCGGTTCGGAAAAAAAATGGTGAACAGCGGAAAAAGGGGGACTTAAAAGGAATCGGGGAAAAACGGATCAAAAAAGTGGGGGGAAAGAAACTGCGGATCCTACGCCGATCTGTGCGCAAACTTCAAAAAAAGCTGGCTTCGGCGAACGCTAGAAAACAACAGTATATGACCCAAAGAAGGAGCACATCGGCAGGGAGGCGCGACCAAAGGAAAAAGATCGCCGTCGTGGGGGGAAAAAAAAAAAGAATCAAGGGGGAATAAAGAGCGACTAAAAAAAAAAGCCGGGCAAAAAAAAAAGAAACAGCCGCTTCGAAAACTCAAAAGGTTTGTCAAAAAGAAAACGACACGACTCCATGCTCAAAAGGCCGAAACAAAAGGGTTGGACGCACCAAGGGGAAAGGACCGAACGGTGTCCGCCGGAAAGGGGAGGAGCACAGGCGAGGAAAACAGGACGGGCTTTGCGAAGGCAAGAAGAAAATTTGGGACGGAAAAAACTTATAGCTGGACCAAGGAATCAACAGGCAGCCTCCGGGAGGGAAAAGGTAAAGACTGAGGAAATAAAAAACGCCAGCGCAAGGGCCCGGAAAACATGGCCGGGGTAGTGGCAAAGAAAGGGAAGGCGCAAGCAGACAAGTTCAATAGACTGGGCGGAGCGAAAAAAGAAGGGGTCAAAGCCTAACGTCCACAAAAAAGGCCGCATCGGGGTCAAACTGGTCGAGAAGCAAAAGTGTCGACTACCAATGAAAACGAAAACCAAACCAGCGACATTCAAGGGAGCATGGCGAAAGACTTTAAGCCATGAAATCGAACTCCCCGGAAAAACCGCTCAACGGAAAAAAGCGGACGGAGGAAACATAGGTCCAAAAAAAGAAAAAAAGAAGGGGCGAGAGTATACAAACGCAAAAAGGGGAGAAAAAAAGAAAAGCCGCCCGAGGAGATCCGTCAGAGGGAAAAATAGGGACCCGCACTCTAAAGGAAAAAAAAAAGATGCCACTCCGAGGAAGGCGTTCTGTAAGGAAACCAAAAAAAAATTAAACGAACTAGAGGATCCGAGGGGGGAAGAATCGGAAAGGAGGCAACGAAGAAGAAGTCAAAAAAAAGGGAAAACCAGGGCGTCGCTTTCCGGATCAGATTTTAAACATCTAGAGGAAAAAACAGCAACCAAAGCAGCAACAATGCTGGGGCAGTAGCAGCTATGGAGGACAGTGGGGGGACAACGCATGTGAGGGAATGGCCAAACGAATGCCGAAGGACAAAGAACCGAACCGGAGCCAACAGCCAAGAAAGGGGGAGGGGGTGCGCACAAAGCTGGGGTAACCGGCGAAGAAAGAATGGAGAAGGGGGCATCGACGCCAAGGTTCTGTAAACACCGGAAAGAGGGAGATCCAGGGGTCCCACCCCGAAGCGAGAAAGAAGAAAAAAAACATAGGGTCAAAGTCGGCACGGACAGAGAAAGGCGGACCCAAAAAGAGAAATAAAAAGGCATGAGAAATCAAAAAAAAACACAAAAACCACCACAATGGAAAAAAAAGGAGGGGAAAAACGGTTGCAATCAACGCTCAAGGCTCTAACAGGAGAGGGAGAAAAGCACGGCCCTCAACTTAAAACACAGTTGCCCCATACGCCCAACTTCACAGGACAAATCTAAGAAGAGAGAAAAGAAAAAAAAAGGGCCGAGCCGTGACAGTAGCACCGCCAGGGAGCTCCTCTCCAAAGAATCAGTGACAGCATCAGTAAATCAAAGGCCGAAAAGGGGAACCCGTATCGTCACGACCTACTAGCGGAGGCGGTACTGAGCACGAATGGGGAAGAAAAAAATACTGCGCCGAGCTCATCACAGCAAAAAAGGTGTGCGTAATCTGACAGCAAAAAAAAGGGGAAAAAGAATGAAGGGAAGGAAGCCGAGAATTCTAGCCATCAACCTTGTAAAGAAAGGGTTCCATGTCCAAGGGAAGTAGGGGGAACAAATCACACATCTAACCGGTGCATGCCACAAAGAATAGTGTCTTGGTCCAAACACCAAAAATTCCGGACCGAAAAAAACGAGCACACACATTTCTGCCGGTGGGTCCGGGAAACTGACTTGACAAGACCCCTCACCGGGGTCAAAAGGAGAGACAAACATGTTACCTCGTGTTGAGGCGTGAACAAAAGAAAGGAAGAAAAGAGAAACGCGCAGGCCTAACGCGAAAAAAGGAGGGATACCACAGAATCGACGGCGCAAACTTGCGCCAAACGAAGAGGGGGAAAAACTACGCCACCCGGGAAGAAAAGTAATACGGACTGGGAAAGCTGCGAAGAAAAAAAAGGGTGGACGGTCGACACTAAGACTCCTCCGGGCCTACGGGAGGGGGGAAGCCACCAGGGGTAAAATCGGCATAACCGGAGATTACAGCATGAAAAAAAAGGGACAGAAAATACGCCAGAAGCGCCTCCCATCCTCAGGGAAAAAAAACAGGAATACCCCAGGGACCGACGGGACCGAATCAATTAAAAAAAAAGGGGACGGCCCAGGCCAGTGACATGGACAATTGATCGGGCAAAGAAGGGCACAAAAAATAATGAAAACAAGGACTAGAGGTCACGCGAAGACATGGAAATATAAGAAGAAAGTCACAGAGAACCAAACGCGAAAGGAAAGAAAGAGAGTAAAAGTACAAGTGAATGGAGGAAAAATCCCAAGAATAAAGGGGAATCAAAAATCATGAAAGGGAATACGTCAACTTCTGAGTACCTAAACCAAAGGAAAAAAGTATCACTCGAGTTCTTACCCATCACTCAGGAAAAATCGGGGTGCTGGCGGACGAACGTGTCGGGACCAAGAAAAAAATCTAGACGAAAAAAAATCAACTCCTCTATGAGTAGGGTGGCAACTCACCACAAAAAAAAGAAAAAAGGGGGGGGGACGCTTTGCCGAACAGTCCGCCACGCTGGGAGGGAAGGTCATCGAGCGAACGTTGGGATAGGCTCGATCGTTGGCCGAGGGGGAAAAGAAATTGGCTCACGTGGGGAGAGGAGCATCCACCGAGCATTTGGGCCTCACGAGAGCAACCGAAAGAAGAAAGGGCTCCAGCCAAGGTTTGGAAAAAAAAAAAGTATGCAGAGGGGGGCAATCAGCCAGCCAGTACTCGGAGGGACCAAGGTCTCTTGCGGGAAGGGGGAGGGAGGAAAAAAAAGAAAAAAATCCTGAAAAAATAAAGAAAAAAAGGAAAAGTGAGCACACGGTCGAGACAAAGAAGAGGGAGCCCGCAATCGCCGCGAGGGCCCCACAGACCAGGGGGAAAAGAAGAGAAACAGGCAAAGGGGTTCCGGATAAAACTGACAAGAAGTGCAAAGAGAGAAGGTCGGAAACAAACCAGATACCTATCAGAGGTGGCGGAGGGAGGGAAAGAAACAAGGAAAGGGAACGAAAAGGAACCTGGCTTTGCTTTGGCTGGTGTTGCTGGCGAAGGAGGAAGACGTGACCCTGAAAAAAGAAAGCTGTCGAGCAGAGAAAAGGAAAACGTTTCAAAAAAAAGAAAAGGGGAAAGAGATCGCATGAACCTCCAATGGAACAGCCTCCAGCGAAGAGCGTTACTAGGCCAAACCACCAACGGAGAAGGTCTGAGGACTAGAGCAAAAAAAGGATCGGGCCTGGGGAGTCACTAAAAAGTCATCTCTCAACCACAAGGGAAGAAATAAGAAAAAAAAGAGAGAGCAGTCGAATGCAAAAGCCCAAAAGAAAGACCTCATAGAAGAAGCCCGAGCAAGGGAGGGAGCTCGAAAAACAAGCCGAGGGGGGTCCTACTGGGACGTCCTGAACCATGGGAAAGGGGGTTCCATGCCGGCGAAGCGATGGCTGGGACCGGAGTAAGAGAAGCAAAGAGTAAAAAAAAAAACATGAAAAAAAGAGAAAGCAAAGGTCCGAATTTCCACTGAAGCACCGCTCAGCTGCTCAGACCACCACCCAAAAAAGAAAAAAGAACCAGGCGCTGCGGAAATACCTAAGTGACCCTTTAAGAAAGACACAAAAAAAATACGTAGAACCATAAAAATGTTTCGTAAACGCAAGAGAAGAAGGGGGCACCTTCCACCTTGGATCGTAATCCGAAAAAACGTCCTGAAAAGGAAAAATCAAAGTCACCTGGTAAGGAAGGGGGAAGGCGGTAGTAAACCGAGGAAATGGTCCAAAAAGACGAGGAAAAAACTTTGGACGGGCGCGCAATCGGGGGGGGGAACCCCGGAGGAACGTACCGCCGTCCGCAAGGGCAAAAAATTGGAAAAAAAAAAGGGCAAAAAATCAACCAACTTTTCCTTGCACCAGGAGCTGAACAAAAGGAAACGTCCAAGACTATGAAAACTTGGCGGAGGGGGCAGAAGCAGTTGCGGCGCGCACACCTGTAAACTTCGGTGGCGACGATGACAAAACCACATGAGCCAAAAATCAACCAGAACATAGAAGTGAGAGAAAGTTCTCGTGAAAGACCACCTCACCCCCAGAGGAAAATTCTCAGCGGCAAGTGAGGCTGGGTTGTGAAAACCAAGGGCACCGGGACGTCGCGGCTGCCGACCCACTAAAAGAAGAAGAGAAAAGAACGGGACACGGAACCAAGAAGGATCCCGGTTCTCAGATTCATAAATCGGAAGAGCCCTCTCTTGGCCCTTGTCAAAAAAGGGGAAGAACTCTTGTGGATAAAAGGAGGTCGGTTTCCTGGAGGAAAATGGAAGAGAAAATTCTGGGGCGTGAACTGCAAAGAAAGGTACAGGGAAATCGAGATTCCGAAGCTTCCTCGTGGGGGAACGGTAGAGGAGAAGACGCCCCTTGCAACTTGGCTTTTCACTCATCAACGCGATGGTTGGAACCACTCTTCGCCAGCCTCAGTGCGCCCGGAAAAAGGCAAAGCGCAACAGAACAAAAAAAAGGGGGGATGATGCCGCCCGTCTTACTGAAGGGGTTGAAAGTGAAAAACTGGGGGGCCTGGTAGGATTTCTAGATAGAAAAATCCGAGACGGGTCAGGGGGGGGAAAAAACACTCGGGAAACCTTTATCAGTAAAAACAAAGACAGGAAGTTGACAGGGGTGCGACCGCAGCAGCACCAGGAACTGAACATTTAAGTAGTGGTCTACCCGAGGCTGAAAAACAATAAAGAGTCTGAGTTCATGGGAAATGCAAGAAACTCGTGGACAAAAAAGAGATGAAAATGGTGGGGTCCATCTTCCACCGCTGCGTACGGAAGCCGCGTGTCTTTAGTACGGGAAAAGAAAAAAAGGAAAACAATTTCCCGGGGGAGATCACAAAAAACGTCCTAAAGGGTGAAGGACCCCACATCACCCTGCCGAAAAAAACAGAAAGGAAGTGGTCAGTCTCATGAGAAAAAACAGCGGCAGATGTGGGAAAGGGAAAACAGTAGATGGGAGTGGGGAAGTAAAAACCCATCACCTGACATTCAAAGGGGACAAAAGAAAAGGTAAAAGTGGAATGGTATTCTACCCAGCGCAGAGGAAGGGGACCTGTTGCATCGGGTAAAGGCAAAGCATGGTTGGGATAACAAGGAAAAAAAGACTGGGATGACGGGGAAGAAAAAAGGAAGAAAAGACGAGCACCACGAAGCCGCGGAGGGTACGGTCCTGTGAGTACGGGGTTGCAGGAACAGCCCAATAAAAAAGGTAACTTCACTCGATATTGTCGATAAGAGCCAGAGAAGAAAAGGAACAAGGGAAACGGGAAAAAGGGTCTCATCTCTAATACAGCTAAAGACAAGTAGGAAACGTTGGAGCCGCCGCTGGGACGGAATGTTGGGGTAAAGATCAAGACGCGTTTGATGGACACGTCGCCCAACGCATCAACCAGGGTCACGAAAAAAGACAAGGGACGAACTGAAAGGAGGTCACTACCAGGAATGGTAAAGTTTCCCAAGCCCGCCTACCACGCATTTCACTAACAAGAACGAGGCAACCTGAGGGAAGAAATGGAGCTCACTCGGCCCAAAACACGGGAAGCACCTTGGGTCGATGAACACATAGTCTCCTACTCCATGAGAAACTCACCCCGGACAGCGGGAAAAAGAAGCACCGCTGGGAACGGCGGGGGGGAGAAGCCACTGGTACTTTCCGCAGAAAACGAAACCCATTGGCAAGGACCTGCGGTAAAAAAACTAGCTGCTTGCCGGCAAAGCAATGGTGCTGGGGGGAAAAAAAGGAAGTGGAAAGCGGCAGGAACCTAGAGAATGAAAAGAGGTAGAAAAAAAAAGAAAAAAGAAAGAGAAAAAAAAAAAAAAGGGAAAAACGGGAAGGGAGAGGGAAAGCTTCCGCATCGTAAAGAGGGATCCTCTCAAGCCGGGAACCGAGGAAAAAGGGGGGGGACCGGGAAGAACGCCTGAGCGAGCTTCAAAATGAAAAAGAGGGGAAACAGATTGCCCAGAGAGAATCACTTAACGTCACCTACGGTGCGGCTTTCTTGGGACAAAGGTGAGACATGAAGCAGGGGAATGTACTCGCGAAAAAGGGGTTTCCGACGTGGGGGAACCGACGTCGAGGTTGAAAAAAGACGAGGGGGTCTGCGGCACGCACGGGATGTGCAGGGGAGAAGAAGCTGGCACACCCACGGGGCGCCAGCAACGTAACCCGGGGAAATAGTCGCTTGTCCTGGGGGCGGCCTTGGGAAAAGGACGGCGCAGTTGACTACTACGAAAATTAACACAAGAGAACGCAAAATTGAGTATTCCTGGACCATCACATGGGGGTAGCGCTCGCCCACCAAAAAAAGAAAAAGGACGTTTGCCGCATGAAAGTGGGGGGAAACTGCATTGGGGCAGAAAAGAAATAGTTAGCACGCCATGGGGCGCCCCTGAGCCGGCGGAGAGACTCCACTGCAGTTCAACATACAGACAATGTCACGAAATTCAAGACCAACAACCAAAAACTTGGGGGGAGGGGTGAGTGTGGCAAGGGAACGAACAAATCACAGTTTCTTCACCCGTCCATCTGGACCGGGACGCGACTGGCCCACGCAAAAAAAAAACAAGGAACGGGATTCCGGGGCGCGGGTCAAAGAAAGAAAGGGGGATAAACAACGGAACGGGAAAAAAAGCAAATAGGCCGAAAAGGACCCCAACAATTTGAGCCACCGCGACGTGTCGAATCAAGAAATTGGGGAAAGGCCGATCATTGCTGGTGAAAGAGAATACGGGAACGTCCAACCGTGAGGGGGGGGGAAGAATCTAAAAAAGGTCTATTGACCTCAACAGGTTTCCACGAAGGCGAATGACAAGGGACCCAAGATCAGAAAAGACCACACTCACAGGGTTGAGCAACCAAAAAGGGAAAAGGGGGAAGGCGTCATAACGAAAAAAAAAAGGGGATGGAAAAGGAAAGAGAGAGAGTGAAACCAAAAGGACACAGCGGAAGTGTCGGAGGCGCGCCCAAGATCTCAGTAAAGGTTGGAAGAGACGCCGGCTGGAAAAAACGGAGATCCGGACGGGGGGATGACTTCACCAGGAAGGAAGCAAACGACGAGCACAGCCACGCCCTCGAAAGCCAACAAACGTTTTGTTTCACCAGCAGATCAAAAAAAAAAAAAACGACAGGAGCGAGGGACCAAAGTAGCGGGGGACAAGCAAAAGGGGCGGGACCGAGGGGATGGTAAACGGGGCAAGGAGGCGCCGCAAAAAAAGGAAGACGTTCCACGGTTTGGGGACAATGGAAAATATGGGAAAAAAAAAGGGGAAAGGGGACCTAACGGGAAGCAGGTCATGGGGACAATCAACCGCCCAAAGAAAAAGGTGGTGTGAAAGGCAACAAAGCAGACAAGAGGACAATTTGGTCGGGAAGGAGGAGAAAGTGAGGAAAAAAAAAAGGAGCCGAACAGAGAAGGCCGACATGAGTGGAAGGACCGGACAAGAAAAAAACGCACATCAGGACAAGGTCAAGGGCGAAACAAAAAAAAAAAAGGTGAGAGCGGCGAACCAAGTAAGGGGGCCAAGGGGGGCCTACTTGAAAAGACAAGGAACCCCGCCTGCGCGGTGGAAAAAGGTGTCGAGAAATCCACCTGACGAAAGAACCACTTCGCCGGAAGCAGGACGTGGAAAATTATCGGGAGAGGGAAAAGAAAAGCACCATGCGACATCGCGTGCCCGACCGACCAGATGTCATTTGTCCTTACTATCACGCGTACCAAGGTTCACCAAGGGGTCCTCGGGGAAGACTACGAAGAGGGGACAGGAATACTTGATGAGACAGGAGAAAAGTCCGCCACACTTGGCAAAAGCCGCCCGAGTTGATCGAGAAAAAATCGGAAAGTGGGGGCAAGCGAACCAGGAAGGGAGAAGGGGGAAAAAAAACCGTCCCCTGAGCATAAAAATCAGGGAGGGAGGGGAAAAGGACAAAAAAATGAGCAAAGAAGAATCATGGGCTCTATGGGGGGGGTACTAATCTTTGGGAAAGATATCGTATAAACTACGCTTCAGACAGAAGGAACTCTGACAAAAACGTCTAGAAAAGGCGGCAACCGTCCTCAATCAAAAGGAGGCCAAGAAAAGTAGTATTTGGTAAAAAAGAAATGACATTGAACACTTTCTTTGCCGCAAGAAAAGTACCGCCGGGAGCACCCTGATATTAAAAGAAACTGGGGGTTTGCTCAAGCTTGTGCCAGGCGAAGGGAACTCAAGTGCGAGGGACCCCCCAAAGGCCATCGGACCTCCCAAAGGAGGAGAACAGAGTTTCGGGGAGAGAAAGGTCCACCCGCGGCACGGCCAAAGAGAGTAAAAGAAAGATGGCAAGGTACTTGAGGCAGGGGAAAACAAATCTAAACTCGCGAGAAAGAAAAAAAACAACGGAAAAAACGAGAAGAAAAAAACTGCAGGGAAGAGCGGTCACACGCCGAACAATGGAAAAATGGCTGGCGACTGTGGAAAGAAAAAGCAATTGGAATAGACAGGAAGAGAGACGGCGCAAAGCTGAACCATGGTAAAAGCCGTGACCGCGAGCAGAATTAACAGGTGGCCTATGAAGGGAATGACAGGAAGTTCAACCAGGAATAAATATGGAGGACGAATGTAAAAGGTGGAAGGGCACAGTGTTCGAACCATCCTGCGCCGACAGCGGAGTATTTCATTAAAAAGGCAAAGAGAAAAGCTTTTTTCTTCCCAAAGGAAAACACTCGGCCGGCAACGTGCACGGGGGGATCTCCGTAAAATTAAGTAGGAGTCCGACTGTCATGAACAGAGGGGACACGGGAAAACGGTGTGATTTAGAGGAAAAACTACGAACCCCTAAATTAAGACAAAGACTCAAGGAGCGTCAACTCCCAAACGACTCCAAGGAAAAAATTTGTCCGCAAGGGAAAAAAGAAAGTGTACAAAAAAGGAAAACGACAGGGGGAAATAGGGAAAACCCAGCCTGCGATCGTGGGTGGGCAGAAAATAAACAAAGCTAGCCAAGGGAAGACCGGGATCGAGCGGCACAGCCAACAAAAAAATCGCCTTGGGTACGAGGGATCCGACAAAAAAAACCCCTGGGACCTGAATGGGAGAATCGACAGGTACAGAAGGAAGGGCAATAATCGCAAAGAATCTTACAAGAAATGGAAAACAGTCATCAAAAAAAGGGAAAAAAAAAAAAGACTGCGCCACGAGCTAGGCACCTCGCCAAATGGCCTCCCCAGAGAAAACGGCAGCACTCGGGAAGAAAGTGGGTACCAAAACTACTACCCATCAAGAAGCTGAGAGCGGTAGAAAAAAAACCGTTTGACAGGGAGGGGACAAAACTTAATCACGGGTAGGGTCCCAGCAGTGGAAACCCACGTAGCATCCCCAGAGGGACAAACAATCATACAAGGAATGTAAAAACCTCTGGTTAATAAAAGTCCTTCCCTGAAAGAACAGGGGTGCAAGAAGAAGAAAAAGCTTGACCGGTGCCTACAGATGCCGGGACGAGCAAGGAGCGGGGTCATAAAGATTTCCAACCAAAAAATAATATTGGGGAGGTAGTAAAAGATGAAAGCTCCAGCCTTCCAACGAACCATAAAGAAGCCAAAACTTAGGGGAAGGAAAAGCTCCTAAAAGTACAGGGAAGAAAAAATTGGTAGCAAAAAAAAAAAAATAATGGGCGTAGATTTTGCAGAAAAAAGGGGCATGGACAAAGAAAGAGGAAGTGAAAACAGGATCTATTACCCTGAAACCGCCAAGGGATAGAAAAAATGCCTATCCAAAACTGAAAGGAAACTGAACGAAGTACAGTTTGCACGTGAGTCCAACAGAAGGGGATGTTTCACCCGCCCTGACGTTCGCCCGCCTGGCGAAGGCAGTCTGGTTCAGCCGGGCGCTCCACAAGAAGAATTTCCGATTGGGCCGAAGCCGGTGGAAAACTCACACGCGGGGGTCGGAAACGGTCAATCGATCAAAAAGGGAGGCCGGCAAGGAGGACCCAGTAAGGGGAGTAGTGGGCTCCGGTGGTATTCTCCTAAGAGTGGGGCCAACGGACGCATCAGACCCGCCAAAAAAAAAAAAAATGTGAAAAAAAAGAGGGGTCAGGGCCTTTTCAATAGAAAAAGGAAAAAGGAAACTCGGTGGAGCACCAAGGGGCATTTATGGGAGTGGAAAAACGGGGGGGAGGTCTTACAAAAAGGAAAGGAGACCTGTCCGACGCCACGAATGAACACGTAAAGGAATCCCATCGAACAAGTTCCGTCCAGCGGCAAAGGAACGCACTGGCAAAGCCTGGCCGAAAAAAAAAATCCAAAAGAAGAAAGAACAGGGTGTAAAACCACGGATCCTAAATGAAAGGGGTGAAGTGCACCACTTCCTCACCTCCGTAACGTCAAAAAAAACATCGAAAAAATAGAGTTTTTTTCTTTCCTGAGCAAACGGGAGGGATGTCCGCCTCGAAAACTGCTGACTGGGAGGGGGGTTGGGTTTTGAGCGAGGGGAGTCTGAGGGAAAGAGGGAAAGGGGGGAAAAGACGATGCTCATGAGAGAGCGTCTCAAAGGGGTCCGCCAGCGGGGGACGTAGAAATCTGGAAAGGAGCCACTGGGGGGAACTTCCCGAGGAAAAACACAAGAGGGGTCGCGCTCTCCCCCGGCTCATCACTGAACTAGAATCAGGAAATGTTGCGGGTTTTTGACGGCAATGGGGAATGCTAAGC
>Ga0179593_1618951_pt1 | contig 18750 bp, 27 predicted proteins | sample CZODoug2_1_08_16_FD_185931 | JGI IMG/M metagenome (GOLD analysis project Ga0179593, IMG submission 185931) | Vadose zone soil fungal communities from Angelo Coast Range Reserve, California, USA - CZODoug2_1_08_16fungal (PacBio error correction) | ecosystem: Environmental > Terrestrial > Soil >...
GTTCAAGCAAGAGCAAAGAGTCGTTAGCGGTACGAGGTGGGAAGGAAAGACGGGAAAAAAGGAAACCGGGACATAATGCAAAAAGGGGGCAGAGACCGGAAGGGAGGGCGTGATGGAGATTGAAGGGCTCGCTGATAACTGCGACCTTAATGAAAGAAGGTCAAATCTACAAAGGGTCGAGAAAGTTGCACGAAAAAAGGAAGAGCACCAAGAATAAAAGCACAATCGGAAAGCGGGGGAAAAGTAAAGACAAAAGATCGCACTAGGCAAGAAGGAAAGGGCGGTGTTATAGGAAGGATTTGCAGGTCATGGTATGCAAAAAATCTACAAGTCAAAAAACGGGGGGCTGACGGACACAGGGTTGCTAAGGACAACAGGGGGAGGGTGGGGGGCGTGGGACTTAAGTACCGCCAAGATGGAGTGGGGGAGCAGGAAGGGTGACAATGAGCAAGAAAGGTGTTGCTGGAGAAAAATGATGTGCGCTGTTTACTACGCAAAACTTCATTTTAGGGAGGGGGGGTCATTCAAAAAAACCAAGGCCGGGGGAGATACGTGGGGTGGGATGAACACCCGAGGTGAACCCTTGGGTTGGGAGGTGGGGGGCAAAGTGGGGGGGGGGAATTCTAAATCGCTTCGCCTCCATGTGTTTTCACCAATTAGGGTTGTGGTTACCTTCTAGGACCATTTTCTATAAGGACTATCAAAGGGGGTTGGCTGGGGGGGAACCGGCGGTATGGCGAATCCAAACGGGTGTCGAGTAGTGAGTGAATCGGCAATCTTCTGGTATTGGGTGATTTATCACTGGCAAGGCATGTTGTTAACAAAAAACTGGTGCTTTAAAAGGGGGAGGTAAAAAGCGGGGAAGGGGAAATCACGATGGGGGATCAAAAATCTCCATACGGGGGGAAAATATTCACGTGAACAAATACAAAAGAGAAAAGTCAATTAGCGGTGATGGGCTTACGGGGTGGATGTAATCGCAGAAAAGAAAGCCGTGGTTTGCCCATCTGGGTATCATTAAAAGGGGGTTAACACATTAAAAGGGATTGACACAAAAAAAAAAATAAGGTGGCGACAGGAGGGGGTTTTCGAGAGGAAGTGGTTCGAGGTGAATTCCGTGCCGTACTCGGATCGCAGAGGGGAATTGTGGGGGGGGGATTCCGAAGTTGAAAAAAGCCGCAGGGGAAAAAAAAGGCTGGCGTGGGGAAAGACTGGCTGTTAATCATCAATCCAGCGGACCGGAAACCTCAGGAGGGGCAAAGCTGTGCGTGTCTTGGGGACGGTTCGTTGCTTTATTTAGGGGAACGTAGCAGGAAAAGGAAAATGGTGTGTAAGGGAAGGGGGGGGGGACGATGATCAGGCCGGGAGGGGGGGGCACAGGGACCTGGGAAGCGGGGGGGGTGGGGGCACGTGTTCAGGTTTTTCTGGTTTTGCAGGCATATCCTCAACCAACAACTCTTATTAGGGAGGAGTCGACTCTTAGAAGCCAACCAGAACGAAAAAGCACAAAAACGAAATGGAAATCACACAAACTTCAGGCCTAGCCCCAAAACACAAACCGCCCAATCCAGCTGACCAAGTTACCCATTGGGAAGGGAGAGCCTCGTTTCGCACAACAAAAAAGAAAGATAAAACTGCAAAAAAGACGCACCGAAAAAGGCCGAATGTGAAAATGAAGTCTTGGGGAAGCGCCCAACGCCAAGAGGTGAAATATGCATTGGATGTCAAGAAGGGGAAAAAAAATTGGGAAAGAGGGAGCCGGACGAGTACGGCAAAAGGAGGGAATCAAAACAACCGAAACCCGCGATCCACACAATTCCTGTAGGCACAGGCAGTGCCTAAAGAACTTTGGACTTACTAGATGGGAATTGGACGATTCACAAATGGGAGCAGAAAAAGGGAGACTTTCAGAGGCCAGTAAGGAAGGAGGGAAAAGAACTATTAAGGGATGTGTCTCGTAGGTCAGACCCCTGGGGGCAGAGGGGGGGAAACACAGTCTGTAGATGTGACCGACACCAAGCTACCAGCCCCGCTAAAAGAAGGCGAAGCAAAAAACTGCAACTGCAATAAAATGGACGTCTAGGGGAAGAAGCGGGAAGGAAATCCATAAAAAAATCAGAAGGGGACGGTTCGAGAAAAAAGCACGGGCACAAAATCGAACTTTTCCAAGATCAGTGAGCGAAACAAATACAGCAGGTGAAAAAAAAATCACCAAATAAAAACCCTCAGAAGGAAAGCTCAAAGACTAACCAGCTTTTGAGAATCACATTACCAAACCGGGGAATGAGAATAACTCTAACTAAAAGGCAAACAAATCTGCCCCCAGAAAAGACGTCCCCGAAGGGGGTCAAAATATGCGGGAAACAAGAACGAGCCCAGAAATTAGATCAGGCCAGGACTAAGAATTTGGCCACACCAACCACCACTCCAGACAAACGCCAGCAGCTCTTCAACCTCTTTTCTGGGAGCAGGAAAGCGAAAGACGGGGAAATACCCAAAGAGAGGATCATGTGAGAGCTAGAACTTCACAAGACAGGCCATACGCATGAGTTAATAGGAGGGGGGGGAGCGTCAAAACTCGTGGTTCTCGAGCGGACGTCGGAAGGTGCTCCGTCTCCCTTAGGGGGAAAGATACAAAAAGGCACTCCATAGGGAAGCTGCACTACGGCAATCCAGAAGATGGGGGGGGGGAAAAGTGCCTGGGGGATGCAACGCTTGGCTGCGGATTGGGGAACGGAAGGGAAGGGAGTCCCTCGGCAACGCGCGGGCGGGGTATCAAGACGCATACCGTCGAGGACACACGAAAAACCAGTCAACAGGGCGCAAAAAAAAGGTTGGGGAGGGAGGAGCACGAGGAAGATAAAAAAACTAACAAAAAAGCCGCGAGAGACCTTTGCGGGGTGTGAACGTCTGGGGCGATACGCTGAAACTGCATAAATAAGGGACGGCATGGAAGAATTTGCGTTGAAAGGGGGGAGAAGATCACAAAAACAGGGACCGGGTGGGACACACAGATCAAGGATGAAGGAGCGTTAAAGGTAAAAAAACACAGGGGTGCTCTCAGCGGGGCAACTGGGGAAAAACTGGCCCTTTTGGTGGAGGTCAAGCGAAAAAAGTACGTTTAAAATGAAGCAGCAGTGACAAGAGGCTTTCAACTTGGAAGGGGGGAGAGACACAAACACCTGGGGGGGAGGAAGAGATATACCCCTTTACATAGGTTCAAGGAGGAGAAATGGTCGAAAAAGGGGAGAGTGGACGCTTTGGAAAAAAGGTAAGGGGTAGAATTGGACGCTTGTAGTAAAGCAGGACCCGACCATCTCTTGAAAGAGACAATTTGAGGGGAAGGGAAAAAGGTTACAAAGAGACGGAAGGGCAACATGGCAACATGAAAAGGGGAATTAAAAAAACCGTTCTTTGGGGAATTGTGCAGTCTTTAAAGGAAAAAAGAAAAAAAAAAGGGGGGGCGTCGGTAAAAAGCGCTCGGTAGGTATGGGGATAAGGATTGGGGGGCTTTCAGCGACCCCTAATTCAAAAGTTTGCCCTTGGCCTGGGTGGGGGAGGGAGGTGGGGCGAGGAAGGGATGATAAAAGGAAAAACGGATTAAAAAAACGGGGGCACGGTAGGAGGGACAATTATTTGAATGACCATATCGAACACTGTGGCGGAGACGAAAGAAGGGAAAGTAAAAAGATTCAGGAAAGACGCACGGAGGAAAGGAAAAGTTGGGGGAAATTTTACCTGGACAAGGGGTGAGGAGACGAAGGGTGATCGAAGAAAGTGAAGGGGGGAAAGAACACCCACTTGGCAGATCAACCCATTAGTTTCCGCGCGGGGAAGGGGAGAGTATCCGTAAGAAAAGAGATACAGGGGGGAGAGGAGTGTGAAAAAGAGGGCCAGAAATGGGCAGGAACAAGCTGCCCAGCTCGGTGCGACACTTAAAGGGTCGAAGTGCCGGCGGGAGGGAGGAATTGGTTGCAGGCCGACGGAAATGCCATTGACTGAGGGGTCGGCAGGTGGTTTCACGTGCGAAAAGGGTCAGAGAATGCGCAGAAGGGTGCCCAGGCACCTCAAAGTACCGTAGCCAATCTGACAGGTTGGAAAAGGGTTTGGGTGAAGGACCTGAATTTATCGGAAAAACCCACGATGAAATAAGGGGTTGTGGTCTGAGGCTGCTAGGGGGAGCGGAGGTGATTTTGGTTGGCTCCATGGACAATAAGTTGCATTTTTAAGGGAAAACCTCGTGTGAGACGCATTGGGGGGAAGTCGGGAGGGGCGCAGCGAAGATGAGACCCTCAGAAAGGGATTAACAAAAGAAAAAAATGGGCGAATAGAAACACCGCGGGAGGGGCGGGGTGAAGGGGGTCAGGTATACTTTAGAAGGAAAAAGTAGACTTGGGGGGGTGTGTCAAAGTAGGAACCAAGAAAATTACGGCATCATAGGTGTCTTAGGGGGAAGGGGGGAAAAAAAGGGATGAATCGTTGGAGAATTGGTGTTTTTTCTCGTTCGTCTTCTGTTTTGAAGGATGTTCTACTCAAGAAGGGACGAAATTTACGGGGTTCCCTGTGAGGGGGGGGGACGAATCAATCACAAGAAATGCCGTCTAGTTGAGAGGGATTATGTGTTACTCTCTTTTCTTCACTGGGGAATGTCTCCGAAAGGAGAAGGGGGGGGAGGGTTGGGAGGAAGTTTATCAGGAGCCTTTCTGTGGGACGAACGATTCGTCCTTCATTTGGGGTAACAACGGCTGTTTTGGCGGGGAGTGGGGGGGGGGAAAGGGGAAAAAGGGGAGCAGAAGGGGAAGTGACTGGATCGCACGGGTTTCTTTCTGCGGGGGTTACAAGGGGAAAACAAGGGTAGGGAGAAATATATAGAGGTGATACAACCTAAATCCAGCAAAAAAAGGCGAGATACAGACAATAAAAAGGGGGAGCCTCATTTCCACCGAGAATTCCAAAACACGGAAGAAAGGACAAAAAGGGTGGAATGGGAAGCAAGCTAAGGAAAAATGTTTACAATAACAGAAACCTGCCGATAACTAAAGGAGCGCAAAAGCACAAAGGCCTGAGAAAAAGTGGGGGGAAAGGGCCAAGGCAGGAAGGGAGAAAAAAGGCACCGGGGAACACGACCAGAACCAACAAACACTAAAAACACAAAAAACACCACAAACCACAACAACAAAAGAGGGAAGAAAACAAAAACAAAAACCCCCCCCAAAAAAAACCCCCCCCACTTATTTGGGGTCTCTTGCAAGAACCCTATTCCCAACAGAGCCGCGAGTAGCCAACGAATAGCAAAAAAAACCGGGGGGGAGAAAAAACGACGCCCTCCGATCCCCACCATTCAACGCGGTCGTGGCAGTAACGCTCCAAGGGAATGAAAGGGAGGTGCTGCGGAAAAAAACAAGGGGATAGCACTCCAGATCAATGTCTTCAAATTAAGTAGCACAAAACTGGGTATACCACGCGTAATTGGGGAGGGAGGTGATTCGGGGAGGTCCGCCACAAAATTCCCTATATTACCAAGGTCTTTATACAACCATAAAGGAAGACCAAGAAAAGAAAAAAAAGAGGAAAAGCGAAAAAAGTGGGCTGAAAAGTCAAACCTTCTGTTGGAGACAGCGAAGATAGATGCAGGGGACTTCCAAAAGGAGAAAGTTGGGGGGGGGAAAGATCGGGGGTGATCGCCTACAAGGCTAACAGCGAGAGCGGACTTGTCCCACTTGGGAGGAGGAAAAAATAAATTTGGGTGGGTAAAAATGGGGGGACGAAGACGAGGGGGGGAGAGAGCTTCACCAAGGAAAGAACATGAAAAGAAATCATTAGAAAAATCGAGGGGGAAAGGTAGGAGGAAAAAAATCAAAAAAGAGGACATCCCACCTGCTGAGAGCCTGCCAAATGCACCAAGTCGATCTTCGAAAGAGAAAACCTAAAAAGAAAAAGCCAAAAAAACGCTTAAGCCCATTTCTTGGCAAGGGGGTGAGCAAAGCGGCAAAAAAAAGAGCTGGATCAGGGGTATCGAGAAAAATCACTCGGAGATCAACATTCCAATCAAGTACAACATCCTGGGATTGGGATACTGTCTTTTGACCGTACGGGTGGGGGAAGAGAAAGAGAGCTCGGAAAAGTTGCCCTCTGTCCCTCACAGGGGCTTGAACAAAAAGAATAGGGCTTCAGATCAGGAAGGGGAAAGTTAAAAGAGTCGACAGGGGCGGCGGGGGGCCCAAGATTTTTTTATATTATGGTTCCCCAGATCTCGACCAGTAAATCCCACCGAATGCAGAGTTACTGGGACGCAGCAAATAAAAGAAGAAAAGACAATAAAGGGAAAGTCAGTCGCAAGGGGGTGTTCTGGCACTTCGGCATTGATATCGAAATCCAAGCCCAAGCCGCCAGGGAGCAGACTAAACAGGAGCCGGTCGGGTGGCTCTGACTTGACCGGCTTCACGGACGAATTCAAAGTGTGATTAAAATGAATAAGGATTGATCACGAGAAGCAGAATCAAAGGAAGTGCCCTCTCTCAAGAACGGTTAAGGAATGGTCAGTCACGGTTGACTCTAGAAGGGCACTGTTGGGAAAGAGAAAGCGCTTGGGGGTGCCTCGAGTAACTCTCCATACAGAGCAGAAGAAGATCAGTTGATAAAGAGTGTACTGTTTTGAGGGAGAGACACAAAAAAAAAGAGGGGGAGGTAAAGGAGTAAAAGAAAAGATAAATTCCTTAATAAAGAAGGAAGAGTGGTGTAGAGGAAACTTTTCGAGTGCGGTTGGCGGTCAAAAAAAAGGGGAAAAGTGAACCTGGCCGCGGGGAGGACTACCGTTACCGAAACTATTAAATCGGACTGTTGAAAAAAGGGAAAAAAGGGAGAGAGGGATCCATATCAGGAATGAAAAGGAGGACTCGGGATGGCAGTTCAGCTTTTGCAAAGAACGAAAAAAAGGGAAATGATTTAGGGAGGGTGAGTGGGAGAGCCGATGTAAGCGGAGCAAACGGGAGAACCAGCAAACCTTTTCGATGAAAGCCAAAGAGATTGGGGATGCTGCAGGAGAGGAGAAAAGAAAAAAGGGGGACGGAGGTCCGGGAGGTCTTAGGGCCGGGAATCACAACTACGTGGGGGAAGACGAGGGACTGAGTGGAGAGGGAAAGAAGAGAAAGGACTGCGGTACGAGGGACTTTATCCCGAGTGGGGGGTTTTAGCCGTGACTCCTTATGAGAAGGGGAGGGAATGGTAGAAGAAAAAAAGGAGGGTCGGTAAAAAAGGGCAAAGCCAGGGGAAAGAACCACGAGTTGTGAAAGGGACTTTTACGAGGCGCTAACCTCGAGAAATGGATCGTAAAAAAGGGTGATTGGGAGGGGATCGGATAAAGTCTGGATGCTAGGAGTTTCTGGTCTTCCCGAGGTGGTTATGATAAGGGGGAGATGGGGGGTCTGGATAAAGGAGGGAAGGTCGAGGAAATTGGGTGGTGAGGGGTAAGAACTTGCTGGGGGGGGGTGAAGTCAACGGTGAGTTTTTGGGGCAGACTTGGGTCAGCGAAGAGAGATGATACTCGGAGAAAGTAAAAGGTTGTTGCACATTGGTAATGTAAGAAGGGAATAACGTGGGTATCCATTAGCGTCTGTTTTTTTTGGGGGGAGGGGGGTAAGACTGGGAGGGGGGGAGAAGAAAACACGATAGAAAAGGTGCGCTAGTTGGCCGGCTTCTGAAATTGTTGTTGGGGTGGAACAAATCAAGGGGATTTTATCGGGACAAATAGTGTCAAAAAAGGAGGTGTGACGCTATGGTGCGCGGTGCTCATCGAAGAAAACTCTACTTGTTGAAGATCTGGAGAGGGCAGAAAGAATAAAAAAGAAAGATAAAACGCGAGTGTCGTTAGGAAATTACGTGGGGCTGGCGAATTTGCCTTGGAGTGCCTGCTGGAAAAGGAAAAGAAGTGAAGAAAGAAAAAAGCCCAGGCAGTGAGGCGCGAATGAACCGTAAAAAAGAATGGGGTGCAGAAACTTTGAGTTCGGGGAACTCGGGGGGGGGTTGGGGGGGGCGGGGACAGAACGGGAGACGGGGGGGGAATTTGGGTCCCTTCGGACAGACTTCAAAAAAGATGAGAGCTGGGCGTGGGAAGAGGAGGTGGGAAGAAAAATCAAGAATCGGGACCGAGACCTCATCCGTATTGGGCGTTTAAGGGAGTTACATGCCGGGTTAGGCAGAAAAAGTTTTAAATAGCCCGGCAAGGGGGGAAAAAGGTGCAACGGGGGGAAACGGTAAGATCGGCGGGTTGGTCACAAGCCAGCAGGGGAGATCTAACTTGTTGTTCTGGCGGGGCTGGTTCGTATGAGAGAAAAAAAAAAGGGATGAAGGGAAGAGGATAGATAGGTTGGCCCGGGAAAAAACCAGAAAAACTCAACTCTTCTAAAAGAGTAGGGGGGAAATAAGAAAAGGGACAGACAAGAAAAAAGCCATCTTAAACCGCAGGAGGGTCGTGGGGGAAGCCTGCAAGGCTTTTCACTGCAAAAGGAATGCAAGGAACGGTAAGAAGAAAAGCAAAGGGGACCAGAAAATAAAAAAGCGATTGGGGGGGGTCAGGCCCGTGATGCGAAGAAAATTAAAAAGTACAACCAGGACCAAATGAGGGAAAACTTTTTGTTAGATGGAAGGCAAAAAAAGCGGGAAAAAAAAGGGCCATCTGAAAAAAGGGGGATTAAAGGACACCGACGGATCCCAACAACCGATAACCCGTCGTAAAATATAACAACAGGTATGGAGAGGGGGGGGGGAATACAGAAAGAAAAGCAAGGTGCTTACCGGTTCATGCTCTTCAGGGAGACTAACCAGGAAATCAGATCAAAGGGGGACACAGAACAGAACTCCCGCGAGGGGCTGAGGGACGAGAGGGAGGAATGCCCAGATGAGAAGGGGGGAGAAAACCAGTGGGGGGGATCAGCTACTAATCCGTCATAATAGAAAGAGACTCCTTGGGAGGATCAAATGCAGTTTTCAGGGGGGAAAAATTGAGAACATCAAGAACAAATGAGACATAAGGGGGAGAGAACTCCAGGAAGGGAGAATTTGCCTTGAGCGTCGCAGGGGGTACCAGTCGACCCGAAGGAGAGGCCTTGGGGCGAAAAGAGGGGAAAGGAGAGGGAAGGAAAAAAAGTGGGGGAGAAAAGGAAGGCAGGGAAAGCGTCGATAATCGGCGCCGTGCAAACAAAAGAAACAATAATCCAAAGGTGGACTGTCAACAAAAATACGAGCCCAGGAAGGCGACGGAAAGGGGGGGAAATGCCGACCATAAAAGGGGGGCGGGAAAGAGGGACGACAGAAACCGACATGAACAAGGACTCTTGTGGGGAAACGTTGGAGGGTCTCGCTAAAAGGGGAAGAAAAAAAGAACGATCAGGGAGAGGATGATTCCTTCGTCCCATTCGATCGTAAACACGGCTCGGGTGGGGAAAGGCAACATTCTCAGGGAAAACCCAAGGGGGGGGGGGGGGAAAGAAGGGGTGGTCGGAAAAATACCAAGAGAGTCGGTGTAACCAGTTGGCCCCAAATAATGGGCAACTACTTCGGAACTGGGGAATCATCACGTGCTGGCAAAAAAATCTATGAAACGGAAAGGTCGGAAGGAGAGGGGGTCAAACGAGGTTGAAAAGGGGATTTGTTGATTCTTCACGGAAAAAATGCGAGGTACCGAGGGAACAAGAGCAAGGGAAAAGGGTAAAGTGGATCAGATCAAAGCAAGAAAATCACAAGAACAAATGTAGAAACAAAAAGCAAAAAAAGAGGGAAAAAAAGTGGGGGACGAAAAGGGGTATGGGGGAAAGGAGGGCCTCGTAGGCTCTCCAGCTCCCAACAAAGAAAGGCTCAAGTCGAAACCAGTGCAGTTTTTCCTGCGAAAAAGCAACTGGGCCGGAGGGGACATAAGGAAGGCAAGGGAATTCCCATTTCAATCGTTCTATCAAAAAAACCTAAAGTAGTTGCCATAGAGAAAGGTATAATGAAGGAAATTGTAAAGGGGGGGAAAGCGGCACGGGGGGGAGAATTATCCAGCAATTTGTACGACTTGAAATTTTGGTCCGGAAAAAAAGCAGGGCACCAAAATCCGTTAAGGCAAGGGGTAAAGGGGAAAAGGCGAGTAACTGGGTAGAGTATCAAAAAAAAGTGAAAGGGGGTAGTAAGTATGGGAGAACAATCCAAGGGGGAAAGGCGGTCTTAACAAGGGTAGTTTAACTGGTTCCGGGGGCTTAAGGGTAAGGGGGGGATGGGTAGCTCGGAAAAAAGGAGCAAAATAGATTAAAGCTGGCGCGATACATTTCTTACTGGCCACGTTCAATGGATCTTAGATTAAATGGAAAACAGGGGTGAAAGTTTTAATTACCAAGGCGTATGGAGGTTTGCAGGGACATTGCACGAAGAAAAACAAAAGGAGGAAGTTGGAGGCTATGCTTGGGTAGAAACCTTGGAAAGATTACCTCCATCACGTTATCCTTTGGGGGAGGAAGAAGGGGTGGGTTGCGGGGGGGGTTAGGAGGTGATGGGGAACATGGGATCCGGGTACACTAACCCGGACAGCGGGTCCACGAGAAGAGCAGGGTGAAACAGACATAACAAAAATCATTAAAAAGGAAAGCAAATGCTACAAAGGGGAAGAAGGGGGGGGAAAAAAAAGAATTCAAAGAAGGGCAGCAGTTAGAGGAAGAGTTTTTTCGCAGTCAATACGGGTAAGGAAACTTTTCTAAGGAGCGAGGGAATAAAAAAGGGGGGAAGAAAAGACAGTGTCTGCAGGAAATCCATGAGGGGGGGGGGGCGTGACTGGTCGCCAAGGGGGGGTACAGAGGAAAAGTTGTGAAATTTATCCAGAAAAACTGGCCTCAAAGGAGGGGGAGGGCTGGGGGGGCTGAGGGGTCTGGTCCTGGGGGGATAAGTTCCTGAAAATGCGCGAACGTGGTGGTAGGAGGAAGCCACGAGAAGGGGGAAAAGCCGATGTCTGTTGAGTTGTGTTCCCGACCTAGACTGGATTTCACTTTGGTGATAGGGGGGGGAAAGGAAGCCGAGGACCAGCGGGGGGGCCAATGCGAGGCCTTGGTTAGGGGGGTAAACTCGCAGTATCCTCCACCCGGGACGAGATTTTTGGGGGGGAAAGGGGACGGGAAAGGAGGAGAATTGGGGGGTACCACTTCAACTCTAAAAGGGGCGAAATTGGCAGTTCGGAAGGATGTGTTAAGATTGCATCGGCGGGGGGAAAAAAAGAGACAGCGAAGGGTTGACAATAATGGAAAGGGCGTGCGAGGGACCGCAGATCCCTCCTTTATTTTGATAGTCCATGTTTAGGGAGGGGGGATGGGAACAGAGAAGGGGGGGAGACACCAAAGGGGGGGCAGAAGAGCAAAAAAGTTCGAAATTATCTTAACACATTGATTCAGGCTTCCGTACAAGGGAGGGCATGAAGGGGGGGGTGGGGGAAGAGGCTCGGGAGGAGGGGGGGGAAGAGGGGGGGGGTGAGCGAGGTGAGGGGCGATAAAGTTTTTGGAGAAAAAGGTTCGCGAAAAAAATGCGCAATATTCCTGGGAGGGGGTGCAGCGCGGGGGGGGGGAAGTGGACATAGAGGGGAAGAAACCGCAATAAGCCGGAAGGGTGTGCGTGATAAAGGAGTGATTGTGGCCAACGTTAGTTAGGGGGTCAGGCGGGACATTAAAGATTGAGTTGGGGGAATTTGGACTCTGGAAAGGAGGGAGGGAGGGTGGGGGGAGGGCAAAAGAGATGATCGAAGGAGGGTCTCTATCCCCCACTGGTTCAGAGGGTCGGTTTGGCGAACTATCTCTCACTGGGGAGGAAAGAGGGAGGGGTCCGATAAAGAAGAAAAAAAAGGAAAATCCAAAGAAAAAGGAGAGCAAGGAAAAGTGAAAACACGTAAGGATAAAAGCCTGTACACACAATTTTTTTGAAGGAATGCTTTTGAGTCAAAGGGGAAGAAACAGAAACAAACAGGGGACAGATAAACTGAAATCACCGCACGTGCAAATCGTGGGTTAAATCAGGTTAATCTTGAAAAAGCTTCCCACGCCAGCTAAAGGGTTATGGGGGGAGGAAGGACCAGAAAGTCAGGAGTCAAAAGCGATAAAGAAAGTACTTGACCCCTAAATCGAAAAAACGAACACCTACTACCTCTCTGATCCACACAATTGCCAGGGACCGAAGCCTCTAAAGAAAAGGGGAGACATTAAGGAAAAAAAGGGGGGGCCGATTCAAACACACGCCATGTCGCCAAATACTTGGTCGGAGAACAATTAGTAACCGGAAATCCTCTGTCGAGGGTCGATTATTGAACAGAAAAGGGCGAGGACAAGGAAGCTGGAGGGTGGGCTACCATCGGGGACGCCCCGGGCTATGCGAAAAGAAGAAAACGTTGACGGGAATACGGGGAGGGAGGGTGAAGGAGGAAATCCCAACCCAACACCGCTAAAGTGACCCTAAAGATAAATTTTGTAGCGTCGTCGCCTATAAACATGAGGAAAAAAAGGAAATCAAAAATCCTGAAGGGGGGAGAGGGGTAAGGGCGAAACATCGAGAAGGGGACAGGTAAACAGGTATGTGTGGGGAACCATTTAGGCCGGCGATGAAAAGGCCCCCCAACCAGCCCAAAAGAGTCATGCCCTGCAGCAAAAAAACAGTAAGGCAACTAAGGGTCATCTGGAGGGAGAAGGAACAAAATAACATAAAATGAGAAAAAGAAAGGGCCCCGCCAGCCAACGGCAAGAGCTTGCAGCCTGAAACACTATAGAAGCAGATCCTCTATCATGAAGCAGCTCCTTCAGGAAAAGAAGGAGGGAGACCCACCAGAAAGAGGGGAGGGGGGGGTGCGAAACTGGAAGGGTCGACGTCACGAATCGGTCACATAAATGCTGTTCCTTCATGGAAGGGACGCGTCCCCTGATCTTGAAGGGGACTCAAGGAGGAGAAGAGATTAAAGGGGAAACGAGCTGAAGGGGCAGAGGGGCCCAGATTTAATGATTGGGGAGGATTTTCCGGCATAAAATAACTTCTAGGTCTGAAAAGTCTCCCCGAAGAGGGGGTTGAATGAGAAAAAAGAAAAGCACCAGAGGGGGAACATCAGCACAGCATCAATACACTTACTCAGTCGCACAGGGGGTGGGCTAAACACATTCTCTCAGTGGGGGGACGGGAAGAGAAATCCAAAGAAGAAACTAAAGAGAACTAAACGGAGAAGGGGCGTGGGGCGGGCGAAGCATTCGTCACTGTCCGGCAAAATTCAGGGAGTCAAAATTGAATTCCGGTTCCAGGGGTGGAAGAAAATCAAACTCAATGGGGAAAGCAGAGATCAAAGGAGGGGGGGGAGGGAAAAGGGAATGGGCGCGTCAAAAAGGGATAGGAGATCCACTGCAATGCAAATGGAAGAAATTTGGGTGCCTCCGCGAGACGGCGCAAAAAAGGGGGGTCATTCATCGGACCCATTTGAAACTCCTGAAAGGGTACATTTGGGGGGGGAAAGATCTAAAAAAAAACCAACGAGGGGAAGGGGGAGGAAAATCAGCTCCAAGTCCACGTGAGATCTCACTCTTGAGTTCATTAAAACGCGGGGGGGGGGGGGCTGCAAAAAAAAAGGACGAGGTCGGGGGAAAAAAGACCGGGGATAGAGCCAGCTATCCCCGGGCTAAGGCAAAGAGAAGGGCTTATTCAACTTTCAAAGAAAAGATGCTTGACGGATTAGTCACATGACAGAAAAAAAGCAGCACAAACACCGGGGGGGGGGTGGCAGTGAAGGTCCTAGTAGAAATAGAAGAAAAAGGATGCTTCTTGGAGGGCAGTAGGGGAGGGGGTGAGAGATGATTGCGTCTCTGAAAAAAGGAGTAAACCCTTGTCTAATGGATTTAGAGGGGGGGTTAGTCAGGGGGAGGGGGGATGGAGATGTACTGATCCATTAAACAAAAAAAAGTGGGGTGGTCTGGGGCCGTTAAAATAGTTGACATGAAGAATCAACAGAAGAGGGAGGGTGGGAAAGCCGCCGGAAGAGGGGACAAGGAATGATCGCTTGCGAATGAGTCAAGATCAATGCTTGTCTTGAAAGAGGGTCAAAAGGGATTTGCCTGGACCGGATTGGTAGGAGAAAAGAAAAAGAAGGGGGATCAAAAAGAGGTGACGGCGAATGTTCTTCCTCGAAAGCTTTTGGGTAGGGGGGGGACTTGGGGTCCAATTAATGCATGATGAAAGGGACTAACAACCTAGATTGTGGGGGAGAAAGGCTTGGGCGGGAATCGGGGGGGAAATCTCCAGGGCAAAACCTCAATGATTTGAGTGCTTTTGCTTTGGGGGGTCGGGGAGAAAGGAATGTAGGGTGAGAGGTGGCAGTCAGTATGACCTATTCCTAGTACGTGTTTGACTGGGGAAAAGCATACTGGGGGAAAAAAGGGAGATGGACCGTCTTTGGAAAAAGGTTTGGGTCAGAAAAGTGGGAGGCGCCAGAAGAGGAAGAGGGCTTAGGGAGAATTGTGGCACCACTGAGTTGTTTACGCATTGACAAATCTGGAGAAAAGGTCGATCTACCGGCGGACAGCTGCATCCTTTCTGAAGAAAACTAAGAGGGCAAAATTTCATACGATTTTTGTGGGCTCGTGAACCCCTGAGCGGCGGGTGGAAGGAGGGAACGGCACTTTAAAAAGGGGCAGGATGGAAAGCTGAGATACTGATGTCTCATTGAAAGTGGAAGGAGGGGGCGCAGGCTCGGCAACCAAAAGTGTGTCAGAGAGGAAACGGTGGAGAGGGAGCGCCGAAAAAAAAGGAAAGGACTGGATTGGGGGTTTAGGGGAACGGGGGGGGGGCAGGTTACGTCTGGCGATGAACAAGTTATAACTTGACCCATGGCTGAATCGAAAAAAAGTCGAATCGTAGGGAGCGGCGGAAAGGAAGCACAAACGATCATACAGAGGGGGTGGTTTGGCGCGGAGAATGGTTTTACTGTTTTGGGTGTGGGGGTGGAAGGGGGGTAAGGCAGAGCGGCGCCAGGAATTTTTCCCAGGGGGGCCTCCCTTCAGCGGCACAAAAAAGGAGATTGGAGGAGACTGGAGTGGGCGAGGAGCTTTTCTCACTTTAAACAGGGCGGTAATGAGTTGAAAAGGAGCATGGGGTCCTAAAGGGGGGAGGGGGAATTGGAAGGGACTAAAGTTGGAAATTATAACGTGGACCAAGAGTGTACCCAGGGGAAGGAGGGTTGGATGAGAGGAGGGGGGGGGTAGGTGGGGGGGGGGACGCACACTGTAGCTAAGGGACTTTAGAGGCCGTTTTGGCTGGGGCGTGTATGGGGGGGGGGATCAAGATACAGCGAAAACAACACGGAGAATATGAATCTGTTATTAAAGAAACATACGACAAGGGAGATCTCGAAGCCACTCGGCCATTCCAACAAAGACCATTATCATAAAAGAACGGGTCTCAAGTGAAACCACATTGAATAATGCTCCAGGGGGAAAAAATAAGGGTCGAAAAGAGGAAAGCAAGGGCCTGCAAAAAAATGCAGATGAAACATAGGCCGCTATTGGATTACAGTTTCAAATGGGGAAATGACACTATATTCCAGAGGGAGACAGAAGGAATGGTCAGGAGAATGTGGGGGGGTAGGAAGCGAAAATAGGGGAAGAAAATCGAAAAAGAAGGGAGTAAAAAGTCACCAAGGAGCTTCACAACGACACACCGGACTACATCGGAAGATGACCAGTTCTCCTAGGGTCCGTACACACTATGCTACGAGGAGAGGCACGCAAGGAGAAAAAAAGGGGAGAAGGGACTGCATAGGTCAAAAAAAGGGGAAGGCCAAGCACCGTAGAAAAAAGGAGGATTTTTAAAATGCGCCGTCTTTCACCGAATGAGAATGGAGGTATTTGCTCGATTAAGAAAGCCCCGCTACCAAGAAGGGAAAGAGGGAAAGAGGATTTGGAGAAAATAAATGCCATTGAAGATTCGAATACACCATCGGAGTGTCACTCCTTCCCCCAAATGGTGCAACCGAATGATGAGCCGAAATAAAAAAAAAGACACCGTGGAAAAGAAGGGGGGAAGGGGGGAAACCGGGGGGGAGACCAGCGGGGAAAAGGAGAACCTCTTGTAAACCAGATTAACCTAAGCTGGAGCTTGAACTGAATGATAAAGAACTCAGAAAAGAGGGAAAGAGAAGTGGGACCCGAAGAGAGGAAAGAAAAGGCCGAGCCCCCGAGAAGCATCGCCTCTCCAAGAAATTCGTCTAGAGCTCCCCCTCCGAAACAGCTGCCGCCCAGGGGAGGGGGATCAATTCAAAGGAGAAAAAGAAGTCAAGAAAGAAAAAGAACTGATACATGGGGAAGGGCGATTTATGGCACCCATACAAGAATAACCAAACTGGGGGAGTTGCTTTATACTCGGGGGAAAAAGATCACAGTGTTTTGAAGGGGGCTCCCATCGCTGATAATAAGGGGCCACGGCCAATTTGCCCGCTGAGCAAAAGCAGGAGGGAAGGGGGCCACTCGCCACGGATAGCCCTGTCCCAAAACGATCTCGGGAAACAGGTGGTTAATGATGTGAATCTTGACCCGAGCATATGCTAGGTTGTCCAAGGACCAGGATCTGTCCACGTCCTCAGGGTCACTTAAGGGGTAATAATAGAAAGCTCGCAAAGCCAAAAGAAAAAACTAACTCTCAAAAACAAGAGGGGGTTTTTTGTCTCTGAAATGCAGGCGAGTGTCTGAAGGAGAAAATCAAGCTAAAAAGAAAAAAGCACGCCGAGCCAACTTTCGTGGAAGTTTATCGACGGAAGACTGGCAGAACAACAAGTCCGGGGGGAATGTGGGGAATGGAGGTTGGGAAGGGGGAAAGCAAGCAGACTCATTGGGAAGGGGGGCCAGACTCTCATGGATGCTCAAGCTTTAAAGATGTAAAAGGAGGTGATAAAAAGAAGCGCCGTTCCGCAGAGGGATTTGGGGGGGGAAAAAGAGGAAACGCGCCAAGACGAGAATCATCAAGCTTGACCTAGGGGTCACCAGTGTTGGGGGGAGAGGAGGAAAAAAAAACCACGGGGGGGAGGAAGAGGAGACCAGGAAAGGGGGGGGGGACAAGAGAGGAAGGGGAGAGTCAAGACGCGGTTAAAATGAAAAAAATGGCCCGCTTGCGGGACAGGGGGCGCTCAGAGCTGAAACAGCAAAAGAGAAGGAAAAAGGGGCCGGAAGAAAGGAAGTGAGAGAGAGAAGGGGTCTGGAAGGTAAGTCATTGGAATTAACACATTGCCGTGTGCCGGTCAATTGCGGTCAATCAAGAAAAAAGGGGGCTTAGGGGGGAGCTGCGGGGGATAGCAAAAAAAATCGCGCGTGAAAAAAGAAGTAAAAAAGTGTTCGGGGGGGAAGAGGGGAGGGAAAGGGGGTGGGGGAGAGTGATGGGGGGAGGCTCTTTTCGCGCTTGATTACCAAAAAAAAACGGGGGGATTCTAGATCGATCATTGTCGTGTAAACGAAAAAAGAGTTGGGGCAACCAAAGAGAGAGTAATGGCAGACGCCCGGAAAGAAATTGAAAGATCTTCCCCGGTTGGAAACTTTCAATTAGTGCCTTGACAACAACGAGCGAAAAGGGAGCTAATTTAGGGAAAGGGAAAAAAAAAAGGGGGGGGATGATACAGAAAGGAGAAATGGTGAAGAGCGAGGGAACGAAAGCAGGCTAAGATCGATATGTGGGCCACGGGGGGGTGGGAGAGTAATAAAAAAAATGTGAGAAGAAGCGCGGAGTGTAGGGGGAAGAGGCGACGATAGCATTCGCGAACATTTGGGGATTCGTCCAGTTGTCTCTTACGGTTTGGCAACGGGGTAAGGGTCAGAGGAGGGGGAATGCCTGGGAAGGGTGAGTTTGGGGGGGAGTGTGCAGGCGCCGCTATCGTGAGGAAGGTCCCTGGGGGTTAAACATTGTGTTACCTGAGCCGAGGACAAGAGTGTAGGAAAATGAAGATCAAGTAGGCAGGGGGGGGGGGTGAGGGGGGGAGAAAATTATCAGCTCATTCTGAAATTGAGGGGGGCACTGATTATCGCAACCTGCTAAAAAGGGCTGAAAATTTGGGAGGGGATAAAAAAAAAGGAAAAGAGTAAAAGAAGGGGGTGTCAACAGCAGACAAGAGGGGAGGGGTTCGCGTTTAAAAAAAACTGGAGATAAGGAGTGTGATACGACGGATTTATAATATTCTGGGGCAAGAGGAGAGGGGGGAAAAGAAACGAAAGAGAAAAAGATAAGCAGGGGGTTCTACTCGTGCTACTGTTCTTATTGCGGCCTTTCAAGTTAGAAGGGTCTGGCAGCGAAAAAAAAGGACATCGTGGAAAAAGAAGGAGGTCTAAGGAAAAGGGACACACAGAAGGGAGGGGATAATTGTGGGGTTGGGGTTGTGGGGAAATAGTACGTGCAGTACTCAGACATAGGCAGAAAGAAGGGGAGGGGGGGTCACGGGAAAACGCCGGATCGCAAACAAAGGAATTCTCCTGGCACGAGGGAATGAATCAGCAATCAATCTTACCTGAGAAGAAAGAGGGGGCCGGCGTGAGGTAATCAGGGGGGAAGGTTTATCGAAGGGGACGGGGGCGTGAGGGGGGGGGGGGAAAAACTAAGGAGGATTCAAAATCAAAAGGGGGTTTTAAAACCCTTTGGAAGGGTTAACTATATCTTCTGGGCAGTGTGTTAAAGGGGGGGGTATAGTGGAAAGGGAGGGAATGAGGCACTGGGGGGGGAGGGAGGTTCTTAGGAAGC
>Ga0179593_1328187_pt1 | contig 18745 bp, 20 predicted proteins | sample CZODoug2_1_08_16_FD_185931 | JGI IMG/M metagenome (GOLD analysis project Ga0179593, IMG submission 185931) | Vadose zone soil fungal communities from Angelo Coast Range Reserve, California, USA - CZODoug2_1_08_16fungal (PacBio error correction) | ecosystem: Environmental > Terrestrial > Soil >...
AAGCCCTTCGACAACCGAGAGGCAATCTCGTTACGCTGGAACGGGGTTCTCTTATTCTCTAAGTAGAAGCAAAAGAGGGGAGGGCATCAAGGGAGAAGCATAGAAACGTCGTTGAGTGGGCCGCGGACTGCCAGGGGGGAGGACTTAACTCCGGAAGAACTGATTCGAAAGATTACTACTTAACGGAGGAAAGAGAAATCGTGTCTTTCGATCTTAGACAACCAAAAGTGTAAGCAGGAGGGCGCCGTACCGTCGACTCGATGATTCACCGGGAGGATTGGCGGCTGAAAGGAATCTCGCTGGGGATCAAGCCGGACAAGAAGATCTCATCGAGCAGAACCTCACGAATTCGTACGTAGGGAGGATATCCTTAAACTGAAAAGCCGTTGGTCTAACTCGTATAGACAAGAGAGACGTGTGGTTTCACTTCCACTTGAACAAACGGGAAGGTCGAGGAGGACAATCATATGCTGGAATAAACACCCTATAAATTTAAAAATCCTATTGGAAGATCCAAGTCTAGTAGAAAAGGAGCATGGGTGGAAAAAAAGGCGGAGAAAACAAGCTGTCAGACGGGAGAAATCAAAATCCAGGGCAAAGGGAAAATAGAGACTTTTCATGCGGCAAAAAATTTTCACCGCAGGCAACGGCAAAAGAAATAAGTAGGAACGGAAGGGCCTTCGTGAAACTCAGAGGCGAACTACCCGTCGCGAAAAAAGAAGAGGACGGAGAAAGCAAACATCTCGGAAGCACCCGTCCAAATCAAGTGCCGGGGTACTACGTTAACGTGAATCGAGAAACTGACTGCCACCTATTCTTCTTAGGTTTTCACTGCTCAGGCTAAAAAAGTTGTGGGCATACTGTCGTCCCTCTGCACACGTTGCCATGTTTTCACAGCCTCATGGAGTAGTCGAGAAAGCCTCCTTGAGAAGAAAAGAAAGAAACTGTAGAGGGCAGGTCAGCCTACTAAGCACTAAATATGTGGGGCGAAAACCGGTGGGGCCCCCGCATATCACTTGCTCAGAAAAAATGAAGGGAGAAGTGATAGGAGGTATGATGAGTTTTGTGAGCCTGGGTTGGGGATGAGTTTGAGGTCAAAAAACATTCACGTGCGGAAAAATATCAACGCGTCAAAAGTCTGGGAATACTGGGCTGGAGTGAGGGGGGAAGAAGATCGTGGCGTGGGGCGGGGTATTGTTTAAACGGAGGATTCACTGGTGCTCACAGCGACAAAGCTGCATTGTGTACTCCCATAAAAACCACTTCATGTTAATTGAAAAGGATAAAGGACTTCAGGTGTTCTTAGAACGTGGGGGCGATCAAAAAAAGGAAGAGGGGAGGGTCCAAAGCTCCGACATCAACATCGCGGCGGGGAGAAACACCCATAAAAGGGATCAATCAAACCGATTAAAAGTGGGAAAAATTGGCACTTTCTCTTACCCGACTACAGACAATTTTTCTTTGGGTTCTCCAGCGGGACTAGAGGCTTTCACGCTCTATACTAACAGTCATAAAAAAAATCTATGGGGAAAGCTTATTAGTAGAGACTCCAATCTACAGGAATCCCCTACGGGAAGCTTTTCTTGAAACGAGTCGGAGTTATCCCAGTACTCTCGTAAAACGTGGCTGCAGATGCTGTGGCTGCCGTGGGGATGGGCTCAACGGACAAGGACATAACATGTGAAGTCCCCGGGACATCACGGGCGAAGTGTATGGCGCTGACGTTGAAATAGGTTATTTGCTTCGTAAGCGAGAGGTAACTCCAGACCCGGCGGGGCGAATGTAATCCGTTGGAAGCGGGCTGAGAAACGGTGGCAATCCTCACGTATCCGATTTATAACTATCCGCAGGTCTCCGAAGTCGCTCAGCGAGCACGGCGAACCCGTGTCAACGGGAGCTCCTAACACTCCCTCCACACAGCGTTCTTACATACCAGACACCAGATGCGGAACGAAGGCTGAAAAAATATGGAAGGCTACGGGGGGCGTCTGTTGGTAAGATTAAATCACGAGCGGGGGACACCCGAGAGAAAAGTGAACGATAGCGATCTCAAAACACTGGTATGAGAACGGATAGATAGGGGGGAACGCCGGTTGTGTCAGCAAAAAAAGATGATCGGTGAAATGAGAAAGTAAGGCGAACGTACGGGGAGCCATAAGAGTTATCCTTCGGGGTTGTTGGGGGGGGGGGGGCGATCGAATGGGTAGTTGGGACCACTTTGTTATTTAAGCTAGCGCTTTCTCCCGGGGGGGACGTACGTGTCGCGATTCTGATAAAACTGACCGTGCGGAGATCGGAGAAGGAGAATACTTTGCGCCTAAGGCTTACGCCGCTCCCTGATACAAAACCCGGGTAGCTTTAGGGGGTACTGAGAGTAGCGACAGTAACATATCCGTGGACGTCGATACCATCATGGTGGCAAACTGATGGTTACCATGTCTTCAGCTTGATTGACGTGTTGGAGGGGGTACGTTTCTCAAACTATTTGCTCCCTCCCGCCCATCCCTCTCCTACACCCGGCCCGTACCTCGCCTCTCGGGGTGGTCTCGCAGCCCTTTTGCTTCCCCTCTCATCTGCTGATCTTTTCTCGAGTGTCGTTTCGCCCTGAAACGTAAACGGAGCAGCCCATCGAGGTATGAAGTTCGTCTCGAAGAGATTTGAACGAGACTGCGCGTATGGCTCCCAGCACGGCGGAGGCGGGGGGATGGTTTCGCTCAATGCAATTCAAAGTCATCGGAGGAGGGGAAGTGTTAATGTCGGGGTTCCGGAGTCTTTGGTGTGAGGTAGGAGGCTCGTTCAAACAAATCTCAAGAAGCAGAACAGATCTTTTCTAAAATATTCAAAGGGAAAGGTAAAAAAGTTGGGGGTGATGGCCACAATTCTCTATCGGGAGAAAGCAAGTGTCTGCCCCTTTCGTTCACAGGCCCCCGCCAGGACCCTGATTAAAGGCACCGCCTCACTAGGGGTCCGCCTGTAAGCTCTTTCTTCTCTCCCGGTCCTTTGGGCTGACTCCGCCCGGGCCAAATGCCCGCCACAGAACTGGGAATCCCACCTCGGGAGAATATGCCGGCCACCAGGGGGCTCACGGAGGCACAAAAACCGGAGGGAACCATCTTCGCGAACGCAGTGAAACGCCCGGGAGCCGACAGGCACGGGCACCGCGGGCGCTCCACGAAGAAGTTGAGGTATGGAACCAAAGGCATCGGACTTGACAGGAATTATCGCCCAAACTTTTGAGGAAAAACATACTAGTTATTATTTCGGGGTCTGCCGGTCCTCGCGTGGGGAGCCGGTGGGTTAGGAACTCTGTGTGGGGGGTTTTCTTTGTCACGCGTAGTCGGGCCAAAAGGAGCGCAGGTATTACCACGTAGCCGAAGAATCTTGAGCACTGATAATGTGGGCCTTTGATACGGCGGGTTCGGAGACGAAGGGAAAGCAGGACAAGGGGGCTAACTTTCGCTCGCAAGCTGTGGTATACCGTCGGTAGGATTGAAGACTGGGAATACACAGAAAGTTATAACGCCTTACGGGGCAGATCGCGCGGCATGCTCAAGTGCCGCCGCTTCCGCAGCGGGGGGGAGTGCCTCGCCTATGCCATGAGAGCTAGGTCCAAGTCTTGCGTACACGAGAGAGGAGGAGGCCTTCGTCTGAACGAGTCGATGAAGAGCTTTCCGCGAGCCAGAGCCCTTTGACCCAGCCGGCCTGAGGGGGGCGGCGTTGAGCGAAAAAGGGAGGTAATATAGGATCAAAAGACTGCTCAGTCCGGGAGGTTTGGGTAACGAAGAAATCGAAGCAGGATTTAATAGTCACCGGGGACCGCGGACAGTGAAGAATCCGGTCAGTGGAAAGGCTATCAGAGCAAGCGCGAAAAGCAACGACCACGAGGGATATGGCAGGGAGCAGAATCGGGTTAAACATGGCGAAGACGCCTCCAACAAAAGTCTAAGGGAAGAGATGCCTCGTGGAAGCGCAGGGATTCTCTCTCAACACAAACTGGGAAAAGCAGAGATTCAGCACGCAAGGACACAATACGGTAAATGAATCCGTCGTTCGCTATCAGGGCGAGGAGAAGAAAATCGCTACGCTTCATAAGTTTGCGCATTCCGACGCGTACGCGAGTCAACTGTAAGCGCGACCGTGCTGAAAGGGGGAGTTCTAAAAGAGGGACAGCGGAACGAAGACGACGATGGCGGTCGTCTTCCAAATCCGATGAAGGAAGGATTGTCACGGAACCAGGAGGGTCGGATATCATCGGCTCACCGCCAGAAGAAGCGACCAACGCGGACGCTAGAACAAGGAACCAAAGAACAGAATCGACGAACATAAGCCGCACGGAGGCTAGGGCGCTCTGAACGGCCAGACTATCTATAATTGAACGGAAAGATAGAAGTACAAAATCGGCCACGCGACTGAAAAAAGGCTGGCAAATCACAAATTACACCGAGTGAAATCAAGAGCTAATCAGGCGCATACAAGCGGCGAGGTTTAATCTATCCGAAAAAGGCATACGAAAAACACATGCAAAGGCCGCGAATAGAGAAGGGCGCGGCGATGAAAATAAAACAAAAAACAAACGAATGAAACTTGCAAATTCCTTGTCTGCACGACCAGCTGCGCCACTGCTTCGCGACACGACTAAAAAACCTCGGCCAAAAAACGCTTTTCCGCAACTTGAAAAAGAAAGGAACGAAGAAGTCATAGAAAAACGTCCCACATCGTGTGGGAAAAAAGCTCCAACAAGGTGTGGCGATAGGGCGTCAAGAGCACGTGGGCCATCCAAAGGAGTCTTAAAGAACGAAACTCGCCGTACAACCAGGTGCTCCATCACGACAAACTAAAACGCAGAAAGGTGCTCCATCCAGTGGCCGCAGATGAACGGCGTGGGGGGGGGACGGACAAGGGAAGTAACTGCGAGTCGAAAAAAACAACGTTTCTACGGGATGGGTGGGGTGAGGCTGCGCAACAGCACGGTCGCGACAGAATTTAAATTCCACTCGTCAAAAATATTAATGGCTGGCGGTGGTCAGTCTTGCGGGGGCGTTTTGGAAAACACTGTAGTCAAACGGACTTCTACCCCCACCAGCGTAATTGTAACATACCAAAATGGGGAAATGGGGACAGAGTGAGAAGACTCTTTGGCTGATTCTTTCTCGCTTCGTCTGGGAAAAATTTGCCCTAAAAAAAAAAGCCATGCGGTGCATGACCGAAAGTTACACTGCGAACGGAAAATCGAAGGACTGGTTCTGGCTCAGTTGCTTAAATACAAGTACTCCGCGTCTTGGGGTCTTCTTATACTTCTCAGTGCTGTAATTTAAAAGAATCTCTTGATACTAACTCCGGGAACTTTTTTGAGGGCAAAAAATCTCCTACCCCATGAATGCTAAATAACCTAGGGGTCTCCGTTATCAAAGTCAGTCTTCATCTTGTCATCAGGCGAGCTGGGCGGGACTCGGGGGGGAAGATAAGTCCGGGGCTTCGAGGCCCTGATTTATCTTAACGGGGTCTTTTCTTACTTCGGGGACTCACAGACGGAACCTGCCAAGCATCCACAGGTGATAACTGTCCCAATTTAGAACGGTTAGCGTTCATTCCTTAGGGCAGTATTGAGGCGCTCTAACCATTTCGACACCTCCAGGGATCGTCCTTAATTGTGAGCGGTCGGAGTGAGGCTCATGTGGCGCAGCACGTTGCTGTACAAACGGTTCCTAGTGGGCTCCTTTCCTCTCGAGGGATCCGCAGGGGGCAGGCGACGCGATAAGGGGGAGAAGGTCTAACACCGGGAATCAAACACGCCTCACTGCTCAGTAACCCAGGTGGCTTTCAGACCGAACTCACATATTACTAAAAAAACGTAAGGCGACGCAAGTATGGGCGGCTAGAGGTTTTCATGAATGGTCTTTATCAGGGAACCATCTCTTGTAGGTGCACACCAAGAAAAAAGGGCGTGAACGGTTCAATCCTAACACCCGTATTCTTATAACGGGCTCTGGGGAAGCCGAGAAGGTGTGCAATCAATCTCTGAGACGGGTTCCCATACAGAAGAACGACCCCACCGCCTTCTACTCCGGTAAGAGTCATACTGCAGGGGCTCTTAAAATAAATGGAGTGCGAGCGGAAGAAGAAAACGCGTGTTGTGCTTACGTCAAAGCGGGGGGGAGTACTGGTCGACGGCGAGGTCGCGATCAGGGGACACCGCTGCTCATAGGGAGGACTTCTCCAACAGTTCTCGCTTCGCGCCAAGGCGACAGCCGCGGAAGGATATCATGTCTATCACGGGGGCTTTTTCCTTCGAGATACTACTAAGCCAGATTCCCTCAATGAAACGTCAGAGAATCCACGGTCAACTTTTGTGGGAGGGGGCGTGAAACCAGTGGAGGGCTGTGCTGGTGAGAGTTGAGGTCATCCACCTCCAACAGATTAACACAAAAAAACACCGGGGACCGCCCCCCCCAAGTGCTACTCGCCTACCCCTTTTTGTAACTGGTGTGGTGTTTTTTGGGGTTTTTGTAGAGTTGGTTGGTGTTTTGGGGGGTTTTTTTGGAGGGATGGGGGTTGGAGGTTTGTTTTTTTGGGGGGTGTTGTTGTAGATGTGGGGGTATTGGTTCTCGGGCGACCCAGGCCGCCGGGGTCCCGGCGGGCCACGCCCACCCCACCGGCCCCCCGGGATAGAAAAGGCCCCGGTCCCGCGAGCCCCCCCCGCCCCGCCCAACTGCAGGGCCAACCGCCCCGCCAGCCCCCCCTGCCTACACCCCCGAGTTCAGAAACACCCCCCGGCCGCCCGCCCGCCACCGACAAGGCGCACTACGGCGATGGGGGGACCGGACCCCCCCCGACCGCAAGGGTGCTCCACCCCCCAATCGGCCAGGCAAGCTACGCACCCCCGTTAGCGGGGCGCCGTGCACCCAAGCCGCGGCTGGTGGCTCCCTCAGCCTTCTTGACGATAAGAGTTGAAATCTTGCTGTTCCGTGCGACTGTCTGGTACATTACACCCTTGAGCTGACTTGTCTCCGTGTTGGGCTCATGGGCACGCGGAGTGTGTTACTTGTCTCCTTCCGGTGGTCTCTCCCTCCTCCTGGGAATGTGGGTATTGAGCTCTAAGAATATGGGTTATGTTGTGGTTGGTGTTGGGTGTGTTGGGGTGGATGTGGGAATTTGTGTTAGTGGGGTAAGATGCTGGGAGTTATGGGGGGAAAGTTGAAGCGAGGGGGTTGTGAGGTTGGATTTGAAGAGATGGTTGGGAGTTGGAGGTAAAGGGGTGTTGGGAAGAGGGGGGGGTAGAGTAGTGGAGTGACCGTGAGGTATTATGGAGGGGGTATATAGGGGAGACAGGTGGGGGGTATGTTGTAAGATGGAGGTAGTGGTAGGACTGTTTTTAGAGATCTCCCGAGAGTGGGGGCTTGTGGGTGGTGGTTGCTTTATGTTGACTGGTGGTCCGGCTCACTCTCTGGGGGGGAGAAACATTCGATTGACCTCAGAGTGATTCCCTCCTCGTTCCCTTGTCCTTCCAGAGCTCGGTACCCTCCCACCGTGACATAAATTCTTCATGGGGACTTGGGAGCTTTCAAGCGAGGGGGCGTGCTTGCTGGCACGCATGGCGTCCCGGGGAAGAAGTGTTGCACCTGCCTTGGGGTGCAAAATACGGGTAAGTGCGTTTCGGAGTAGGGATGGTGGTCCCTTTTGTGCCTGTGAGGTTGGGGTGGAGACGGGTCCGCCCGTCCTCCTCTGGGGTGCTGAGGGGGGGACTCATCGGGAGGGCTCTGGGGGGGGACTTAATCTACATAAGATCAGGAAGGGAAAAGGATCTTTATTAATTCCCCCGGCCTGTGGGGTGGGCAGGGAATTGGCAGGGACCAACTTTACCTGCGTCGTTGGAGACCGCAGTGGGACGTACCTAGTACGTTCCCTAAACGCCCCCTATGGGCGGGAAATAAAGAAACGAAAGACATCTTATAAGTGGGAACGAATCCTGCCCCGACGTCTCTGACTGATTTGAGCACGCACGCCTCCAACCATCAAGAAGCCCCCGAACGTTTGAATCACACCTAGCGAAAAGACATGCCGGCAGTCTCTCAAAGGCTCAGCAGGCGGGAAGGGAATCTCAACATCTTATGAAGGGGAAAAAAGGAGGGGGGGGAGGGGGGAAAAGGATAAAACGAGCACTTCAGGTGTCACTTGGATCGATGGTCATGGAAGAAGACTCGTGAGTTCCGCACCTAAGTGGGAAATCGGGGGGAGAATAAAAAAAAAAAACTCAAAAAGACTTTTGGTCGTAGAAAAAAAAACAGACAGGTTGCGTCGGGGCGATAGAGGGGAGGGCCAGGAGTCTGAAAAAGTTTCGAGGAGTTGGGTGACGGTGTATCTTGTAGAAAAAGGACGTGGAGGAAGACTGAAAAAAAAAGGACTAATATGTAAAAAAGAGGATTCAGTGACGTTGATGAGGATACCGGGATTCAGCCGCAAGGAGCGTGATTCTTCAGGGTGACGATTTGGGGGTTAGGGGGAGGGACGTAGGCCGTTTATAAAGGCTTGAAATAAAGCGAGAAAAGGTACTCCGCCTCGTTCTATAAATCAATATTGAAGTATTTTCGGTCTCTCCGCAGTTGAAAGCGGCGGGGGGGGAAAAAACTGAGGGTTACCTACTTTGACGAGTAGGCGGGAGGAGATAGGTAAAAAATCTTGTTTTCCGGGCGAGAAGAAGAAGGACTGTAGTGGGGGGTCAGATGGTTCGCAAGATGTGTGGTTAACTGACTGACAGCTCAGTTGGTGCTCCCTGAGGAGTCAGGCGGGGAGAAGGAATTTAAAACTATCTGGGGAAAGGAAGACCTCCTTGAAGGCAGAAAAGGGGGGGCGGCAAAGCAGAGATTTAGCGTCCTACCTGGATGAAGATTAAAAGATAAAGGGGGAGACATTTCATTGAACTTTGGCTCGGGGAGGGCAAAGAAGAGCCAAGGAAAACGTTGTTAGAGAGGAAAAAAATCGTTGGAAAGGGAGAGGGACGACGACCTGATCCAATGATATCAGAAGAAAGAATTGGACCTGTCTTAGTTTGAGTCCCTTGATATCTAAAAACAGGGAGGAGGAGGGAAAAAAGGAAAGCGGAGAAGGAATAACCTTGAAGCACCTGGGGAAATTACATCTCGGGAGTTCGAAAGATAACTGGGGGCTGATTCTCGAAAATCTAAACTATTACTATAGAACTGCGGGGGGAAGTCGGGCGAGCGGACTGTCAAGGGACTAAAAAAAGTTCATAGGAAAAAATAGGATATTATAGGAGTAAAGTAGGACTATAAAAAATAAGGTCTTAAGAGATAGAGGACAAAGAATCCAGATGGATAAATCAGTATGGAGAAGGTGAACCGATCTTATCTGGTAGAAAGACCTACAAAGAAAAAGAGGAAGGACAAAGGCTCCAGGGGAAATGTTGCGGATCTAGAAGAAAAAAAAAAAAAATCTGAATCTACGCATATTACGCTCACAAAGGAGGGGAAGGGAAAGGAGAGGAGAGGTTAAAACGAAAAAGCAAATTACGAAAAAAACTAGGAAGGACCGATAGCCGGGGCAAAAACTTCCATGAACCTCTCTTGGCAATCGGGGCGGTGAAAATTAGAAGCCTACCCAATTCCATCATGAAAGACAAGGAAGGAGAATTCCTTCGAGTGTGGGGAAGGGGGTGACCTCTGACAATACGGGAAAGAAACCGCTATAATAAAACCCAATCGGAAAAATCTCACTTCAATGATAGAAGACGGTCAAAAATGTCAGTCGAAAAAGAACCCCGAGGGTCAACGGCAAAGGAAAATCCTTTAAAAAAGAAATTACAGTGCCCCAACGTGATGAGGAACGAATGCGCAAGTCCAGTTCCTTCTTCCACACCGAAAAAAAAAAAGCCACCTCTTCCGCAAACTGGCTGATTCTTCGGTGCACTTTCCCTCCGTGATGGGTCTCCTCGGACTTGACACTCGTACTGTGTGTTGGGGGGGTGGTTGGCTGACGCGCCACTTTTTGGGTGCTATACTGGTGGCGGGCAAAAGGAAAATCACGAAAGGCATGTTGGGGACTTATCCTGTAGGGATGAAAGGCAGGCCCGATCGAAGGGTGACGGGCGACTGGAGAGGTAGTTTCAAGAGAACGAAGAATTTTTGGGAACCGCAAGGGGGGGGGGGGAACGAAAGATGAGAACTGAGAAACGGACGGGAATAGGGGGAGCGTGGAGGGGAAGGAGTCTTTTTGTACTGCGGGGGGAGGGGAGGGAAAAAAAACAGGCAGGGGGGAGAAAATATAAGAAAGGCGAGTCAAGCGGGGGATTAATGTTCTGGACCGTTTCTGGATCCCAAGATCGGGGAGGCGGGGAAAGGATGGGGGGAAAACGAGAGGGGGAAAGGAAATTACTGCTAAAAAGGAAGAACCAGCGGGGTGGGGTAATCCATAAAAAAAAACTTTCATTTAAGGTGTGCAGTGAGGAGCGTCACGGGGGGGGGGGAGGAATGAGGTGCCAGACGGAGTTGGACAAAACGAAGACGAAAAAATAGTAGGCTGGGGAGAAAACCAGGACCAATTGAAGAACGAAGAATATCGCTCGGACGTGGGAAACGGTTGAGGGCCTGGGAGCTGAAAGGGACACCACGACACCGCGCTGTTTCGTTAGAGTCTCCCTCGCCTCCGGTGGACTTTGCAGCCGGAGAGAGACCCCGTCACAAGAAACGATGGGGGAAAAGTCTCGGGGATGGGGAAAAGGGAGGGGGGGGCAAGGCGAAAAAGGCCATATATAAAAAACTCTGGACGGGGGGCGGGTGACAAATCCGGAGAAACAAGGAATACTCCCGGAGGGAGCAGAAGGGGATGAAAAGGGATGTACGTGGGGGGAGTTGGGAGGGGAGGGAGAAAAAGCTTTCAAAGAGCCCACAGTGAGAAGGGTTCAAGAAAACGAAATGTAGTAACGGGAGGGTCGCACGTTAAGCTATGGGAAATTAATGGCAGGAGGAATAAGGAGGTCTAGTTAAACCTACAGGAGCGAGGGGGGAGGATATTGATCCGTTTCTCTCTCTTTCTCAAGCAGGGGGGTGGAGGCGGAGGGAAAAGTTCTACATATGTAGAAAAGGGGGGAGAAAAAGTGGAAAAATTCGTCGGCTAAGGGGATAGAAAACCGGTTTCAAACAATGCGCAAGGATAAAAATAATCCAAGCGTTCTTACTCCTAACCGGAAAGAAGGAATAGCTGAAAGCCTTAGGAGGGGTTGAAGGTTCTTTGAGGGGGGGAAAGTGGAGGACAAAAAAAAAAGCCACTAGAGGTCTTCAAAAACTATCTGGGAAAGAGAGCATGACGCACAAAAACGTATTTTAGAAAATATAGATGCGTTCCCTGGAAGGAGAGGGTGGGGAGCCCTAAGAGTGTTAGTACAGAGAAAACCCAGGAAGAAAACTAAACCTAGGGACCTCAGAGGACAGGGTCATCAGGGAAGGAGGAAAAGCGGGCAAAAATACCCATGGGGGATTGATGATCATTAGCGACGGTGGGGGGGGGTCACGGGGGGGGTCAACATGGAGCGAATCAGACGAAAACCTTGCTACCCCTTGTGCGACAAGGGAGGAACTGGGGCGCATACGTTTAACGAATTGGGAGCAAACAAAGCTCACTAAAAAGCTACGGATCAAGCCTCAGAGCTGGATTACCCTGCTATCGAAGGAAAGAAGAAGAAAGATGAAAGGGACTGCCAGCAAGGGTAGAAAAGGAGGTAGGACCCGGGAGGAACTTGGGTTATTAAGACCAGAACTCAACGAAAAAAAGAAAAGATCTGCACACCACGGCTAGGAGCCTCTTACGTGGGTGAGGAGTATAATATAGTTAATAGATCCTGGTAGTATGGGGGTTCACCTTCCTAGAAAGGATCAGAACATACGTAAGGGATAAGTATTCTAGACGTAATATGGGAAGGGACAGATAGTGAAATATGATGTCACACCTGTCGTCGTGATGGTAGTTATTCAAAGAAAAACATTAGTAGCCCGAGTCTAGCCTGTAAGCTGCCCTGTCCATTTTTATCAAAACGCAACGACTGATGGTTTCGGGGAGGAGGCTATGGGGGGTCACCCAATCTATCTGAAGAATCATGACAATACTATCGTGTAGAAAGATGCACAAAATCCAAAAGGGGGAAACATTTTTGGGAGAAGGTGGATTGACAATACGTCTTGAGACATTTCTCACATAGTTTCCAAGAACAAAACTAAAAACAAGAGGATTAGACAGAAACGCAGCAACGTAGAAAGGTACGCGGAATCGGCTAAGGAGAGACCGTGCCATTGGCAGATATCAAATAGAAAAAAAACAGCCAGGCTCACAACCGAATTGAATACGACGACGCAGAGAAAAAAAGGACCGCTCAACAGTGCTCGAGGGTACCACGATGTAGAAAACCAAGAGGGAGGAAGTGGAGCGGGGCGTTGAAAAAGAGGGACAGAAGGAGACCGCATTCTCCTGAGAGGCCAATACGAAATCCGTTGGCCTTGCCCCAAGAAAGAGGTGAAGTTGGACGAAATTCTAAGTAAAAAGAAAGGTTTTTCTTATCACCCCAAACCACATAATAGTGTTGCATGGCGGTCTATCGTAATGTCACGTACGACTGCGAGATTTGTTCTGTCAGAGACGGTGTTTGGGCGTTTTCGTCCTTCAGGAGGGGTCGCGAATAAGGTTCTGAGAAGAAAAGGGAGTGGCCAAGGGAATGATCGGTATCCGTCTTTCCTTTTGTATAAGGGGAGGTTTCGAATGAGGGGCCCTTTCTGAAGACGAACAAGGACTCTTGAGTAGTGCTAGGTGCCTTTGCGATGGTGGTGATCAGGGAGGGGGGGTAAACAAGATTTATAAAGTTACTCAAAAAAAGGCCGACTTGAAGCTCTAATGGACATCGGGGCGCGAGGGAGACAAGTGGAAAACCGCCGCGAAGGAGGGTGAAAGCGTGGGAACACTAGAATTGTCTCGTCTAGATCTTTCGTCAAGCGGGGGAAAAAAACGTTCCGAGCGCAGGGTGGAGTCCGGGACTTCTTTGGGAAATGAGGGTCTGCTGGACGGGGGGATAGAGGGTTAAGTCGCGACTGCTGCGCTCCGAAGAATACTGCGTCGGACGGGGGGCGTAGGGAGAGAACTATAGTGTAAGTGGGTACTCCCTAGTTGATGACAAGCAAAGGGAGGGGGGGTTCCAAAAAGTCATCTCCGTAAAAAAAGGTATAGGGTAAAAAAAAATTGAAGGAGACCGATGAAAAAAAGGGACCGTGCTAAGCGTTCAAGGGGGGGGGAAGGGGTCAGCGTCAGTCCCGCGCAGCGCGACAAAAGTAGGAGACAAGCAGAAAAAAGGGTTGGGGCGGTTTTGGGGGGGTTTGTTCGTCAGAAGGAGAACCTGTAACGACGAAAAAGCGGAAAAACGAAAGGGGGGTGCGGAAGGAGGATAGAAGAACAACCAAAAGGGGAAAGGAGGGGGAAAAAAGAGGATCCAGTCGACAGGGGCACGGGAGGTAAATTCAATAAGGCAGTCGGGGTCCCGAGGTCAGAGGTATCGGCGAACGCGCCGACCTATTCTGCTCCAGGATCAGACTAGAGGGATTGTCCAGATTTCTGGGGAGGGAAGGGGAAGGGGCGAGGAACCGTGCCTCTAGACGGGAGGATTCACCAAGAGAACGCTGGAAAAAGGTCTTAAGTTGGGGAGAGTGAGTCAGGGGTGAGTCAGGGAAAAAAGGAAACATCAGATGTAATTGAGCAGAGGGGCGTCCGTACCCGGAGAGGGGAGGCATCATGGGAGGAGAAACCAGCCACTAAGAGGAGGGAGTTAAAAAAGCTCTTTTCTCTCGAAGGGAAAAGAATCTCGAAAATACCTCAATAGAGATCCAAAAAAGAAGGCTAAGGGGAGATCGATGAGAAGGAGGCTACTAACTGCGATCATGGAAGCGAGAAAGAGCGTGGAAAAAATAACTTATGGCACCGAGATGGAAGAGGCTGGTCAAGAGGGGATCCGATCCTATAATGCCATCGTAAATCAATCAAGGACGCTTGGGTAAAAGTCTTCTTTTGGAAGGGAACCTTGGAGTGGTCATTTTATACCGAAAAAAAACATCGGCAGGCGCACAAAAGAGAATGTTACAGGGGGGGCCTATCAAATGGGCAGTCGTAGGAAAAAAAGAGAGGAACTTAGGAATGCGATTCCTAACGTGAAATCCGCAAAAAAATGCGCACCGACCGTCCAGGGAGACCAAAAATCTAGTCGAAGAAAACATCGGTTCCGAATGTAACGGGAATCTCAATGTAAAATTAGGCGGATTCTCTTCAACGTCCCCGACTCGTATTATTGTGGAGACGCAAAGAAATTTGTGTTCTGGACGGGGTCCAATATCCAAAAATAGGTTTCAAAGCCCGCCAGGTGAGTCGGACAGTCCCAGGCACTCCTGTCCAAAGTCCGCGGGGGAAACGTTCATCGGATGCGAAACAAGAAAATTTTTGAAGGAGACGGGGGGGGACGAAAGATTCAATTGTTGCTGAAATGGGTACGGTGGGGAAAAGGAATCATTAGGAGGGGGCTTTCGTAGCCCTATACTTGTTTCGAGTCGGGTTTAGATTATTTTTGGATAGTCTCAAGAAAACAGGAAGGAACATGAGGCTTCCGGTAAAAATGAGGGACATGGGGCGACTTTTCATGGAGAAAACTGGGGAGCTGGGGGTCTGTAAAACGAAGAGTGGGGAATGTCAAAAACGGGCCAAAAGAAGGAAAAAAATAAGGTGGGTTAAGACATAAGAACACAAAAAAACCACTGAAGGTGATAGGGGTAAAGGGTAACTTCTTTGGTACTGGTGAGAGTTTTCGGACCCAGGGAAAGAAGTGGTTGCCACGGACACGAAGCAAAACAGAGAAAGGGGGACTGAAACGCCCCAATTGATCGAAAAACGTCACTGAACTCGCTTCAGAGGGGGGGCTTAAAAGCGTGTAAAAAGACCCCGTCCACGAATTGGGGGGGATGAAGGACTCACCTAATTACGATTCAAGTCTCTGGAAAACGAAACGACATCAAATCGGGGTTGATTGGAACGGATAAAATTCCTTCGAAAGAAGATCTAAGGATAACAAAGGAGGAAGGGCACCCAATCAATCCCAAGGGGGATTAGATTTAAAAATACACGCCGGCGAACCGGGAAAAGGCAGAGGCCTGTTATTTAAGGGGCGTATTGACCCCTAAAACACAAGGCATCCAAAAGGTGGCGGTCAAAAACGAAAACTTGCCGAGAAAACCAGGGGGGTGGGGGGGGGGGGGTGAGGAACTGCAGCGAGGGGAAGTAGGGTAGTCGGGGGAAGGGTACAAGTCCATGCTAGGGGGTTTCATTAGCTTAGGGAAAACTCGAAACGTAGGGTTAAAACCGAAAAGTTTTCAAAAACTGTATACGAGGGGAGAAGGGGGATCTAAAGGGATCCTCGCGTCAACTGCAAACAATATACACTGGCGAGGCGCCGCTAGAACTCAGATGGTACGACGAAGAGGGAGTGAACGAGTCGTAGAAAGTGGTACATTCTTCAGGGTAAAAGGGGGGGTCAACGATCAAAATGTACTGGGGGGATTCAGACCAAGGGAAAAGGGTAGGGGCCCGGGGGGTCACGTATGCGATCGGCGAACCCCCCCCACGCTATGTCAGTTGAAAAATATTAGAGAGACTTAATCCGATCCTAGGGGGGGGGGGGGTCGGCAAAAGAGTGATCGTAAATCCCTTATACAGGAAATAACGGGACAACACTCCCCGCCATAGCGTTCACCTTGGCTGATCTCAATATGGGGGGGTCGTAGTTAGAATAATAAACTGGGGGGTTTTGTATGAGCAGGAAGCGCGGGTTCACGTGTTGTCCGGACGCAGGTCAGGCATCAGTATAAAATTCTTCTCAGTATAACTGGACGAAAAAAAAGCCGTTGAACCACCCGTCTGGGGGGGAGACATGCGCGCCGCCACAAGGACATATCAGGGACGGGGGACCTTCTAGATATCGCCGACCAAAGAGTCCCTCCGGAATTAGACCCAACATCCCCTTATAACTGCTTATAAAAAGGGGTATTAAAGGAGATTTTGTGTGATGGGGGCTAAAAAGCCCCACAAAGCACAGCCCAAAAGGCAAAAACGACAGAACGCCTTCGTATGATTCGGTAAGAAAACGCCGTTTCTACCAAGGTAATCCGTATATCAAATGGGGGATCTTTCGGGGAATTCGGTGTAAAGCGCTCATGATGGAATTGGTCGTCTAAACAATTTCATCTACCGACAAAAGTCCTCGGAGGCATCCAAAAAACGGAGGAATGGTCGTGTCCGCTCAACATGAAAAAAATTGGCCCATAAAATAAGAATGGGAAAAACGTTTCAACGTTTTGCCTGTTGGATCAAACGTCACTATTGGTGCTTGCGTCACATGGATTGGGGGGGAAAAGTACCCGGCTAAACAGCGACTATCTGGAGAGGCCACAAACGTAGTGAAGGTGGTGTATTAGTTCAAAATTACACAGTCGGGGAGGCTGACTCAAAGCCTTATGTTTCCCACACACCAAAAAAGCCCGCCACGAGCTGAGCCCAAACGCCCCCCCCGAGAATACCATCTTAGTAGAGACAGTAAAACTGTTTGCGCTACTCACCTCATAAAAAAAAACCTCTCACCCGGTGGAAAGAAAACCTCAGGAAATATACTGCCCAATGAGAGCTCGGTGGAGAAAAAGGATTACAAGGAGTTGGGCTCCCCCAGAAGTTCTTCGGGAGCGGGCATGACTCGCCGCACGGTTAGGGTGGCCGGCGGAATCGGAGCCCAGCTCTCATTGCTGTAAAGTGCCAAACTTATCTTGATATGAAAGCCTATAGCCCAAAAACTTTTGCGGTATCAAACATAAGTAGGGGTCAGTGAAGGCTAAAAAAAACAAACGGAAAATTCATTCGAAAAAAACAATGGGGGGTTGACAGAAGCGCGGTGGGGGTGAAAAAGAGCTTCAAAAGGAAAAAATATGCAAAGTCAGAAGGATAAAAGACGCAAAGGAGTGCATTGGGGCCAGTTTGATTGCGGGTTTCTGACTCTGCATGGGGATTAAAAATCCGCTTATCGGAAAGCGAAGGGGTGAAAGAATTGGGTATTATGCCCTTGCTGAAGTGAGGTGAACGTTTACCCATGAAACCGACTCCAATTGGGGGAGGTCCGGCTCGTTGGAGAGCGAATCTGCTGGCGTCTCTGGTCGGACGCATTAAGCGCGTAAACGGAAGCGGGTTCCAAAATGAAAGGGGGGTTGAAACTAGAGTTCTCGTCTGCCCCAAAGGGTCAAAAAAATTTGCGGGCAAGAGGGTTCAGATAGCGAAGCTCACCGGCAAAGTTTGTGGCGGAAGTCTGCAAGTACTGATATCGTGGGGTTGTGCAGCAAAAAAGACGCCGAAAAGTGTGGGTATAAGAAGGGGCTGGGGAGAGTCTGGGGAGAACCGAAACACGATCGGGTCCGGAGAAAAACTTACAGCCAAAATGTTGTCGCGAAGGGAAAGAAAGCGCTTGATAGAAAAGTACGCGAAAAACGAGTTCGAAAAGGACGAAGCTTCAGGATGAACGGACGCGGAAAATCAAACGCGCGGCGGGACACGTAAGGTAAATCGCAAATGGAAACGGTGCGGCAAAAGAGCCTCCACCGCCCTATGCGAACTACAATATGGGGAAAGGGGGGGGAAAATTGAATCGTACTTGATGATCTCTATCCAAAACAACAAGAGATCAACTCTGAGAGAAAAGCAGGCTACCACCGAAGAAGGCAAGAAAGAAGGTCCGGTATACCGGGGCGCGAACGCAAAAACAGGGCTCTCCTTGCAAAAGCGGAACTCCCGTGAGGATCGCCGGAGTAAAACGCGCGGGAAAAGTTCCTAACGAGGAGGATCTTCCGAAATAAAGCGACGTTACGTATCGGCCAAGCGAAACAAAAAAGCACGCTTAGGAATCGGAGGGCGCCAGGAAACCAGAGACTGGAGAGAGCATAGGATGCAAAAAAAGAAAGAAGGCGGCGGAAAAAAAAAAAAGGCACGAAATCGGATCCCGTGAACAAAAGAGAAGCGACGAAATCAGAAAAAAAAGGATGTCTAAAAAGGAGAGCGCCTGAACGGGGAAAATTGACGAAGCGATCATGGCCCCGAAAAGAGCGTTCAAGTCAGGGAAATTTCAGTCCAGACACGCGGCAAAAAAAAGAACATGAAATCTCCACGAGCAGGGGGGATGAACGAAAATAAGATTGACTCGTCTAGTTGGAGTTCAAAACAAAAGGAGGGGCTCAAACGGTCAACGAAGTCGAGACCCAACCCAAAAGGCCCAAGCCAGCCGAACGAGAAAGGTGCGGGAGGCAAAGGCAGAAGGTCCCTACCATTCGGAAACGGGCACATCCTTAGAGTCATAGGTTCCCTCACTGCTGACGCTGAAAAAATCCGACAAAATCTCGCGTCGGCCAAGTGGTGGGAAAAAAGAAACCAAGCTCGAGGTCCTAAAAACTTATACGGAGTAGGATGTCCCTTATTGAATGAACCCAAAAGAGTAGGATCCCTAACTTCCAACGAGTGTGGTGGTGCTCCCTCAAAAAAGTTGTGGGGGGGGAAAACACCCAAAACAATAAGAAAGGGATATGCAAGGGTAAAAGCCCTCAATAAGTAGAGCGCCCGCCGAATACAAGAAAAAAACTCCCGTAACGATACCGTCACGAAGCTCAAGGATATGTGGTTCGAC
>Ga0179593_1582307_pt1 | contig 18745 bp, 19 predicted proteins | sample CZODoug2_1_08_16_FD_185931 | JGI IMG/M metagenome (GOLD analysis project Ga0179593, IMG submission 185931) | Vadose zone soil fungal communities from Angelo Coast Range Reserve, California, USA - CZODoug2_1_08_16fungal (PacBio error correction) | ecosystem: Environmental > Terrestrial > Soil >...
CCTGTCCCTTGTATCGTTAGTCGCCAAGCAAGACCGAAGGGCAGACCCAGGGGCGAGGGGAGCCGGAGAAAGAGGAGCGTCATTAAAAAAAAACTACATCCTCTAAACCTGAAAGGAGAAAGGACTTGAACAGTTCTCTGGAGCAAATTGGGTGTTGGGAAAGAAATCGAACGCATCAACTCGGGCCACAGACCGAGCCGCATCGGGCTTGATGAGGTGGGGGGGAAACCGGTCTGGACCGCGAACAGGGAAAGGGGGAAGGGAACGGGGAAAAGACCGTCCAGTTCAGCTCTTTGGTACGGCGTGTGAATAGCGGGGAAACTGCGAAGATCAACGGTTACGGCAAAAAAGTTTGGAAAAGGATATGGGTGTCACCACTGGTTTAATGACCGTCAGGTCAAGAGCGCGATACGGTGAGAGAATAATCCAGCGTTTCCCACTGCACCAAGGCACGCGCCACTATTGGGGGGGGGGAAAGAAAATAGGGGGGGATGGCGGATTGTAAAAAGTGGTGAGAAGGATAGGGGAAAAGCGGTCACGAGGGTTCTGGGGCATTCCGGTGGAGAGGTAAAAATAGGGTCATGTTAGGTGATTGGAGGGGGTGACGCCAGCGACATCGCTGGATTGGTCGGGAACCACAAGAGGCTTCGAAGGCAGCAGATGAACCCAGCGACCTCCGCTTCTCAACGTAGACCATGGAACCAAAAAAAAACATGCCAGGGATCAAAAGACGGTACGTTAGGCTCAGAGGATAAGGAAACATCCTTCTGGACGAGAATTCAAGTACACGGGGGGCAATTGACAAATTTTGAGGAACTTCCGTGCCTCGAAATTCTTGTAAATTGTTTGTCAGGGTCTTCTGGAGGATGGCGTGCAGGGTCAAAGAAGAGATCGATCCCTGAAAGAGGGGAGGAGATTCCATTTGCTCCAGGTGGTGACCTGTCGGTTTCTCTACCCTTCTCAAAATGTGTAGCCCTCTGGGCATTACGAGGGGCACGGGTCGAGATGTGAGGGGGGCACGCTGGGGGGAAATTGTGCATCTGGCTGCTTTGCCAAGTGAGGCTTCATAAAGCAGCGTGCCTCACCTGGCCAATTTTGGATAGGGCGAACGAACGCGCACTGGGAAGGCTGTTCGAGGGCTGTGCGGCTACCTAATTAAGGTCGAGAGGCGACGGGCGGGCGGGGACAATCCTGAAACTTCCTGAAAGGACTAGAGTGAGCCGGGGAAATCAAAGGAATGGGGGAGAAGAGGTCAAGAAGTCTCTCTAGAAAAGGAGAAAAGTTGGGGGAAAGTACCACCTGACCTCACTCCACTACCTCGTGTCTTACTAACGCCGAAACGCGACTGAATAGGCGTTTGATTGAGGGGAGACAGTTCGAGGAGGACTTAAGAGACGAGGCGCGGCCAGAAAATCTTGGCCAGCACGGCGAAGCTCGGAGAGGGCGGGATGTCTCCAAACGCTTGACGGTTTCACCTGAGCAGAAAAGAATCTTCAAGACTGGAAACTTTCAACAGAACCAACAGTTTGCGGTGGCCGGTTAACTGCTGCACCATAAAAGAGGTCAAAGACAGGAAGGCGATTTCTTCTGAGTATCTTGCTGAACCAATATGAATTAAAAAGAAGAAAACCCTCACCGAGGACGCACCCTTCACTAGGTAAGGATCCTTCGTGACAAAACTATCTAACAGAAGGGTTGGGGAATTCAAAAACATCGAGGAGAGGGGTCTTAACAGGACATGTTCGGAAAACAAAGGGAATCTACACTTGAGGGATTCATGCGAGAAGAATGTAGCAAAAAGGGGGGGCGAATAGGGGGGGCTCCGGTCCTTCGTGTCCGACCGGGAGAGAACGAAGGGATCGACAAAGAAAGAAAGAGCAATTGCAGCAAGGGACGGGAGATGCCTGTCTCAGGAAGTCACAAAAAAGGGGAGAATGGAAATGACGAGGACAGGACATAAGGATGAGGAATTATTCGTAACGCGCGAGGCCAGGGGGAAGGTGGTTAAACGAGGACCGACCTTGCCCCCATGGCGGGAAATGGCGATATTGGAATCCCCTGTTACGTGGCCGTAGACAGAAAGGCCGAAACATGGGGGGCAAAGAGGTGGAACATGGTAAGGCAGGCTGCTCGGGCGGCGAGGGTTGGAAGATGAAATGCATCCGTGGCAGAAGCAAAGGAGCAACCGGTCTGGGGGGAAGCGAAGGGTGGGGCCGGGGACGCGGCAAAGCTTTGGGAGTATGGTTGGGTGCAAGACAGAAAAAAAGAGATAGGCTGGGCATGGCGGTTAGCGCTCTGCAAAAAGTGGAATCCCACAAATCCGACTGAACGTTCTTGGCCAGAGAGGGAGCAAAGGCCTGCCAAAAAGAAAAGAAAGCCAAGCTAGTAAAAAAAGGAATCCGATTCGCTGCTAGGAGGTGATTTCAGACACAACGGGAGGGGAGAGGGGCCCTTAAGAAAAAAAAAAAAAAAAAATCTTCAAAGGTGAACCGGTTCGATAACGGAAGCGAAAATAATCCGGGCCCATGATCCGCGAGAGTGGTCTTCGGACTCGTCAACCCTGTAACTTACGGGGGAGTAAAGGATCGCAACAGACATCCCAAAAAATAAGTATGGCACCAGCAACTCGACTAAGAACAGCGAGGCGGGTCATCGAACAAAAAGGGAAGGGGGGGAAAGGAAGCGTCGGTTTCGCAAGCAGCTCCCTACAAGGATGCAAAAACCACTTGAAAATCTCAACTCACAAAAACCCGGAAAATCGAGAAGCATGCGGGGTAACTCAAAGTGTAAACCGACGAGAGGTTATGCTAAAGAAAGGATTTTTGCACAACCAGCGCGGTCAATTGGCCACATTAACCCAGCAAGTCACGGCGCAAAAATGGCCTGTGGAACACGCAAATAATCGAAACTCGAAAAAAGGGTTCACTGGAAAAGCGTACGGAAGGAGTGCTTTCGAGACGCTCGTCGCTCCGTGGCCGAAATACGGCATACCAGGCCAGTGCTCCAGTAGAGGGAGCTTTCATCAGTACTGTACAGTTGGGGAGAGGTTGAAAACGGCTTGAATTGGCGATAAGCTGTGCGGCCAAGAGAATACCTCCCTAAAAACGGGGTAACAAAAGGACAAGCATCCCGCAAAGGGGAAGTTGCCCGGTCCAAGGGGGAATAACTTCAAAGAAGGCAAGAACGGTGCCACATTAATTCATAAAAAACAGGACAAGCAGCACAAGGTAAAAAGGGGACCGAGAGAATGGGTCAGGCTCGTGTATACCGCTAGGAAACGACCTAGAGCTTGTTGTCCCTTATAATTGTTAAGGAAACAGATCTCACGATCAGTGCCTTCTCGTGGGAAGGGCGGGGACACTTTCCTCTAGGAGAGTGGACCGTTAAAGAAGCACATTGAAAAAGACTTCCAGAGAATCCAGGAATAACAAAAAGTCAGTAGTCCTAAAAAAAGACCAGAGTGGGTTCAGCAGAAGATCCTGCCCCCTCGCGGCAGGAGGTCAAGCTAGTATAAATGGAAGGGAGATTTAGGTCCAACACAAGGCGTCAGATCAGCACTGTCAAGTTCGGGGGCAATATGCTGGCGGAACTGGAAAAAACCACCCTAACGCGTTTGAAGGACGAAGGCCAGCGAACGGAAAAAGGGGGCCGAACTTGCTGAAGTCACGCTTGCGCTCCTATAGGGGGCCGAGATCGAGAACCTATGAAAAAACCGGAGGAGGAGATGGTATTTAGCGCCGGAAAGGAGGGGAAAGACAGCCGAGAAGCCATCGCGACCCCAGTTTTAAGGAGGGGGGGAGAGTGAGGAAAAAGGGGTTACGGGGGAGATTCCTTACATTCAGAAAAGAAAATGGGAGGCGAAAACACTTTAACAAAATATGGCTCAATGGGGGGGGGGGGGGGGGGGTTTTTTTGGTCGGACAAAAGCTGATCACTCGGGACCGCCGCCAGCCCTGGGCGCCTGCTTTCATTAGGTAAAAGTACCTCTTGCCAGGGAAAAAAGGGGGAGGACGGGGAGTCCGGTACACGACCCGTCTTCAGGGAAACGGCAGTGAAACGGCAACTAAAGCTCCTAAAAGCAAATGAAGGGCGGAAGTCTTTGGGAAGCTGGTCTTCATTTTAACCCGTCACGGCTTCATATTCTAGGGGGGAACGGTTCGGAGCCTCCACGCACACATACATCTAATATGGGTTTGGAAAAGAAAATCTTTGGTAAAAAAGGCTTTGGGAATCTGGGGGTAACGTACCGGGGGGATTTGACGAGGGAGGATGGCAAATCCCGGGTGAGGGAAAAACTCGGTCCCATTTGGGGTGATGGGTAGGGGTGGGGACGATTTGAAAGCCAAGAAATAAAAAAGCTTTATCTCGCTTAAGCAACAGTCAGCCCACAGTTCAACCAAAGGTCCCCAAAATCCCTAAAAAGAGGGACTTGAAAGGAGAGACCCAGGCGCTTGGACTTGACCGGCCTGGTAAGGGGCTCCCCTGTCCAGGGCAGATCTACGGAGGTGATTTGACCTTCAGACGTATGAATGGCAGTGGACCCCACTATGGGGGTGGGGAAGTCAACGAGTTTGAGCGCTGTAAAAAAGGTGAAGCGAACTGATCTGATAAGGGGGGGGGAAGGGCAGTTGGCCGTCTCGGCTGAAGCCGAGGCTTCATCTAGGTTTGGAGGTCCCACTCGTTTCCTAAGATTCCTTCTTTTGCCGTAGGGACTCTATATGAAACTGCAGGGTTTGTCTCGAGGAGAGGGATGGGTTAGTTCGAACTGAGAATCCTGGGCTCTTTTAGGAGAAATGGATGTTCTTGGAGAGGCTGGTTATTTTACGCATGCACTAATGGACGCGAAAGTGTGAGTCGTCACTGCCTGCTGGAGGAAAAATGAGTAATACTGAAAGACAATCCTGAGAATGCATCATTTTTTTCAGAGGGAGTCGGGATATCGAGGTGGCCGATGGTGGGGGAGAAAAACCCTGGCCGCCGGCAATACAATAATTGGAACCAGGCAGAAGGAATCATAATCGATTCTCTTGGGGGGATTGACGGTGTCTCTTCAGTCGGAGGCTGCGACTGGTGATTCTCTGTTCGAGTAGTGCACCTCAGAAAAATCTTGAAGACTCAACCTCTCTATAGTTTTTCAAATGTAACTGAAAGTGATCTGAATCCGAAGATAATCGAAGCGTCTTGACAACCCCCGACAACCGCAACAGCTGGTGCGGAGAACTGGCCCCGACACTTGTTGCTGGGTGTGCTGATGGATTTCTTTCTGTCACGGATAGGGGTCATGAAATACACCCATCGGAAAAGGAGATAATGGACTTCCTTAAACTCACAAAAAAAGAAACTAAGTAGCATGACCATTGAGGAAGACAACGATGGGGAGGCGAAAAGGAAATCTCTCCCCCCGGGTGATCCAGGCTGAAGAATCGGCCTTCCAGGGAAAAGGAGGGAAAAGGGAAAGGAAATTAGGGTAGAAAAATCGATCGGATGCTCGGGCTAGACTGGACACAGGGGATGGAGAGTCCGAGAATGACGAAGAAAACAAACTTAGGGATGGGAAAAGGGATGAGGCAGGCAATCTCAAAAGTCCGAAAGATCTTGAAAACGAGAGGGTTAAAAAAATGAGGGTAGGGGACAGTGTAGAAAAACGAGGAAAAACCGAATCCTATCGAGCAAACGTAGAACGTCGAGTGATTCGTTAAAACAAGAGATGCAGGGGACAGGACGAAAGAAGAGGGGGGGAAGAAGGGCAATGTTGAAAGAAGGAAGTAACAAGGATCTTTTCGCGGATGTGTGGGAATATGATGGAGACAAACAAAGGAGCATTGCAAGTCGGAGCGCGTTAAGAACTAGAGGGAAACGCACTCAAAGCTGTGACGAGGTGGGGTTCCGACTATGAAGATATTGAGGTTCTATGTCGGACAGGGAGTCAAGGAATTGGAAAATACAGAAATCATGCGCGACGGGAAGGGAGTTGGCCCAAGGAGGACTGGTTAGAGCCGGAAAGAAAGAAATACGCGAATTAGGAGAAAGAAAAAGAGAAGAAGGAAAGAGGGGGAAGTCAGGCATAGCGGGAGTCAACCAGATGCTTTGATCGTTCAGAAACGGGGAATATGCATTAGAGGAAAGGGAGGGATGGAACTTTGCAGACCAGAAAATTTGGCAAAAGGCGCGCGTGTCATTTCAGAAGCTTATGGGATCAGCCGCAGGGAAGAGCTCAAGGTAAGAAGGACTATCAGATGAAAAGCAAACTCGGGACTCTCAAGGAAAAAGCATGCGAAAGCAACAGATCAAAAGGCAAGGGAAAGAAGAGTCTGCGATGACACATCAGACGAGAAGGGGGCACGTGCCCCACTCCATCCAAAAATCGCCTAAAGTCCCAGAGAGGGATCCAATGTTCTAAGTGTACACTAAAGGGAGTTCTTACCGAAGGGTCCCCACCTAGGCGGTGAAGGGGGGACATCTAAAGGATTATGGAAAGGGTCCCAAGGGAAAGGAGCGGGAAAGAAAAAATAAGAGAACACGGCAAAGGACGCAAAACAGCATTGCGATAGGAGAACACGCACCGGAGAAAAAGCTCCTTAGCGAACATTTCCAATGGGGAGAAAGTGTTCAGGTACATGGAGGACGTTGAAAGGGATTATATTGAATTTTGCACGGCTGCGAAAGGCTAAAGAAGGTGCTGTAAGCTAAAAATCCAAGGTTAGGAGGGAGGTAACATCGACAAGACCAAAAAAGCCGTGTTACGAGTTGGCAAAGATAAAAGGGAAGAGAAACTCCCTAGGAGAAAGGAGCAAAATTACTAAACCACAAGCAAGGAAGGAAATCACCAATATGATTGGGAAAAACATAGGTGGAAGGAAAATGGGGGTTGTACCGGTATTCAAGGAAACACTCCCGTCTAGCAGGTTGGGGGGGGTACGCGACTGAAAGTTTATCCGGACAGGAGGACCCCACCGAGTCCGTCAAAAGAGGGGGTCGGATACATCGTAAGGAAGTCCTAATGACTAAAGTCCTCAACTACGAACTGCCTTCAACTCCAATTCTATCCAAGGACTAACATCACGAGGAGGAGGGGCCGAAAAACGTCAAAAAAAAAAAGACCCACAGCGCGACCGGAGGGAGGGGGGGACGAGGGAAAGAGAGGCGGAAGGTTTCCAACTGTGAGGACGAGAAAAAAAAATAAAGTCGCGGGGCGAAGGGAGGTCTGATGGAAGTTTCGAAGACGGGGGAAGACTCGGTCTGCGCCAGCAAAAACGGCAAGGAAGAAATTTCGCCGCCAACGAGCAAGGGGACAGACGAACAAGAAGAAAAAAACAAACAAAAAAATTGCTTAGGGAAAAGAAGACGAGAAAAAACCCGATCTCTCGGAGAGTGATAGCCAGCCGCCGCCGACCATGTCGAACAAAGGTCGGGGCGGAAGGGGAGAAAGAGAAAAAGTTTCTAGGCAGGAGTGGGTCTCTGACGTCCTCCCATCAAAGAATAACTGGGGAAAAAAAGTGAAGGTAACTGAAAAGGGGCATCTAAATAAAATTGGGTGTTGGGGGGGAAATAAATCGAGGAAAAAAACCAAGTATGATCAACTAGGCAGCCCTGCCGCCATGCTGGAGGGCTTGGGGGGGTGCGTAAGAGAGGGGGAAATTTCAAATACGAGAAAGAATTATTACCTGCGCAGTATGAAGGTCATCGAAGAGTACTGAGAGCGGTACATAAAGTGGACGCGCCCGGGTCAAAAAGTTAAAAATAAAAAATAGACTGTCCAACTTTTTCCGGAGAGGGAGCACCACTTTTCAACTTCAGTTAAACAAATATCCTTTGGAACAAGTCAGAAAGTTTGTACAAAGAGAGGAAAGGCACAAAATGGGGGGTGAACAACACGTGGGGAAGCGTGTTAGGGGGGTATGACGGGGGTGGTATGTATTGACGAGAGTCTGGGGTGCGCGGGGAAAAACTGGGTAATTCAACCCTATTGAAAAAAGGGTGAAGTTCTGGTATAGGGGGACCGGGAGCGCTAGGTTATGGGTCTAGCTTTTGCAACCACTTCAATCTTTGGAAAAAAACATTGACCGTGAAAACTTAATGCGAAATAGCAGAGAAATTTAAAACCATGGGGACGAGAAGTGGGGAGAACTGTCGGCGAAAAAAGATCGGAAAAGGGCAGAAGGCAAATGATTGAGCGTCACCGACAATGTGCCCAGGGTTTTGTAGGTAAAGTTAACGAGATACAGTAACTTGTGTCGGTTCATGGGGGGCGGTCGAGGATGAAAGATTTAAATCAAGGGAAGAGGGACGGAACTTGGTCGGGAGTATCTGGCAAGGTTGAGAAAAGACGCGTGTCAAACTGCGATCTCCGAAACCCTGCAGACGGTGTGATCCTCAAGGGCCTAAGGGAGGTGGACAATGAGCGCTGGGGTGATGATGGAAGGGGAAGAAAGGGCAAGGGAGTTATTGCAGAGGAAAGCAGCGTGCCTCCTTGGAGATGGGTTGGGTACTGGGGCGAGAGGCCGGGCGCATTTAGCAAAGTAAAGAGTGGGTGCCTACAGGGGAGCGAGAAGGGGGACGGCAAAGGCGTAGGGGCATGGATAAAGAGAAAAGAGGACGGAACTATAGAGAGATGGGGAAAAGCGAAATTTCGTGCTTTTAAAGATAATAAGGTCCGCCAGAGGGGGTTAAGAATCAAAGCATGGGGAAGGAAAAACGGAATACACAAAGGTGGGGATCCTCACCTCGGGAAAAAGGATGGAGCTCCGTTGGGGTTGCTGGTCAGGGGGGGATGATAAACGGCGTTTGATGCCGAATGAGATCGAGCCTGCGTGCCACCGAACCATCGTGTCAAAACTGACAAGGGAGCGATGGCATGGAGGGGATCGTCAAGGGCCTGAAGGAAGCAGACTCATTATCATAAAAATCTAATAAAGTCTGAACAACAAACAATACACCGCACGCTTGGGGCCGTCGACGTAACTATGACCCGAAAAAGAATCTCTCGGAAGAAAGTCTAGATTGGCAGTGAAAGTCTTCTATTCACTTGAATAGGAAAATGCCAAACCTGGAATGCCTGAAGGAGGTTCTAAAAAGAAAAGAAGAAAAAAAAAGGTTTAGCGAGGTCGAAAAGAAAAGTAAATAATGGGTTAGGGCCAAATCGACCCACTCTCCGAGAAAAGAGCACAGAGAGGCAGCTTAAGGGGATGTTGAAACATGGCTCTACGATAAAAGAGTGGATCAGAATCTAATCATAGGTGTTAAGAAAATGGGACTTGGGGGAATCATCCAAACGATGAAAGACAAAAGAAAGAGAAGAATGTAGGGACAAAAGAGAGAAGCCATATAAGGGGGAAGGTAAAAATCAAAGAATCGGAAAGGGGCCAGTTGGTTTTAGGGGGCAGGACGAACGAGGAAACGAGCCGTCTGAAACTTCTCAAAGAGCATTGTTAGTTCTTTGACAAAATAGCTTCAAGGGAACTTCACGAAACAAAAGATGGGATGTTCAGATAAGTTGGACTAAGGTTGAAAGCATTCATAAAGGTTTTCAGAAGTGCTCAAGAAAATCAAAGGCATATTCAGCGACTTGGGGAGGCAGGGCCCGCTTAAACTAAACAAGAGGTTTGGCGGGGATTTTTCACCGAAAGGACTAGTTGCGGGAGGCCGACATGCGTAATGAACACAGGGCAAGTCCATTTTGGGGAAATCGCAGAAGAGTCAAGTAACGATTGGGGAAACGAGAAAGTTCGGGGAAGAAGAAAACTAAAAGCCGAGCGAAGATAAAAGCAATACAACAAGAGAGAGAACGCTAGCAGGGCAGAGGGGGAGGAACAATGGAGGTGTGGGGCAGGGGCGTCACGTTAGTTCTGAGGATGCGGGGTCCAAGGAGCGAAACTTTCTACCGTGAACGTAAAAAAAAAAGAGATTGGGGGGGACAAAAAGGGTACCTCTCGCCATGGCATACGAGACTCCTACAGCCGGAATCAAGGGATCGCAGACACAAGAAGGTGGCAAAGAGCACAAGATCTCAGCAAGACACCTTCTGGAACATCAAAAGATCAGGGAAGAGATGATTGAGGAGGGAACTAAAGATCTAAGTGCCCAGAGAGAAAATGACAGACGGAAAAACACCCATATCTACTCTCAAAGAGGTAAAAGAGTAGGGGAGGAACTTGACCAGGTTATGAGGGGGGGTGGAGAGAAAGCAAAAAGAAAGTGGACTCCCGGGGGAAGGCCATGCTAAGAAATCTCAGGAGGAGGTACGGCCATGAGAGGGTCAACACACGAAAGAATCCAGTTCAAGCCTAGGGAAAGTTAAGAACCTAAAGTCAGAAGGATAAGGGCAAACATCTTCCGCAAAAACCCTGTCCTTCTCTATCGCCGAACCAGAAGGAATCCAGAGAAAAGGAAGGGTAAATGAATTGAAGCGGAGGGAAAGCTGACTATAAAGTTGGTATAATCGGAAGTTGCTTGCGCAAAAAAGGCAAAAATTCGGGCGGTCAACTAGAAAAATCACAGGACAAAAAAACCGGTTCACATAACCCCAAATTTCCCAACGAGGGAAAGGAAGACTAAGTACGTCCACAAAGGGGAAGGGAAAAGCCGGCCAACTAAAGGGTCGGGGGGGAAAAAAAAACAGTTGAGCGTCAGGGGGAAATTCGCGGGAAAAAAACCGTACGACAGGATAGAAAACAAACGATCATATGGATAAGAGGAGATAATACTAATCGAAGGATGTGCCGATACATAGTAAGGCTTACCAAGAAGGTAATGAACTATTCACTTCCTCTCAGAATAAAATGAAGGGGACGGTCGGAAAAAAAGGAGTCAAAGCGCAGGAGGAAGAAAGCAGCGAAAAGAGGGTTAAATCTACAAATACGTCCCTACTCGTCAAGGCGGGGGGGGAGGGGGAGGCGGACGAGTAATTAGGTGGGGGGCGATTTATGGGGGGAAAAACCAACAAAAAAGGTCAGCAATGTCAAAGGAGGAGATCAACTTCTGGGGGGGAGGTGGGAAGAGGAAAACGCAAGCGAACGGCTTTTCGCAAAACCCAACGCAAGTCTCCCAGGGCTGGAAGGAGGGAGTAGGGAGCTCACAAAGAGGTCCGATGCTATCTCACTGCAAAAAAAAAGAAAGAAAATAATAAATGTACGGAAGGAGACCTGACGATCGGGTAGAAACAATAAACAGCCAGTTCGACCCAGTGGGACAATTCGGGAATCATGAGATGGAGAAACTTCATTAAAACCAAAGATCAAGGGACGTGGACGCGAAACCACAGAAGTGTGAACGCAAAACGCTCTGTTTGTGGGGAAAAGAGGGACCAGAGGGATAAATCGGCCTCGCCGCCGCCGCGCCGGAAAAGGAGGGAGGGTCTGTTCGGAACATTTACTGCCCGGAAGAACATAAAAGGGAAATGTCAAACGGTTAAAGACGATCTGCAGGTTTCCGCAGACCTGGGGTAAAAACTGATCACAGGGAAGTAGGGCGACGAAAACAGAATCACAGGGAAAAAAAAAACGGGGAGAGACGGCGGAAAGGGGGGGGAAGAATGGCGTAAAACCACGTTTCGTCCCAAGAGCGACTAAGAGAGCGCAGTGGGAGGCCCCCGGGAAAATAGTTCACAGAGCCCCAAAACAGGAAGAGAGTCCGGGGGTTGAAAAGACCACTGTGGGGGGGGGAAGGGGGTCAAAGATTGGGCAGCATGGGTGATGAAAGAAGATCCGAAAAAATGGGGCGGGGGGGGGGGAGTGAAAGCGGGGGAAACAATCTGGAACCGGCTGTGTCTGGCAGTTTGACCGCCGGGAAAACTCGAGGGGATGTGTCAAGCGAAATGTCGAACGTACTTATCGAAAAAATGGACAAAAAGGGCAAACCTCAACCTCTAAATAGGCAACAAAATCTACATTTAGAAGTGGTTAAAAAAGGATGCGAGACCGGGCATATAAAATTTCAGTTCGAAGGCTTACAGACGCGCTCCAAGGATTTCAAGGGGGGGGCGGGGACATGTACAATAGAGTATTACGGCTCTTTGCTTAATTATTGGCTAAAAGGCCAAGAAGGGATGGCGGCCTCTCATTATCTTATCAGGTTATAATTGGGGGAAATGTACCCCGATTTGAGATCAACACTGTGGGAAGAAAGTCTCGGAACATGGTCCCACTTGTATAAAAGAAAAAAATATTGCCGAAGCGATGTGTTCAAAGAGTCTCAAGGTGGATACCTGCATCTGCCTGTAGTGTCGAGAGGTGAGGGCGAAGAAAATCAGTGGGCTCCTTCAATTTTTGGGAGAGTGCGGGGGGAGAAAAGAGACGGCAGGAAGGGAGTGCAAGTGGGAGGGGGTGACTAAAAGATTCGCGGGAGGTCAGGGGAAAAGGAGAGGGGTTAACCGGGCGGGGCAGAAACGATGAGAAGGGGAAGGTACCTGACCCAAGAAAGTTCATTGGCACAGCTGATTGGTGTGGTCTGAGACGTCAAGAAAAAGGCAAGCGGTTGAGAAGGCCTACGTTACGAACCGTACAAACCAGAAATTTGGTGCTCCCCCCGAGGGGAAGAGTAGAATCGGATAAGCTAAGTTGTTTGAGTATGTCGAGGAGTAAGCAGTAAGTGGGGGAAAGGGGGCTTGGACGAAGCGGGAGCGGCACAAAGACTCGCGGGTCCAGCAAAGGGCAGTCTCTAATAATTGCGGGAGGCTTCAAAAGCGGGGGAAGGCGAGGGGTATACAAGCCGGAAGCAAGGTAAAGCCTTAGTTGAAAAACCAACCAAAAGCACAACGAAAAGATTTGGCAAAGGAACTAATAAAGCAACGAAGAAAGAGCTGTCAACTTAATTTCTACGGTGTTCGCAAGGAGAATTTTCATATCAAAATCAGCTAAGAGAACAGGAAAATACATCCGGTTGAAAGAAATGCAGGAGAACAGAAACGAAAACTAGTGGTTTTTTAAAGGCAGGGCATTCAAGGACCGACCTATGTGTGAGACAAAAACGAACCCCCAGGGGATCTGCCGCTGGATAGAGAAGCAGCGAAGCCCGGGTCGACGTTGAACCCTTGTTACAGGAGAAGAAACACGCTTTCATCTGAATCAGTATTTAGAGGAGCTCTCTACTGGAGCGATAATCTAGACATACGTCATGGACTGGAGTTCACTGCACGGGAAGAAAAAAAATGAGGAGAAAGGTTGCAGGGGGGGAAAATCTCAGTCAAGGGGAGGGAAAAAGGGGGTCGAGTAAATCAGTAGCGAGGCCAGTGTTCAAAAAGGGGGTCAAAACAGAGGAAACGAAGCCTATTAAAAAAAAAAAAAAAAATCAGTGCGAGGAGCGGAGGAGGGGGGCCCACTCTCTTCCTTTCAATACAAAAAGCGGAAAACCAAGGAGAAGAGGTCAGGGGGGGGGAGAAGGAAGGCAGGATGGGAACAAAGGAGGTGGGACTAGGAATGGAGAACGGAGAAAATCGCAATTCAGCTTCTTAAATAGGTAAGAAGGGGGGGGGTCATCATTAGAAAGGCAAGGGGTTCGGGAGGGGGGGGGTTCACGATTAAGAGATTGGAGTTCTAAGGGCTATTCACCCGTCGCAGGGGGGACAAAGGGTTATCCGAAAGCCAGAGTCGCGAGGGAAAGTGGGGGAACAATTGTCTTTAAGAAGAAGATAGGGGGAAAGAAGCAGGATCAGCAGAAAGTCATCAAAGGAGCGCATCAAGCATTACTGAAGAAGGCGTTGCAGTCAGCACAGAATTAGGGAGGATTGGGTGATTTGCAATACGCGACACTGATAGAGAGAAAGGGAAATATCAAGAAAATTGTGAAATGGGGGGGGAGCCGAGCTAGTTTCCAATTTAAATCAGCTGCCACTCAAAGAGAAAGCCGGAGTCGACAAGAAGCATCGAAAGTATGGCAACAGCAACCAGAGGAAAACCAGACGAAAAGGACAGCTCGGAGGGAGAGCGAAGAAAAAGATCAAGAGGCCTGCGCTTGCGTTGAAAAGAAAAGGAGGGAAAAATTAGAGGGGAACACTCCACGGCAGAAAACAGAGGAGGAAGGAACAATAGATGGAGAAAGGAGAAGGGCGCCACGTTAAAAAAAGGGCCCGGGGGTGTAAAGGCAAAAGGTTTTCCTAAAAAAAAACCGCGTCTGGTCCCTGGCAAGGAAGCAAAACATCCACCATGAAATGCGGTAAAAACCAGATGGGTCCCGCGCCATCCTAATAAGAAAAGGCAAGCACGCGAAGCAAAGGCAAAAAGGAATAAAAGGAGCTCCTCAAATCGAGAAAAGTGCCTCCTACAAAGGACCCGAAACAACGAAGGAAACGAGGAAAGGGCAGTAATTGAGGCACTATGGGCGTAGGGTTTGCAAAAACGACGAGAGCCACGGGCAACTGCAGGGCGGAGCCGAGAAACAAAAAAAAAATTAGAGCAGGGCAGAAAGACCTACCTAACCTTTGACCGAATGGGTCAAAAGGAAACCTGCCCCTCAAAAGAAGAGGGCCAACGTCAGAAAGACACCCGGCAAAACCTACCAAGGGAGGGGCAAAAAAAATCGTGGTAAAGCGGGGGGGGGTCCAGGTAAGGATGAAGGAAGCAACGGAAAAAGAGGATCAGGATAGACAGAGACGGAAAGTGGGTGACGAGAAGAAAACGTGACCAAGTAAAATTTTTTCCTTCTGGACTAAGACGGGCCTAATCCGCGAAGAAAAGGAGAAAACCGAAAGCGCTGTCAAACCCGGACTGCAGTCCAGCGGGGTCGGGCGGACTCATATTACTCTACAATAAAAGAAAAGCCAACTGGAATCCGGGGGGAAGGACCAGCAGGAATGGGGGGGCTGATTGGGTTCAAAAAAAAACGGGGGGACGGCAAGAACACAATGGGACAAGGGCTGTTCTGGTCTCCTCCAAGCTGATGAGGAGGGGGCGTCGAGAAAGTTCGAAACTGTTCGCATTAGACGCCACGAAAAATAGCCCAAAGCTGCGGAGGAGAGACAAATAAAAGGAATAGAATCATCAAAACACCAACAAACGGGAGGGCAAGGGTGCTATAAGCCTTTATTGGAAAGAACGCGACCAAAGCAAGGGGAAAGGAAGGCTGAGCGAAAAAAAAGCGTCGAAGACAATGGTCGAGAAAGGAACCGAAAAAAGCAAACTGGTCCTAACCCTAATTAAAACATTGGAAGACTGTCAAGTGGGGTTTTAAAAGAAATCGCCACCATCGAATCGGCAAAAGTCCGAAAGACTTCTTGGGTCATAGCTTTCGAAGAAAAGCGGTGAGAAAGGAAAGCACAGCCTAAAAAGGGAAGGGAAGGACTTTTAAACGAACGTATTAGTCTCATAGGAAGAGAAGGGAAAGTAAAGATAGGCGAAGTTCACCAAAGCCAACTATACGGGGGTCAACATAGCGGAGGTCGTACAAAGTTTGAAAGAGGTCAAGAGCCGATCAGTTCGGGCCTTCATCAGGGTGTGGAACAGAAAATTCCCTGCTCGCCACGATTGGGGGGGGTGGGGGGTAAAGAAAAATCGTCTTTCTCTGGAAGATTTGGGGATGACGTAGGGGACCTCGAGGAGGAAAGTTATCAGAATGGGGGGAGGGGTACAACTAGAAAAGGCTGATGGTGGAAGGATTTAAGAGAGAACGGAGTCGCGTGTATTTCTCTCTTGCAAATCAATTAGCAAAAGGGGGTGCATGCAGCGTTCAATAAGGGACAAATCTCCAAAAAGTCCTCCTAAACTGCGCATTCGCCAGTGTGGAATGTCAGGTTAATCTGCTGAACAGAAAGGGAGTCAAGGAAGGGAGACCCTTAGAGGGAAGATCAACTAAGGTGGGGGGGGAAGCAAGTGACGAGCTGGCAGAGGGGAAACTTGGGCAAACGGAGTAGGAATGGAGCACGTTGAACACAGATTTTGTCTACGGGAAACCGGGCTGTGGAGTATGTCAAGTGACAGACGGGGGGGGGGAAACCTGCAGGGAAAGATGCATAAAGGGAGACAGTCAAAGGTTCAGGAAAAAAACTAGAGGAAGGGGGAGGGGCTGAGGGGGATGGCGAAAAAATGTTAAAGAGAACTGCTGGCAAAGGGGAGGAGACTAAAGGAAGAGGGAGGGCCAACCTGTAGAGGGGGGAGCATAGGGCTTAAGCGGCTGGAGTGATCGAGGAGGGATAGGGAGGGGGTAGTCCAAAACGCGGGATGTCGTCAGGAGATAGCAGAAGCGTCAAAGTATTAATAAAAAAGGCGGGCATGGGAATCCGGGATTTTCGAGTTTAGAGCGAAGGATCCGAATGTTGGAAATCCCATGGGCGAACCTGACAAGAAAGGGAGGGACTCAAAGGAGGGGGAACCCCAAGAAATAAAACGATCTTTGAGAGAATGGGTGGTTAAACGGGAGGAGGAGTCGCGAAGGGCGTGATCAGAGCGCTTCGATTACCAGAACTCAAGTGAAAGCACGGAGGAACGATCAAAGGGATTCTTAAAAAGGAAGGGCGAAAAAAAAATGAAAAAAAGGAAAAAATCATCGGACTAGGCGGGGAACCCCAAAAGGAACACGTTTGCCGGGGAACTTTGAACGCTAAAAAAAGCCAAAAAGCTTTCATTAAGGGCGGGAGTGCAAATGATTCTGAAAAAAAGGCATTGAAGGGGGTGGAACAAAATCAGCGCCGCCAACGAGCGAAGGGTGCCTTCCTTTAAACCACTATCTTCACCTGGGGTTGGCAAAGGGGCAGATACGGGGGAAAAAAGAGGGGGAGTCGCAAAAGAGAAAAAGCGAAGCGAAGGGAAATTAAGAGTGAAGGCAAGCCGTTGGAGAAACAACTGGACGAACAAAAATTCCCGGCGTTGGGAGGAGAGAAAATACAGATCAAATTTGGCAGAAATAACTGGAGAGAACTCAAGCAGAAATCTCAAACCCGGGAGGGGAAAAGGAAATGGTGACTATTCATCTCCTCGATCGGTGAAGCGCTTAAGGCGAAGGGAAGCTATGGGATTGTGTAGGGGAAGGTGAGAAAACCGTAGCCGATTCAACTGACTCTTAGCGGCTCAGGGGGAGGGAGTCAAGGTTTTTGCGAATCTCTTCCAGTGAAGGGTACAAGAAAAAAAAAACCTTATGGGGAAATGTTTGGGGGAGAAGAGGAACGGCGGATCGGGGGCTTAAGGAGTGGGACTATAACGGGCATCCGGAAAGAAACAAGGACGAAAGCCAACAGCCCCCAAACCCCAAAACAACCCAGCCCGCCTGTGAAAGAGGAATGAAAACTGGAAGGGACGACGGCGCAACGTAAAAGCTGTCGGTAGGGGGGGGTGCAAAGGGAGTATAGGGGGGGAATCTTCTCAGGGAGAGAACCGAAAGCGGGGTGGAAATCTCAAGAATCAGATGCACTGGAAGGGAGTGGGCCAAAGATCGGAAAGAAAGAGTTCAGCACAAAGGCTAACGAACGGGAAAAAGTGAATCAGAGCGCGCCTGAGGATATTCGGTCATAAGGGGGGGAAAGACAACCTGGAGGTGCGGGCGCCATGGGTGGGAGGTCGGAACCTTTCGATAATGGAAGAAGAAAAAAGAAAGAGAGGGGGGACCCTTATCCTCGTTTCCGGGAAGGCTCTAAGGGAGAATAAAACTGCTGAACTCGCAGAATGACCTCAAAGAAAGGATGGCAACCGCAAAGAGAGCCGCGCATTCCATTAAGCTCGACAAAAGAAGAAAGTGGGCCCAGCATGGGAGGGCGATGCCAAGACCAAATCAATCAATTGCGCAGAACGGAAAGGAGAAGAACCCAAACGGCAACGATAGAAGGGGAAGCGAGCAAGTGAAAATGGAGGAGTGGTAGGTCAGGGCCGAAGGTTTTCAGCCGAAAATGCTCAAACAAAAAGCAATACGACAAGAAGGAATTCTATTAGCAAATCAGGGGGGGCACGAGCAAATAAGAAACCTAGAAATTCATCAGCTCTTAACAAGGCGTACGGCAACCGTAAGGAAAAAGCGGGCTTCAAGAAACGGGTCTAGAAAGACCTTTCCTTAAACTACCATTAAGGCTCCAAACTGCAAATGGGAAAAAGGGGAAAAGCAGAGTGAGAAGGCCGATGTGCACACCAGAGGGTCACTTCTGCCACGTTCTCTAAAAGGAGTGAGTGCACATAGGAAAAAGAGAAAGGAGAAATTGAGTAAAAAATCCATCGCCAAGAAAACATGTGACTCATTTTTCCCAAATCAAAGACAACGACATCACTCCTCGTCATACGCGTCACAGATTACTCAAAAAAAAGACAAAAACTTCCATCACCAATATGGTCAAAGCCACAAAGAGTGGGAACTGCATTTAAGGGGGAGCGAAACCGCGATGGGTAGGAGAAACGGATAGAGCAAAGATTGAGAGGTAGGGCAAATGACGAGAATCCGAGAAAAAAGGAATGAAACGAAATCATCGTTGCCAGAGACTTGGGCACGAAAGGAGGAAGCGTCACAAGAAAAGGAGGGGGCTTCTGTAGAGAGCGGGGCACCGGAAGGAAGGAAGGAGGAGCGAAAACAGGACCTAAACGTTCGAGAAAAGAGACCAAAACGACCGGAAGCGCCGCGGGGTCCATTTAACACGGGCCGGGGGAAAAGTTATTGAAACAAAACAAAAACTGGCAAAAGGAACACCCGTTTCAAAATCTGGAGAGGAAGGGAAGGGATCAAGGGGACGTTCAAGAGAAAATGGACGGGAATAAACGCGTAAATCATGGCCCTCATCAAGACTGCAAAGGTTAGCCCGTTCGGAGGCAGCTGGGTGGAAAAAAAGGGCACAGGCGAGGAC
>Ga0179593_1279060_pt1 | contig 18744 bp, 21 predicted proteins | sample CZODoug2_1_08_16_FD_185931 | JGI IMG/M metagenome (GOLD analysis project Ga0179593, IMG submission 185931) | Vadose zone soil fungal communities from Angelo Coast Range Reserve, California, USA - CZODoug2_1_08_16fungal (PacBio error correction) | ecosystem: Environmental > Terrestrial > Soil >...
GGTTATCGAAGAGATATGGGAGCACTACGAGGGGGGGGAATAGGTGTCCTCCATTGAGGGATGACTGGGAGGACAAAACTACTTCTACATACTAGTAAGAAATTGGTAGAGGTAAGGTGTAACAGTTTAGCAGGATTGGGGGACGTGGAACATAAAACCAAAAGAGCGGAGAGAGGTCCATGCAAGTCCACAGAACGATTGGACCTCAAGGGAAAGGCCGTTCGCTCACAAGAGAGGGTGGAAAAGAATAGGCGCAAGACGGTTCTGTGTCAATCACTTAGAAAAGGAAGAAAAAAGGGGGGGGCAAGAAAGTCGTAAGCTGGTATGGGTCTGAGACCCTGAACGGAGGACTGTATTTAGGAACTGGCAACCATTGCAAGAAGACCAACCTGCGATCTAAGAAAAAACAAAAAGGATGTAGAACAAGGGGTGAAACCAGTGTAATAAGTGACGAAAATGGAAACCAACCAAGGCCAAGAGATACAGGAGAAGGACCTGGTAGTCACTCTGAAGGTGAAGGGAGACCCACGTATGTCTGTGATACCCACGACGAAAAATCAAAACCTGTGAAGAGAAGACGAAGAGGGGGTTGGATAAACAGCTAGGACTAAAAACCAAGGGCAGTGCGCACAATGCTGCGCTACAGCAAACCTGGACTACCGAGGAGCGGGGTGGTCGTTCCTCCTAAGCGAGGGGAAAAGGGGGGACCGAATGCGCAGGCCCATGGAAGGAAACTCAATACCGTCGTCCCACGTCACAGGCGGGGGAGGAAAAGGTCAGTGAAAGACGAAGGACAAGGAAAAACATGAAGCTGCACTCAAGACATCGCCAATGAAAGAAAAAGCAGCAAGTATTTAGCGCAGAAGGGGGACCCCGTATGCCGAGGAACAGAAAATACTCAGACTAAAGCCAAATCGTAGGCCGATACAGATTCATGACGTGCGAGAACGGGGGATAAGAAGGGGGCCTCGTCGTGTAGAAAAGCGAACTCTCTGGTTCTGCGGAAAATCCGCGTCATTGCAGTGCTTTCAACACAGGGAACTCCCCGTGGAAAGAGGAAGAATTTATAATGAGGTCGTGGGGTAAACACGGGAAAAGACATCCAAAGCAGCAGGGGAAAATCGGAGGAGAAGTAGTCCGAAGACAGTCTGACGGCAAAAGTATGGAGGACAGAATGGTAAGATTAGGCAAAACCCAATGGGGAAGTGATTGAATATCCTCAGCGATAGGGGAAAAGCAACCACCAGAACAAAGAAATACCATACTGTCAAGGGGAGATTTTTATTCGAACTGAGTAAAGTGACCCTAACACAAAAAAAAATAAGACACTCCGGAACGACAAACCTAACCAACTGCGACTTGTACATCTGAATGGCATCCTAGAAGAGTGCACGAATTAGGCCAACTGAAAAAATTTATTCCGGGGGACGACGGCGTTCATAAGGACAAAAGAGCTCTTAGAGGTAGGGTCCATTAAGTATGTGGGTAGGTTTTGTTCCAAGGGGGGAACCTGAAACGCCGACACCAAGTTTATGGCTGAAAATCTACTTCTTGAAACCGTCCTTAGACCTAACAAGCATGGGGGTTCTCCACAGATACCAAATCACCAAGAAGAAAACATAATGTCTGCCTGGGATTATAGCGGCATCACGGGGATATCTCGGCATGAAAAGAGCATCCTCTACGGCTACGTGCGATCAGCAATCGCGAAACAGAATGTTCCCGAAGGGGAAAAGCAAAACTCACCTTCTGGAAAGGCTAAAAAAGTCTACCGGGATGACGAGAGGGGACCAGGGGAAAGTTCTCCTTGGTTTGGAGAGGCTAGGGTCGGCAGGAAATTTACTGAGAAAGGCTATTGAACTTTGGATAGAAAGATCGTGCACAAGAAGAAACGAAAAGGCTTTTTATCCTAGAAGCGGGGGCATTTAGGAAAGCCGCAACCTGGTAGGAAGGACTGATTGCGCACGCGCGCTGTGACAGCCACAGCCGGCGAGAAAAGTGTATCAGGAGACCATACTTTACGGTGGAGACACGAGTACGTATCTCAGCAAGGGCTCTACAGGGGGGGAGGAATGGTGGGGTTCTCTCATTCGTTAAAATCGGGGGAGGAATAGGAACGCCAAGGAAAAGCGAAGTAAGAGCTGACCCAGGAGTATCTTCTTACATCCCGAAAAAAGTTCAGGCTACTCTTTAAGGAGGGGGGGAGAAAGGTGGGGGGATGGAGTAATGAACAGGGTCTTCGTTGAAAACTTCACCGAAGAGGGTAGGGAGAGATTACAATCTGGACCCTAACAAAAGGGACAAGGGAGTAAGGCGTCTCCTCCGTTGTTCAGAGCCATCAGAGACGCAACCCCGAGGCGCGGCAGGGACCAACATGGGCTAGGCCAGAGATAGAAAAAAAAAAAGGGGAGGAAAAGAAGTGCGAAAGAGCGCCAAAGGCATGAAGACTCTTCGCCTCTTGTTTGTCAGGCTCAAGGAAGGGAACTCAGAATCATTTAGGATAAAACTTACTCCTTTTGCAGCTGGCTCGCTCGGATGCATTGAAAAGAACAAAGAGCGGGGAACCGTCGAACCGAGCCGGAGGGGCCCTGGGGAAAAGGCAGAGAAGCAAAAACCGGTCTCAAGCACGCGTTCTCAGGGCAAGAAAGCGGTGAGGAAGGAGGGGAGAACAGGGGACGAGGAAGACGCCGGGGGGCCCGATGGAAATTTTGCGTCGAGATGGCGAACACAAAAGGGGTATCGTGCCCCGACAGACTCCTGAAAACGCGAGGTAGCTGGGAAATGTTATTCAACGGTAAGAAGGAGAGCGGGGCGACAAAAAGGACGAGGAAAAGGGATACATCGCTTCGCAGGGCGAGGGCTGGGTGGGTCAAGCGCTGGGAAAAAGAGCTTTTCGCGAAAGACCAAGCAGGCCCAGGTGGGAGGGGAGAAGAAAAGGATGCAACGGTCTGGGTCACCGAAGAGGGGAAGCGCAAAAGGAGAATCGAGCGACAGCAAGAGAGAAAAATCTTAAGAGAAGCTCGAGGGGAACATCCCCCGACCCAGGCACCAGGCAGAAAGGGGAGCTGGTCGGCGGAAAGAAGAAGGTACGTGGTGCGTAGGTTCGTGGGAAGGGGCGTAGGAATTCGTCGCGGATGGGTCGGGAAGGGACTCGGCGAACTCGGGAAAAGAGGAGCTGGAGGTGAAGGGTGTTAAAAGAGCCCTGAGCCCGTACCATAGCGAAAAAAAAAAAGAGCGGAATGGAGGGGCGGAGGGGGGTACCTGGAGAAGCTGCTGCCAGGTGGGGCGAGACTTAATCAAGGGGCCGTCGCTGGTCGCCCGTGCCAGGACGGGACATCAAGGTAAAGTAAAGGATTGGGCGCGGGAAACGGACGAAACCGCAAGACTATCGCTTCAATGAAAGACCACGGAGAGGGGGGGAAGGGGAACTCTATTCCTCAGGCAATCCCGGGGGGAGGGGGGGCCCTGGGTGGACAATCGTAGAGGGTAAGTGGCCCTCAGAGCAGGGATGGGGGCACCGTCCGCGGGCGGGTCTAAAGGATTGGTGGGGAAAAGGGGGTATGAGGGGGTGGGGTCGAATCGAGATTTCAACGACCCCGGAGGAAGACACATAGCCCAGCCCCAAAACGGGAACAGTATTGGTTCTTAAAAGTGTTTATTGGGGGAGCTGTTTAACACGGGGGGAAAATCGAAGAGAATCGGAACGAGTTAACGATGTAAGAGGACTCTAAGAACTGCAAATGACTAGGAGCCTAATCTAGCTATCAACGTCTCAGGGAGAATACAACTAAAGGAAAAAAAGAGAAATAGGCTATTGGCTGAATTGGAAATCCCCCAATGCAAAAACAGCATCGGGGGCATACACGAACAGATGTGGTTCGTTCTCATTCGAAATCACCAGGAAGGGCCGTGTACGCTTGCTCCTCGAGTCGGGAAGGGGGACACGACTCGCCTTTGGCAGAAAATCGGGTCTCAGGAAGAATAGTTCACAGACTCTCATGTGTGATGTCTGGGCGGTGTATTTCCTCGGACGGGAAAGTTGACCTCTGAATCAACTATACGGGGAGAGGAACGCAAGAGGCGCGGTTTGGGGGGGGGGGCAGAGGAAAATGGTGGCTCCAATTCTCTAAGCTGTCAAGGTCCATCATCGGCCGACCAGGACGTTGTGGAAAAAGCGGACCTTGAAACTGGCCAAGGAAAGTCGGAAAAGAGTCGAGGTCGGCGGCCCAAACGCAGGAGTACAGGTTGGCAAGTGAGCTAGAAACTTCCAAGGCCCGTGAGACGCCTTAATGATCCTTCACGAAAAGCTCGAGCATCCCAAAAAAGTATAAAAGCACCGTGGGGTCGCAAAGGAACCTGAAACAGACATTCCATGGGAGGTATCTCCGTTGGGCAGTTGGTGAGGAGTCCAAATGGAGGGAGTGGAAAGTGTGGAGCCCTGGGAGAGCGAGCAGTTGGGGGAAGGAAAGGAGGGGCAGTGTTTCACTCACTCAAAAGGAACATCCAGCAAGGGCTAGGGGAAATCCACCGGACGAAGGGGGAGGAAAGACGCTGCTGTATAGTCGAAAATGAAAGCGTCATGAAGCAGCGAAAGGCTTAACCTGGGAAAAAATGTCCAAACAAAAACGGGACAGAGTGCAACATAAAGGGGGGTGGGGAGCATGAAGAAAGGAAGGTTGATGTACACACCAGCCCGAAGAACGGACCAACCTTGACACAATAACCAAGACTAGAGGGGGAAAAAACAGGGAGGGGGGGGAGGGACCATGACAACAGAACAAATGGAGGATCATTTCAACACCAACAGAGCGAAAAAAAGGCAAGAGCGCGAGAGGGCTCGTCAAAACCTAGAGAAACCACAACAACGTGAGGAGGAAAAAAGAGGATGCTCAAGACTGTGATCTTTTTCGAGAATGGTGGTGGGCCAATAGTGTCCTAACAGGTGCGCCAGGTAACACACTACGGGGACATACTAAGCTTAATTGTGAAGGGTTCAGGGGGTGGTGGGCTACAGGGGTGGAGGTGGAGAATAACCAGAGGTCTACGTACATGCACCAGGGACCTTGCCAAACTGGACATGTGGAAGGAAAACACCTTAAAACATAGGAAGCATGACGCGGGGGGCGAGACCATGCGGGGCGGGCCTCCGTAAACTTGGAGAGCACAGCCATCCAAAAGTGGGAGGTAATCTAAAAAGGGTCCTGTGAGGTGGAGGAAAGAAGCCTTGCGAAGCACAACCTAGCGCCTATCAGAAAAAATATGGCAGCAACTGGGGTAAACCAGGGTTTTTCTAATGACGACTTGGCAACAGAGAGGATCAAGGCCCTTACGTGAGCACGCCTTCAGGGGAAGGGAAAGAAAAAAAAAGGGGGGGCTGTATCGATACCCTTACTAAGAAGGGAAAGATCAAAGTGGGCTTATCACCTTCTCACATAAGGTATTAGACCGGGCATGGGAGAATGGAAGAATTAAAGAACCTGCTACCGAAGAGGACGTTGGTGGGAGGGCCGCAAAGCCGATGACCGGGACGCAGACCGTCCGCTTCAACTGCGGGGGACCGAGAGCCACAAGTCAGGGACGCCTTTAGAGAGAATAAAAAAACCATGAAGATGCCAACAGAGAAAGAGCAAATCGGCACCAAAGCCTAAACACTAGAGGCGTATCGGAAGAGAGGTAACGGGGGGTTGAACTGCTAAAGAAAAGCAGACGACGAACATTGAAACGAGGAAGGTTTACCCCGTTGCAGAGCACGATGCGAAAGGCAGAGAAGAGCAATGGGGGAAAAGACAAGAGATTCCCTTCTTAGTGCCGGGCGTTACATAACGCAACCACATCTTGGTCTTCCGCCTTACGATGTGCTAACTTGGAAGGTGTTCCAATAAGAATCCACGGGGGCCATGTGGACTTCTAAGTATAAAGGGGGCCGATAACTTCTAAGAGATCTGACAGGCTGCAAATGGTTTGCGGTGCATTAGAAAGGATCATCCCACGGATGGGGGGACTTTTCAGAAAATGATATTTACACCGGGAACTGCGCACAAGTAACGGAGAAGCAAGTTTAACCTTGACAATATGTTGAGGTCATAAATTGCGTGTTAAAACCAGAGAAAAGGACGGAACAGGACGAAAGATAAGCCCACCATCACACAATCTCTAAGCATAACTCTAGTACGTTGAAAGAGATGAGGGTCCTTACCCATACAGGATTCAAAACTAACTTTCCTCCCAACTGCACAACCTTTATTAATCGGCTTTGTCATCTTCCACCCGAAGGACCGTGCGCTCCATTGCAACTATTGGGAAGGGGGGGGGGCTGCAGAAAATGTTTACCAAAAAAAACGTGATTTTATGGGAGGGGTCCATTCGACGGGAAAAATACAGTCCAAATATCCACAGCACCCGGCAGAAGCTGCGCAAAGGACCGCTACACTCACCCAGCCAACCCACGCAGTAGAGGGGAGGACTAGAAGGGGAAGGATCGAAAAAAGTAGAACAAACGGAGACGATCTATATGGCTCCAAAGAAATCGGAGACGCATGGGGAACGGAAACTACATCCGAACAAAGACCTGCTTCACTTAGAAGTAACAGGAACTCGTGGCGAGCGTCGGGGTATTCACTTATTGTGAGATCGTTAGAGCGTCGTTGGATTGGGGAGAGGGGGTAAGGGGAGGGGGTTCACATACAGAACTACTTTGATCAGAAACCAAGACGGGGAATTCCACGGAAATGTCGAAATGCCGCGGGAGGACTCAAAGCGTGGGAAAAGCGGAACACAGCAAGAGAGCGCGACCAGGGAGACTGGAACATCTGACTTTTGGGTAGCAGCCCGAAAAAAGACTAACTTTCCAGCGACCGCTGAAAAGGTCGAGGCTGGACGACGAGCGAAAAGAAAAGCACGGACAATAGGGGGGGGAAACAAAAAAAAAAAAAAAAAAAAAAAAAGGGGAGAAGTGGAAAGCGAATAACGAAGCCCTAGAAGGGTTCTCTACTCCGTGGGCAGATTGGACTGGATAGCGCCAGTCCTTACGGATGGGGAACGGGCAAGAATCGTGGGGATGGACAGAGTCATGCAGAGCCGCGGACAAAAAGGCAGGCACAGGGGTACGGCGGGGGGAAAACCTGGACCCTGTGGTCAGTTCTTGCAGCGGCCGGCCAGGAGCCAGTTCTCAATTCATGCCTGTGGCAAGCGGAGGAATCAGAGATCAAAAACCTTAGTATTAGACAGGGGAGAGAGAGGGCGAACTAACGCGCCAAAGGAGGCATTGAGCTGCGCCGGTGATAGAGAAGGCGGAACTGATGGCCTCCAGAACCGGAAAAGGTGCCCGCAGAAAGGGGAAGACGTGTTCGCATCGGCGAGCTGGGGGATTGGGGGAAAAAGAGAAAGACAATGGAAAAAAGAAAAGGAAGGCCCTGGACAGGTCTCAGAAACTTCTCCTGCAAAAGTTAGGAAGCAACCGGAAAGGGCGAAAGACTCGAGAGGGGCAGAAAGTCCAGTAGGAAAACGCGGAGTCCGGGGCTCAAAGGAAAACGATAAAAAAGAAATGAAAAGACGACCTGTACCGCGCTGGGTGTTGAGAGGGAAACTGGGAAAAGGAAAACTGAATCGCTGAGGCGGGCACCCGGACCTATGACAGAAGAAATCGCCTCGCGCTGGGGGGTTCAAAAGGGTAAAAAAGCCGAATCTGTACGCTCAAGCCCGCAGGCAGAGACCAGGTTGCTAACGGATGACCGGGATAAACAGGGACGGTTCGTGTCTGCAAAACTCGATCGGTAGGGAAGACCAGTCAATCTCTTAGCCGTCCATCGAAGGAACTCGAGCTAACATCCCGGAAAGCACAACGAGGAGCAGTCATACAAGTCAGAAGGTGTTGATCCAGGGGGCCATCCGTTGCGGGGGGGGGGCGGTTAGGGGGGGACCGCGTATCCATGCTCTTAACAGATGGCGGGTCTGCTGACGCTCTCGTAGATCCGGAAAAGGCGGGGCAGGAAAGGGTAGCGACTTTCTACGGAAAAATCGCGAGAACAAAAATTCGCAGCGCTGATGGGAGGGGGGGGGCGGTAGTCTGCTACAGTGAAGGTTAGGGAGTGGGAAAGGACCGAGAGTCCCGTACAGACGGTGAGGAGAAGGGGGGACTTTTGAACAAACCAAGTGGATCCGAAGAAACACAATGGGAAAAACATGACAGCGCACGTATCGAAAATGGGTTGTAAGGAGGAAAAAACATAATAGAAAAGCCTTTTTAGTTTCTCCATGGGGGGTCAAGATAGAGGGGGTATGCAAGCTCGGCTCAAAGGTGCCACCTTCACGTTCGGGTTCTGGATTGGTTGTTCTCTTCGTGCAGGCGGAGCGGTGGTCTAATATTTTTCACGAAACAGGGAGCCTCCAACAGCCCTGGTAAAGTATTGGAAAAAGGGTCGGGGGATGATCTGTTTTGAGGTGTGAAAGATTCTCTAGATCGGAACGAGTTCACATCGGTGGGGGGGCATCCTCATAATGCCGTCCAATGCTCGAAGCCGGAAGGCAGAGTATCATACAATCCTCGGGAAGACGGCAAAGCCCCAGAATGGCTATGCTTCTGAGGGGGAACAAACAATGTTTCATCTTGGAAAGCAGCAAGCTGTGGGGGGTGAACTTCTTGGCAAAGCACGGCAATCCGAAGGGTAAAGAGTGCTCGGGAAACGAGGAGTGGAAGCGACGCGGCCGGGGAGCAAAGAGTCTCTAAAAACGTAGTACGGAATCGATTGGTCTTGGGTAGGGACGCCGACAGGGGGAACCGTCATGCGCTCCTCGATAAGGTGGATCGGCCTGAGGGAGGAGAGGGATGATGGGGAAGTCTTCATGGTTTGGCACAATTACCTCTTCCGTTGTCAAAAAGATCAAAAACAAGGACGTTGTGGAGGGAACTGGACGGAATGCGTTGCGGACAAAGGCTGGGACGAAAAGAGGGGCATTGCCGGGCGGAAACCAAAACAAGCATTTGGAATAAGCGCAGCACGGCCACCTTATTGGTCTGCAGCCAGTCCGTTTAGACACTCGCTCGAGCAGCGGGGGGCATACCATTATCTTTAGGGGGCCGGGGTATCAAAAGAAAGAAGTGTTGGAGCAACTTAATCCTGCATTTTATCATCAATTTCATTCTGTATCCCTTGTTACCTGGTGGTGAGTCGTCACTGGTAAGGTCACATGTTAGAAAGAATACGTGATGAAAAAAAGAAGGGGGGGGAGGACAAGGACAGTTCATCACTCACAGAAAAGACTTAAATAAAAAAAGATTACTGGGCACTTTAAAAGTAAAAAGAGAAGGTCTCCATTAAATCCACTGAGCAGCTTCATTGGGCGTAAACTATTTGAGGGGCAGAAAAAGGTCCAGGGGTCAATCTTCATTGACTCATGTGAAGATAGCAGGGGTGGGGTGACAACGAAATGCCGAACCAGTGGAAAGACAAGACTGAGGCTGGATACGGAGTTTAATAATTGCAGACGTGAAAAATGGAGTGGAACACCGTGGGAAAAAAAAAAACATAGCGGAAAAAGATCAAAGAGAGATGATATCACAGAAACAACAGGAAGGGAGGGGAAAAAATAAAGCGGAGCGAGGAGTGAGATGTGGGATGGGGTTTGCCATAGGGTAACTACAGTGTGGGGTCCACACTACTGGAAAGACTACTCTAAGGGTAGGTGTCAAAGGTTTGGATTTTTGGATTGTACAAAAAAAGCAAACTAGAGTCCATGACATCAACCTGAACGCAGTGAACCAGAAGTAGTGTACCTCGACACCGCAAATGGCTCAGACGGTACATGGCGGGATTCCTCCTTATATTAGAGATAGAGGGGCCAGAAAGTCAGAAGGGGAGTTTACAATGAGGATGGGTCCACTGGGGGAGAAAAATCTCCTCAAACATGCTCGCAGACACATCAATCAAACTTGGTGGGGGGGGGGCAAAAAAGTGGGTATCTAGGACTGCAAAAACATATAGGGACCAGGGGCTTAAATGGAAAAACGCGTGCGGGGGAAAAGGGCACCCTTGGGGGGGGGGGGGGGGGGGGGGGGGGGGGGGGGGGGGGGGGGGGGGGGGGGGGGGGGGGGGGGGGGGGGGGGGGGGGGGGGGGGGGGGGGGGGGGTGGGGGGGGGGGGGGGGTTGGGGGGGGGGGGGGGGGGGGGGGGGGGGGGGGGGGGGGGGGGGGGGGGGGGGGGGGGGTTTTGGGGGGGGGGGGGGTGGGGTGGGGGGGGGGGGGGGGGGGGGGGGGGGGTGGGGGGGGGAGGTGGGGGGGGGGGGGGGGGGGGGGGTGTGGTAACCCTTAAACTTGAGAACGCTGGCGTACGTTTAGTAAAAAAGGAGAAGGGCTGAACACAGGAGGGGAGTTAAACCGGCTAAAGAGGAGGAGTGGGTCAACGGTCCAGAAATGAAGCCGGGGGGGGGGGGAAAGGAAGGAGAGACAGGCTTCAACGAACAAGATCTCGCAAAAAGTCCTGGGGGACAGACTCAGGCCTGACAGGGAGGGAGAAAAAGTGAAAAAAACGAATCGGCGACCCCATCCGAAGACACCTTATCGAAAAAGAGCAGAAATGTAAATTTTCTTCTAAAACGAAGATATACCCATCGATGGGGTAACTACGAATAGGCAGAGCAAGATTTAACTAATGGCCGCGTATTTGGCCATAACGGGAGGCGCAGAGCTGCCCGTAAGGGGGCCGGGTTAGACGACGGCTCCTCAAACTTCTCAGAAGGAATATGCAGGGAAGGTTCCAAGCACTCCATCGAAGATAGGGATGGGGTGGTTGGGGGGCTTCGCTGCAAGGTATCACGGGAGAATTGCTCTTCATTCTGAAGCCTGGTGCCGTTACTTGAGGATCAGAACCACTATTTTGAACTGCTGAAGAAACGCAGCGAGAGTTAAAACCAGCAAACACCCCTGGTAAGGCAGGGTTATCCGCCCTGATCGGAACCATAGAGAAGAAAACACCTACTAAGAAAGAAAGATCAAATAAAGCGACCCGAAAGTTTCAGAGCGAGGCTGCCTTAAAACATTGGCGAAACAGGCGGAAAAAAACTTAAACCCGGTGTGCAGCGCGTTCAGAATGACCACCCGAAATTCAGATTGGCAAACTATGGGAGGGGGACGGGGGTGTGGGAAAAGGGGGTCTCGCAACCCTACTATCATCACTAAATGGCGCAGAAAGGCGAAGAGACGGCCGTGAGCCTCGCACTCAAAACGCAGCAGATTTTCGACCCTGACAGCGGCAAGGGTTTTAACAAAAAAACACCCAACACCATCCGGGCAAGGCCGCCTGGGGGAGGGAGGCCGGCTCACTCGAGAGGGGGAAGCTAAAGGGAGAAACGGAATACCTATGTCGGCAGATTCATAAACAGCCTCAGCGAAACGGAGCATGCTGGGAGGGCTTCCGTAAGACAACTCACAGGGCTTGAAGAGTACGAATTCCCATCTACTCTGTATTCTCGGAAGACCTTTTGGGGATTTCCCATGGTCCGCTCATGAGTCAAAAGAAGTCGGTGTGGGATCGAGCCGTCGGGTTGGGGAGCATACTCAAGAAAAGGCGGTTCCAGAACGGGAAGCAAGGGTTTAGTAGAGAACCCTTTCCATAGGTATTGAGCACTTGACTTAGGGACAGCGCGACAAACAGCAAAAAACCGCAAGGACGCGTGGATCCGGCGAGCGGGAGGGGGGGGAGGAAGGAATAGACGAAGCTACCATTTTTAAACAGCGAGCGCGCTGTAAAGGTCCGAAGGCGGGAGCTATCAGTGTTCGATCAGAAAGCCGGAATGTCAAAGGGACGCAAGAGAAAAAACCGATCGCCGGGGAAGAATCGAGGTGCCAGGCTTAACGGGGGGTGTATCTCCTTCGCCATAATCCTGAAGATGTTTCGACGCACCGGGTAACTCGTGGGGCAGGTTCAGCAAATGCTCGAGGCGACGCGCAAAAGGATCAAACTGATGTATCAGAAGAAGGGTGGGGTTGCGTTTATTGAAGCGGCAGGAAGAGACGAACCCCGAGGCAGATAGTGGCTCGTGGGACGCATTGCATAGTCGAAGAAAAACACGAGGGGGAGGAAGAGCGAGCTGAAATTCATTTAATAACTGAGGCGCCAGGTTGGTCTTAGAGGAAAGGCCGAGCTCCAGCAACCCCGTCAGGGTTGGAACGCCGTTCTCCTTGTTCAAACGTGAAAAGCGGTCAGAGGGGGAATGAAGATCGCAACGAGAAAGGGCCGTCGAACCGACGGCCAGGAGAAAAAAAGGGCATGTGAGGTCACCGAGCAAAGGCAACAGTTCGGGCAGCACCCTCGACTCCGCAGCGATCTGGGAGGAGAAGTACGTTCAAATGTCAAGAGTCAGAAAACAAAGAGAGAGTACCGCATGGGATCGACTGTACAACGCGTGAGAACTGGAGGGGGTTCTATGCTAAACACAAAGAGACAGGGAGAGGGTCGCGGAGAAAGTTACGACTCGACGAAGTGTGGAGCTCATAGCCCGCAGAAACAAGTTTGCGGTAATAAACGGGATGCCCGGTATAGGAGAAAACAGCCGGGGATTTGGCGGGGGGAGGGAGAAAACCGCTCCTCCCCAGCGATCAGAAGGATACGGTACAAAGAGGTCAAGAAAAAAAGCGCGCAGACAGCAACACGGGTCGTCTGGGACGGAAGGGTCAGGGGGAAGCCTGGTGACAGAATGTGAAGGGGCTGCGTCGACTGAATCAAATGCGCGCGCTGGCTTAGAGAGAGAAAAACGCGTAGCGTCTCTTCTTGTCGTCTGTTTCAGACGGACTAAAGAGCAGAAGAGAGGGAAGCACCCCTGACGATGGAGGGTCTGGGTGTGTAGGGAGCAGGTAAAGGGAGCTGCAGGCGGGGTTCGGGTGTACAGGGCGTCAGAGGAGCCTGCGGCCGAAGCCCAGTCGGGTGGGAACCCCTTGGCCGACAAAGACTGCTTGAGGAACCGCACTCTCGAGGGGGTGGAATCTTAAAACCGGACACGGCATCAAAACGGAGGAACTGGTAAAAAGCAAGACGGGAATGCCGTCCGCAAAAGTCGCGGGTAGGGTCGAGCGGATTTTTGTGCGCCGGGGCGTCGATAGGTGGAGGAAGGGCAACAGGGCCTCCCAATCTCCCGGGTGACTTGATGTCGTGAGACTGGGTGCAGGGTAGATAGGGGCTGCGGAAGCATGGTTCAAAAAGTTTGCTTCAAGTAATGGCAACGTCAAAACAGGAGCAAGAGCAATCTCAAACGGACTCAGAAAAAGGACGAAAAATCCCATGAATAAGGCGGCGTCTGAAGGGGGCACGAAGTGCAGCATCTTTAAGCGGCGGAAGCTTTTGGCTTTCAAGACAAGAAAGCACTTCAAATGACAGGAAGGGAGGGGATTGAGCCCAAAAGGAGGGGAAAACGAAACAGGAGCAGCGTGCTTCAGGGAGACGGAAGGTCACGTCCTAGACGTTGGGGGGGGGGACGGAGCGTATGCCAACCTTGGACCGCTCGCTCCGAGGTACGGGTAGGCGCGCAGAGGGAGAGACGGGATTTACAAGTGTGGGGGGTACAACCAAATGTCCAAGTCAAAAGAGGGGGGGTAGAGAGGGACACGGATGAAAACCGTGACAGCAGGAAGCAGAGGGGGGTCATAAAAAATGAATCCAAACAAATCCTCGGGAGAAAGTTGCCGGTGCGCGAGAAGGGCCGAAGCGTGTGTAAAGAACTTCCAGGGGGTAACCTGTGATACCGAACCGCAAAGAAACATCAAGATCCAAAACAGAAACCGGTCAAGGAACCATTAAGGGGGAAAAATAGTGAAAGGTCCATGTCATCAGCACGGGTTGGAACCTTGTGGGGAAAAGGCATAGATAAACACTGGGGGAACAAGGGGGGGGAGAAAGATGAGGGGGGAGTGAGCGAAGGTTGGAGGAGCGTAGTGCAGTTGTCAAAAGACACAGGACCAGAATCAGAGGAAATACCAGAAGGAAGGTTCATCTCTAAAACCTAGATAAGGAAAGCGCCATGAACGTAGATCACGTCCGGGGATGTCAAGGGGGCAACAAGACAGGGCAGGAAGGCAAAAGGTGGCTGAATAGATCCGTTGAGTTGTGTAAAACATCCACCCCGAATGACAATGAACCTACCAAAAGGAAGAGAGTGAGTATTTCTAACGTAAGGGGGATTGAACCAGTCGCCGAAAAAATTGGCCAAAGAGGCGAAAAATCAAGAGCGGGTGGCCAGCTAAAAAACAACAACACGGAAGGAAGAAGAGGATGGGGCGAATCTCGATCAGAGGATGGGGGGTGCATAGGGGAAGAAATTAGGTGACAGGGGAAAGGGAGAAAGACAGCGCTAGTAATTGGTAGGTGTCAGGTTTGGAAGGTTCTGCGGTTGGGGGTGTACAGAACAAAAACGGGCGATCTGTCCATCCAAGCAAAAAGGAACCTTGACAAGACTGGACCTGCGGGAAAAACGAAAAGAAGGTGATAAAGCTGAAATCATGACCTGGAAAAATGCGAAATTTCCACCTTATACTGAAGTAAGAGGGAAACACATACGGTCTTGGGGTAAGGAGGAAACTGACGAGGGGAAGAGGGAACGAAAGACGGAGCCTCACCTGGCTCATACGAGATGCTCCCACTTGGGTGGAAAAGGGTAGATAGTGACGACGTGCACCACAAGCCAAAGGAAAGAAGAACCATAGAAGCACGCAGGCAGAGGAGAAAAAACCGATGTCGGGGAGGAAAGAGACGACTCTCCTTATGCACTGAAAAGCAGGGGTCGGAAAAACCGGGGACGACAGGGGGGAAAAAAAACTGGCAGAAAGGAGGCGATGCAAACCTTCTCAAACCGGAAGGAGGCGTTTGGTCGGCCGAAGGGAAGGAAAGAATACAGCCTTGCCGGCACGCATTACCCGCTCGCACACGTCCTGGTGAGAACTTGCTGACAAAACGAGGGAACCATGGAGGAAACTAGCAGCAGGACGCGCCTAAAGTATAGAGGGACGACACCGTTGTCGCGGGAAGAACAGTATGAGAAAATGACGAGACGTGACCTACGGTCTTCACCGTAAAAAAAAAACAAGATTGCGAAGCCGCTTCCGGGGGGCCCGAGGCCGCGTAAAAAGCGCAGAGGGGGGGAGGGGAAAGGCGGCATTTCCTTGCTTGCCATGAAAGCAAACAGCTAGGCACCGCTGACGATGCTGAAACGGTGTTCCATCAAACCTACCTACATGGGCATTTGAGTCGCTGCTATTCGGCCGACTTAGGAGCGAGCGGCAAGGCTGGTGTTTCAATGCAGGGGAGAATCAACCCGATGTGGAAGGCGTGCGAAGACTTTTACAAAGGCAAGCTTCCATCCCCACAAGAAAACAAATACTGTGACAGGCGATGGATTCCTGGGGCGTCTGTGAAAGAGACGCCTCAGAAAACCGACCAAGAAAAAAATAAATCGAAAAACGGCCACTTAGCGATGAGGGCATTAAATAGTAACATAAACATTGGAAAAGGGGAACCGTCCTCTTGGTTATAAAAGGTCCACAAAGAGCGGCTTTACTGGAATTGACAACGCTATTCGGGTGAGGGGTCGGGAGCAAGGGGTTGCAAATACGAGACTCCACTGTGATGTGTGCGGCGTGCAGCAGGCCGAAACGCCCTGTCAAGCTCGGAACGAAACGGCAGAAGGAAATGACCGAAAAAACAAAACCTCCATCCAGCGCTGCTCCGGGATCGAGATGAAATGCTCACGGTGGTGGAGGGTAGCGGCAAAGTACAAAGAAATACCTCTACGGAATATACTAGTCGCAAGAACAGAGCCTCATCTGGAGAGGTAAATGGTACCGGTGCCAAAAAAACCGAGGCACCAAAAAACGGGGAATTGCTCGACGGACAAGCAAACATTTATTCGAGGGGGAGCCCTGGTATTTTCGCAGAGAGGAGGACGAGGGACTAGATACTCTCTTTCTTTGGGGCGAGAGAAATCGGTGTGCGCTAAACGCAAGGAACCTACCGGCAAAGTTTAGTAGCAGGATGTGAGCAGACGACGGGAGGACTCACGTAAAGGACCCTCTACCCACAGCCTAGGACCAGGTGGAGTCCTGGCTCAAGGGGGACGGGGGAAAAACGCTCGACTTCAGACAATGACGAACCAGGCGCTGGTACAGGGGATCATCGGAAGGTCGGTGGTTCGCGATCGATACAGGAAGGTACTGCGTTGACTTCAGATGACAAAAGCGCGACGGACGCCAAATCGATGTGCTGCGCGAGTTCAGCTTGATCGGATAAAGCCGGGCAAGCCCAAGGAGTTCGAGGAAACCGCATGGGGGGACGAGATCTTAAAGGAAAGAGGAGAAGGCGCACACGCACTTTCAAGAGGTCATAACTGGGGGCTGGAAGCATTACGAAAGAACCACGGAAACATCAGTTCTCAATGCGGAAGGGTGGCGCAAGGAGAGATCTCAGATCACAACAAAAAAGGAAAAAAGAGAAGGGGACGACTGCGCGCCGGAAGATTGATACTGCAGGGCGGGGTGCGGGTCGAGCCAACCCCAGCAGTGATAAAGAAGTAAAACTTTTTAAAAACAGGAAGCGGGATAATGGACGCTGCATTGAACACCCAAAAAAAAAAAAGGGGCCTTCGATACTGAAACTGGAAAGGCATATCAACCATCTCAATCTTAGGGAGCAAATCGAGGGCAAAAACGTCCGATCTCTTGTCAGAGACGTCAAAAAATGACCAGAATGTAGTGGGCGGGAAAGATGGAACGGGAAAAAAGTCATTAGACGAACTGGAAAAGCGAGGGGGAAACTGGTAGGCCTAGAGTCCTGAGACGAAACAACCCCCGATTAGAAGGAGAAATCGCGTGAAAAAAAGGGAGGACAGCGCGGATGTGGGGGTCGTCCCAAGACCGAAGGCGTTGGAAGAAACCCGCAGAAAACAATTTGTTGCAGCTCTATGGCCCGGTCGCGGGGTAAAAAGCCGGTTGGCTGATGCACAATAGGAAGGGGGATCGCCAAATAGGAACGCCGAATTAGCGCGAACAAAAAGGGCACCCCTGCGCGAAAGTCCACAAGTTCAGAGGGACTGGAGCAGTCAGAGGTAGGGGTGAAGGCTGTTCGTGGATAGTACGAATGAGACGGAGGGAGATGGCGGTCTTCGGCTATCATGAAAAGCTTCAAGGGGAGTGGGTAAAAATTCTCGGACAGGAACGGCAATAGAGAAGAAAAAAACCAGGTCTCATGCGCGATGGTCGGTTCGGTAGCCGGGTGGCAACAATCTGCAGGTGGGTCGAGCAGACCGAAACGTCCCTCGTCGATCCGAAATCACATTTATGAATCTTATTCAGGTGATGTAACCCTGATCCTAACGGCAACCTACAAGATTTGCAAGAAACGCGCACTCGTGGCGTGTGGGAATAGGGGAACTCCTATGAAGTCATCCGGAATTAAGGCTCATCGTAGACTTCGAGTACTAGTGAACGTCGCTTGCGCGGAGATTTGTTTTTGCTCAGGTCGCTTAGTTTGTTTTCAGAGGAAATCACCCTCACCATTTCGGAAGCCCCACATCTGTCCACTGGAAGGAATTGTTCGGAGGAGGGGGATCTGTGGGCGGGGGTGGTATTCTATCTGAACGCTCCACTGGAATTGTTAGAATAATGAAGTTCAACCAGGCTACAAAAACGGAGAAGAACTCTGAAGTACATACTTCTACCGTCTGAGGAACTTCATTACAACTTCCGCTCGCTATTTCAGTCGGATTTGTAAAAACCGGACATGAAAATGCTGGGGGTTCAAGGAAACGTCGCATGTTGGTGAGGCTCACATAAAGAACTGCATGAGTCTTGAAGCAGCGTGTAAAAAAAGGGAGTCGATGACACAGCGCTTAAATGTGTCTCAAAACTTGAACCGGGGGAATACAAACTGAAGGACTTTATGTCGGAATGATAAGGGGTTAAGGAAAAAAAACGGGGTAAAGCAGCTAAACGTCGATAAGACTGGGGGGGGAGGGACGATGGCGCGCGTATGAGTTGCATCTTAAAGGGGGGGGGTTAAGAAGACACTAAGAGGGCAGGGGATCATGCCAAAGGAAGGGGGGGCGAAGAGGGAGAAAAGGCGTTGCCGAGGGCTGCGCAGGCTTTCAGATCCCTAAACCAAACGGGAATCCTCGGGGTAGGGGTGAACGCGCGCAGGAAACAACCGAATGAAACGGGGGGACAGACAATTTTAGCCTGGGATGGAGAATTAGAGCAGCGGCGAAATGAGGCTTCAGTGTCCGGGGCAACAGACCCATGGGTCGCAAAAAAACATTCAAATGCAAAGCTCAGTCCAGGGAGAATAGTTGGACCTTTGGGGGGGGCAAGGAGTCAATGAGAGAAAAACTGGGTGGAAAGGGACATCAAAGCGGTGGGAATCGATCAGGGTGTGGGGGCGGGGGCAGGCCTCAAAAAAAACGCCGTACAAGGGAGAAAAAGAAAAAGAGTAACGACTGCTCCCTAATCTCCTATAATTATAATGATGAAGCAAAAAGGAAAGGGGCGGAGACATCGGTCAAAAGGTGCTTCCAAATAATAAAGAAGGTCCAGGAGGGCCACGTAAAGGGGGGCTGCATGAAGAGAGCCGGGGGAGTGGTATGTACCCATAACCAAATCAAGGAAAGAAACCTGGAAAAACCTAAAAAAATTAAGAAAGAGGGTAGGTCAAAGAGGGATGGACAGGAAGAAACCGAAACTTTCACCACAAACACAAGCAGAGCAGAGCTTCAC
>Ga0179593_1562326_pt1 | contig 18744 bp, 20 predicted proteins | sample CZODoug2_1_08_16_FD_185931 | JGI IMG/M metagenome (GOLD analysis project Ga0179593, IMG submission 185931) | Vadose zone soil fungal communities from Angelo Coast Range Reserve, California, USA - CZODoug2_1_08_16fungal (PacBio error correction) | ecosystem: Environmental > Terrestrial > Soil >...
AGAGGTCAAATTGGCGAAACAACGGACGGTGAACGCTAGGGGGAAAAGTTAGGGAAGCGTCAGGGTGGTGGAGGGAGTGGCGCCGAACTCAAACGTTTTTGTTACCAAACGGAGGTGGGGAGGGGTCGCGAACGGGGAGTTACGAACAGGAGGGTGGGAAGATAGAGAATCTAAAGGGCCAGGCCAGCATGTGGAGTCAGAAGTAAGCAGGAGTTACGTGGTAAAAACTAGGGAGATAATAAGGAGGGCCGGTGTAGAGGGCACATGGCAAAAAGTACGCCGGAAAGGCAAAGTTTGGTGAGCAATTGAAATTCAAACAAGATCCTAATCAGTGCTTTCGCGAACGTGGGGAGAGGGGAGGTGCTCGATTGAACCGGCGAGAACGTGGACTCGGGGGGGGACGAAACATTAAAATATGAGGGTCTAGGGACAGGCCTGGGAAGATCCGGGGGGAAAATTAAAGGGAAAATTGTCTGGAACAGAAAAAATAAAAGTAACCGATGGGACAGTGAGTCGGAAAGCGAATTCATAGAGTAGTGAGACACCTTATTCGGAGTAGAAAAAAGATGTAGGGGGGGGGAAAGGTAATCGCATACCGGGCTGAAGCATTTTATTGAAAGAGACGGAAGGAATTCAACCCGTCTCGGGAAGTGGCTGGAATGTGTAACAACCGAGTGGGAGGTCTGGGGAAAACGACCCTACCGAGGAGGAAAACAAGAGAGTTTTAGAGGCGGAAGCACTTGAAGCCCTACTTGATGTGGGAAGCCACGGTTCTTGATAATGGGAGGCACCTGGAGGGGGAGTGAGGAATGGAAGGCTAGTGGGTCCTTTCTGCATTGGGTAATTCACCCGTAGAAAACCGGGGAAGGAGAAATGGGGCAACCTCAGGTTTGGAAGGTGAGGCGGGCGGAAGTAGAAACAGAGGACGACAGATACAGAGGAAAATCGCCCCAAGGGAAAAAATTGATAAAAAACTGTTTATCAAAAAACTAAAGATCGAGCGGCTCGCACCGACGAGGAGTACAGGAATAAGAAGAAAAGAAAACTGTGGGCCTGGGGGGGGGAGAGAAGGAAAAAAAAGGGGGAAGTGAGGGAAAGCTGGGGAGTAAAGCGGGTCAAGGCGGCGATTGAAAGGGAGTCAAAATTGGGGAGGCGGGTCTCAGAAGGTCTAAAACAGGGACAACGGTAAAAGTTTCTTGGGGGGGGGGGGGGGGGGGGGGGGGGGGGGTGTGGGGGGGGGGGGGGGGTTCTTGGTGCCTTCCACCAAAGCACGGAAAAGAAAATGAATAATTCTGGGAGGGTGCAGTTCCAGGGGAAAGAGCAAGACCAGCAAGACGTCAAAAGGGGTGGGTTCGGAAAAAAGCCAAAGATAACCGCTCAAAGAGGATTCGGGCGCGGGGGGTCATGTTCATCAAATTACCGCAATGGGTCACAACTCCCGAGGACGGAAAGAAAACATTCACGAATCACCTAGGGGGGTAGGCAACAAAAAGGCTGCGGAACGAGGAAAAATGCTGAAAACAAATCAGGTGGCTGGGGTCTAAGTCAAGAACCAACACCAACCCCAAAAAAAAAACCCCCAAAAACAACACAAAAACCCCTCACCACCCCAACAACCAAAAAAAACACACCACCAAAACAACCCCCAAACCCCCAAAAACAAACAACCCCCAAACCAACAACCATGCCTTTCTGTAGTTCCTCCTGTACGCCGGAGAAAAGCCTGAAGCAGGCGTGATCGAACAAGGGAGGATCATAAAAGAAACACCCAGACTCAGAGATTAAAAAAACAAAACAATTATGGAAGACGGATCAGAGGACGAAAGGGTGTGGACTCATGGACGGCAGAAGGCAGTATTTTAATTGGCGGTGGGAGAGGGGCTAAACAGAGGGCAGGGGCGGGCCGTGGCACGTTTAAAAGGAACTGAGAAGGATGCCAGGCCTTATAAGATGAGATGGGCAGGGAATCGGTCTCCATGTCCTTGATCTGAGAGGGGATGTGTTACAAGGTGGCCCCCGGGTTGGAAACGGGGGGAGAAGGGGAATCAATATTATAAGAGAAATTGGCTGGCCACAGGCGTGGCACAATATAGAAAAGAAAGGCAAGAGATGAAGGCAGGGGATTGGGGGGGGGTAGATCGGGATGGCAAAGGTGGTCAGGTAATGGCGACTTCGTGGTCAAATATAAAGCCTCATATAAAAAAGGGTGAACAACAAGTAGAAGGTGGGAAGAGGGTGGGAAGGGAAAGTGCGGGGGGAACGAGATTAAACTAAGAAACAAGGGGGGGGGGATTCGTTATGAAGAGAGGAACGAGACACGGGAAGGAGGGTCTAGCAAGGAAGCTACTCGAAAAACAGATAGGGGTGGGCCGTATGCAGTGATAGCCACGTCCATGGGAAACCAAAAGAGCTTGGAGGAAAGATGAAGGCTGAGTTGTGACCGCTTCCGGCACCGGTCCATACAAAGCAGGGGGCAAAAAAAAGGACTAAGGCTTTATAGGGAGACAACAAAGGACTCGCGAAAGAGGCTTGGAACGGAAAACAGAAGAGCTCGTCACAGCAAAAAAGTGGAGGTTTTAACATCCGATCAAATTACACACGGCAAAAAACAAAAGAGCGGGCCGCAGTGAAGCGGTCGGAAATCAATCAAAGTAAAGGGGACGATTACAAGCTTAGCGAGAAAGGTATGGCTAGGGTTAGGTACAGCAGGAAGAAGGGACTCTGTTGCCCGAGGAAAACCATGGGTCCAGAATAGACCAAAAGGAGAGGAGGGCTGAAGTCAACTTGCCCGAAAGGAAAGGCCACCGAGCAAAAGGGACGCCCGGAGGAGGGGACCACTAAGGACACAATGTTGGAGGAAATGGGAGGATGGTGACGGAGATCATGTACTCAACAAAGGCGCACGAGACCCCAAACAGCCGGAAAGAGTCTACTCAAGAAGAATTAAAACGAGGAGATTTTCTCTACGTTGAAACTCTACGAGTTATCTAAACTAAAAAAAAAAGGGGAAAACACAAAAGCCCCGTAAATTAAAATGCAATGGGAAAAGAGCTGTTACGGGGAATGAAAACTGCCAAAATGGGGAAAGTTCATGCATGGAGTGTTTCCAGGGGACGTCCCGCTTTAAACACATCATGATCGGAAAACTGTGTCTCGAAAAAAATGGAGGAGAGTATAGAAAAGGCTGCCAAAGGATTTTTTAGAGGTCAGAGGCGGGGAACCTGGAAAGAAAGGTGTGGGAGTACTAACCAGGCAACCGAATGGACTTGAGAGGTCGTGTTCATAATTTGCCGGAAAGCACCGGGGTGAATGGGAAAAAATTTTGGGTTCTCATCCAGTTGCACCAAAGATTTTTATACTCCTTAAATGGAAAAAAAAAGAAAGGTTTCGTCGAGGAAAATAGGTGCAAGGCTTAAGCAACAACAACAAGGAAAGGGAAAGGGAGATATCCGAACAAAGGGTTTTCAGCACAAGCGAAAAAATCCGCGCAAATCCATCGGGCTTAGGCAATAGGCCAATGCGTGTGGGGGGAAAGCCACGGAGGGCGCTTAACATAATACACAGGTTCGGGAGGGGAGGACCGATGCGAGAAAGGATTGCGAGAAATAGGACGAAGAATGAGGACATTATGTGAAAAAAGAAAGAGAGATAAAAGGTTAACCGGACTACTTACTCACCAAAAATGAAAAAAAGGGCCCTGGTCTCACCCGAGGCCATTGGGAGAAGCGAAAAGCAGGAAGGGGGGATCGGAGGTGTTGAAAGCAGGGGATGAGGACAGGGGGGGGCAGGTCTGAGACACCGTGAAGGGACTAAGTTGATCAAGACCCAGGCTTTTTGAGGGGAGGCATGGAATTTCAAACGAGGACTTGAAAAAACAGTGGAGCGCAGGGAAGGGGGGGGGTAAAGGGGATCTAGGAAAACAAAGAGAGAAGGGGCGCAAGTCCTAAAACGTCCCTCGGTTCCTCGACTGTGGGGGGGGCGGTCCAGAGGTCATCGAGGAACCCGGGGGGGTTAAGGAAGGGAAGTATACGCGAGAGGAACATACTCCCATTAAACAAGCACAAAGGGAGTTTGAGTCGAAAACTTCGGGGGGGGGAAAGGGCGTGTGAGACGACAGATATCGGTCAAGGAAACGGCAACTAATGGATGGTTTAGTACCGAAGGGACAGTGGTACGGCGGTGGAGAAGAAACAGATCCCCTTCATGGAAACGGCAGACAAGGAGGAAAGATCGCTCTAGAAAAAGCCGTAAGAAGAAGAAGTTGGAATGATACTGGTCAAAACGATAACAGCCGAGGCTTTTTGCAGAAGGTTAGGATCGGGAGGAAATGTAATAGGAAGGGAATGGGTAAAAGAACTGGTTTGTCTGGGCGCGAGCAGTGAAGTCTCAACAAACTTGGGGAACCTGGGTGTTGCCTCACGAACGTCAGATTCCTTGGTTTAAGGCTATCCCCTCTGAGTCACGGCTAACAGAAGCAACACACCACATGGGGAAAAGCCTCACCGGATGTTGCTAAGAGTGACGGGCTCATCCGGAAGGGCAAAGCCTCGGCGGATTAGGTCGAAACTCCGGAGGTGTCGGCCATCGTCACGAGGAGGGACTCAAAGGGAACGCAAAATGGTCTCATCGACTTGACAGCAGGGAAAAAACCTTTGGGTCAAGGCAGCTCATTTGGGGGGGTTCAAGTGCGATATGACGGGACTTCGAGGTTAGGACGAGCGGCCTGTAACCGACTAAAGGGAGAAATCCCGAAAAGCGGTTACCCAAAGAAAAAGAATCAAAATGGAGACGGGCTTGGCTCTAGAGGAAAGGGTAGACAAGGTGTCGGGCCAGGGAGCCATCAAAATCAGTTGGAGGCCTCTGCTCATGGAAAAACTGGGGGGCGCCCTCTCATTTCATCTAAAAATTTCAATGAGTGACCTGAAACTAAACACGGCCGCGGACGGAGCTTCACTAAAATCAATCTCCGGGTAAAAAGCGAGACCTTGGCAATCTGAAGATGTTCAAAGAATACCCGAGGAAATCGGACGAAGGGGGAAAGCAGATCAGTCTAATCCCACGAATCACGAGTATGAGGGGGAGGTGTAGGAAGCGTACCAAAACGGAATGGTTCGGTTGACATCGCGTTGAAGAAAGGGGGGTCGGAATAAACGAGGACGGCAGGCAACGAAAAACGTGACAGATAAAAAGAAAAACCAAGGAAGGAACAAAATAAACAATTGATGGGTGAAATATGGAGAAGAGGTCCCCGGCCGCGGGGGGGGGTGAGAAAAGAAACGAGTAACGAATGTTAATGGACCGGGGGGGGGCACGAGGGAGGTTGGAAAAACAGAGGAAAGACAAAACCAAAAACAAGCAGATGGTAAAAACGGGAAGATTGATATATGGGGGGACGACACCAATTAGGTGGAATGGCATAGGTTATCACGGCGGGACCAAAAAAGAGACACGTAAATCGAACCCAATTAATAGGGGGGCCGGGTGCACACTAAACTAGGAAAAAACGGGGGGGTGTACTCGGTTATCCCTATACTGAAGAAAAAAATTGGGAAAAAACGTTACTCGGCACCTCTGAGTCCCTAATTGGAACTACCCCAAGTTTCGGCTACACATGGCGGCAAGTGGCCTTCCTGTCCCGGACTGCAAATTCATTTTAAGTCATTGTTCTCTGTACTTGCTGCAGGAAGCTCAAGGGTGGGGGGTGGAAGAACGTGGTCTATCGAAATCGAGGGTGTAGGTATGCGGAGGAGGTAAAAAAGGCGGGGGGGGTGAGGACGACTGAATAAAGGAGCGTAGATACGGGTTCATAGATACGGCCAACGAGGCAGACCCCCCTCCAACCGATGAGGGCCGAGTTCACAGGTGCTGAGGAATGGTACAAGCCGAAAGATGGGCCACGGCAGGGAAAAAACCGAACAACTCAAGATTGTGCTCACCGGAGATGCCAGAAGTGCTCAAAAATACGAAGGAACGGAGGAAAACTAGCCGAAGCTATGAACCTTTGTGGGGGGGGGGGGTCGAACCAGGGGAAAGGAGACTTTTGGAAAGACACAGAAAAGGGGAGATAGAGTGTTAAATTTCCCGAGCGGCATGAACCAGGGGGGAACGGATATTACTTCGGACTCGGGATAAAAGAGTTCTGCGAAGATCATAAGAAACGATCGGTTCAGCAAGAGGACGGTTCCGGGAATAACACATGGTCGAGGCAAAAAAGAAAAAGGGGCCCTCGTCCAATTGAGGGGGGGGACGTCAACAATGTGAATTCGAGCTAACAGCCGTACGAAAAAGGACAGGGTGTGGCTTGACCATGGGAACGCCCAAAAAAAAGCAAAGGTCTTCTGCGCGTAAGACGAGAAATACATCGTCCACGGCGCGACAAAACCTATTAAGGAAGTTTGAAAAGAAAAGATTTGCAATGGACACAAAAAGGGGAGAACGCTGATGGGGGACCTGACCAGGGAGGGGAACCCGGCAAGTATATAAGGAGGTGCGCCGAAAAGAAGCAACTCCCAATGTCTCTGAAGGGGAAACGGATGAAGGCTTGGGGTTTAGGGACCAGAAGGCATGATCACCGTAGCAGTAGGGCAAACAGGAAAAAAGTCCGTGGGCAAAAGTATAAAGAAAGCCGGGGTGTCTGCAAACGCTCCAAACATCATGTAAAGGAAAGCTGAATGAACCGGTGCTGAACAAAGGGGGAAGGAAAGGGTAGGCAAGGAAAAGACTAAACAACCAACTGAGCTGAAATGGGGGGAAGTCCAGCTTTAGGACGACGAAAAAAAAAAGCGAAGGAACCTACGGGGAATTTGGAGACAATGGTGGAGGTGTGGCCAGACACTAGACCTCTAGGATATTATCCCACGGGGGGGGAAGACCACTCTGCGAAAGTATGAAAATGCGCGTGGGAGGGGATGCATCGAACAAAAAGCCGAAGCGCTTTTTGCTAGGAAATCATAGACAAGCAAGGGAAGGCGTCGGATGAGAAAAAATGGAAGATAAAATCCGATACTTTCAGGAAGTAAAGGCCAAATCAGAGTCAACGGGCTCAATTTGGTGCTGGAGGAAAGCCAGAGGGGAGTTGAAAAAAGGGATCCTTAAGTTCGGGCGCCAAAGCCGGGGACATGTGAGTTTCGCGAGTTGACAGCGGCGAACTGGATCAGGGGGGGGGCGAAGCGCGAAGGCAAGACCCATAGGAAAAAGGGGCTAGTCCGATGTTGCCCCGGGACAGTAAAATGGGGGAGGGGGGGACGGGAAAAAAAAATTAACCAAGGACAGACAGTTCGGCGTAATGTCCCGAATTAAGAGTCGTAGGAAAGAACGGTCTTGCCTGGACGAGGCGGGGGTCTTGGGGAAATTAATCGCCACGGGGGGGGGAACGTACCGAACCTAAAAAGATCAAGGAGAAGTTCAGCAGAAGGGGAAATTTGAAAAAGAAGGAAAGGAAAGGGTAAGAGGGTCTTTCAAAACCGAGCTACACGCGTGAGAAAAAAGGTGGTGATGCGCTCGTTAGCTACTGAGAACGTTAGAATTTGAGGAAAAAAACGGACGGGAATCAGAGATCAGGTCAAGAGCACAACTCAATAGTTGGGGGAGCAGTCGAGGGAAACGGAAGGGGGGGGGGATTATCAGGAAAAGCGCGTCAGTGGGCCAGAAAAGAGGGTGGCGGTGGGAAATCGGCCGGGCGGAAAAAGGAAAATAAAATCAAGGGGGAATTCGTGGAAGGAAGCAACCGGACAAACTAAAGGTTATCCGAACTAAAAGATCGAGCGACAACGCGAAAGGTGAACCAAAGGGAAAAGAAGACGAAAATAACCATAATAAGAACTGTATGGAGTCAATGGCTGCCTGCCTCAAAACCGGCTTAGGGGGGGACTGTTGGGGAGGAAACGAGGGATCAGAAGTTGGGGAGAATGGTAAGTTACGGGCGTGAAGTTAGAGGGGGGAATGTGATCTAACAAAGGGGGTACAGTTTAAAAATCTTTGTGGGATGGGGTAAAACAAAAGGAAAGGAAAAACAAGGATTAAGGCGGTGTCGAGAAGGGGTGCTCGGCCCGGATAAAAAGGAGGCATCATTGAAAAGAGGGGGGGGTCACGAAAACCTCGGGGGGGAAGATCCCTCAATCGATTCGCTCGTGGGGTTGTGCTGGTTGGACCAGGGAAAAAAAAAAAAAAACCACCGGGTTTACCAAGAGAACATTATCAATCCAACCTCTTTATAGGGGAAAGCAACCAAAGCGCCGAAACATCGAAGTCATATTCAGCCAACAACAAGGGGGGCACCGTTCGGGGAAATTGGACACTGGGGCTACTAAAACCTCGGCCTTAACGACCTGCGGGGGACACCATGCTCGTTATCGATTCATAAAGGAGAAAAAAGAAAGTCCGTTGGGGAAGATTTCAATCGGGAAAGTAATGATGTAGAAGAACTGGGGGCGGGATGTAGAACTACGTCTTCTGCGCAGGCACTATTGTATTAAAAGGAGTTTTTTTGGTCTCACAAGAGGTCAGTTGGCCCAGGTGGGGGAGAAAACGCTTTAACCCCGGAAGCCTGAGAGAGATCTTGAGCCAAAGGAAGACGGAGATTCAGGCAAGGCAGACCAGGAAACGCTTCTTCCCTGAACCTGGTTTGACAGGCCACATTTGAAAACGGCGAACAGGAATCGAAGAGTTATCGTTCTCAGCGCCCGGGGCTCCAAGCGTAGAGTCAAGACGGAGGAAAGAAAGGGATTCATGAATTAGGGGGGGAAGATCGGAGACAAAGGGAAGTCGTTAATGGAGGATGTCCAGGAAGCAAAACAATATGGCCGCATATAGGAAAATGGAAACAAATTCGAGGAAAGGGGAAGGGAGGGATTCATGGAACTGAACTTGGGACCCCGACGTAAAGCGATGACATTTTTTAGGATTGAATGGAGAACGTGACGGATGAGAAATTTAAGGAGGGGAGCGACTATCGAAAAAAGAATGTTGGTGGGGGGCCCTAGGGCATTGGGGTACCACTGAAACAACCAAGGGGAGGCTAAATGATAGGGAGACTCGCCATCAAGGGTCAGAAGGGCTGGGGGGGGAAAAAAAAGAATGCGTGCGGAGTCTTTAAAAAAAAAAAAGGGACAAGCCTCAAGAGGCTTTGGAAGACCGATCCACAGGGAGCGGAAAAAATCTGACTGTAATTGGATCCGATCATTCATAAGAAGAAAAGCTGCAAAAAGAGAGGCAACCGGAAGTGATCCGGAGCGGGACTCGAGAGGAAAGTGCGTGGGGATAAGGGAGGGCATTGTGACGATCAGCAGGTGAAGATAGTTTAAAGGCTCCAAAGGAAGGGAGATGTTCTGGATCACACTCGGAAACCTGAAAGGGGGAGCTAAGGTAAGACAGCGGGATGAGAAGGTACGGGCAAGGTCCAGGAGAAAGCACAAGTTGAGTCGCCGAGAAAAGGAGGCGAACGAACATTTTGGCGAGGGGGCGGATGGGAAGACGGGATTCGCATGTCCACCCGGCTCTCGCTGCCAAACGGAGCACAAACAGCCGGAACGATCTAACGAGAACTTGACCCCTAGGGGGGGGGATCAGACATGGAAGAGAGGCATGAAAAATCGTTGCATCAAAAAAGCGAATGGAAAAAATGATCGCAAAGCCGGGGGAATTGGGCCCGGAGGAATGGAACAATTGGGGCAAGACAATTGCAAAAGAGAATGACAACGGGAACGGAGGAAACACCCGAGGAGCGGTCAGCTGTTTTCCTGATCCCAATGTCGTCCAAGGTAAGACAAGAAGGGGCCACCTGTCTTGTACAAAGGAGTAAGGTCACGGTGAAATGTCAAGAGTGGCTAACGACCATCATCCCGAAATTGCGGACTAGTCCGCGAAGCAAGGGAATAGTGGGGATGAAAACCGGGGGGGGGGGGGGGGGGATGATGGAAGCGAAAAAAGAAAGTGCTTTGGAAGAATTTTTGCACCACGGCTGGGTGACATACGCATTACGAGGGGTGATGAAGCTGCGGTGGGTCGAACATGGGGGAGAAGAACAGAGGGTAATCAGAATATAACAAACAAACTGAGGAGTAGGGAAAAGAGAGTCCATGAAAACAAGGGGGGGGTTCAATCAAGTTACGAACCGGACATCCAGTATAGCATCACTGAGGAAGAGGATTGAAATAAAAAGTGTCAAATGGTATTTCGCAAAGCCACTTTCAAGGGGAGGCGGACCCAAACAAAAGATCAGATAATGGCGGGTCTGACTTTTCGTCGGAAATGCGTGGGCTACGATCAGCATGAGGGGAAAGATAACCACGATTGAGGAACTGACCGTCCCTTTAACGAAATCAAAAGAAAAAGGGGGCAAGACAGTAGATACCACGGAATGAAAAAGGTGGAAAGAAGGAAAAATCAGTCGATTACTATCAATGAGTGTGTCCGCCGAAGGGGAACGACTGTACTGACGAAAAAAGGGGGGGAGGACCAGGGAAAATGGGGGGTACCAAGCAAAGGAGGGGCAGGGCATTTCGATTTGACTGAAAAGAAAAAGGGGGAGGGTACACATCGGCGTTCCAGTCGCGCGGGATCAAAAAGAGATATCCAAGTCAAACGGTAGGAGAGAGTGGGCCGTCGTGTAAAAGAGGGATGGAAGCGCACTTGTGGGGAAATGACTCGCTTAACATCCTCGAAAAGTCTCAAAAGAAGGAGGGTGAGTAGCTCTCAAAGGATCAGTTCTGCGGGGGACCGTCAAAGAGTGGAATGCTGGGACAGCGAATCGCTTGGTGAGGGCCGAATTACCGGGGGGGTAGAGGTACGACCCAGAGAAAAAAATTCTTGAACGAGCGAAAAAGAAAAATGATCAAATAGCTTCGAAGACCATCAAGGTCATAAAGATTTATGAGCTCCGCTCCGGAGCACTGCAGGGCAGCTCTTTTTGCAAGCAGGGGATGAGTCGGTAATGGAGGGAAGTCCAGGGTTTGTGAGGCCCGTTCAGAGTATTAGTCTGCAGCTCTGGGTGATATAGCAGAATGGGGTGTGAAGAAAGAACGGGATATCAGGGGGGACGGAAGGAAAAAAAAAAACAAAAAGAAAAACTAAATCCTCAAAACCAGGAAGAGAAGAAAGCGGGGTTAGTACATCGCAATGCATCCGGCAAAACCAAATCGGGGCCCGGACATTCGGCGCGCGACAGCAGCTTTCGGGACATCGGAAAGATTCGTAAAATCAAAAATGTCGCAGAGGGGGGGGGATGGCGTCTTTACGAAGTGAAGGAGAAAGGAAGTCCAAGGAGATCAGGGGTGTTTTGTAGGTTCTGAGGAGGCCCTGGGGAAAGGGTTGACTGCACGCCATTAACCCTACTAACAGGGGGGATTCCGAGAGCCCTACTAGAGAAACTGCTCGAGCACGACATGGGGAAAATGCGTTAGAACATCTCGATAACAGTGATGACCTGCTCTAGGGGAAAACGTGGCCAAGGGACTCAATCCAGTTCAACCGGAGTGAGAATTGAAGAAAGCAACAAAAAGATGCGTGCACTGGGAGGAAACTAAAGACTCATCAAGGGGGGGACGTGCTACACGGGGGGAAGATGCCGATTGAAAAAACAAGCAGGTAATAAAAGAAAGGCGAGGCCAAACGAGGCAGGAAACGAATAAAAAGCATCATTCCTCTGACTGCGGGACTACATAAATTTATGGAGGGGATGTGAATCGGACATCCACGTTTCGTTTTGGCGTTTTCAGGGCAAAGCGGATAAGAATGTGGAAAGAAAAGAAAAAGGCCGCGAAGGAGGGAATAGAAAAAAGAAGCCGCAAGGAGACGCCTCACGTGATTTTGGGAAAAATGAAGGGAAATACAGCCCCCCTTTTTGATCCATAAAACCGGGGTGCAAAGGGAAGGGGACGAAAAAAAAAAGGAGTTGGACAAAGGAGGACTGAATAGTCATAAAACCACACGACGAATCCGGGGGAAAGGAGAGGCGGAGTGTTGGGTGTTTACTACCAGGTGGGTGAATGATGGGGCATAAGGTGAAAACTGTCGAAAAAAAAAAGCCCGAAGAGAGAAAAGTAAGGTGGCCGGGGATGCCACAACCATGAAACTGGGGAAGCGTGGACATGTCGATAACGGCACGGCCCTTCAAATTGACTAAAAAATGAAAACAAAAAGAACTAGCCCCGTACCTCAACAGAACACGCGGGGGCACCTATGAGGCCGTCGTGATCCATGGTGACAGAGGTTATTGAGGCAATATGTAAGAAAGGAGCTCAGGGGGCTAATCCGGTCCTAGGGATCGTTAAAGTGCTCGGATCACAAGGGTTAAAGGTGGGGAGCCGACTTAATACTTAGCGGTAGATCGAAAAGGAAAAAAGGATCCGGAACTATCATCAAACGACCTATGGGGGGGGCCGGGGAGAGCCGATGGAAGGAAATGAGATGCTAAGGGGGGTCTGGGTAGAGAACAGTCGATTCACCAGGGAAACCGCAAATTGGTGACTCTGACAGGTATAGCCGTTGTGGCGAAGCAAAAGGAAGTCGGGGCGAAGCTAAGAAACCGATCTATCCCCCTACTCGTTTTCTCCTCGAGCCGTTTGGGAAAGACCCTCGTCAAAGAGTGGAGTGGGGAACATGGCAGAAACAGGTATATCTTCGTCTCGGGAAAAGTGGGCGGAGGGTTCTTTCGATAAGTAAAAGACCAACCATCGCGGATTCAAAATACGGGATAAGAGAGAAGGCTGAGGGAAAGAGGACGAAAAGGGGGATCGGGAACATTGGGGGGGGAGTGTTTGGCGTCAAGACATTTTACAGAAATTCAGGGGAAAAAACGAAAATGAAGAGAAAGGGGATAGGGTAATAGCGGGGGAACGCCAAAAGAGCCAAGTTCAAAGCCGCGTCAATCGAGAACGCAAAAAAATCTCCCGCGCACGAACGATTAAGGATCGTGTCCAAATCGGGGAAAAGGGATGCAGAAAAAGTGGTACATACTGATTTGACCGACCTAGGGAACCAGAAATGGAGGGCGAAAAGCGTTTCGTCCGACGAAAAACACGCTGTACTCTGAGTCAAGGGAAAAGCAAAAAAGCGGGGAATTGAGGGGGGGGATAGACCAGGATCGTGATCTCAAACACTGGAGCGACATGCAAAACGTGGGGAAGCAATATCACTAAACAGATTTGGAGCATACACCCAAAAAATGGAAGACCTTGAAACTTGAAAGTAAAGGATCAAGTCAGGGGGAGGGAGGGGGAAGTCAGCCAAGAGGAAGACTTAAAAGAAACAACAAAAAACTGAGAGGAGGAAAGATAAATAGGGGGACGACGGACAAAAAGGATAACGGGTTGTTCGAAATGACCAGTTAAGGCAGGACAACTCGGCCTCGAGGGGATATTGTATTAAAACAAAATTTGGGCGAGGGAGACTGCAAAGGTGCGAAATCAAGGAGAGATGGGAGAGATCCTCGAACTAAGAGGTCAAGGGTGGGCCCCGATATAGTCGGTAGTGCTTGAGTCGGCGAAAACGAAGGGGACTAAAAAAAACTATAAGGGTTGAGAAGAAAAAAGAAGCCAACAGGAAGAAATTGTGGGGTGCAGAAGGGACTCTGCAAACAGCTTAATGCTGACGCCGTGGACGAGGTGGAGGTTGGCTCGAGAAAAGCGTCGGGGGAAAGAAGGGGGGGAGAGGGGAAGCGGCAGAATGAAAGACCACGAATTACAGGGCAAGGCGTTGGCGAAGACTGAGAATGCTGGAATCCAAAAAAGAAAAAAGGACGGGGATTCTTAGGGTCAGGAACTTCATAGTCGTATTCACAGGAAAAAAAGGTCTGGCCTGAAAAAGCGGGGGCGGGGGGGGAAATTAATCAGCAAAACCGAGAAGCACTTGGAAACAGGGGGAACGAAGGAAGATCCCCGCTGGCGAGTGTTAGCTTTCGTGAAATGGGGGGAAAAAATCAGGGACGGAATGACGGGGGCAAAAGAGGCAACTGGAAAGCGGGGCGAAAAAGAGATTGGGGACGGTCGTGTGAAGAGGAAGAGCAAAAGACGTTGATTGGTTGGGACAAACAACGACGCTCTGGATATCCGGTCAGAGAAAAAAACATGGTTGGGGGAGGGGGCAAGTCGATGAAAAAGTGCACAAAGGGTAAAGCATCTGAACTCGTCAGAACCTGAAAAAGCGGGTGGGTCGGAAGGAGCAGGTAGACCGTAGAGGGGGTGGGGGAGGGTTCAGTAGACAGCCAATCACGACTAGGGGGCCAAGAACTAAAGAGGCCGGAGCGCAACGAAAGAACGTACAGAATAAAGAAAAAGAACTGTATAGTCATGTGCGGAAAAGGCCGCAGAAGGGCACCGTCGGCCAGCTGGGGAGGGGAAACGGGGCCGGGGGGGAGATTGAAGAAAAAGGAGAAAACAGTGAAAGGGGGAAGTGAAAATGAAGGTTCTAACGATGTACACGGGACAATCGGTTGTGATGGCCAGAATAACCGGCCACTAAATTATTTAATGAGGTTTTACGCCGAAGGATACACTGGGAAAGCATCAAGAGGGGGGGACGGAAAGCCAACATCGTAGCCCTGCTCATAAGGGGGAGGCGTCGCAGGGGGGGGGGGTTTGGGGAGGGGCAACAGTGAAAGATGTGGTCACAAGCCCAAGGGCAGTGCCATAGAAAAGTGACCGTTTGCAAACAAAACCCCGAGGGGATGGAGCAACCAAAAAAGAGCGGGGAACAGCTTTATCAAAACGGCCTAAAATGACACCAAAACTCCGGGGGGGAGTTCCTGTTGAGGAGTTCCTGAATACAAGAGGGCGGCAAAAGACGGCGGTACAAAGGAACCATGAATTGAACTCTGTGCAATTAAAGCCCACAATTGCCGGGGGGACCGGATGTCAAGGATCGACATGTAGACTACGAAAGGACAAGAGGAATGCTGCTGCCAAAGGGATTCAAGGCAGGGGCAGCAAAAAATTAGGTGAATGAATGGAGTTGGTCTCTCAAAACAGCGGTCAGATTGGGGGGGGGGACAGAAGTGTCTAAAGGCCTAAGCGAGGGTTGAGACAGGAACGAGACGGAGGATGAGGGGGAAAGGGTCTTCGACCATGTCAAGAACTGAACGGGAGATGGGGGGACCGGAACACAGTTTTGGCCATCAAGGGCAAAGTTGGTCGAGATTGCTCAAACTCACCGGAACACCAATCTGAAAAAGAGAAGAACCCATAAGATGCATAGTTGTATCGGGATAGCAACCTAAGTGAGAGATTCGTCCGAAAAAGTCGTTGAACGAAAATATATAACCTTGGAAAAAATGAGAAGACTTGTGAATGAAGTGAGGATGGGACGGACGCGGTAAACGAGTCTCCCAGTGAGATGAGACTGGCGGGGCTTGGACGCGTCGGGACGAAAAATGGAAGAAAAGGAGGAAGGGAAAAAAAAAGAAGAAGGGAGGACTGTTTGGTTGGAACGCATGGAAAATGAAAAAAACCAGTGTCACCCCAAGAGGGGAGGGGGAGGAATGGCTGATGAAGTTAAGTCGGGAGAAAGAAAGGGAGGGAAAAACAGGAGAACTAAGTTCCCGGGACAACAAAGGTCACCAAGCTCTCAGAGGCTGTTGAAGGACTATCAAGACGGGGCAACAACCTTCTGTACTTAGAAAAAACAACGCAAAAAAAAACCAACAGCATTACCCGGAGAGCAAGAAACTGTACTGATACCGCACCAGGCAGGAGAGGGAAAGCTCTCAATGGGGGGAGGACTTATATGTCAGGGAGGGAAATGAGAGAAAAAACCAGGGTCTGGATCAGTGTCGTTAGGATAAAGAATGGGGCTCTGGTCCCGCGGTGAAAAAAATGATGTCAGAGAGGTACCTAAACCCGGGTTGCGGAAAAGGGGAAAAAAACTGGCAACGGGAGAGGGGCCATGAAAAAGCAACAAAAAAAAAAAAAAAAAAAAAATAAAAACAAAAAAAAAAAAAAAAAAAAAAAAAAAAAAAAAAAAAAAAAAAAAAAAAAAAAAAAAAAAAAAAAAAAAAAAAAAAAAAAAAAAAAAAAAAAAAAAAAAAAAAAAAAAAAAGAAAAAAAAAAAAAAAAAACAAAAAGAAAAAAAACAAAAGCAGGGGGTCTCTCAAACGGACGAAGATAGTGGCTTGCAAGCGATTTTCCTATCGAGATCTCAGGCAACCCGGCTCTCGAAGGCACCGGATCCGAAAACAAGGGGAAAAGGGTATAACCGCGGGAAAAAAGTATCTAGTTGTGGGGGGATCTATCGACCGGAAGAACGGGGGAGGAGAGAAAATAGGTTTCATTCCTCCAACTAGAGGGAACAATCGCAAAGGAGGGACAGGGGGAAGGGGCGGCCACGTTCAAGAAAAAGTTCCCAATTGCAACTGGACGGGAACACAATGAAAGAGCATATGAGTTTCGTCAGGAAAGAACAAATGTCAGGGAAAAAAAACCGGAGATCGAAAAAAAATCTTAAGATTATTCGAGTAAGGGCGACCGGATCAATTGGGGTGTGGATGGAAAATCAAGGCCCGAATATGAGGGACTATTTACCGCAAGCAATAGAGATGCCTACGCAGACCTGGTATTCGCGACAAAAAATGGGAGGTGGGGCGCAGCCATGGGCAAACGATGGGAAAGAAGAAGACTGACGGAAAGTTGATCGTAAAGGGGGGCGGGAAGGTAAAAAACTGGATGGTTGAGGGGAAAAAATCTTTTAAAAAAAGATAGAAAGAACCAACCCCAACGTATTGAGGAAAGAGATCCGAAAAACGAGTTTTCCTCGGGCAACCAGATTTCGAACCGGACGCAGTAATCGAATACCCTAAGTAAGAGTAGAGACAAAGAGGGGCAAAATGGGATTGGAAAAGCACTTTGCATTGGGAGCGGCACGCAAAGACCAGGTCAGAAACAGAGTTCGGCGGGAAAAAAAAAGGGCCGGAGGGTCGTAGGGGGGAAAAGGATGGCGATAACGGGAAAAGGGGAAAGGGATTAAAAAAACCGGGCCTTTACTTACTACACTGAAAAAGAATGGGACGGGTGCACTGGAATAAAGGTGATAGCAACATCAAGGACTATCATGCGGTGGTGTACCCGCCGGGGGGTAAGAGAGCAAGGGTGCAACCGGGGAAGACTAAAAAAGTCAAACTGGCCACATTGCGTTCATTGAAAGGGGGGGGGGGGCTGAAAACGATTTTGACACGTTGGTCCGGTCGCTAGAAGCAAAAAACTAGACTGAGTTCGGTAGGAAAAAAAATGAACTCAGGGAGGTGGGGGAGGACGGATGGATCGAGAGCTACCTGGGGGAAACATGAATCATCGCCCCAATTCGGGAAAAAGACAAATAGAAAGTGAGGAGGGAAGCCACATCACAAATCATGCGGGGTGGTCTTCGAAAATGGGCATGGGGGGGGACAAGTTAACCTTCAAAAAAGATCGCTGTGGTTAGGACCGAGAGGGAAAAGAAGGTTGGGAGGAGGGGGAGATACAAGAGAACCCAAAAACCCCCGGATGGGACGACTACGAAAAAGAACAGAATACGCTGTCAGACGTAAGGACATAATTACATAAGACTTGGATGAAAGAGGAAACCGGAACGATCACGGCAGCTCTTTGGAAATAACAAAGGTTGAAAAAGATCGGGGGAAGGATGATGAAAATTAATCAGGAAGTGGTGAATGGCCGCGCTCAGCGTGAGTAGTCTGCCAAAAGATTGTTGGAGAGGACTTGAAACCACACGATGGGGGTGAAAGAAGCCGAAATGTGTGGAAATCCAAAGCTGCTGAAAGACAGGGAGGGGGCCCGAGATCATACCATGATATGCCCTCAACCGACTGGGTTGGGCCTCAACTAGGGACCACAGGACCGGCAAAAAAAATATCTGCAGCGGATGAGAGAAAACACGGCCTGAACAGACGGTTCGGCCTCGGAAGGGTCGTAGAAGAACAATGTCATCGACTGGGGGGGAAAATCGCGCGTTACGCCGTACGTCAGGAAGGGACAAAGAAAAAGACATTTTGGGTCAAGGTAGATAAGGAAAAAAGGGGAGGAGGGGGGAGGACGAACGATGGGAAAACGGCTGGGGAGAAATATTAACCCAAATAGAATGACTCTCCGGAGAGGGGTCGGGCTCGATAGAGTGGGAGCCAAGGGGGACAACGGGACGAAAATAACTCGTGGGCCCTGAGACGATGGAAAACTGGGGCATAACCAGAAGCAATTCAGCAAGTCAATGGGGGGAAGGGGAAGGAGTTCCTGGAAGAAGAAAGAAATCAGGGATCCCGTCCAGGAGAAATCTGAAGCTGCAGGTAAGCAGTAAAACAACCTTGGAGAAGTTAAGAGGGAAAAGAGGGAACGAACCGAATATAGTGCTCTTGACCGCGATCGTGAGAAATAAAGAAAGGCAATGAATAGGATAGCTCCAAAAGGGAGGGTGTAAAAGAGGGGAAGCACAAAACGGAATGCGGGGGCTTTTGAGGGGAAAGAAGTGTCAAGAGCGTTCTGACCGGCCGTCAGCGACGACGGTCCGTATCCACAGGAAAGCATCCCGGATCTCCTAAAAGTGAGGTGGGGGGGGGGAAGGGGGGGGAAAATCAAATCAAAACTTTCCAACGGAAGAGGGGGGTTTCTCCATAGACTCGGTGGGAGGGGATCGGACCGCTGTAGTTGACAAAACAGGCGGTAACTGGAACAAAAAAAAAAACCACGAATAAGGATGAAAGATAAGAAGGTGAACGGGGAAAAAAAGATTATTTGATGATGCATAGTATCCCAGGGAAAGGCCCAT